>Ga0209542_10013421_pt1 | contig 14138 bp, 26 predicted proteins | sample RifCSPhighO2_01_FD_184028 | JGI IMG/M metagenome (GOLD analysis project Ga0209542, IMG submission 184028) | Soil microbial communities from Rifle, Colorado - Rifle CSP2_plank highO2_0.1 (SPAdes) (version 2) | ecosystem: Environmental > Terrestrial > Deep subsurface > Rock core/Sediment ...
GTCTCTAATTTTCTTGAGTGAATTAAGATCCCGTTCATCAAATTCAGCCCCACCAGTAAGCCCGGCACCAAACCCCTGACTAAAACCGCTTCCTGGAAGAACTAAAATTAGGTTTGTTCCTAGATCTTCGAATTGTTTTGTAATATAGTTCTTTAAACCCAAACCAATAGAAATTAACATAACAACAGAAAATACTCCGATGAGAATCCCCAAAGAGGTTAGTCCTGTCCTGATTTTGCTTCTGCTAAAGTCTTTCAGAGCTGTTTTAATTAAGAAAGTGAAATACTTCATTTTGTTATCTTAGTATTTTTTGACAATGGTTCCGTCTCTAACAAATACCTGGCGTCTTGTTTTGTCAGCCACATGTTTATCGTGAGTAACTACAACTACCGTTACTCCTATTTCTTTATTGAGAATTCCAAGCAGTTTTAATATATCCTCACCAGTTTTACTATCCAAATTTCCGGTTGGTTCATCAGCAAGCACAATATCTGGTTTCATAACCAACGCTCGCGCGATTGCCACTCTTTGTTGTTGCCCACCTGAGAGTTTATTCGGATAGGTATCAGCTTTTTCTGGGATTCCAAATTTTTCAAGAAGCTCACGAGCATATTCATCAGGTTTAAAGTCAAGTTTTTCCTTTACATACTGTGTAGGAAGTAAAACATTTTCAAGTACGGTAAGTCTTTGAATCAGATTGAATTGTTGAAAAACAAAACCGATATAACCTCTTCGAAGAGAGCTTATTTCAGCATCTTTAAGCTTTGCGGTATCTTTTCCGGAGATTATTACACGCCCTGTGGTTGGCCGATCTAAAAGACCAATGATATGCATCAGCGTAGACTTGCCCGATCCCGAAGTTCCAAGTATCCCAACATATTCTCGAGGTTTAATAGTAAGATTCACATCGCGAAGCGCATAAAAATCCCCCTCTGCTATTTTATATACTTTACTGACCGCCTCTATCTGAATCATGCATCTTTAGTCAAAAACTTGTTCTCCTTCAGAAATATCACCACTGATTTCTGTTTTATCCCCACCTTCAATTCCTACTTCAATATATTTTTTATTCTTCCCACCATCTATCCGTACATATTCACCGTCTTTATCACTATTTACATAGTCTGAAGGTATATATAAAACCCCCTCCTTTTTGGTAACGATAAAGCGCGCATCTCCTGTCATTCCAATTTTGTATTTTGATGCGCCGTTAAGCTCCAATGACAATCGTATAGGATAAACAGTCCCGCTTTCTGTGGCGTCTGGAGCAACCGAAATTGAAGAAATGGTTCCAGTTAATGTTTCATTGTCAAATGCATCAAGAGTAATCTCAGCTTTATCGTCTATCATAAATCTTGAAACCTCAGTTTGATCTGCTGAAACCTCAAAGTACATCGTTGCCGGATTCACAAGAATAACTTGGGGAGTCCCTGCCGTAACATTTACGCCAGCAGATTCAGAATTTAGAATTGCCACAACCCCGCTAAATGGAGCAATAAGTGTTGCGTCTTGCAGTTCTTTCTGAGCAGCAACCAAAGCATCGTAAGCTTTATCCCGAGTAGCTTCTGCTGCTGTTCGAGTATTTTTTTCTTCAAAAGTTTCGTCGTCGTCGTTTCCTTTCACATCATCTAAAACTTCCTCCGCGTTTGCTTGTGCTGCACGATAATTGGCAACCGCAATTTGATAAGCAGCGTTAAGTTTTAACGTGTCAAGTTTGAGAAGAGCTTGTCCCTTTTTAACATTTTCTCCCACTGACACTCCAACCCACGAGATAGTACCTGAAGTGTTAAACTGCAAAGTAGCATAATCGGTAGCACTTATTTCACCTGTAAGAACTATTTCCTCTTCAACTGTTCCTCGTGTAATAGAAGCCTGATCCAAAGCGCCATTACCGTTTTGTGAACGTGTTACAAAATACCCACCAATAATAACTATAGCTAAAATTATTACTAATCTTTTGTGCCCGCGAATCCGACTAAAAATAGATTTCATAACACTATTGTATTCTTTCTCGAAGCAGGTATAAAGATTTTATCTCTTCGGAGACTGTTTTTGTTTTCGTGCTCGTCCACCAGTACCAACTTTTCTTCGTTCACGCTCTCTAGCGTCGCGCGTTAAAAGATTTGCTTTTTTCAATGGTGATCTAAACTTAGGTACATCGTGTGCTGATAATGCCCTGGCGATGCCAAGCACTGTCGCATCCAATTGACCATTTTTCCCACCACCACTCACCTTCACGGTAATATAGTATTTACCAAGGGTATCAGTGACCACAAACGCTTTCTGCCAGGCTTGACGCATTACGTCCCCCGGGAAATATTTGCCAATAACTTCGCCGTTTACAGTACTTTCCTCGGTTCCTTTATAAAGCCTCACTCTTGCTGATGCTTCACGTCTGCGACCAATCGCATAAGTATAATTTTGTTTTGTCTTTTTTGTCGTCATAGTTTTAAGCTTCAACACTCAATCTTTTCATTCGTTTCCTTTGCAAACGATTTTTGGGAAGCATGCCTTTCACTGCTTTTTGAATTACTTTTGCCGGTTGCTCTTTTTTAAGCTTTAAAAAAGCTACTTCTTTGTACCCACCTGGAAATCCCGAATGACTTCGATATGTCTTTTTCTGTTCCTTTTTTCTCGTGAGCTCTACTTTAGAAGCATTTTTGACCATCACAAAGTCTCCTACATCCAAATGGGGTGTGTAAATTGTTTTTTGCTTTCCCACCAGATAGCCTGCTACTTGAGTAGCAACTCTCCCCAAGACTTTTCCTTCTGCATCGATGACGTGTTTTTTACGATCTATTTCTCGCCCTTTTGGTTGATATGTTTTCATTTTTTAACTTCTTTAATGCTACCTTTCTTCTCAGATTTCTTTTCAGCAGCCTCTCCCTGGGCAGGTGCACCCGACCATTCAATTTTTACCATGCTCGCATTATCCCCTTTCCGGGAAGGGAGCCATTTTGTCTTTGTAAACCCAGATGAACGCCCCTTAGCAATACTCAAGTACCGCTCATACAATTTGTCAGTGGTTACACGATCATTACCCAACAGAGCCAGAACTGCTCGCTTATTCGAAACAGTATCGGTTCTAAGGTAACGCATCATTTTATCAATTTCAGGCGAAATCGCAGTAGCCTTTGCCTTGGTGGTAGATATAGAACCATACTCAACCATTGAGCGAATCAAAGAGCGGAAAAGAGCTTCACGCGTATTCGTGTTTCTTCCAAGCTTTTTACCAAAAACCCGCTTACGCATATTTCAGCTCCGCTCCTTTCTCTTTTAAGGCATCATTAATGACAGAAATTGATTTTTCTCCAAGATTTCTGACTTTCATCAAGTCTTCTCGCTTGGCGTTTACAAGTTTTTCTACTGTATCAAAACCGCTTTTTGCGAGTGCATTGGCTACTCGAGTTGGAAGCCCAATTTCTTCAACTGAAAGTTTACCAACCATGCCAAGACCACTCTCATCTTCAACAGGTACAGCAGATTTAACTTCTTGAGGATCAACAATTTGAGCCAAATAAGAAGTTAATATCTTTGCTGATTGTGTTAGCGCAATTTTAGGGTCAACAGTACCGTCTGTCCAAACTTCAAAAATAATCTTGTCATAGTTTGTAACTCGACCAACGCGAGTATCTTCGACTTTATAATTAACTCGCTCTACTGGAGTAAATATTGCATCGAGGGGCATGTAGCCTACTTCTTCAGCTTCACGCTCTTCAGCTGTAACATAACCAGTGCCCGCCTCCACAACCATATCTGCTGAAAGTTTTCCACCCTTTGAAAGATTTGCAAGCACCAGCTCTGGATTAGCAATAGTTACACTGGAAGGAACTTTAATATCCCCAGCTTTTACTTCACCAGGACCAGTTGCTGAAAGTGTGATTTTTACCCTATCGCCTCCAGTGGAAGAAAAGCGTACTTTTTTCAGGTTGAGCAGGAAGTCAAGGACATCTTCCTTCATACCTTTAAGTGTAGAAAACTGATGTCGCACACCATTGATCTTCACACCAGTAATAGCAGAACCTTCTAGGCTTGTAAGCATCACGCGTCGTAGTGCCGTTGCCAATGTATGGCCGTACCCTGCTGCTAGCGGGCTTATTTCGAATTTTGTATATTTATCTTGTTTTTCTAGTTCGTTTATTTGGAAAAGTATGTCCATAACTTTCACCTCCTTAAACAGTGTTACCGTGAATAAAATTCAATAATATCTTGATCTGCGATTGGCTCAGAAACGTCCTCACGCGTAGGAACGCGGACAATTTTACCGACACCTGACTTTCTTTGCAACCATCCAGGTATTTGTACCTCTTCGCTTTTAATTAACTGTGTCACTTTTGGAATTGCTATCGTCTTTTGTGCCAACACAATGGTATCCCCTGCATGTACTTGATAGGATGGGATATTTACCCTCGCTCCATTCACCATAACATGTCGATGAGAAACCATCTGCCGTGCTTGAGGTCTGGTTGCTGCAAATCCAAGCCGATAAATTGTATTATCAAGCCGTGACTCAAGTAGCGAAAACAGCACATTTCCTGTATTCCCTTTTGATTTTAAAGCCTGAACAATATACTTTCTAAACTGTTTTTCACTTACCCCGTAAATACGCTTTACTTTTTGCTTTTCACGCAGTTGCTTTCCATATTGCGAAGGCCCACGAGTTCCCTTTGGCCCATGAACTCCAGGTGGAATATTTAGGCGAGTAAGTTTAGCACCTTTTCCAAAAAGGTCAAAGCCTTCACGCCTGCTTAATCGATCTTTTGGTCCAGTGTATCTTCCCATTATGGTCGTCTTTTCTTTTTACGCCTTGGCCCGTCATGGGGCATTGGCGTCACATCCGCGATAAGGTTAATTTTTACGCCTGCAGCCCGAATTGCACGTAGTGATGCATCACGTCCAGGTCCAGGACCTTTAATATAGACCTCAACATCCCTTAGTCCCCGTTCTTCCTTGACTTTTTTAATAACCAAATCAACTGCAGTGGTTGCGGCAAAAGGGGTAGCCTTCCGGGTACCTTTATAACCAGCATTCCCAGCAGAACCCCAGCCAATGGTATTGCCATTTATATCAGTAATAGTAATCAGCGTGTTATTAAACGTTGCTGAAACATATACTTTTCCTGACTCAACTGGTTGTTTTGTTGCCATATAAATTAGGTTATTGGTTGCTTTGCCATCTCGTCTTTACGGAACGATCCAACAGTCTTTCTCTTTCCACGTTTTGTGCGGGCATTTGATCTTGTGCGCTGTCCCCGTACCGGGAGGCCTCGTGCATGGCGTATCCCACGATAGGTACCTGTTTCACGAAGGCGAGAAATATTCTCGCGGGCAATGCGTACCAAATCTCCCTCGGTTGGGTACTCTTCAAGTTTTCCAGCAATTTTGCTTAGTTGGTCACTGGTAAGATCCTTCAAACGGGTACTGCCATCAATTTTGACTGCATCGATAACATCTTTAGATCTCTTCCAACTAATTCCACGAATACGAGTTAATGCATACTCGACTCTCCAACTGTCTTGTAATTCTACTCCTGCAATTCTTGCCATATTATGCTAATTTAGCCACAATTCTTCCACGATTTTCATCATAAGGAGTCATTTCAACGCGAACTTTTTGTCCTGGCATCATCCTCATAAAGCCACGTCGCATCTTTCCTGAAGGAATGCCAATAATCTCATGTCCATCAGACAACTCCACCTTGAACATGGTGTTTGGGAGAATCTGCATGATTTCTCCGTCTACTATTTTGTTTTCTTTCTGTTTAGCCATAGTTACTTAGGTTATATAAAATAATTGACCGAGCTTTGCTCGGCCTGGCCTCAACTGGCGTGCTATTGTAACACGTATTGAGGCTAATGTCTACTTATTTGGGTGATATCTCGTGCAAAATCTGACGAATTTCTTTCGCCACGACCTCAACATTCCCAGAACCATCTATATCTCTCATTACTCCTTGGGAAATAAGCTCATTTATCAACGGTTCAGTGTCTTTATGATAATACTCAAGCCTGCGCTTTAAAGCATCGAACCGATCATCTGGGCGCTGCACTAAATTGGCAGGATCAACCTCAGGGCCGGGTGGGTTTGTCTCAATGTGATAAAGCTTTCCTGTTGTTTTATCAATACGGCGGCCTGAAACGCGCTTTATCGTAAGCTCCTCAGAAATGCGTAAGTTAAAAGCAACATTAATAGTCATACCGTGCTCTTTCAACCAGTCAACAAGAAGTTGATACTGTTTTTTTGAGCGGGGATACCCTTCAAAAAGAATATTATCAAATTGTCCCTTTTCTTCAAAATGTGCTTTCATAATATTAAACACTTGCTCATCAGGCAAAAGCGCACCTTCTTTGTTAATGACTTCATTCATACTTGGATCACTCTCTGCAATATCTCGCAGGTATTTACCCATGTCAAAATGGTAAAGATTAAATTCCTTTGACAAGATCTCCGCCTGAGTTCCTTTCCCTGATCCCTGTGGTCCGAGTAAAATTATATTCATCGCAAAAATGTGTCGTAGCGTTTCATTGCAAGTTGTGCTTCCATGTCACGAGTCATCTCCAATATAACTGCCACAACGATAAGGATTCCAGTCCCACCAATGACAAGATCAGGAATACCCACTAAGTTAGAAGCAACAGCAGGCAAGACTGCAATGAGTCCTAGAAATAGTGCTCCTGCTAATGTAATGCGTGAGAGTACGAAATTAAGATAACTAATTGTCTGTTTCCCAGGCCTCGTTCCGGGAATGAAACCCCCATTTTTTTGCAAGTTTTCTGCAATACGTTCAGGGTTAAAAACAATAGAAGTATAAAAATAGGTAAAACCAAAAACTAAAATAAAGTAGACTACGTTGTAGATTGCACCACTGGGAGCAAACCACAAGCCAAGCCGAAATCCGAGTTCTGCAAGCTGAGGATTAGCCACTCCTGAAAGAAACTGACTAATAAGGGAGGGCATAAGAACCAAAGAAACTGCAAAAATAATCGGAATGACTCCCGCTTGGTTTACCCGAAGGGGGATATAGGCTGCTGGCCCACCTACTACCTGGCTCCTACTTCGACGAGCATATTGAATGGGAATTTGTCTGGTCGCTTCATTGACATACACAATCAGCCCAATGACCAGTGCCGCAGCAAGAAGAAAAACTCCAATGCTAATAAGGTCCTGTGCGCGCACAGTGGTGAGGGTACGAGTTAATGTCACAGGGAGGCGTGCCACAATACCCGCAAAGATCAAAAAGGAAACGCCATTGCCTAGGCCAAACTCAGTGATGAGCTCCCCCAACCAAATCGCAAACATTGTGCCCGCTGCCATAGTTGCAACAAGTGTGGCAATGCCAAGTGGCGGAAGTGGCGCAATTATACCTTGTGTTGTAAGAAGGGCATACATACCAAAAGACTGAAAAAATACGTGTATATTGGTTAATCTTTTCCTGGCCGATCTCCCCTTCTTTTGATAGCTCTTCCAGCTTAGGAATTACCACCGTCATAAGTTGCAAAACAATTGAGGCATTGATGTAAGGTGTAAGCCCAAGAGCCATAATTGAAAAGTTTGCGAGTGTCCCGCCTGAAAAGACATCAAGAAGTGAAAGTAAGGGACTGCCTAGAAAAAGCGCTTGAAGTGAGCTTTTATCAATACCAGCAGAAGGAATATGAGCAGCAAGTCGAAAGACAGCCAATATCCCCGCAGTAATTAATATTTTCTTGCGGATTTGCGGTGACGAAAAACTCTTGGAAAAAAATTGAAATACCTCTGAAAGCATTTATTTGACGACCCCTCCTGCTTTTGTAATTGTATCAGCTGCACCTCCTGATGTGGGGACAACAACTGTAAGTTTCTTTTCGAGTTTCCCACCACCTAAAATTTTTACCCCGGCTCCGCGAACGTCGGCTGCGTTTACAATTCCAGCTTTTATCAAAGCCTCTACATCCACCGTTGTATCATCCTTCAAGAGATTCAGTGCTTCAACCGGGATAACAATTGGCTTGGGGTTTGCATGAAATTTCTCTTTTCCTCGCCGCATGGGAAGCCGACTTAGAAGTGATTTACGAACCTTTAGACCTTCGAAAAGCACTCCAACTTTTCGACTGCCCCGAGCTTTCTGGCCTTTTGTGCCACGACCAATGGTGTGTCCTCCTTTACCAGAGCCATAGCCTCTTCCAATTCTTTTTTTTGATCGTGTAGTTATTACCTTGTGCATTACTTTCTCTCTTTTTTAAGCACCTGCATTTTTGACATGATTTCAAGTGTTTCAATCGTGGCAAAAACATTTGTCGTTTTGTTGTTTGTCCCAAGGATTTTGCCGACTGCGTCACGAGCCCCTGCTGCTTCAAGTACAACTCTCATCGGGCCGCCTGCAATAATACCGCTTCCTGGAGGAGCTGGCTTGATTAGCACTTTAGCTGCCCCATATTTATGGGTGACTTCAAACGGTACTGTTGTTCCCATGAGGGGAGCTGTCACTACGGCCAATTTGGCTTGTTTTATTGCTTTCTGAATCGCGCCACGAACGTCACGAGCTTTGGCAATTGCTGCACCAACCTGACCTTGTCTGTCCCCAACAACAACTAATGCATTAAAGCGCATGGTGTTTCCACCTTTTGTCTTTTTGGAAACTCGGTTAATCTGTACAACGGTTTCGATAAAGCCTTCTGCGTCTGGTGTGTGATAATTTTGTGCTGCCATATTAAATAGTTAATCCTTTTTCTCTTGCTGTCTCAGCAAGTATTTTAACCCGGCCGTGATATTGATATCCACCTCGATCAAATACAGCTTTTGTGATTTTCTTGCTCACTGCCGCTTTTGCAATTGCTTCACCTACTGCTTTGGCGTCAGTTCCACTTGCCGCAGCAAGGGTTTTCCCTTTGACATCGTCAATTAACTGAACATAAATTTTTTTATTCGACCGAAAGACTGAAAGTCTCGGCCGCTCGGCTGAGCCGCTTACTTTTGCTCGAATTCTTGTTTTTCGCAATCTTCTTGATTTTGTAATCATAGTATTTTATTCACCTGCTTTTGCTGCTTGTTTACCAGCCTTCTTGCGAACTATTTCATTACTGTAGCGGATACCGCTTCCGGTATAAACACTTGGTCGCCGAACATCACGAATTTTAGCAGCATAAAAACCAACAAGCTCGCGATTAGCACCTTCAACACGGATGACACTCTTCTCAACCGTAAAGGTAATTCCTTCCGGAGCTACTATCACTACTGGATGTGAAAAACCAACCTGCAACGAAAGGTCTCTCCCCTTAATTTCTGCTCGATATCCAGGTCCACTGATTTCAAGCTCCTTTTTCCATCCTTCAGTAACACCTTTTACCATGTTTGCCAGATGAGCTTTCATAGTTCCTTGCTGAGCAGCTGAGGCTCTTGTCTCGTTTCTCTTGGTAACAACCAAAGCGCCATCTTTTTCTTCTACCAATATTTCAGGTAATACTTTTTGGCTCAAGGTTGTTTTTGCACCTACAATACTTACCAATGAATCCCCAATCTTGGCTGTTACGCCTTCGGGCAATACAACTGGTTGTGTTCCAAATCTACTCATAGGTTTACCAAATTTCACAAATAACTTCTCCACCAGTATTTTTCTTAATTGCGTCCTCAGAACTTAAAATATTTTGAGGAGTAGAAACGACCAACTGACTTGCCCCACGGCGGGGACGTGCTTTAATCTCATCAACACTTTTGTAAACACGAAGTCCTGGTTTTGACACAAGTTTCAAATCCAAAAGTAATGGCTCTTTTTTGTGATAACTCAGCGCTACCGTAATTTGACCATCTTTGGTTGAAACACTTTCAAGGTAACCCATCTTTTTTAGTACTCCCGCAACGGCGACAAGCATTTTGGTCGACTGAGTCGTGACGCTCTTGCGGTTTGCTCGAGCTGCATTTTTAATTTGTATTAGGAAATCTCCTATTGAATAGTTTTTTGCCATATTTTTACCAACTTGCTTTCTTTACGCCAGGAATTTCCCCTCTATGGGCGTGCTCTCTAAAACAAAGTCTACACATACCATATGCACGCAGATATCCACGTGGACGGCCACAAATACGGCAACGATTACGATATCGTGTCGCATACTTTAAATTTTTAGTTTCTCTTACTACTTTTGATGTTTTTGCCATAACTTTCACTCTTTCACAAACGGAACTCCCATAAGATCAAGGAGTCTCTCTGCCTGTTTTTTATCCTTAGTGCTCGTTACAATGGTAATTTGAATACCATGTGGACGGTCAACTTTTGCCAGATCAATTTCTGGAAAAACGGTGTGTTCCGAAAGACCAAGATTATAATTCCCTGCATGATCAAAACTGCTCTTTGATATCCCTTTAAAGTCACGTAAACGAGGAAGAACAACGCTTATTAATCGATCCAGAAAGTGATACATTCTATCGCGCCGAAGCGTCACACTCAAGCCCACAGGCATCCCGGCTCGAATGCCAAATCCAGCGATTGAAACGCGCGCAGCCTGAACCTTTGGCATTTGTCCAGTGATGGCAGCAACGTCCTCAATAAGCTTTGTCCGAGAAGCTTTGTCACGAAGCCGCTCCCCTGTGCCCATATTGACTACTACTTTGGATACCTTTGGTACCGCCATAGGATTTTTAATCTCAAACTCCGTTTTTAGTGCTGGAATTACATCCTCAAAATACTTTTGCTTTAGAGCCTTGTGTTCGTTTTTCATTTTATTTTGTCAATGATTTTTTTTGTTTTTCTGTTAATTCTGACTTTTTTTTCACCTTCGATACGAAATCCGATCCGTGCTGGCTTTTTGGTAGCTGGATCGATAAAAGCAAGCTTAGAAAATGCAATTGGACGGGGGAGTTCATACACTCCACCTTTGCCATCTGCTGCCACTGCTTTTTTAATATGCTTTTTATACACATTCACCCCTGGAACCAAGGCTACTCCCTTTTTCGGGAAAAGCTTCTCAATTGTTCCCTCCACTCCACGATCACGACCTGAACGAACTTTTACTTTATCTCCAACTTTGAATTTCAACATTTTATTTAAATAACTTCCCGAGCAAGTGACGCAATCTTTGAATAACCTGCTTCTTTTACTTCACGAGCAATTGGTCCCAAAACTCGCGTGCCTCGGGGAAGTCCTTGCTTATCAATGACAACTGCAGCATTATCGTCAAAGCGAAGATAGCTTCCATCTGGTCGACCAATTTCCTTTCTGGTTCGCACGACAACTGCAGTTACGACCTCTTTATTTTGTACTGCACCATTTGGCTCAGCACCCTTTACACTGCAACGCACAAGTTGTCCCACTGTTGCAACTTTGCCAATTCGACGGGAAACACCAATCACCATCAAGCGTTTTGCCCCAGAATTATCAGCTAAATTAAGCATACTGCGTAGTTGTACCATAGTTATTTTTTCTTACTTTTTTTTGGCTTTACCTCACCTGATATTACTTCTATAACCTTCCAACGCTTAAGCTTGCTAATCGGGCGACAAGCAACAAACTTTACCGTATCCCCCGGCTTCGCCCCCATTTCATCGTGAACATGATATGCTTTGATTCTCTTTTGACGTTTGTCGTATATTGGGTGAGACACGGTACGCTCTATCGCGACAGTCGCAGTTTTTGCCATTTTTGTATGTGTTACAACTCCGGTAAATATTTTCATATTATTTCGCTACTTTCTCACTTTTTTTGAGCTCACCAATTATACTCAAGTTCTGGGCAATGTCACGCCTAAGAAGGTGTGCCGCTTTCAGATTACTTTCCTTTTTGGCAATCAAGTTTATCTTTGTTTCAGAAAGTTTTACTTTGAGCCCATTTACCTCTTTTTCAAGTTCGGCAATCGTTTTTTTACGCTGTTGTGATAGAGTTTTGATTTTCATTAGTTTTTAGTAATTATTCTGGTTTTAAATGGCATTTTGTCAGATGCACGTCGCAAAGCCTCACGAGCCTGTTCTTCTCCTACCCCTGCTACTTCATAAATAATTCTTCCGGGGGTGATTACTGCAACATATCGATCTACATCACCTTTTCCACTTCCCATTCGCTGCCCTGCAGGCCTGGCAGTAATTGGTTTATCTGGAAAAACACGAATCCATACACGTCCCTTTCTTTTCAAGGCATTAGTGATTGCACGGCGTCCGGCTTCAATTTGATTGCCTGCGAGCCAGCCTCGATCCAAAGATTTCATTCCATACTCTCCAAAAGCAACCGTACTCCCACGCAGGGCAAAACCGCGCCTTTTGCCTCGAAACTGTTTTCGGTATTTTTGTCGTTTTGGTTGCATAAAATTAATTTTCTTTTGGCTTATTAATCCAGACTTTCACTCCTACGTAACCGCGCTTCAAAAGTGCTGGAACTTGAGCATAGTCAATATTCTCACGCATTGTTTGTGTCGGGACTGGACCTTGGTTATATTTTTCAGTACGGCCAATATCAGCTCCACCAATACGACCACTCAAAACTACTTTTATTCCCTTTGCGCCAGATTGCATAACACGATCAATATTTCTGCTAACGACCCTTCTGTGTGGCATACGGCGCTCAAGCTCACCAGCAATACGAGTTGCAACCAATTGTGCAGAAAGTTCAGGATTGCGAACTTCTTTTACCTGCAAATCAATCTTAATTTCCCGCGTGTTTACAGAAGCTCCCCGTACCTCTCGAATAATCTCGATAATGTGCTTTTTAAGCTCTTCAATGCCAGATCCCCCTCGTCCAATAACTACTCCAGGACGAGAGACATTTAGTGTTATTACCATACTTTTTGGAAGTCTAGCTATTTCAACACTATCGATGCCCGCGATCATAAGCCGCTTCATAAGGCTTTTTCTGATCTTAATGTCCTCGATCAGATATTCTTTAAAGCTGCTTGAATCATTAAACCAGCGTGATTTCCAGGGGTAGAACCACCCAGTTCTAAAGCCGATTGGATTTACTTTTTGTCCCATTTTTTATTTAGTTTTTGGTTTTGAAATCTTCTTAGTACTCTTTTTCACTTCTGCCTTTGGTTTTTCTTCTTGCTTTGGCACTGCTACCTCAGAAGCCTCAACAACAACAGTAATATGGCTCATTTTCTTAACATAACCATGTACCCGGCCGCGCGATGCCGCCCGCCAACGCTTAAGAACCGGGCCTTCCCCCACTTGGATCTGGGAAAACCTGAGAGCCTCTGGATTTGCACCTTGGATAACAGCGTTCGCAATTGCAGATTTGATCACTTTTGCTACCGGTATCGCAGCACTTTTAGGGAGATAGGGCAACATTTCTGCAGCCTTAGTAGGAGGCAATTGTCGAGCCACATCAGCAACTAAACGAACCTTACGTGGCGCTATGCGAACAAATTTTTGAGTTGCACTATATTTCATATCTTTAAGTCTTTTCCAAAATTCTTTTAACTACTTGTCCGTGACCACGGAAAGCACGCGTTGGCGCAAATTCGCCCAAATGGTGCCCGACCATATCTTCTGAAACAAAAACCTCAATAAATGCACGCCCATTGTGGACATTAAAATATTTGCCCACAAACTCCGGCGGTATAGTACTTCTGCGAGACCAAGTTTTGATCGGTGTCTTTTGCTCGCCCATACCAGACTCAACCTTTTTGACTAGGTTTTTATCAACAAATGGTCCTTTTTTGCTACTTCTACTCATAGATTTAAATTATTCTTTGGTGTGTACCTGCTTTTCTCCGTTTTACAATAAGATTATTCGAATACCTCCTCACACGGCGAGTTCTTCCCACGGCTGGTGTGCCCGAATAGCGTTTTGGATACTTCATACCGATACCACTTCTTCCTTCTCCTCCACCATGAGGGTGTGCCCCTGGGTGCATAGCAACACCACGAACAGTTGGGCGTATTCCTCTACGTCTATTTGTCCCCGCCTTACGAATTACTTCTGATCGTTTCTCTGCATTACCAACTTGTCCGATAGTGGCATATGCTTGGGGGAGAAATCGTCTGATTTCACCAGACGGCAGTTTCACAAGTATATACTTTTCCTCTTTCCCCTGCACAACAGCAGCACTTCCGGCACCCTTGACCATCTGGCCACCTTTTCCAGGGATAATTTCAATGTTATGAATCTGGGAACCTGCAGGGATTTTCCCCAAAGGAAGGGCATTTCCAGGCTCAAGTGGGGCAACGTCAGAAGCAATTACT
>Ga0209542_10013422_pt1 | contig 14137 bp, 15 predicted proteins | sample RifCSPhighO2_01_FD_184028 | JGI IMG/M metagenome (GOLD analysis project Ga0209542, IMG submission 184028) | Soil microbial communities from Rifle, Colorado - Rifle CSP2_plank highO2_0.1 (SPAdes) (version 2) | ecosystem: Environmental > Terrestrial > Deep subsurface > Rock core/Sediment ...
TTCGACGGCCGGCACGCTTTTCCTTGCACATCAGGGAGACATATTCGATCCCGCAAAGGACATATCGAATGCGCTCGTGGGCGGCATCATCGCGATGCTCATCGTTCTTGGTCTCAATTGGGCGCTCAACAGAGAAGATTTCCGAGGTGAAATGAAAGAGAGCTTCAGGATAAAGGGCGAGCGCAGGACGGGCAGGGTGCCCATCAAGGAGCTCGTACGATAGTGCATGGCTACGGGGGACTGGGACATCATAGTGGTCGGTGCCGGAGCCGCAGGGCTCATGGCGGCGCGAGAACTCGCGAGGTCTGGCTCCCGTGTCCTCGTACTCGAGGCACGCGACAGGCTCGGCGGGCGCATCTATCCGCTCGGGACATCTGAATTTGGATACGACGCGCAGGGTGGTGGGGAATTCGTGCACGGCGAAGCACCTGTCACATGCAAACTTATCGCCGAGTTCGGTGGGACGCTGACCAATTCGACCGAGTGGTGGCATGTTTTCGACGGAGAGCCTGCGCGACACGACCTCACGGCGCCCGTCGACCCCCGTCTCAGCCAGAAACTCTCAGAATTGAAGAGAGACATGACTGTGCAGGAATTCTTTGACGAGCATTTCGCCGGCGACGAATTCCGTGCCATGCGGGATGCTGCGTATCATTGGGTCGAAGGCTACGATGCTGGAGACGCCACTCGTGCGAGCGCGCTCGCGCTTCGGGAGGATATGAGCCGCTCTTCGCTCTGGAATCAGCGCTCTCTTAGGGAAGGCTATGGGACACTCGTGCGACACCTCCAAAGGCAGTGCGACGAGGTAGGAGTGAAATTCTCTCTCAGCATGCCGGTCGCGTCGATTACGTACGATTCCGGTGGGGTCATGGTAGCGGCGAATGGTTCGACTTTTCGCGCACAGAAGGTACTCGTCACCATCCCGCTCCCGTGCATGCATGACATCGTTTTCTCGCCCGCGATACCTACAAAGCTTGAGGCAGCCGATGCCATCGGTTTCGGGCCCGTCATCAAAATACTTCTGCGCTTTCGGTCCAAGTGGTGGAGCGGAGCGCGCGAAAAGACCTTTGACCGACTCTTTTTTATGTTCTCGCGAGAAGCAGTTCCTACGTGGTGGACGCAGTATCCTGAGCCGCGCCTCACGCTCACCGGATGGCTCGCGGGCCCGAAGGCCGCGGCGAAGAGCGGCACCAAAGAGTCCGACCTTGTGTCGCTCGCTCTCGATTCGCTTTCAAACATCTTTCACGTCGAACGTGCTGTGCTCGATGCCGAACTCCTCGCTGCCCGCGCATTCGATTGGGCAATCGACCCGTACGCACGCGGAGCGTACAGCTATACAACTCCGAAGAGCGCGGAGGCTATAGCGGAGCTTCGTGCGCCCGTCGGGGGCGTCCTCTACTTTGCGGGCGAGGCGCTGAACAAGGACGACAACGTCGCCACGGTGGAGGCCGCGCTCGAGAGCGGACAAGACACGGCCCGCTTGATGCTCGCGCACTAGCGGGAGGAGTGCCATACTTTTGTGATGGACTATTACGCGGCACTTGGACTCATAGGCATTGCGTTCGGCATGACGCGGTATGTCCTCTACATCCGCGACATCTTCCGCGGGAGAGCAATGCCGCATCCATTCTCGTGGTTTGTGTGGGGGCTCATGGCGGCAATCGTTTTTTTCGCTCAGGTGTCGGAACATGCAGGAGCCGGCTCATGGATTACCGGCGTCGTTGCGGTCATGTGTCTCGCCATATCCGTACTCGCGTTGTTCAAAGGTGAGAAGGGCATAACGGTGAGCGACTGGGCATGTTTTTTCGCTGCACTTTTCGGGGTAGTCCTCTGGCGGATTACGGACCAAGCATTGCTCGCGGTCGTTATCGTCGCGGTTGCCGACGCTATTGCCTACGTCCCGACCTACCGCAAAGCCTTCTACAAACCGAACGAAGAGCCCGCATACTCATACTTTCTTGCGGCAATGCGGTCCGTCTTCGGCATTCTCGCACTGCAGGCCTTTACCATAACCAACGTGCTCTATCCGGCCTCACTCGTCATCACAGATGGCGGATTCGTCCTCTACCTTTTGGTCCGTCGGATGCAACTGGCCAAAAGAGGGCGCTAGGCTTACAATACAGCGCAACATGGCGAGAAATTTTCGGGCACTCTTGGACGCCGGCTGGGACCAGAATAAATTCCTTTGCGTAGGGCTCGATAGCGATCTCGAAAAGATTCCTTCGCACCTGCGAGAGGAGGGCGTACGCGAGGCACTCGTCGCCTTCAACCGTGCCATCGTCGACGCGACCAAAGACATCGTGCTTGCGTTCAAACCCAACACTGCATTTTATGAAGCACATGGAGACGATGGCTTTGCGGCGCTACGCGAGACTATCCAATATATCCACGAGCAGGCGCCCGAGTTGCCGGTAATTCTGGATGCGAAGCGAGCCGATATCGGCAATACCAATAACGGCTATATCGACTCGGCATTTCTGCGGCTCCGTGCCGATGCAATTACCGTCCAACCCTATGGCGGTCGCGCGTCGCTCCAGCCATTCCTCGACCAAAAAGACAAAGGCATCATCGTATGGTGCCGCTCGTCCAACGGAGGTGCGGGCGAGTTTCAAGACCTCTCAATCGATGGCGAACCGCTTTACATGCATGTCGCGCGCCATGTCGCTCACGAATGGAACGCAAACGGCAATTGCGCGCTCGTGGTCGGTGCGACGTATCCGGATGAAATGAAAACGATACGTGCGGTCGCTGACGACCTGCCCTTCCTTATTCCTGGCATCGGTGCTCAGGGCGGGGATTTGCAGAAAACCGTTCAGGCAGGCAGGGATAGTCGAGGCCGCGGCATGATTATCAGCGCGTCGCGAAGCGTTATTTTTGCGGGCTCCGGCGCCGATTTTGCCGATGCAGCGCGGGAGAGCGCGAAGAAGCTCGATGCCGAGATTCGCGGTGCCCTCAAATGATATAGTAGTCATCACTATGACCGACAGCAGCGTACTCGATACATTGCAGAAAGTGGGCGCATTCCGCGCGGGCCATTTCGTATTTACCTCGGGACTCCACGCGAACACATATATCAACAAAGACGCCATCTACCCATACACTGCCGAGACATCCAAGCTCTGCCGCATGACGGCGGAGCATTTTGCAAAAAGCGGCGTCGAGGTCGTTATCGGCCCCGCAATAGCGGCTGCAATCCTCGCGCAGTGGACTGCCCATCATCTCACCGAACTCACGGGGCATGAGGTCTTCGCCGCATATGCAGACAAAGACGGACAGGGAGGTTTCGTCATCCGCCGCGGATACGATCAGATTGTGAAAGGAAAGAAGACGCTCATCGTCGAAGACCTCACGACTACGGGCGGCTCGATACGCAAAGTCGTCGATGCCGTGCGCGCGGCAGGAGCGGATGTCGTCGGCGCAGCTGCCATCTGTAACCGTGGCGATGTAACCAAAGAGATGGTGGGGAACCCTCCAGAGTTCTTCTCGCTGCTCACCGTGCAGCTGGAACAATGGCCCGCAGAAACGTGTGAGTTGTGCAAACGCGGGATTCCCATAAACACTGAGGTCGGCCACGGAAAAGAATTCCTCGCCGCGCAATCACGCGGCTAACATGAGCACGTTTGCCGCAATCCTTCGCTCGCTCGCGACAGGTCTCGCGCGTATTGCGGGGCGCATCGACCCATCAAAGGGATGGCCGAAGCGGCTCGTCTTTCCGATGATTGCCGGTCAAGCGCTTCGGTACGGAGAAAATCCCCACCAAAAGGCGGCTCTCTATATGAACTCGCTCGATGCGCGCGCTGGCATAGCCAGCGCGCGTAAGATGCAGGGCAAGGAACTGAGCTACAACAACATCAATGACGCCGACGCGGCGCTCGAGTGCGTCGCTGAGTTCAAGGGGCCGGCAGCGGTCATCGTCAAACATATGAATCCGTGCGGCGTTGCGCTCGGCGAAGATATTTTCCACGCGTACACAAAGGCATACCAGTGTGACCCGCTCTCTGCATTTGGCGGCATCGTCGCACTGAACCGTACGCTCGATAGAGCGACCGCAGAGGAAATTGCAAAAATATTCGTTGAGGTCGTGATTGCGCCGAGTGCGGAAGGGGAGGCGCTCACCGTCCTTGCGGCAAAGCCCAACGTCCGTGTGCTCCTCCTCGATTGCATGCCCGAGCCACGCGCGCAGGCATTAGTCGTAAAATCCGTTGCCGGCGGCTTCGTGGTGTCCACACGCGATGACAGAGTCTTTGATGGCGAGCTGAGCCATGTTTCAAAACGTGAACCCGCCGGAGGAGAGCTCGCCGACATGCGCTTCGCTTTTACTGTCGCAAAGCACGTGAAGTCCAATGCAATCGTGTTCGCCAAAGACTCGCAGACGATTGGGATTGGCGCCGGTCAGATGAGCCGCATCTATGCTGCCAAGATTGCCGCCGAGAAGGCGAAGGACGCTGGCCTCTCACTCCGAGGCTCTGTCATGGCTTCGGACGCCTTCATGCCATTTCCAGACTGTGTCGAAGAGGCGCGTAAGCACGGTGCAGTTGCGATTATCCAGCCCGGCGGCTCGCTCAAAGACCAAGATTCCATCGATGCGGCAAACGCCGCCGGCATGGCGATGGTCTTCACCGGCATCCGGCATTTCCGTCACTAGCTGGTGCGGCCAAAGTACACGAGTTCCTCGTCTACTTTCCCTGTTGCCTTGGGCAAGATGACGTACCCGTCGTAGGGCGCTTTGATGCCGGCACCTTCTCCGCCCTGCACCACAAGCGTACCCTTTTTGACTGGATCGAGATGTTTCCACTTCCGCGTCAATTTCTGCGAGACATTTGTGCGGAAATATACGCGGTCGACTTTCACAAAAGCGAGCCTGCCTGATGACGCTTTACCTTCCGTGAGCCGGAAATGCGCGAGCGTACGACGCATAGCCACATACGCGATTCGCTCCGCTTCGGGTGCCGTGTGCTGGCCGCATTCGATGAGTAGGCCAATTTTCCCCTTTCGTGCCGCATAGGCGGTCGTGTCGTACGAGGCATGGGCGCGCGTCTGTTTTGCGTACAATTCCGGCCATCCAACAACCGCCATCTTCGGGCCCAGCACTTTTGCATGCGCCCGCGTCTTCTCGCTCGGAAAGTCGATAAATATGAACGGTCTGCCGCGAGCTGTAAAGGAATGCAGGTCGAGAACGATGTCGCACGCGTCGATAAGCGGGGCGAGTTGATTCGCGAGGTGTGCCTCGTACGAGCGGGGATTCTTTGTCTTGCGGAACACGCGGTTGAGATTCTGCTCGGTGAAGCGTACGTTCTTTGCGTATGCGCGTGGATTGCACACCCGTACGCAGGTCACCGTGCCTCTCACGAGCCGTACTGCGCCCGTCCTCAGCTCTCGTTCAAGTCTCTGAATTGCCTTCGGCCCGCAAATTTCGTTGCCATGTATTGCACCAAGGAAAAGCACATGCGGACCGCTGTGCCCGCTCTCATATACCGATGCTCGCACTGTATTCATATGTCTATAATGTCACAAAAGGCGAGGGAGCGGCATGGCCGCTCCCAATCTGTCACGGAGGCAATACTCGAGCCGGTCTAAGGTGCATGCGCTCGGCGGTCTCCCGCGTTACGCGCAGCCAGCAGGTGGTGCCACTCGACTGCGGCTCGCTCCATGCGCGTTTGCACGCGCCGCTATCGTGCGTACCCATCTTCTTCGCGGGACAGACGCATGTGGAGCGCCAGATAGGCTCAGGCAGCGTGCGGCGGGGGACGAGGACAAACCCGAGGTCCTCACCCACACAAAGCGAGCGGGGATTTGTCGTTGTCGCGAGAATATTCCTCTCTCGATGCAGCGGCAGGAACACATTGTACAAAAGGTGGTTCAGTTTTCGGTTCCGGTGCGCCTCATGCACCCATGTCGAACCCAATTCCCACGCGCCGTTGCCCAAGTCGATGAGACGCGTGAATGCGACGGCCTGCCCACGGAGGAGTGCGACAATCGCGACACCGTCCTCAAGACTCCGCCGCACGTCCTCTTCCGTTATCGGGAGCAGATGTGGCTCTTTCTTGAACGCTTCGGCGATGGTGCGCATCGCATCTTTTGGTACGTCCTCTACCCTCGTTCGGAACTCCATATCGGCCTCCCCTCAATGTCTCTTTCGGCACAGTACGCGCCGAGGGTCGTGGGGCAAAATTTTATCGTATTTCTTGCAAATATATTACAAATTGTTATAGATATAACATGAGAACAATAAGCAGCGCCGTGGAAGAAGTGCTCGGACGCTCACCGTTCCTGCTCGAAGCGCTCAGCGAGGGCATCGCCAACAATGCGGAGATTGCCCGCAAGATACGTCCCGAAATCGAAAAGCGGCTGTATGAGAAGGTAAGCATTGCAGCGGTCGCGATGGCGGTCCACAGACTCGGAAAAGACTTGAAGCGCCCGCGATATGGCTCGCGCTTCCTCAAGTCCCTTAGCGTCATCACGGTGCGCGCTCATCTCGTAGAATTCACGTTCCCGAATTCCGCAGCACTACCGGAGATGCTCGAGCATATATCCAAGCTTGCGGCGCATCGAAGGGACGCGTTCTTCAATTTCTCACGCGGTATCCACGAATCGCTCCTCATCATCGACACCGAGCTCGCCGATGAGGCGGAGATTGTGCTTAAAAAGGTGAGAGGCACAAAACGTATCGACGGACTTTCCGCCATCGCGATGCGTTTGCCAGAAGAGAGCCTCAATGTGCCGGGGGTGTATTACCCCGTGCTCAAAGTGCTTGCACTCGAGGGCATTAGTTTCGTCGAGGTCATGTCGGTACGCACAGAATTCAGTATTATATTCTACGACCGCGACATCGACCGCGCGTTCTCGGTCATTAAGCACATTACGGGCTAGGCTTCGCTCTTGTTTTTGCGCAAAAAAAGATACACCCCATTAGAGACGCTGCGCGCTCTAACGGGGCAGGCATCCTTAAACTTCTGACTTAGCCTTTCGGAGAAACAGGTAGACATCTTCCAGCGCCTTCACTGCATCGCCTGCTGCGATGTTGTTTTGATGATAGAGGCCGTCGGTGCAATCTCCCGCAGCCCATACGCGCGGGTGTGATGCTCGCTGTGTACGCGGGTCGACTTTCACCTGCCCCACTGGATTTTTTTCCAACGCGTCGCCCGTCCACACGGTGTTTGGCAAGAGGCCTATCTCTACGAAGATGCCTGAGACAGACTCGGTCTTGATTTCGCCTGTCTTGGAATTCTTCCATGTGAAGCCGTTCACGAATTTGTCGCCGAGCACTTCGAGCGGCTCGGCATTCACGACGACGCGCATGTGTGGATGAGCGCGGGCAGAGGCTATCGTGATTTCGTCTGCACGGAACGTCTCTGTCCGGTTGAAGAGCGTGACGGTCTTGCAGTACGCGAGGAGTTGGAGAGATGTCTCGAACGCCGCATTACCACCGCCGATGACCGCCACGTCCATATCGGCAAAGAGCGGCCCGTCGCAGGACGCGCAGTAGGTGAGGCCCTTTTGGTCGAATTCTGCAGCTCCTGCCACCTCCAGTTTGCGGCGCTCCGCTCCGCTTGCGACGATGAGCGTGAGGGCGGAGATAGACGTACCGTCGCCCAGCGTGACCTCGACGTGGGTATCAAATGTCTTAAGCGACTTAGCGAGAGCGGGGGAACGTATCTCGAGGTATTCGCCACGATACGCCTCCACGTGCTTCTTGAGGTTGTCCGCGAGGTCTGCGCCGTTGATTGCGGGGGTGCCTATCCAGTTCTGTATCTCGCTCGAAACGGCGCTCTGCCCGCCCCACTCGTTCGTGATAAAAATAGTTTTCAGATTTTTTCGGGCAGCATAGACGGCCGCCGCGCTTCCAGCGGGTCCGCCACCGACAATAATCAGGTCATGCATACGTTCGAATCGTTGTAGACGTTGTAAACGATCCGCGAATAGAACGCGAAGATCGGTTCGAACGATTATAACTTATTTCCTTCGCAGGAAAGAAGGAAGTCCACCCCATGTATCGTCGTCGGTAAATTCGTCGGTACGAGGCGCGTCTTTCGGTGTCTCGGCTTTCTGTTCGCGAGTTTCTTTGATAGGTGCTGCTGAGGCGTCGATTATCTTTTTTGCCTCAGAGCGCTCGGCGCGCACTGGCGGGACCTCTACCGGCTCCTTGCGCGGAGCGGTCGAAATGCGCTGGGCTGTGGGAGAAGGCGTACGGGTCGACATCTCGGGGAAGCCAGTTGCGATGACAGTAACGCGAACGGCGCCCTTCTTGAGCGTCGGGTCGGTGACCGCACCGAAGATGACCTTTGCCTCCGCATCGATGGCCTCGGTAATGACGTTGGCGGCATCTTGTACTTCGAGCATGCCGAGGTCTTCACCGCCGGCGATAGAGAAGAGTACGCCCTTGGCGCCCGTAATCGAAACCTCAAGCAGTGGTGAATTGATAGCTGCACGAGCGGCGTTTTCTGCACGCTTCTCGCCGATGGCCGAACCGATACCCATGAGGGCTGAGCCCGCATTCTGCATGATGGAGCGTACGTCGGCGAAGTCCACGTTGATGATACCGGTTTGGGTGATGAGGTCGGAGATTCCCTCGACCGCCTGCTTCAAAATATCGTCGCACATCGCGAAGGCGTTCTTGATGCCGGTCTCACGACTGACGATGGCAAGCAGTTTGTCATTGGGGATGATGATGAGCGCATCCACCGCCTTCCGAAGTTCGGAGAGACCTTGCTCGGCGAGGCGCATGCGCTGCTGACCTTCAAAGGTGAACGGTCGCGTGACGACGCCGACGGTGAGTGCACCGAGTTCGCGCGAGATTTTTGCGACCACCGGTGCGGCCCCCGTGCCTGTTCCACCACCCATGCCGCACGTGATGAAAACCATATCAGAGCCTTTGAGCGTCTCCTGTATTTCTTCGCGCGTCTCCTCGGCTGCTTGTTTGCCGAGGTCGGGGTTCATTCCCGTACCGAGGCCCCTCGTGAGGGTCTTACCGATGTGAATCTTCTTTTTGCTCTTGGATTTGTGGAGGTCCTGCGCATCAGTATTGATAGCGATGAAATCGACGCCTTCGACACCGGAAGCGACCATGTGGTTGACGGCATTGCCGCCGGAGCCGCCGACACCGACGACGCGAATGCGGGCGAATGATTCGACATCGGATTTCACCTGCTTCGACATTGGCGCCATCATATCACTTTCTCAAAAAGGGCAAGGTTGACAGACCTAACGCATAGAGGCATAATTTTATCGGACGGGGAATCTCGAAAGGGAGGCGCATGCAATCGCCCGAGATTCCTTTGCCGGTCAGAGTGATGACCTGCTCTCTAACCTTCGCCATAATCGCGCTCATCCTGAGCGTCCGATTGTGGTGAGAAGGAAAACGGCCGCGCACCCCGCGGCCGTTCTCTTTATTGCCAACGTAGAGCGAGCGAAAGAGAGATCGTTCTCATTTCCGAGTCGAGGAGGCAAAAAGTTTCGAAGAAGCTTATGGCAAGAGCGAACGAAAACTTTCTTTAAATGAATGCCAGCCTTGCGAGAGCACTTCGCCGAGACTGGTGCCGCGGATGCTTGTATCTTCCGCAAAACCCCAACGGCAGAGTCCATAGGCGACCGCATAGGATGGGTCGAGACTCGTAGCGCGGGCGCTCTGTCCGATGATGGCGACTTGCGCGGGAAGCTTCAGTACCGCGCGGGCGACCTCGGTCGCACCTCCGAGTCCCGAACCGCCGCCGGTGAGGACCGCTCCCGCCGGCAAGAGCTGCGCGCGCTGAATCGCTTTCAAATGGGCATTGACCTGTGTGAACATGGTCTTGAGTTGGCTCTGCACGATGGTCTGCGTTTTCTTGGCGGGGATGTCGCTTCCAGTAACCGCGCCGCGCTTCATCTGCTCGGCCTCGGTGAGGGGTATCTGGAAAGAGAGTGCGAGTGCGTTCGTGATTTGTCCCGAGCCGAGCGGAAGCATTTTGAGCGAGACCGGCGTATCTTCCTCGAACACGACGAGCGAGAGCGTCTCCGCGCCGATGTTGGCGAGGAGGACCCCTGCAGTCTTTTGGCTTCGCGTGAGCGTGCCAAGGCTTGCGGCGAGCGGGCTTGCCATGACTCCTTCTATCTCGACGCCCGCCGCCTCGACCACGTCCATCATCTCGTCCTGATGCTGTGTGAGCGCTGTGATGAGGAGCGTGTCGACCGAGAGTTTGGTGCCCTGCAGGCCGTGCGGCTTGCCGAACACTTTGACGCCGTCGACACGGTATTCGAGCGGAATGGTATGGAGGATCGTCCTGTTGGTGAGTCTGCCTTGCGCTCGCTTCTCGCTCTCTCGGAGCGCTTTTTCGATGTCACGTTCTGAGACGATACTGCCGGAGGCGGTGAGCGACGTGTCGCCGGAGCTTCGCATTTCTTCGAGTCCGATGCCGCCGATGGCGACACGGGCGTGCTTGACCACGACGCGCGCGGCAGATTGCGCCCGAGCAATCGCTTCGCGCACGCTTTTTGCTGCCTCGGCTCTCTCGACGATATAACCCTGCCGGACTCCGCGCGCGGGAGCGGAGGCAGAAGCGAGAATTTGTAGCGGAAGTTCCGCACTCTCCGGTTGCGCTGCGATGACGACTTTCACTTGCTGAGTTCCGATATCGATACCGGTATAAAACTTCCGCGCCATCGAATGATTATAGCGCGGATTAGCTTGACTGTATGGCGATTTGGGGTGGATTGTCGCGGTGTGTGCAATCGTGAGTCGCCTACCTGCTGAATCTTTTAGCGGAAGCCATACTTCTTCAATACCGATTGCTCAAGCGATTCCATCCGAGGTCCGTGATTCAACCCGTTCAAATGGAAGAGGCCGTGTACGAAGAGGAGCGCGAGGCGCTCGCGCACGCTTACGCCGAGCGCACGCGCCTCGCGCTCCGCTTTGCGTACGTTGAGAAAAATCTCGCCTTCGGTCTTTGAGAGCGGGAAGGAGAGGACATTGGGGAAATACGTCTTGTGCCGATACTCCTTGTTCATCCGCTGCGCGAGGTAGTCGCCGCAGATGACGAGTGAGAGTTCGTAGCGCGCGCCAAGGACGGCGCGCGCTATTTTCTCATATGGTATGTGGGATACTCTGCCCCAAACGGTCGTGCGGACGTCGATCATATAAACGAAGAAGCACTGATATGATATATCATATCAGCGTACAGAGGTGCCGGAACGTCTGCTTCCATCAGCGGGCGATGGGAGTGGTCTCACCAAACCGTGACTGCGTCTGAGGCTGTGAGCTCGTGTCACGCGAGTATCCGCGGCGCGGCTCCTTCTCCTGTACCTTGCCTTCTTTGACCAGTTGGCGGTATTCGGCACGTCGCTTGAGAAGCTTGAGTGCGCGTTTCTTCTGGACGGCTTTGGATGCTGCTCGTTCGTAGTACCGCTGTTTGCGTGAATTTTTGACGAGGCCGGTACCCTGCACGCGGCGGCTGAACTTGCGGATGACCGCAAGCGTGGATTCATTGCCCGCTTTCGTGACTTCGGCGTTGATAGACATGTCGCGGGAGTGTACCGTGAGGGGGCGTGCAAGTCAACGCGTTATGCTTTGACCTCGCTCTTCCACGGCGCAAAACGACGGCGTCGCAAGTATCCGGTAAGATCGCTGACCGGAACGGCCTCCTGTGAATTCGATGAGACTTCGCGAACAAGAACGGTATTTTCGGTCGCCTCCTTGTACCCCATGATGATGATGTATGGAACGCCGAGCGAGCGCGCTTTTATCATCTGCTCACCTATCCGCTCATAGAGAAGCGATTGATAGACGGGTATCTCCGCACGCCGGAGGTCTTCCAGTACTCCGAGCGCGCGTCTGCGCGCCTCGGGCCCGAGGTGTGCAAAGTAAATGAGCGGGACTCCGCGCGCTTCGCGTTTTGGCCGCGCCTTGCCGCGCAGTTCACAGAGCACCGAGATGTTGACCGCCGGCATATGTGTACCGTTCGCAAAGCGTGTCGCAAGCGGGTCGTAGCGGCCACCGAAGGCAAAGGTGAGGCGCGCGCCGGACTCCTTGTCCTCGGTCGAGATCTCGTAGAGCGAATGCGCCCAGCAGTCGCGACTGCCGAGTACGTGGGGCGAGAGCTCGTAGGGAAGTCCCGCGGCTTCGAGGTATTCAAGGAGCTCCCAGAATTTACGACGCTCTTCTTCGGTGAGGTACTCCATCGACTGCGGTGCACGTGGCGCCGCCGGATGGCCGCGCTCGATGAGTTGGACGAGGGTGCCGAGCGGGTCGAGCGCAGCGCGCGGACGGAGCGTCGGGGAGATAGTATCGATGTGCTTGCGCAGGTACATGCCGACGTCGCGGACATACCGGTTGGAAGAATCAAAGGAGCCAATGCTGTTGATGGCGATGGAGCGATCAGTAATTCCGGCTTCCTCGGAGATGGCACTCACCACAAGGAGGAGCAATGCTTCAGCGACCGCAGATGGCACGCCCATCACATGCAGGTCGAGCGAGACCGACGGGACAGAGCCCGCACCGGAGCTCACGCGCCACGCGAGGAGCCCTTCGCCGCGCCCGCGAGCGCACGAGACACACTTGCGCGCGCTCGAGGCGAGCGCGCGCTCATCACGTCGGGCAAAAGCTATTTCCTCGGGCTTTGCATTTTTCTGTCGTGTGCGCGTCTCTGTACCACCCTCCGCTATCTTCATCGGCTTCATATCATCGAGCGGGGAGAAGCCGTAGTACTCGGCGATTCGGATAGCCGAGGTGAGAAATTCAGATGTATTCGAGTGCCGTGTATCCTTGAGGCGAATCATGCGAGCATTATTAGCTGGTAGTTTCTCCTGCAGATCATCGTGTGGTGAATGTCGGGCAACAAACTAAATCAATAATGTCATCATTCTGAAAACTCCGCCTTTCCGGGGAAAAAATCAATGCGGGTCAAGGGATACAGGCGCAAGAACGCACGTCCGACAATCTCTTCGCGCGGGAGCGGTCCCCAGAGTCTCGAGTCAGCAGAGACTGCGCGGTTGTCGCCCATCACAAAATACTGATCGGGACCGAGCGTGATGCGCATATTGCTCGCGCCGCCGAGATTGGCCGGATCGAGATATGGCTCCGCGAGGAGGAATCCATTCGGATTCTGGCTGTTTACGATAGTGACCGTCGAATCCGAGAGAATGACAGTCTCGTTGGGGAGTCCGATGATGCGCTTGATGAGCGCGCGACTCACATTTTGCGGCAAATCGAAGACGATGACATCGCCTCGAGCCGGATTTTCGATGTTGTACGAGATTCTGTCGATGATGAGGTAGTGATAATCGTTGAACGTGGGCACCATCGAGGCGCCGGAAACGATATATGGAGCCGCGATGAAGAAGCGGATGAAGAGCGCGAGACCGAGCGCGATAATAGTGTATGTGATGAGCGAGCCGTGGCTGTTTTCTGTGGCCGAGGCGCTCACTTTTTGTTGTCCGCGGTCAGAAGTGGAGTTCACTCCATCCGGTGATGATGACGTTTGCATCACAGGAGCATTCACCCCATTAGAAAGTGCCCGATTGTCGGCGCTTCCTTGGTTCATACGCGCACAGTATTTCTCTTTTCGACTAAGTTCCCATCAGATTTTTTTCTAACGGGGTTCATGTCGGCGCATTGTACTATTGTGGTGGCATTGACGCAAAGGAAAAGGAGTGGTGCGTCGCTCGGAATGCATGTGCATTTTGAAGTCGGGTATTTTTCTGTTGAAAAATCCCTGCCGCTCGGCCCGTCGGCCTGCGCGACACTCCAAAATGCACATGCATTCCTCGCTCAAGAGTGGAAAAGGCGCCGACGCGCTGCGAAACACTCCAGAAAAGTGCGCCTCATACTGCGGAGCGGGTGAGTGGAGGAGTACAGTGTCCGTCGGCCTGCGCGACACTCCAAAATGCACATGCATTCCTCGCTCATGCGTGGAAAAAGGCGCCGACGCGCTGCGAAACACTCTGAAATGCATGCACATTTCTCCGAGAGGGAGGGCGAAGAAAAAATCGTGGTAGATAGTAGGGAATTGAGATACAATCCCGTGATATGTCATGGGTAATTGTCGGACTTGGGAACCCGGGGGAGGACTATGAGGGGACGCGGCACAATACGGGGCGCATGGCGCTCGAATTTTATGCAAAAAAGGCCGGCCTCTCTGCATGGAAGGAGGATAAAAAGTCAAAGTCG
>Ga0209542_10013425_pt1 | contig 14137 bp, 13 predicted proteins | sample RifCSPhighO2_01_FD_184028 | JGI IMG/M metagenome (GOLD analysis project Ga0209542, IMG submission 184028) | Soil microbial communities from Rifle, Colorado - Rifle CSP2_plank highO2_0.1 (SPAdes) (version 2) | ecosystem: Environmental > Terrestrial > Deep subsurface > Rock core/Sediment ...
ATCACTGCGGTATGGACAATCCCCGTCCCGTCCTCCGTGTTCACAAAATCCGCAACGTATACTTTATGACTCTGTGTATTCTGTGTTTCCGCAATATTGAAAAGCGGATCGTACTTGAGGCCCGCGAGTTTACGTCCCGGTAGCTCGCCGCGGATTGTATACGCCCCCTCGGCGAACAGGCGGGAGACCGCATCTTTCGCGACAATGTACGTTGTCCCCTCTTCTTCAACGAAGACTTCCGCGTACGTGATGTCTGCACCCACGGCGAGCGCGACGTTGCCCGGCAGCGTCCACGGCGTGGTCGTCCACGCAAGCAATGCGACATTCCCTTCTCCGCGCACATGAAACTTCACGTAAAGCGAACGGTCGTGCACCGTCTGATACCCCTGCGCAACCTCATGGCTCGCAAGCGCCGTGCCGCATCGCGGACAGTACGGCACCACTTTGAAATCCTCTTCCAGTAATCCCTTTTCGTGTGCCTGCGAGAGTGCCCACCAGACGCTTTCAATGTAATCATTTTCGTAGGTGACGTACGGGTGGCTTCGATCAATCCAGAATCCGAGTCGTTCTTGTAGCTGTTCCCATTCCTTCTTGTATGTCCAGACGCTCTTCTTCGCCTGCGCATTGAACTTCGCGATGCCGTACTTCTCAATGTCGGCTTTGCCGGAAAACCCAAGTTGCTTTTCCACTTCAAGTTCCACCGGAAGACCATGCGTATCCCATCCGGCGCGCCGCTCAACTAAAAACCCGCGCATGGTCTTGTAGCGAAGGAATGCGTCTTTCATGGAGAGGATCATCGCGTGATGAATCCCCGGGCGGCCGTTCGCCGTGGGCGGGCCGTCGTAAAACACAAAACGTGGCTTGCCCACGCGTTGTGCCACGCTTTTCGCAAAAACATCGCCACGCTTCCACCCGCGCAGCACTGCCTCTTCCTGTTTTCCAATGTCCCGCATCGCTTCAAGTATACCGCACTACCCCTCGCGCTCTGCGCCAGCGTCACTTACATCGCGCATAGGGGCACGCAGATAATCAATGATTTTACTTAGCTGCGAGGGCCTTGTTGCTCGTTCCTCCTCCGGAAAATATAAACCTCCTTCAAGCAACAGCTTCCGGTCACCATCTGCTTTTCGCATCCCTAAATCATGTTCTGGATAGGGCGTTTTCCGTAAAAGCTTTCCGGTTGTCGTCTGGGGCGGTTCATCAATTGCCTCATAGAGTCCTATGCGCGCCGGGAGCCGCAATCCACGCGCCCGGAAGTCCACGAGCATGTGCTTGAACGCTCGGAAAAACGCGTCGTAGAAATACCTCTGACTCTCCTCCGATCCCCATGGCCCATGGGAGGAAATCCCCGTCTCGCCCAACTCGTACTCCATATCCCACGCAGCGATGGTCTCAAATGCTTCTTTCAATAAATCTGTTTGCGCAACCATTCGCTTAAAAATCTCTTTCGGCTTCAATGACTTGGCGCCTCTTGGATTGAGATGCCATAACCCCGGATAGCAGTCCACGGCAATAACATCAAAGCTGTCGCGTATTTTTTCGAATTCCTCAAGGTATTTCTTGATTGGGGTCCCGGCAAAGCGTCCCAGGTTTGATGCAGCAGTTGTGGCCAGAAGTTTGGTGTCTGGGTTGTATTCCGCAAACACTCTGCGAACGATCTCGCACATTCTCGGCAAGTCTTCCGTGCTTACCGGCGTGTACATCTTGACGTTTAGTTCGTTAAGAACCTGCACTGTCGATACCTTTTCTCCTGCGGAGGCAGCAAGCTCGTCGCGCACCTGCGAAACATACGCCTCGAAACTTCGGTAAAACCCTTCCTTATCCTTCTTATATAACTCAACTGCCCACTTTGGCGGATTCGAAAGAATAATCGTCGGCGCGTTCAGGCCAACCTCGTGCATAATGTCTTTCGCCTGAGCGTATCGGTCTAGTTGCGCTTCGTCATACTCTCCCGCTTTCGGTTCCACCTTTTTCCAATGCCAATCGTAGCGAACCGACTGAATTCCATCGCGTTTGATATCTTCGTACAATGCCCGTAACTTTTCCGGGCTTCCGGTTTCTGGATGGTCAGGACTGTGGTCAGTAACGTAGAACGACAGGTCAAAGCCACGCTCCTTTTCGGCCGAATGTTCGACGTCCCACTCTTTCTCTTGAGCGGCCTTCTCTGGCTCGCGTTCTGGCGAAAAGGAATGTTCTTGTTCAGTCATACCTACATTGTTTCAGGCGCACGGATACCCATCAAGCCGAGCGTGTTGGCGAGCACGATATAGGAGATCGGATCTCCTTTATTCGCCTCCTTCCTTTTTCTGCTGCGCGGCCTTGATGCTCTCGATCATTCCGACAACACCCGCCGCAAGGCGCTCCGGATTCTGCTGAGGATTGTAGTGCCCCCCCGCGATCGAAACAAACCCTTTGACGTCCTCGCCCGTCAATTGCCGCTGGTAGCCGGGCATCGTGAAGAGCTTGTCTTCTATTCCCGCAACCACGACAACCGGCACACCGCGCGCTTTAAGATCCCGAAGCCACGGGCGCAGATCCGTTTCGGCCATTTCCTTCACGGCTTGCAGCGTCTGTTTATCCAGGAGCGACGTCCGGAACGAGGAGTCGGTGCCGTGTGCGGGGCTCGCATCGTTATCTTCCTCTCGCACGTTATAAGGATACGCATCCCTTCCCAGCCTCCTCCCGATCCGTTCGTCGTACTTTCCTTTGTCCTTTCGCAGGTTGTCTTTCCACCCCCGCACCATTTCCCCCATGTTCCGCATCAACAGCCGGCCGCGCCCGTCTTTGCCACCAAGCCCCGGAGGGCTCGAGAGGAACACGGATCGAAACTGTTCTGGTGCGTTCGTTGCAGCAAGAACGCCGTTGAACGCGCCCTCTGACTGGCCGAAGAAGTCGCAGGTGCCGATCTGCTTCTCGGCAAGAACCGACAGGATCGCGCGGGCCTTTCTCGTTTCGATGGGAAAATCCTCTCCGTTAAATCCCTCCTCTTCATTGGTATCATTTTCGTCAATCCCATACGGCGTCTCCACCACGATAACGCGCCGGCCGCGCTTCGCGAGGTGCAGGAGAAACGCCCGGTATTTTTCGGCAGTCTGTTGAAACCCCGGCGAGACGACGATCGGCACGTCGTCAATGAGTTCGGCTTCATCCTCCGGCGCAAACTCCACGGTGCGAAGCGGGCGCTCACCTTCCCGCAGCGTTTCCGTGCGGATGCGCATCGGCGTTCCAAGAAACTCAAATCGCTCTCCCCGCTGAACTTCATCATCAAGTTCGTGCTTCACCGCTCCGGCCGCTTCCTGCTGTTCCCTGTGTTCCTCCGCCCGTACGCGGCCCTGCGCCGCCTCGTGGACCTCGCGCGTCACCTCGCGGATATCTTTTCCGAGCTGCTCCCACGCCTCGCGCTCCTCGGGCAACGCCTCTTCCGGTGTGGGTCGTTCTTTCTCGTTCATATCTACATCGTTTCGGGTGCACGGATGCCCACTACCCGCCTCCGGCGGGAAATCCCAAGTCCCAAATCCCCAATTTCCAAGGTCGTCGTCTTCACATTGTGTTCAGATATACAAACGTCCATAAAGTCTGCCTTGGGTAGTAAATCTTGAGCTATAAAGTTCACCGGTCGCCTGCTACATAGAGGAGAACCTAAAAAGACCCGCTATTCTTAGCTTATCTAATTAATGCTCAGAAAACGTTGATTTTAGGGATCTCAAATTTAGAATCTTATCTATTCTGTGTTATTTATCTCCCAATGCCCAGTAATCTTAGAGCCAATAAACTTGATCTTTCCATCCCGTTTCATTTCTTGAAGCAGATTTGAGATCATCTGCTCATTAGCTCCAGGCAAAACATCGGCGAATTCTCCTTTCTGGCCCTTGCCGTATTTCTTGATGTGATTTAGAACCAATGTTTTCATTTGCTCTCGACTCAATCCTCTAACGCGCGTGTGAAGCCCGGGTCTTCCTGCGGACTCGTAGTAACGCCTTGCCAGCATATACTTGGCACCCCTTGTTCTTCCAACGCGTTCGATAAGTCCCAACTGCAGGAACTCGTCCTTAAATCGCGGTCGGGGAGCAGCATCGGTCATCCTAATTTTTTCAAGTTCGATGATCTGCTCCAAACTAAGACTGATTTGTTTTTCGTCCATCACCCTCTGAAGATAGCCGATGAAACCCGAATCTCTCACCGCCGCGGGGACACATATACGGAATGTGCCGCTATTCGTGTCAATCACGGGCAGGCCCTTGCCATCTTCGATAGTCCGTTTAAACACATAATTAAGTCCTTGCCCTGCTCGTTCCACGAGACCAGCCTTCTCAAGTGTCTCCGCGAGACGCTCATTGCGCCATGCTCTCTCATACAAGATATTCTCCGGAGTAACGTTACCCACCAAACCGCCGGGGCTTTCAATACATATCGCCTCGGGAGATGCGAATATGTCTACCGCGTGCTGGCTCAACGAGTAGTCTCGATGCGCCACGGCATTCATGGTAATTTCTCTGACGGTCTTCTTCTCAAAAGCCATGATCTCTCGTTCGATAAATCCTTCGCGAAAAGGGAACCGTGTATTTCGGGCCTCGAACTCTCGCTCGATTGCATTGAGCGCCAACACGAAAGGTCCGCGCCAAACCGCTCTTGCGTCGTGTTCAATTTTTTCTGGATCTTGCCGCCATTCGAAAATAATTTGAGCTGCTGCGGATAGTGCGTGATCTCGAGTCTCTTCTTCGCCTAGCAGGATCACCGCCGCTACCGTAACAGCACCGTCCCGTAAAAGGCGAAGGTCCTCCAGGAACTGCCGTGAGCCCTGCCCAAGGTAATCGGCATTACCAGACTTCTGAGAAACCAACTCCCTGAGCCGATTGACCGCCTCATCAGACAAACTCTCCATGCCCAAGTTCGGCACGATTTGAGCGCTATAATCTTTCTCTGTCTCTCGAAGAATGCCTTGATACTGGGTGTCTCCCATCTCGGCCAACGACTCTCCTACACGAACCGGAAAACGAAAACGTCCTGTGGATCGGATAGGTTTTCCTGCGACATGCTTATCAACATAAAAAACGAGGACGCGCCCCTTGGGATGCATACACTCCACGACACCTACGTTTATTCCCATCTCGTTCACCAGCGTTTTGGGTAATTTGCTATGCGTACCTCGAAAGGCTTTTGTGCCCAGAATACTTCTTTTGTTATCTACGCCGAGAATCAAGTAGCCGCCATATCCATTGGCAAACGCGGCACAATAATCCCTCAGATCCTTACCATCCATTTGCGTCCCCGCCACCTTCAATTCAAGATCAACGTCTTCCGTTGATCGTGAGGACAGAAGTTCATCCAACTCCTCGGGAGTAAAGCGATCTTTCATAGCTACATTGTTTCGGGTGCGCGGATACCCATCAAGCCGAGTGTGTTGGCGAGTACCGTTTGTGTTGCCTGGACAAGCGCGAGACGGGAAGTCATTTGTTCCTCATCACCAGAGAGTACGGGGCAATCGCGGTAGAAGGCGGAGAAGGCCTTTGCGACATCTGTGGCGTACGTGGTGAGGTGGTGTACTTCAAGCGATTCTGAAATGCGCAGCACAAAATCCGGCAACTTCACAAGTTCTCGCACGAGTCCGCGCTCCGACGGGTGCGTGACTCGCACCGCAGAATCGCTTTTACTTCGTGTACTTTTTACACTAAGCCCCCCGCCCCCCTTCCGTGTTTTTCGTGTCATTTCGTTTTCATTTTCGTGTCCGTTCGTGTGCTGCTGCGCTTTGCGCAATATCGCGCAGCAGCGCGCATGCGCGTATTGCACATAGAACACCGGGTTCTTGTCTGATGTGTCTTTTGCCAGCGCCAAGTCGAAATTCATATGCGTATTCGGTGTGCGTTCAATAAAGAACCACCGCGCCACATCGCTGCCGCTCTCACCAAGTTCATCGAGCAGCTCTTCCAGTGTGACGAATGTCCCTGCCCGCTTTGACATTTTCACTTCTTTGCCGTCACTGATGAGTCGAACCATCTGCATGAGTAGAATTTCAGGCGCGGGTGAACCTAGCGCCTGCAGCGCCGGAGGAAGAATCTTTGCCGTACTCTGGTGATCGGCCCCAAATAAATCAATGACCCGCGTAAACCTTCGTGCGCCGAACTTGTCCCTGTGGTAAGCGATGTCAGGAAGGATATATGCGGGCTGCCCATTCGACTTCACCACCACCTTGTCGCTGTCATCCGTGCCTTCACTCAACGCCGACAGTTTCAGCCAGAGTGCTCCGTCCTTCTCCTGGACCAGATTCTTCCGCTGAAGCTCTTTGATGGTTTCAATAATAAGCCCTCGACGCTCCAATGATTTTTCCGAATACCACTCATCCATCGGGATTCTGGCCTTCTTCGTAACGACACGCTTAATCTCACCAAGCATCGCATTTGTCGCTTCACGTGTGACTGTTTCCAGCAACTGTAGCCGTTCGTCTTCTGTAAGCGTTCCGGATGGTTTGTAGTCCTTCGCCAGTTGCTCTGCGAGATCCTCAACATATGCACCCTTGTAGAGCTCATCTTCTGGGTAGGGCACGGGGACGCCCCACTGCGCAAGCACAGCCGAACCGAGCTTCTTCACCTGTTCTCCACCATCATTGACGTAGTACTCGCGGGTAACGTCGTGTCCAGCCGCAATGAGCACACGGGCGATTGCATCGCCAATGAACCCACCCCGTCCGTTTGCAAGCGTCAGCGGCCCTGTGGGGTTTGCGGAAATAAACTCCACCTGTACCTTCTGTTTCTTTTGGGGCTCTGCTGTTCCATATCGCTCACCTTCCTGAACAATTTTCCCGGCCTTGGCCGCAAGCCACTCATCTCGCAGAAAGATGTTCACAAACCCTGGCGGAACTGATTCCACACGGTCCACAATCTCGGCGAGCGTTTTGTCTTTCTGGAGTCGTTCCGCGATGACTTTGGCAATTTCGATTGGCGGCTGTTTGAGTGTCGGCGCAAGCTTCATTGCGATACTTGTTGCGTAATCACCCATTTCTGCCCGATCGGGCATCGAAATCTCCACGCTAAAACCAGCCGGAACCTTCCCGGCCGCTTTCTTCACTGCTTCCTGAAGTTGCTGCTCAACCGTCATAAATCTAGGGTATACTTCGGCGTCGCTCAGTACCAGTGCGTATAGCGTTTAGGGTATAGTGTTCAAGCAAAAACGAATGAACCCCGGACCATGTGTCCGGGGTTCTGCCTAGAGCTGGAGTTCGAAAAATCGCGCAGTCGGATATTGGTCGCGATCGGAAACATCCCGCATGCCGATACGAAGATAGAAATCGGCTACCTGATAGTCGTCCTCCGTGCCGAGGAAAATCCTCTTTGCCCCCGCTTTTCGGGCGTGTGCCAGCGCGTACTGCACAAGCGCGCTGCCGACCCCGCACCGTTGACGCACCGGATCAACCGCAAGCGATACCACTTCAACTGTTTCGGAGTCCTTGAGCCAAAGCAGTATTGCGCCGACGATATCTCCTCCAATAACTGCGACGTAACATTCGCTCCTTGCGATCGCCAACTCGCTATGCTGTCTCCTATACCGATAGAAATCGGGCGTGCTCTCGATATTGAGAATATTGAATAGCTCTGCGACCCGGTCAGTATCGGCTTTCACCGCCATTCGTATCGTGATCTCCATCTCTGCTCCTTGTGCAAACACCTGCCCGCAGCCTACCGCTTCCCACTTCCCCGTCAACGCTGCGTCGGTCTTTCAATCTATACCTTATTCCCTATCCCCTATACCCTAGAACCATGCCAACACTGGCGACAAACAAACGAGCGCGGTTCGACTACACCATTGTCGAGGAGATTGAGGCGGGCATCGAACTGCTCGGGTTTGAGGTCAAGGCGATTCGGAAAGGACGCGCGCAGCTGCTGGGTTCGTTTATTCATGAGCGTGGCGGTGAGGTCTACCTGATCAATGCGCAGATCCCTCCGCTTCAGCCAAAAAACACGCCCGAAGAGTACGATGATCGGCGCGCCCGGCGACTCCTGCTCCGCCGTGGCGAGATTCGTTCACTCGCGCAAAAACTCAAAGCAGAACGTTTGACGGCGGTACCGCTGGAACTCTACACTCAAGGCAGGCTCATCAAGGTGAAGCTTGGGATTGCACGATCAAAGAAGCAGCACGACAAACGTGAGACGATCAAGCGGCGAGAAGCGGATCGCGAAGTGGGCCGACAGATGAGAAGTAAGGGTTGAATTTGGCCACAGCACAACACGTTGCTTGGTTCTGGCCCCAGCACAACAATTCGCAGATACCGGAGGCGTTTTCCGCTTCGCCCACAACGGGAAGGGCCTGTTCGGCCCACGCGGAAAATTTGCCAAAATCCTGCTTTGTGGTAAAAGAAAGATAGTGCCTCGCGCGATGGCGAATTGTGTGCGGGGCCCTGAAATTGGCAATCGCTCGCAAACTCGCGAGCCAATTTCGGGGATGACGGGCTTCGAGGAGACGCTGCGAATGCCTGTTGCGTGTCGAGGGTGGTCGGTGACCTCGTAAATCCTGCCGATCCATTGAGAACTGCAAAACCTCAACCAGCACTTGCTTACGCTTAGTTCGTGAGCCGTCGCACGCCTGATGCCCGGTAGGGCGATGCGGCGCAATTATCGGGCTTGTTTCCTTCCGAGTCGTTTCCGGATGGAGAGACATTGCAGGAGCGATAGGGACGCGGCATTTCGTTCGTTTCAGAGTCGCGTTTCCGAAACCCAAGAAGCGAACTACACACGTAGATACTGCATTCAATCCGTTTTCGACGTGGGTTCAACTCCCACCATCTCCACATCCTGGGTCTTTGGCCCCGCAAACTCCCCAAAAAGCATTACCGCTTGGGGAGTTTTGTCGGTTCGATAACCCGTTTCTTGGTTGTAGGGTAACTTCTCCTGGAAAATGAAGAAGAAGAGCTCCTGTTGCTCCTTCGTCGTCAGGCCATGCCATACGACTTGGGGGTTTTGGAGCATCCCCGTCGCCTTCCCCAGCGCGGTTCGATAAGGAATGGAGAGGTCGAGCTTTTCGCCTGGCATACGCTCTTCGGCCTCCTCAATTTCGTCCGCTAGGCCTTCAAGCTGCTTCTCGTAGACCCGCTTGAGCTTGCTCGACTTCGTGCCCAGATAGAGCTCGGTGAGCCCCTTCGCCTTCTCCTCAAGCTCCGCTTTCTCCCTTGTCATCAGGACGAGACGCTTCTCAAAGTTTGCGACCTCGACATCCCACGTAGCGTCAAACACACGACGGACCAGCTTCCCCACGTTCGCCTTGAGCTTGCCCTTCTGAAGCTCTTCGTCAAACTTGTCTTCGATGTCTTCCTTCTTGATTGACTTCCCGTAGTACGGGCATGGTTTGTGGTGGCAGACGTAGTAGTGATGGATTCTGTTTCTTCCTTTGGTGGGTCCCGCGGTCAGGTGATTGCCACAATGGTCGCAAGTAAGGAGCCCCCGAAGCGGATAGTCAGGATTGATGTCCATTCGCACCCGCTTGTTGAAGTCTGCCTTGCCTAGACGCTTCTGGTTCAACTCAAACGTATCAGGCGAGATAATCGCCTGATGCTTCCCCTTTCGACGCGACACCTCCCACTTGGGAAACTCGATGAAGCCCGCATAGAACGGGTCTTTGAGCATCTTCGTCGCGTTGTCGATGAACTTCTCCGGTCGTTTGCCGCCATAGAATCCCTTTTCGACAAGAAACGCGCAGAGGTCCACCTTCCGCGTAAACTTTCCATGCGCGAAGCCCTCAAGCCCCTCCTTGAGCACATCCAGCCATTTAGGGTCAGGAGCATCAATTTTGCCGTGTATGATGGGGTCTTTTTGCTTCAAGTAGCCCCGCTTCGCAGGAAATGCGTTGTAGCCTGCTTCCAGGCGGGCTTTCTGCTTCTGCACGACCTGACGCTGGTTGCTCCTCCTCTGGTACTGGCTAGCAACCGCCATGACGCCCTCAATCATCTCGCCCTCGGCAGAATCCTCAAAATTGAAATTGGGAGATTCGACTTCGATTCCTCGTTGGCGGAGCTCTGCTCGGTACCCGATGTGAGCGGCAGCGTCTCTGGCCAACCTAGAAATCTCATCTACTAGAACCATGTAACTTCTATGGGGGTTGGTATCTAGCACCTCCAGTATTCGAACCTGGCCCGGTCTCGTTGTGTAATCGCCGCCGCCAGAAGCGGAATCCTTGAAAACCGCCTCCGGCTCAACGACATAACCCTTCTTTTCGGCGTACTCCCTGCAACGAGCCTCCTGCGCTTCTAAGCCGTGCCCCTCCCGCTTCTGTCGTTCCGAAGATACGCGACAGTAAATCAGGGCATACACGGTGGAACCCCCCGTTTTGCGAAACGAACTCGTTTTCTTAGATGTCTTCGGCATCCCTTTGTAATTCTTTTAGCGCCTTCAATGCGTGGTATAGGCGGTTTTCCGTTGCTGTTTGATAACGCGAGTAGAGCAACAACTCTTCCACTATCATACGCTTCATTATCGGCTTGTAGCCACCATCAAACCTGGCCAGATCGAGACCCCCAGGATTCATCGCTCCCTTTACGGCCTCTGCCTCAGCCCGTGCAATCCTCAGCAATCGAATGGCGTTCGACGCTATGTTTTCGACAAGAAGCTCCTGAACGCGACCCTTCGGCTTTATGGCCTCCGCTAGCTCGTCATAGATCTGCCCTGCCTCTACGTCCTCGTACTTGGTAATGGTTTCGCGCAGAATCGCGTGTTTCTGCGCGTTATAGCGACTCGTCGCCTTCCCTTCAGGCGTTTTTGGACCACCACCCCTCTTCTTGTTTCCTTCGACCTGCTCATCATCTGGTTCTTCTACTGCTTGCATAGTTTCTCTAGCTCTAAAGTTATTACATTTCGGCAGAGCGCCTCGATGTATCGAAGTCGCCTCTCAATCTGCTCATCAGTACTACTCTCATCGCCGAGCAGGGTTCGGTACTCTTCGACTGATACATGGGTGCTCATAGCCGTGATTGCTGACTTTGAGAAGACCCGCAAAGTGCTGGTCCTATCGAATAAGGGTCTCCGGCGCGGTGACGACTGGAGACCCTCGCTCGACGGTGCCACCTCGGAGCACAAAAAAGCTGCGCTCATACGCAGCCTAGGCTTGGAACGACTCGGTAAATACTTCGTCTAGTCAGGCCTCGTTAGGCGGTCGGTACTTTTCTTGGCATAGCGCGTCACCACGCTCTTGATTGCCTCTTCTGACACTGGCGTGTGGCCGTCTGTCAGTAGTGCTCGCCTGATGAGAATTTCTCTGTACGCACTTGGCTCTTCCTCGGCGCCAACATAGCGCTTCAGCTCCTCGGTGGTCATTTTGTTGTAGTCGAGTATCAGCTCGATCTGCTCTTTGTTTTCTATCTTTCGTACGCGCCGCACTCTCGGTGCATTTTGTTCCCCGATGATCTTCTTTATCAGTACCCAGTTCTTTTTTATGTATTCGAGAATCTCGTCGCGACTGGCATCATCGTAAATCCAGAGCTTCATAAAACCGCGCTTGCTATCGGCTAGTTCTTCGTCTGATGGCGTTTGGAGGCGAACGGGGATATGGGGCCCAGCCGTCTTGTGCTTCTTGCCAAGCACGTACCCATCAAACAGCTCTCTCAATCTCGCCGTCGGAATCACGCCGTGCTCACGAAGCATCTGGTCTTGCTGGAAAAAATACTCAACAAATTCCTCGGTTTCCCCCTTCCGAACAAGCGTCCTGAGCTGCTCTAATTCGTTCTTGAACCCATCATTCAAGATGAGCCGAAACCAGATTTCTGCTGCCTTATCCGTTTTAGCGCCCCTTTCACCGCTCATACCGTGTTGTGTAGCAGAGGAATCCGCAACACTCAACGCTTTATCTTCAGCGAGGTCGGTGTATCATCAAAACGAAAACTGAATCGCCTAAACCCGCCGCTTGCGGCGGGCATGGCACCAAAACCCGTCAAAGGCACACAGCTCCTCGTCCAGGAGCACCTTTGACGGGTCATGCGGGGAAACTCGTATGGGTGGCCGAAAGGCCATCGCCTGGCGGGGAGCTTTTTGTTCCCCAAAACCTCAATACCTATGAAACAATCCACGATAAAAACCGCCACCGTGGTCATTGGCGGCATCATCCTGTTCTTGGTTGTCGGCAACGCGTCTATCGTCGAATCGCACTACCGTTGCGACGGGGCCTGGACAGGAACAAGTCAGGGCGGCGACCCCTCAACGACCGTCTACATGAAGCTCCAAGAGTATCGCTGGCTGATGGCTCTCCGCAGCGAATCGGACGGCAGCGTAACTGTCGAAATTCCAAACGAATGGGGCGAGTATTTTGGTGTCGTTGAGCGTGTCGGGGACCAACTGCAAATCTACAAGCACGGCTCCGTCCCAGAGTTACGAGGTGCTTTCTCGACGCTCAGCAATACGCTTGCGATTGACATGCAGGAACCTTTCGGCTTCTTCGACGGCAAATGCACGTCGCTCTAGCCCCACCGGCTCGTTGCTATTGGTCGGTCTGCCGCTAGAATTGAGATAATGAGCTTCGCGCGCTTTTTCAGACAATTCCACAGAAAGAAATCGGTTCCTACACAACCACAAGGACCGGCTCGGCATCAGCCTTTCAGCGAAGAGGAACTGAAGGCGCTTTTAGAGCACAGAAGCAGATTCGTAACGCTTAGCGCCGACATCGCAGGAGAGCTAGGAAAATTCTCAATAACCGTCGCTCTCGAAAATGCTAAAAACGTGCGCAATCTGCTGGTGGTGGCAGGTGCGCTCGCTTCTCTAGGGCTTCTGTTGCTCTCAAACGAGGCATTCGGCGCTGGTCCTTTGCTGGTTTTGACAGTAATAACCTACCTAATCTCAATTGCGGCAGGAGCGGCGTACTTGATTTGGGACACTTCCAAAGCCGCTAGACAAGTAGCAAACATGAGGAAGGACTACTTTGAGATTCCAGATGAAGGGCAACGCATCGTCAACGATTGGGAAGATCGCAAAATCCAACAAGACGAAGCGGAAAGACAGCTGAATGCTCTCTACCGAAAGATGCATTTTGAGAAAGTCCGTCCCCCCAAAAAAGAGGCGGCAAAGGACTCTTATGCCTCGCAGCTAGTCCACGGCCTCTTTGTTATCGCCACGCTTCTTCTCGCAGCCGAACTTACACGGCTCCTGCTTCCGTATCTGCCGTAAGTTCAGAACCAATCATCAAAGCCCCAATTTCTTGAAGAAAATCCTGTTTCTCATTTCTGCTCTTTTCAATAGCTGGTCGTAGCTCATCACCTCAAAGTAGATTCGCCACTTGGGGTGAAATCCGAAATATCCTGTGCGGTCAGGGCTTTCGCTAAGCGTTGCGTCTTCGCAATACTCTCTGATTTTCGGGGACAGGTCGCACACGACAAACCCGTATGCTGGCGTGTTCTCAGTCGCCTGAATAGGGCGGCCGTCTTTTGTCTGGGCCTTACCGGCACGAATCTCTCTGACATAGCCCCTAATCTGCGCGACGGGGTTGTCCTTCTCCTTGTATGCTTTCTTCTGCGGCTTCTTGAATTCAAAGACGACAATCGCATCTCCTGGATCTTCGTTCTCACGAACCAAGATGGGCTTTCCAAAAATATCTGGGCGCTTGCGCTCCTCAGAAGACAGGGGCTGATCGGATGCGACATACTCGTAGAAGCTAAGTCGCTCATCCAAGAGCCACAGGTTCTGGTCCTCGTATCTGACCGTTTTGGAGTCGCCTTGGGGGAAGATGATTTCGTGAACCATCCGCTCCTTTTGATGTTTGTGCTTATCGTCCCACTCCAAGCTCTTCTTGAATAAATCGAGAATAACCTTGCGAGTTGCAACATAGTGAGCAAGCTCACTCGTGCCGAGCTTGCCAACCTTTTCAACAAGTGCCAGCGCCTCCTCGACGATTTTAGCCGGATCCCCAGAGCCCTTCTTGAGCACCGCTTCGGCTTCTGCGCGAACGCTAAATTCTCTTTCGATCTTGTGCTCCTGAAGAAACTTCTCCCTTCCCGCGTCGTTCAAACCATAGGCGGCTTCGGATAGATCCACCTCATCAAAGTAGCTCTTATGCCAAGGAGCTTTCTCATTGACGTATGACTCAAACCCCCTCTCTTTGCCCTTCTGCCTGGTCGCTACCTCCTCTCCGAAATACTTCTTGATAATCTCGGCAGCAGCCTTCTCTATTTGGT
>Ga0209542_10013427_pt1 | contig 14134 bp, 11 predicted proteins | sample RifCSPhighO2_01_FD_184028 | JGI IMG/M metagenome (GOLD analysis project Ga0209542, IMG submission 184028) | Soil microbial communities from Rifle, Colorado - Rifle CSP2_plank highO2_0.1 (SPAdes) (version 2) | ecosystem: Environmental > Terrestrial > Deep subsurface > Rock core/Sediment ...
AATGAATATGCTAGTATTATGGATAAAGAAAAGACTGAATTATTTGAAAAAATTAATCTGAAGCCTATCGATTTTTAAAAGACGTTTCATGCTCATTATTCAATGAGAAAATACTGAGACAGTTTCGAAAATTGAGGGCTTGACAAGGCCTATATTATATGATATTCTGGCTCTCACAAATCTGATACTGTCGATCCATATCATATTATTACAGTATCATTTTTTATTATGACCCGTTCGACAAGCTCAGGGTCATATTGAGTAAAGTCGAAATATGACTAAAGTTTTTCTTTCAGTTTTTGCATTATCAATTTTTGCTCTTATGACATCTGCACAAGGTGTCCGGGCAGATACTGCTTGCCAGCCTATATATGGCGGAGGGCAAACATGCGTACAAATTGGAAATGTACTTATTAACAAAACTGTTCAAAATCCTCAAACAGGAGCTTTTGTAGATAATCTTAATATTAACGATCCAAAATTTGCACCGGCTGTTGCGGTAAAATTCAATATTACAGTTACCAATACCGGCAGTTCTACTATTAATAAGACGACTGTTAAGGATACTCTTCCGCAGTTTGTAAGCTTTGTTTCGGGACCCGGAAGTTTTGATTCCAACACAAAAGTTCTAACTTTTGATGTAGGAAATTTGGCAGCCGGAGAATCAAGAACATTTACCATTGCAGGAAAAGTGGCCGATGGAGGACAACTTCCCGCAGATCAAGGAATCACTTGTGTTGTAAATCAGGCTTTAGCAACTGCGGAAAACGGACAGCAAAGCTCTGATAACTCTCAGTTTTGTATACAAAAACCTGTTTTGGGAGAAACTAAGGGCGGGCTTAAAGTTTTCCCTGCTCCTGCCGTTACAACTACTCCTTCAACAGGACCGGAGATGTTGCCTTTGATAGGACTTATCCCAGCAGGAGTATTCGGATTTATATTGAGAAAAAAATCATATAAAAATCGTGAGGGGGGTGAGAAATAATGGCAAATATTAAAGAATTAGGTAAAAAAGTTGTGCCAATAGTCGCAACCGCTGCTGTAGTTGGAGGAGGATTTTTTGGCATAACAAAAGTGATAGAATCAGATTCACCATCAGGATCTTCTGTTAGCGTAACTAAAATCGGAACACCAACACCAAGCGAGGCAGCAGGAACACCAACTCCTTCACAGGAATCTCAATTATCTTTTATTTCACCTGCACAAAAAGATGCAAGCGGTAATTGGATAGTTAATAACCCTGATGGCCAGGCGGAGACGATTCCAGCTGTTGATGGATTTACCCCTGATACAAGCTTAGTATTAGCACCTGAATGGGGCAAAGCTATGCTTCTTAATCCAGCAAAATTTGCAGATTTCCAACCATCTCTTAACAATCCAAATCACCCATTGGTCGGATACACTTATGGTGAGAATGATCAATCGGATAATTTAGATTACAGAAGAACCCTTCAGGTTCCTATATTTTCTTGGACTGTTGCAACAGGTGAAGAAGTTGAAGCGCCTGGAATTGGACATCTTAAAGGTGGTCCGGGCAGAGCGGTAGAGCTTATGATAATGAATATCGACGGCACCGTTGGAGATTTTGGATCTGACAATCCCATTATGATAAAACACGGTTTCACAGGAGCAGGAAGAATTTGGGACGGAAATAATGTCGTAGAAGATGAGCAAGGAATAAGCTCTCATTACGTAAGCAGATTGCAAAGTGGAGTAACATTACCCGGCGAATCTGGATTTGTAGGTCAATGTGATATTCCTTCAAACTGTAATGAAGTTTTGGTAGTTTCCGTTATTCGAAGACAATGGGGAAATAACCCAAACGGTTCACCAAGAATTCAATATCAACTTCTTAGGGAAGAAATAGTTAGAAAATAACTTTTCTTAGCTAGAGGTTCTGAAAAAAGGCGGAAACAAAATCTGCCTTTTTTTGTGATTTTGAACCTTTAATAAAATCGGTGTAAACTATATTTATGGCAAAGAGGATAATAAATTATCTACCGGTCATCGTACTTGTCTTTATAGCTTTCCTCCTCGCTCTGCAAAACTACACTCCGGGAACTTTTCTCTCCGGATGGGACACGCTTCATCCCGAATTTAATTTTGGCCTAAATTTTCAGAGGCTTTTTTTTGGAGTATTTAGACCTGAACAGGGACTTGGTGCGGTTGCAGCTCATTCCCACATGTCAGACCTTCCTCGTGTAATACTTTTATATATTTTTGATCAGTTTATACCACTTTCCTTCCTCAGATATTCATATATCTTTTTGAATTTAATTCTTGGCCCAATCGGTATGTATTTTTTTCTCCAAAAAATAGTTCTCAAAAATAGAACTGCATCTTTTCTCGGAGCACTCTTTTACCTTCTTAATCTGGGAACTCTTCAGCGATTCATCGTCCCCTTTGAAATGTTTATCGTACAGTATGGCGCGCTTCCGTGGATATTTTTGCTTGCTACGCAATACTTACAAAAAGAAGGAAAGTCAAAAAAATCACTTCTTTGGTTTGCTCTTATAATGTTTTTCTCATCCCCCATGGCTTATGCCGCAACTTTATGGCACATGGGATTTTTGGTTTTTGTTATTTATATCTTTGCATTTTCCTTTTCAAATGCCTTAAGGAAGGATTTTTCCATTCTGAAAAGATCAATGATATTAATTGCTGTTTCATTACTTGTAAATTCTTTCTGGCTTCTTCCCAATCTATATTTCGTACTTACATCCGGAACAAGTGTCACCTATGCAAATATAAATACTCTTTTTTCTCCTCAAGCTTTTTTGTATAACAAGGAGTTTGGAAATGTAAAAGACATTGCGCTTATTAAAAATTTTTTATTTGATTGGGGCGCATATATGGGAGGCAATCACTTTGGGAATCTTTTATCTGTATGGATTGACCATTTAAATAAGCCTTACTTCACTATTATAGGATTTTTCTTTGTGTCTGTGGGAATCTTAGGCTTAATCTATACGATTGTTAAAAAAAATAAGATAGGGCTTTCGTTTTTGCCCGTATTGATGCTCGTCCTCTTTTTCCTGATAAATGATAATCCTCCGACTTCATTCTTATATAGATTTCTTGAGCAGGTTGTCCCACTTTTTAAGGAAGCTTTTAGATTTCCCGCCGATAAGGTACTGGGCATTTTTATACTTGTTTTCTCACTTTATTTTGCGCTGGGGCAGATGGCAATTATTGTACTCATTAAAAAACTTCCCTCTTTTTCTATAAAATTTGGACTTATATTTCAAACAGTTATAATTTCCGGATTTCTGATCTATTATATGATGCCAGCATTCAATGGTAATTTAATAAGTCCTCTTATGAGAATTAAAATTCCGAATTATTATTTTGATATGTTTTCTTATTTCGGCCGTCAAAAGGATAATGGAAGAATTGCGAATCTTCCTATTCAATCTCCATGGGGATGGGAATATTACAACTGGTATAAAGACGAGCCCAGCTATCAGGGCGCAGGATTTATATGGTTTGGGATAAAACAGCCTATTCTAAATAGAGATTTTGATCGATGGAATGCTCTAAATGAACAGTATTACAGAGAAATGTCCCACGCTGTTTATTCCAAATCAGACGATCTATTTAAAGCTGTTATAGAAAAATATAATATCCATTACATACTTCTTGATGAAAATATTATTACTCCCGAGAATGATACAAGAATCCTCCACTACAATGAACTTGGAAATACCTTAGATAAACTTGAAAAACAGGATTTTATTAAAAAGGACGCGCAGTTTGGAAAAATAAAAATATTTAAAGTGATTAATAATCCCAGTTACGCATATTTAATTGATAATTATGCCAAAGTTTCTCCAAAATCCAGTTCTTACTATGAAGATTTTGCATACGAAAAATACAAAGATTACGTAACTTGGGAAAAAAACGAGAGCGCAACTGCTTACCCCTTCAGAGATTTAATTGATACTCAAAGTCATATATTAAAAGACAGAATAAAGATATCACAAGAAGGAGCAGAAATTAATTTTAGAAAACAGAATAATTCTCCCCTTCCTTCTATTATCGAAGCTGAAAACTTTATTAGTGCAGATTTATTTTTAAAAAGGGCAGATGACAAAATAGAAATTAGTATTTATCCTCGCCTGCCATACAAAAATTCGTCGCAAGATATCTTACCGATAATTACCTCTTTTGATCTTAAAGATACTAGTTTTATTGTGAGTATAAACAGAACCAGCAATTTTTCAGTAGACAACTTAGAGACAAATGTTCCTTTTTCTGTAGGGACAGTTTTACTTAATACAAAGACTGATAATACAATCTCTGTATACCCGAATACTCCGGATCAAATAATAACTCCAGATTTCTCTTCGGTCCAATTTTTTCTCTCTCCCTGCGAAGGAAAGGCCCCAGACCAAGTTTTTGGAGTCGAAAGGCAAGCAAATGGATTCATTATTTTTGGAAAAAAAGTGTCGGTTTGCATGACTATTCCTCTAACAAATTTATTTCCAAATGTAAATCAAGTAAGCCCAGACATTCTTCTGACTACAAACTTCAAATATAATGGGCCTCCATTGTCTTATGTTTGCGTATCTGATTTAAGAACTGGTTCATGCTTAAGTTATAGCTTTAAAAATATAAGTTCCGGTTCCTTCGCAACGAATTTAAGTTATTTGGGAATTGAAAAAAATAATTTATCAAATTTGTCCATAAAAGTATTTTTAGATGCTACCCAGACAGAAGGTTTAGAAAAAGTTAAATACTCAGACGTTTCATTTTCATTAACCAAGCCTGTCTCAACCGCTTCTTTTTCAAAAGATTTAATAAAACAATCCATTTCAGCGGTTCGCTCTAATTTAAACAGTGTGTTAATCCCCTTCTCCAGCAATCGGGAGACAAGCCAAGACATAACAACGCTTCCGAGAAATTCGATTAACTGCAGGGAGTCTCCTTTAAATCACAAGATTTCAAAAAAAATAATAAGTAAGGAAAAAAGTAATTATATTGAATATGAGTCAGGAGAAGGAACTGCCTGCGATCATTTTTCATACCTGAATCTTTCGCAAAATCAGGGGTATCTGCTTCTGGTAACTTCCCGCAATGTACAAGGGCTTCCTTTAACCATGTGTGTATTAAATCAAACATCAAGACATTGCGATTTGTATACGAATTTATCTAAATCCAGCAAGTTTACAACAGATAAATTCTTAATTCCGCCCGGGCAAAGTAACGAAAAAGGGTATGATGTGAATATTGCAAGTCTTGGAATAAAAGGGACTAAAAGCATAAATGATCTTGCCTCAATCCAATTTATACCTCTTCCCTATTACTTTTTATCTAAAATGGAAGAAGGACAACGGCAAACCATATCGCAAAGAGTTTCTGTGGAAAATCAAATTGATGAAAACCCATCTCTTTATAGTGTTAAGTTGAACAATAACCAAGTTAAAAATAGCGTTCTTTCCTTCTCAAAATCCTATGAAACCGGCTGGAGTGCTTACGAAATGGTCAATAGTAAATCGTCAATCGTCAATAGTCTAAAACTCTCCCTGCCATTTGTATTCGGCAAAGAGTTGAAAAATCATGTAATGGTTAATAACTGGGCAAACGGATGGATAATTGATCAATCGTCAATGGTCAATGGTCAACCATCAATTGTGATAGTCTTCCTCCCCCAATACCTGGAATACCTCGGCTTTATTTTGACAATAGGAACTTTAGTCTATATTCTTTTATTAAATCGCAATAATTTTGTATGACAGAAGTAGCAGAATCTAAGTTAGTTGAACAACAGGAAGGAACGGTAAAAGAAAAAATCTCAGATGAAGAAATGGGAAATCTTTTATCTGCCTTTGGGAACAGTGAAGCAAAATGTATAACCTTAGGCGCAATGAGAGATGGAAATATTTATAGCAAGGGGAATCTACACAGAGCTGTAATTAATATCCAAGGACAAGAAAAAGGGTGGAAAATGAATAGAGGTACTCCAATTGATTATTGCGAAGCTTCTCTTTCTCCTATTGGTCTGGTAACCCGAGAAACTATAAATGCTGATCTATCTACGTACGGATACCAAATAACAGGATATGGAAAAAGAATCGGTCTACCTTTAGCAGGCCTTCTTCTTGATTTTTCTCAAAGACACAATATTCCCCTTAAGCATCTCTTTGGCACCTCTCAATCTTCGTCTAGTAATGTGGAAGCCATTCAAACCCAAGAAGGTGAAGAAGGCGAATTTAGAAAAAGGTCGCCAATAACAAGATTTAAGATATTCTATGAGCTTATTACTACAGCTTTACCCATAAGAGAAGAGGATCTAATGCAAGCCATCGGAGAGTCACATTCTCTATCATCAAATCATCTTGTTCCCCTTGCAGAAAACGGCATTATCAAATTTGAGAGCAGAGGATATAACAAGCCTTTTTCTTATTATAAATATTCCCCAACTGCACCGCAAGAAGAACCTGAAAGCTTTAAGAGAGGAAAAACTTTAACTTCAAACATTTATCAAATTCTTAAAAGAAATCAAGATAAATATTTTTCAACCCAAGATGTCTATAATCTTTTGCCTGAAGAAATAAGAAAAAACTGGGCTGAAGAACACCTAATTAGTCAAATTGCATCTATTTTTTCTTATTTCCATGGCAAGAAATACTGTGAGCTTAAACAATTTTCAAAAGATACACAAACAGCTATGGATCTATCGTATGATCAAGCAGCAGTGCTTAGTGAGTTAATAGAAATAATTGATGGATTTCAAAATCAAGATCCAGAAATAATTATGAGAGGACGACAGGTATTAGAAGACATTCTTGCTGATCCTCATGCCGTATCAAGTCTCCTTAGAAGAGCAAAAACTGCTTCAAACCACGCGAATAGTCTTCCGAAAAAAGAAACTATGACTCTTATTAACTCTTTTCTTCAATCTCACCCAGAAGGATTAGACACATATCAAATTCAAGAACTTATAGAAAAGGGCTCTGGTAGAAAACTTGCTACTAGAACAGTCCATTCTCTTATAGGTAGTCTTGAGAAAAGTGGTTCTGTAATTTCTAAAAGAGAGGGCAAGGCTAAAAGATTCTTCCCTGGTATTCAAGAAACGTCAGTAGGTAATAATTAATTTGACACATCAAAATCTTTCTGATAAACTACAAAAATCTGAAAACCTGCCCCAATTAAATCAATAGATTGCCCCAAATTTTGTAAATCCAATGAAAAACGATAAACCATTAATTTCTATTATTCTCCCGGTACATAATTCCTCACAGCATTTAAGAGAGTGTGTGAGAAGTCTTCTTTCCCAAAGCTATAAGAACATCGAGATACTTGCAATAGATGATGATTCCAAAGACGATTCGTACAAAACCCTTAGGAAATTTGCTAAAAAAGACAAAAGACTTAAGGTATCTCGCAATGTAAAACGGTACGGAATTGGGATAACTTTAAACAGGGTTATTAAGAAGACAAAAGGGTCATTTATTGCATTTATGGATGCAGAGGATATAAGCGCAAAAGATAGGTTTAAAAAGCAATTGCTCTATCTTAAATCAAATCCGCAAGTAGTTGCGGTTGGAACACAATGTTTTTTTGTAGGTAAGAATGAGAAAAAATTAGGAAAAAGTAATTTTCCTAAGGAAAACGAAAATATATATGGCTCTCCCCTCCACGGAATATCAATGCAGTTTGAAACAGTAATGATAAATCGAACAATTCTTCCCAAAGATGTAATAAAATTTCATACTAAGCGCAATCCATTTATTTATAGCGATGTTTTCCTCAAGCTTCTCCCCTACGGCAAATTTGCCAACCTCTCAAACTTTCTCCACTATCACAGAAACCATCCCAACGAGTATTTTAAAGATTTAAGACGAAATCCAATGTCATTTATCAAGCTTTGGATCAAATCTATGGCATTCTACAACTACAGTTCTCCGACCAAAACCTTCCGCTCTTTTTTTGCTCCTATTATAAAGTCAGCTTAGAATTAGAAAATAGAAAATAGAGATTAGAGAATAGTTCTTCATTTTGCGATTGAAACATTAGGGCGTTAAGTTTTTATGAATGAGCGCAACAGGGGGAACCGACCGAATGTGTCGAGGGGGTGTAATCACCCGTTAAGCGAAGGAATAAAAATAGCCCGGTTTCACTTCGCAAAGAGTTTTGGTTCTTTTGCGGAAAAAGAACAAAAGAAAAAATCTTTGGCGAGAGCTTTTGATTCTTTTCTCGGCAGAAAAGAATGATAAGAATTATTCGTCAATAGTCAATTCACAAGTTATCCACATTTTTTAATTTGGAAAAAATTAGACTGCTATTTCGACCTAAACTTCAATATTTTTACTATGAGACTGTATATTTTAACTAGATTTTTAGGCTATAGGATTGACATACTTGACAAGGTATGATAAAATGTTTTTAACTATGAAGTTCTCTCTTTTTAAAAGTAAAAAAGCAGAAAGAAAAACAATCTCCGACTACAAACAGGAATTACTAGTAAAACAGGGGAGAGAGCAATTTAGATCTCTTGTAAAGAGGGGGCTCTCGGTACCAATAGCACTTTTATAAATTTGTAAGTATTGCAAAAAAAAGAGCATCGCTTTCGTTACTCTTAATGATAACTTCAGGTACGATAAGCAATGCTCTTGCAAAATAGGCAAATAGTTCCTTAGGCAGGAAAATAAAACTAATTGCCTTTTAACTTTAATAACAAAAAATCCAGGAATTGTCAAGGAAAATGACCGAAGCTAAAAATGGATGTTTTTGTTGTTATTCTTTGATCTTTTCACAAAAAAATTTTGCACTATTTACAGTTTTAGACGAGGTAGGAGTCTTGGGCAGGGATTCCTACCTCTTCTAAGATTAAGCTCCTAGATCTTCTTGGCAAATAAAATTCTTCCGGCAGTTGTTTGAATAACACGAGACACCAAAACATCGGTTTCTTTTCCTATTTCTTCAACTGCGTTTTCTACAACTATCATTGTTCCGTCATCCAAATACCCTACTCCTTGAGTCGATTCTTTTCCTTTATGAAGGACTTTTATATGTAAAGCTTCTCCCGGTACTGCACGAACCTTAAGAAGAGTTGCCAGTGTATTAATATTTATTGCCGTCACTCCCGAAATGCTGGATTTTTTTTCCAGATTATAGTCGCATGTAATTATTCTTCCTTTATTTATCTTTGTTTTGTATATTAATTTTTCATCCACTTCTTTTATATCTTTTGATTCTGACCCATTTTCTCCCTCCAGCAGAAGCATAAACCTGACACCTTTTGTTTTTTTAAGTTTTTCCAATAGCTCAAGACCCTTTCTGCCTCTTTCTCTTTTAACCGTATCCTGAGAATCCGCAACGTGCTTAAGTTCAAGAAGAATACTCTCCAAAACAACAAAAGTCCCCCTAAATACGCCTGAATTTATTATGTCAAAAACCCTTGCGTCAATTATTGCCGAAGTATCAAGGAAAATAGCGTTTTCAATTTTTTTTGTTTTTTTTCTCTTTTTACGGAGCCTGAAGGATGGAAGTCTTCTTATAACCGTTTTTGCCACTTCATCTGCCAAAAGACCTACCATCTTTGGTGAAAAAGTAGCAGTGTGAATCCCTTCCCTTCTTGCTTTTTTAACTTTTTTAGCCATACTAACTTAAAGATTTTATCTTCCCCAACTGATTTATGAGAAAAGGCAAGGTTTTATACTCTTTTGAACTGAATATTTTTGTAAACCCGAGTTTTCTCGCTTGCTTGACTCTTTTTTCAAAAAACGGCGTTGACCTCAATTCTCCCAAAAGACCAACTTCGGAAATTGCTATAGATTTGGGGAAGGGGATATTTTTAAAACTTGAAAAGATCGCAAGACAAATTGCCAAATCAGATGATGTGTCCGATAACTTTAGTCCACCGGCAACATTTACAAAAACATCCATTGAATCTAAAGGCAGCCTGCAATGTTTTTGCAAAACCGCAAGAAGGAGCTCAAGTCGTCCCCTATCAATCCCATTTGCAACCCGTCTTGGCATAGGCAGTTTAGAAAACACCGTTAAGGCCTGTATTTCAACTATAAAGGCCCTTGTCCCCTCCATTGTTACTGTTAGCACCGATCCCGGGGTATCGAGGTTTTTTTGACCCAAAAAAAGTTGTTCCGGATCTTTTATTTCCGTAAGACCCGATTCATTCATTGCAAAAACTCCAACTTCATCAATCGGGCCGAATCGGTTTTTAAGACTTCGAAGAATTCTTGTCTGTGTAAGTTTTTCCCCTTCAAAAAAAAGAAGAGTATCTACCATGTGGGATAAAACCATTGGACCTGCGACCATTCCCTCTTTTGTAACATGACCAATTAATACGATTGGGATTCCAAGTGTTTTTGCCAGTTTTATAAAGGATGAAGCGGCATATCTAACCTGCCCTACAGAGCCGGATAATCCCGTAAGATCTTCTGATTCCATAGTCTGAATTGAATCTATTATCGCAATCGCGGGTCTTGTTTTTTCTATTATTTCAAAAGCCTGATTTGTATCATTTAAGGACACAAGTAAAAAGTTGTCATTCTTGCCGTCTTTGCTTATTCTTTTGCTTCGCATTTTAATCTGCTCTTCGGACTCTTCACCCGAAATATAGAGAACTTTATTTTCTAAAGAGAGATTAAGTCCAATCTGAAGAAGAAGAGTTGATTTTCCAATTCCGGGATCTCCTGCCAAAAGAGTAACGCTCCCCTTAACAATTCCTCCGCCTAAAACATTATCGACTTCGGAATATCCGGTTAACATTCTGTCTTTTTCGGAAAATGCAATCTCACTTAACTTTTTTGGCGTTAATTCTGCCTCTCCATTTAAATTTGGTCTTGTAAGTTTTTCCGATTTTGAAGCAATAGATGATGAGGTTGTTATTTCACGGAGTGTATTCCATTCCCCGCATTCCGGACATTTTCCCAGATATTTTGGGGAATCATAACCGCATTCCTGACAGACAAATGAAACCTTCGATTTCATAACTTTCTAGTTGCTAATTGCTAGTTGCAAGTTGCTAACGATAACCGATTGGTTTTTCCAAAAGAACCGGAACAACCACGACTCTTCTTCTTTTCAAGTCGATCTCCGAAACCGTAACATTTACCAAATCTCCTGTCTTATATGAAACCGTCGGAGGAATTTTTTCTTTTCTGATAAATCCTCCAATTTCATCTCCCAAATCAAGCAAAATTCCTGTCGATAGAATTTTTATAACCGTAGCGCTAAGTTTTTTATCTACCGAAAAGTTTTTAATCTTCTCATCAAATGGATCTATCTTTAATTTCTTAACAGACAGATTTACTCTTCGCGCTTCCTTGTCAAATCCTGTTATAGCCGCCTCTAGACTATCGCCCGAATTGTAAAGAGAAGAGGTATCCGAAACTCTTTCCCATGAAATTTCGGATATATGCATAAAACCGTCTATGACTCTTTCTCCGTTTGGCACCGATACAAATATCCCATATGGAGTAACATTTGTAACCAAGGTTGTTACTTTTTGTCCTATCTTAAGTCCTTTTATTTCCTTTTCAAAATCTTTCTGATTTAAGACATGACTTTGAGAAAAAATAATTTTGTGAGTTGCTCTGTCCACCTCTAAAACTATTGCCTTGATCTTACTTCCCATTATATTTTGAGAAGATCCTTCGGTCATTGTATGGGAAGCAAAAGAAAGCTGAGAATTTGGAAGAAAACCAGATATTCCATCACCACTTACTAAAAGCCCTCCTTTTATTACACCATCGATTACTATATCTATAACTGTTTTATTTTTTGCAAGTTCTTCTAAATTATTCCACAGCTTTCCATCTAAAAATCTTCGAAGCGATACCACAGGATTTCCCATATCCGACTCCGGATTTAGAATTTGAACATTCACTTTATCCCCTACCGAAAGAGAAGATAAAATATTATGCAGGATTTTTTTATCTTTCTCCAAAACTACTGCTTCTGCCTTGGCATTTACATCCACAAGAACAGCAGATGAGGAAAGTTTGGTAATAGTTCCTTCGATTATGTCGCCCTTATGAAGGGTTACAAAAGGAGAAGATTTGTGCGAAGCCAAAAGCTCCGCCATCGAAGTTGATCTGGTTTTATTGTTAGATGTTAATTGTTGTTTGTTGTTTGTTGTCGAAGACGCCACTCATTTATTCCTCCTTAATTATTAGGTATCTCCATTGTACCACACGATTGATTTTGGTACAATCTCCCCAAATGGACAAATCACAAAACTCTCCAAGCTCTTCATTAATATATACATGGTCTGTTCCCGATTATATAAAAAGTGTTGAGAATAGTTCCCATCCACTAATAAAAGGCTATGAACAGGCTGAAATCGACTTCCTAACTTCATCAATAGAAAACCTGAAGATGAAAACTTTTATTGATGTCGGCGCCGGGTATGGAAGGGTTCTTCCTTATATTGCTCCTCCCATCACTCGAAATATCATCGCAGTTGAAATAAACGACAGTATGTTTTCGGAGCTTCAAAAAAGAGCTGTGCTATATCCAAATACCACAGCAGTAAAGGGAAACGCAAATGATTTATCAAACGTTTTGGAAGGAGCCGATGTTGTATCTCCAGTTATAACTTGCCTTCAGAATAGCATTGGAACTTGGTAAGGAGATTATCAAAAAGCTCTGAGTGAGATGGGAAAAGTAGCAAAAGCAAAGCAAGGAGAAGTAATAATTTCCGCCTGGCGAGGCGAACAATTTAAAGATTACGCTATGGACATTTATACCGCTTTATCTCCAGTAGTTGGAGTGCCTGATCCGGTTCAAAGTGATTTTCAAAACGGGATTTTCAGGAGCAAAACTGGATACGTAAGTAGATGGTGGTCACAAGAACAAAGAAAAGAAATCTTAAGAATACTCGGAGGGAGAAAAGTAAACGAAATTCTTGGTACTCCCTTCTTTATTCTCCACGTAGCGTACAGTTAATCCTGCTATAATTTAGAAATGCGGAAGAGAAGTTATTTTCTTATATTTGGTCTTATTGTTTTAATTCTTGCCGGAGTTTATTTAGTTTCTAAAAATTCCCCCCAACAGGTAATTTTGCTTATCAAAACCCATTCGTATCTTGGTCCTACTCTTTTAATCCTTTGGAGAATAATCGGAATTATTTTTCCTGCAATTCCCGCAGGTGTTGTTTCTTTTGCCGCTGTACCAATTTTCGGATGGCTTAAGACTTATCTTTATACTTTAACCGGAATAATGATTGGAACATCCATAAGTTTCTTTCTTGCCCGAAAATTTAGAGAGCCTCTTGTTAAACGATTTGTTCCTCTTAAAAGAATTCACGAAATCGAAGATAAGCTTACCAAAAGACAAGAATTTCTGGCTATTATAGGCATTAGGCTTTTTACCGTTCCTGTTATGGATTTTTCAAGCTATGCTGCAGGCCTTTCCAAAATAAGCTTTCCCAAGTTTTTTCTGGCAACATTAATAGCATCAATTCCCGATATTGCCATTTTTTATTTTGGGGAACAGTTCTATAAAACATTTTTTGGAAGATCGCTAATTGTTGCAATAAGCGTTTTATTCTTTATGGGAACCGGATATTTTGTACTCAAAAGGTTTGTTTTGGATAGGAAAAAATAAACTTGCCATGCGAAGCTTTAGCGGCGTGGGGTTATTTTAAGATTTTTGATGCAAGTTCGATTTCATCTGTTACGATATCCGTGATTCCGGCATTTTTAAAATATTTTATTCCTTCAGCATTGTTTATAACCCCTCCCATAACTTTAAAGCCGTTCTTTTGATATAGTTTTACAATATTATTAAGTCTTGTTTGAGGAATTAATTTTTGAAATAAAAATTGACTTCCGCGCCAGGAATCAATCCATCCTAAGAAAAGGCCGTAGCTCTTTTGAGGGATTTTGATAAAAGAAAGAGGGGGGAAATTCACAAAAGGCATAACGCGAAGTTTTGGATATTTTTTTTGAGCTGTTAGACCGCTTTTGATGACTGTTGAAAATCCAATGATGTGAACCATATCCCAGAGGTTTTCTTTTTCTATTTTTTTGATAATTTTTTCAACAAGGATCGGTGATGAACTTTTTACTTCCAGGAAAAATGGTTTTTTTTTGGATTTTATATAATCAAAAAGCGCGTCTAAAGTTAACAGTTTATTTGTGGTATCCGAGGCTAAAATCCAAAA
>Ga0209542_10013429_pt1 | contig 14130 bp, 14 predicted proteins | sample RifCSPhighO2_01_FD_184028 | JGI IMG/M metagenome (GOLD analysis project Ga0209542, IMG submission 184028) | Soil microbial communities from Rifle, Colorado - Rifle CSP2_plank highO2_0.1 (SPAdes) (version 2) | ecosystem: Environmental > Terrestrial > Deep subsurface > Rock core/Sediment ...
GCAAGCGGGGCTATACAAGAAAATCCTTAGTCAGAATCAATCCGCTGGCTTTAAAAAAAAACTGGCAGACATTCTAACAAGAGAACCCTTGCTTTTGCCTCGGGTTTCTCGTTTTCTTGCTTCTTGTAAGATTCCCGAAATTGACGGTATTGCGGTAACAAACCGCCCCGGCTTGGAGCCTGCTCTCTGGGCAGGCATTAACTTTGCAAAAACTCTTGCTTTTGCCTGGAAGAAGCCGCTTGTGGGCATTGATCATCTTGAGGGGCATTTGCTCATGGCACATCCTTTTCCCCGAAACCCGGCTCTTTCTCTGGTGGTGTCGGGGGGGCACACCGCGTTGATCTTGAGCAAGCCCCGTACAACAACAAGTTGTATACGGGGCAAGCGACAAGGCGCCTACGCGATTATCGGAGAGACGCGCGACGACGCCGCAGGAGAAATGCTGGATAAATGCAGCCGGCTTTTGGGCTTGGGGTATCCTGGCGGGCCCGCAATCGCCGCCATGGCGGCGAAAATCCGAAATCCGAAACACGAAATTCGAAACAAATTCAACATTGCTTTGCCCAGGCCAATGATACATGCTAAAAACTACGACTTCAGTTTTTCCGGATTAAAAACCGCGGTACTGTATGATTATCGCAGCAGAAAGGTTGCCGTGCGCAAGTCAAAAGTATACATCCGAGCTATGTGTTTTGAGCTTCAGCAGGCAATGATTGATGTGCTCGTTACAAAAACATTGGCCGCGGCACAAGAACACAAAGTGAAGAGTTTACTGTTGGGAGGAGGAGTTTCTGCGAATACGGAACTCAGAAAACAGATTGCAGCAAGAGCAAAAACCCAAATTCCCGGTGTTTCTCTTTTTATGCCAACTCCCGAGTTCTGTACGGACAATGGAGTAATGGCAGCGTTCGCCGGCTATATACACTATCGGGGCGTAAACTTAACTCGGTTAAGGAAATCCGCCAGTCGGCGGATCATTGCCTCAAGCCACACCTCTATCCCTCGCCTTTAACTTTATCCTAAACCGAGTTTAGGTATGAAAAACTAAACGAGATTTAGTTATCCACACTCTCTCAAATATATTTTAATTCTCGCATATGCACGAATTAAAATATTTAGACCAGCACAAACCCTGCTAGTACAAAACCTTGACATTTTTAGCAGGCCGTGCCATATAACTATCAGCACACTTCAGTCCGCCCAAGGCGGAAAAGAAAGGAAGTCGTCATGGCACAGCGTGTCGCAGGCGAGATGTACGAAGGCATCACAGGTCAACTGTTTGAGATCGCGCGTCAGCTCCGGCAGTCAAACGGGTATCCGTTCGATCCGGTACGGCTCAGGCGCCATCTCCAGGCAGCGATCGAAGGACAGTTCGGCGGTACGGCAGTCGCTTGGACAGTCCCCGCTGCCTATCCCATCGTCGTCAACTACGACCTTCCGGTCGAGGCCGCCGTGAAGCTCGGCCGCTACGACTGGATGAACGAGAACATCACGTCCGAGCACTTTCCGACCAGGCGGAAGGGTACGGCCGAGGTTGCGGTGGAGCTTATCCACTTCAACGAGGGCATCTCGATCGGCGAAGCAGTCGGTGAGCTCGACAGGATGGGCTACCGCCCAGCCGAACTTCACGAGCTTCTCGCCTTCGGCGAGAAGTATCCTGATGTCCAGCGCGAGTTCCCAATCGTAGCGCTGGGTTCCGTCTGGGATGACCAGATCGGCTACCGCTGCTTCGTTCCGTACCTCCACGGGAACGGCTTGGGGCGTCGCCTGTTCCTCAACTGGGTCGAGGGCGATTGGCGCGAGTTCTATCGATTCGCGGCCGTCCGCAAGGCTGCCCGTGACGCTGCCGCATAGTAGTGGCAGGCGGGTAGCTTAGGGCCTTCTGAGAATTTCGGTTCTCGGAAGGCCCTTTTTATTTTTACAAAGGGGCGGCGGGGAGGTATACTAGAGATTATTATGGATGCATTCCTTGCGAAAACCGATCCTGAAATGGCAGGACTGATTGCGGCCGAAAAGAAGCGCCGACAAGAGGGCCTGGAGATGATCCCTTCCGAAAATCACACGTCTCCTGCGGTGTTGGGGGCGTTGGCTTCCATATTGAATGATAAATACGCAGAAGGATATCCTTCCAAGCGCTACTACGGAGGGAATCAGGTTATTGATCAGGTGGAAAAACTCGCGATTGATCGGGCCAAGAAGCTTTTTGGCGTGCCGCATGCAAATGTGCAGCCGTACTCGGGAAGCCCGGCAAATTTTGCCGTGTATCTTGCCGTATGCGAAAACGGAGACGTTGTCATGGGACAGAACCTGTCAGACGGCGGGCACCTAACGCACGGAGCCAAGGTCAATGCCTCGGCAAGATTTTTTCAGAGCGTTCCGTATCACGTGCGGAAAGACGGATATCTGGACATGGACGAAGTGCGTCAACTTGCAAAAGAGCACAAGCCAAAACTTATCTGGTGCGGAGCAACCGCCTATTCACGGGAAATTCCCTTTGAAGAATTCGGGAAAATTGCCGACGAAGCGGGGGCGTATCTTGTCGCGGATATTGCGCATATTGCAGGTTTGGTCATAGGAGGAGTTCATAAGAGCCCGGTTCCCTTTGTACACATCATCACCACCACGACGCACAAAACGCTCAGGGGACCGAGGGGGGCCATGATCATGGTGACGGAAAAGGGATTGCGTAAGGATCCCGAATTGGGGCAGAAGATTGATAAGGCGGTATTTCCCGCAGGAGTGCAGGGTGGGCCTCACGAGCATCAGGTGGCTGCCATCGGGGTTGCTCTCAAGGAGGCGTCAGCCCCTGCATTTAAAGAATATGCGGAGCAGATCGTAAAGAACGCGAAAGCTCTTGCGCAAGAACTTATGGCCAGGGGATTAAAGATCGTTTCTGACGGGACAGACAATCATTTAATGGTTCTTGATCTTACTCTATATGGAAAGGGTCTGGGGATATTTTTGGAAGAAGCTCTTGATATGGCAGGTATCACCGTGAATAAGAATACGGTGCCGCAGGAGCCCTCATCTCCTTTTTATCCAAGCGGAGTACGCTTGGGCACGCCCGCCATTACCACGAGAGGCATGAAAGAAAAAGAGATGGCGCAGATCGGAGAGTACATTGCACAGGTGCTCAATGAGATTAAGGGATGTAAGCTCCCGGATGACAAAGAGGAGCGAATAGCATATCTAAAGGATGCCCGGAAGAAGTTGGAAGAAAACGCGGCAATCAAAGAGGTGCGAGAAGAAGTAAAGAAGCTGTGTAGCAGGTTCCCGATTCCATGACGGATTATGAAATCAACTCTTCTTTCGGGTCAAGAACCGGCTCTTGAAATGCTGCAGAGTCTTCGCAAGAAGATTGCAGAAAGGCGCGTGCAATTGGCCGTGGTGCAGGTTGGAAAAAACTTGGTTTCATCCACCTATATCCAAAAGAAAAAGGAAGCCGCTTTGCAGGCCGGTATTGCGTTTCTTACGTATCCGATTTCGGCACAAGCAGCCCAGAAAGACATTATGTCTCTTGTTGCAAGACTTGGGGAAAACTCCGCGATTTCCGGCATTGTGGTGCAGCTTCCGCTGCCTCCGCACCTCAATTCGCAAAAAATTCTCGACTGCATTCCTGCAGAAAAAGACCCCGATGTTCTCTCTTCCCGGGCTTTTGGCAGATTTGCGTTGGGTCAATCTTCCATATTGCCTCCAACGGTGTCGGCGATGCAGAAGCTTTTTAAAACCTACGGCATTCAAATTGCGGGGAAACGCATTGCGCTCGTTGGATCGGGGCGCCTGGTAGGGCTTCCGCTCCTGGTCTGGCTTGCGGGAGAACGGGCAACCGTAATGAATATAAATCGAAAGACAAAAAACCCTGCGGCGCTCATTCGCCAGGCAGACATTGTTATTTCGGGAACCGGAATGCCAGGGCTTATCAAAGGTTCCATGATAAAGAAGGGAGCCATTGTGGTTGACCTGGGAACTTCGGTTGAACAAGGGAAAACCGCAGGAGACGTGGATTTCAAAAGCGTTGCGAAAAAAGCAAAAGCGGTGACTCCGGTGCCAGGCGGAGTGGGGCCGCTTACCATAGCCTGCCTGTTGGATAACCTTGTGACGCTTTCTGCATGAATCTCGTCATAGTATTTTCTGCGCAATATCTTCCGTACCTTGTATTTTTGGGAATACTGGGGTGGTTTGCTTTGAATCTGAGGCGCAGGATACTTTGGGAGCTTGCGGGAGCCGCGATTCTTTCCCGCCTTGTCATCACAGAACTTATCAGGCTGCTTTGGCACAGGGCAAGGCCGTTTGTTGAGCTTGGATTCCGGCCTCTTATTGAGCATTCGGCGTCTGCCTCGTTTCCTTCCGGCCACGCGGCATTCTTTTTCGCACTTTCTGCAGTTGTCTTTAGCCATGACAAAAAAGCAGGAACTTTATTTTTTCTGTTCTCTGGAGTTATTGGTGCAGCGAGAGTATTCTCCGGCATTCACTGGCCCTCAGATGTTCTAGGGGGAGCTGTAATAGGGATTGGATCTGCACTCGTTGTCATGTACTTTCTTAAAAATAGAAAAATCGGCTCGTAAAAAAGCCACCTCACAGAGGTGGCCGGGCGTGTTCTTGGGGCTCGGGGAAGGCGGCTTCCAGTTCGGATGCCGCTTGAACGTAGGTTGCGAGGTGTGGCGGAAGCAACAGTGAAGACCCTTGACCAAGAAGGGTCGCCCTGATGTTGGGCGTCCCGTTCTTCACGCTGATGGTGTAGCGGTGGACGATGACGCGTGGGACGCCCATCGGCCTGGTCACTCCCACTACTGGTTGGTCAGTGAGGACCATGTCCTTGAGCCCTCTCTTCCTGCCCGACGTGCACTTGGGCTTGAGCGGTGTACCATCCTCCTCCACGAACTTCGTGGCATAGTTGTTCTGGAACACGATGGTGCGTGGGCAGGCGAGTAGGAAGCCTTTCCCATTCTTGTGGCCGTTGGGGTTACGGTGAGCACGAGGCCTCCCGTGCTTCTCTTTGAGGAGTACGAGAGTGGTGCTTCCGTCTACCTGATGGATGGTGCCGACGATGGTTGGTTTTGCTACCACGTTCCCTAGCCCCTTTCGTAATCGCGGGATGTGCTGAGTTTCAGTAAAGCACCGGTATTGGTTGGTTGTCAAGAATGCCCAGCTTATTTTGTCGCTACGGTATGAACGATGCCATCCAGAGAAAACTTCTTGCCCGAGAAATAATCTCTGACCATTTGTTTGATATCTACATCGCGGAGCGTGGCGTTATTCATCGCATAAATTTCCTCGGGAGAAAACCATCTCGTTTCGGTCACGCCATCTTCGAGAGTTCCGCTTTGAGTTTCCGAAATGTCTCCGATGAAAATAATTTTGATTCCGTGAGGCGTCGCGTCAAATTCTTTTTCAACATCCCTTCTCACCAACGAATAAATGCCAAGGAGATATTTTGGCGTGAAAGAAAAACCGGATTCTTCCAATACCTCTCGCTTGGCCGCCTCAATAGGATTTTCGCCAACATCAATCCAGCCTGCGGGATGACTCCATTTCCCATTATCCGGTCCTTTTCTTTGTCCTTCTCGCACCAAAAGAATTTTTCCGTCTCGTTCGAGGATACCGCCAACTACTCCAAACGTTTGTGTGAACACTCGTTCCATACTTAACTTATAACGTTTAACATGGTGCCCGGGGTGGGACTTGAACCCACAAGCCTTTCGGCACACGATTTTGAGTCGTGCGTGTTTGCCATTTCACCACCCAGGCGGAGTAGCCACTTTATATCAGATTCTGACGACTTTTTCAAACGCGTGTTTCGCACGTGGGTTTGGAGCAGCGCACAATTTCCCGCGGCCCTTCAACGAGCAATGATCCGCATGCCTTGCACAGTTCCCCCGTGGGCCCGCCCTGAGCTTGTCGAATGGGTTTGTCCCACAGCGCAAACGCGCATTCGGGAAACCTGCTGCAGCCATAGAATTGTTTCCGTTTCTTGGTTTGCCTCGCGGTCAGCTCTCCTTGATTGCATTGTGGGCAGGTAATCCCCAGACCTTTTTTCTCCAGGGGTTCTGTATGTTTGCATTCAGGGTATTTGGAGCACGCAAGGAACGGGCCGAACCGCCCGATGCGAATGACCAAAGGCGAGGAACACTTTGGACATGTTTTGTTCGGATCTTGCGCGATCTGCTGTTTATCAACTTCTTCATATTTTCTCCGCAATCTTTCTTCAAATGGAACATAGAACTCGCGCGTAACCGGCACCCATTCTTTTTGCCCTTCGGCGATCTTATCAAGATCTTCTTCCATGCGCGCGGTAAAATTCACATCCACGATTTCCGGAAAATGCCGTACGAGGAGAGTGTTTACCGTTTCTCCCACGATGGTCGGCTTGAATCTCCTCTGTTCGTCTTTTTCAATATATCCGCGCTCCTGCACGGTAGAGAGCGTGGGAGCGTACGTTGAAGGACGCCCTATACCGTGGGCTTCCAGTGTTTTGATAAGCGTGGCTTCGTTGTACCTCGGAGGAGGCTGGGTGAAGTGCTGGAAGGGAGCTATGGAGAGCATGTCCAGCCGGTCTTCCTTTTTTAAAGGCGGCAGCTCCGTTTCCTCAAATACGAGAGAGTATGCTTTGAGAAATCCAGGAAACCTTAGGGTCTGGCCGTTCGCCCGGAACGTATATGCTCCTGCCCGGATGTCTGCTACCGTGGCGTCAAACACGGCGGGCGCCATTTGCGACGCGACGAACCGTTTCCAGATAAGGTCATAGAGCTTGGCCGCCGAAGCCTTGGCGAAGGCGGCTTTGCCCTCATTTGCTAAAGCTACGGAAGATGGATCCTTAGAGGGATCCGTGGGACGGATTGCCTCGTGCGCTTCTTGAGCGCCCTTGCTCTTTGTTTTGAATACGCGCCTCTGGCTATATTCCTTTCCGAAGAGTTCCGTGATAGTGCTTTCTGCTGCTGCAACCGATTGGCTGGAGAGATTAAGAGAATCGGTTCGGTGGTACGTAATGAGTCCGGTTTCATAGAGCAGCTGCGCGAGTCGCATGGTCTGCTTTGCGGAAAATCTCAGACGCTGCCAGCAGGTCTGCTGAAGGGTTGACGTGGTAAAGGGCGGCAGGGGATTACGTTTCGTTTCTTTTGCTTCCACCGATTCTACAATATAGGCAGCTCCTTCCAGGTTTTTGAGGATTGCATCCGTCTCTTTTTTTGTTTTGATTCCAAGTTTCTGGATCGCTTTTCCGTTTTCTTTTGTAAGCAACGCCGGGAAAGGATCCCCTTTTTTCGCCCGCAGGCTGGCTTCAATAGTCCAGTATTCTTCCTGCTTGAAATCACGTATTTCTTGTTCCCTGTCTGCTACCAGGCGCAGTGCAACCGATTGGACGCGACCGGCAGAAAGCCCCCGTGCGACTTTTTTCCAGAGGAACGGAGAAAGCTTGTATCCGACAAGCCGGTCAAGTACGCGCCGCGCCAGCTGTGCGTTTACGAGATTTGCGTCAATGGCGCGGGGATGTTCAAGAGATTCCTGCAGAGCGCTTTTTGTGATTTCGTGAAATACAATGCGCTTGGGATTTTTAAGATCCAGCACTTCTTTCAGATGAAACGCGATGGCCTCTCCCTCGCGGTCTTCGTCTGTCGCCAAAATTATTTCGTCTGCTTTCTGAGCAGACGCCTTCAGCGATTTTACCGCCTTGCGGGCTTTTGTTGGTATGACGTAGGTGGGAGCAAAATCGTGTTCAACGTCAATGCCGAGCTTGCCCTTGGGGAGATCGCGAATATGTCCAAAGGAAGACAGCACCTCATACTTTTTTCCAAGAAAGCTTTTGATGGTGCGTGATTTCGTGGGGCTTTCAACAATGATTAACTTCATGACTTCAACACTATATATTAATTTTCGTGAGCTTTCAATCTCTCCACGGATTCCGCTAGCATCTGGCAATATAGATTAAGACCGACCGCGTTTACGGATCCAGACTGCTCTTTGCCCAGGAGATTGCCAGCTCCGCGTATTTCCATGTCTCGCAGAGCAATGCGATATCCGGATCCAAGTTCCGCGGCTTCTTCAAGGGCCCGGAGCCTGAGTTTTGCTTCAAGAGACATGCGCCTGCCATGGAGAAAGTATGCGAAAGAACTGACGTGAGATCTGCCCACGCGTCCTTTGAGCTGATAGGCCTGGGCAAGACCAAGAAGAGAGGCGTCTTCAACAATGATCGTGTTTACGTTCGGCAGATCAATGCCGTTTTCAATAATGGTTGTCGCGATAAGCACGTCATATTTCTTTTTTGCAAAACTTTCCATAACGTCGACCAATTTCTTTTCCGGGAGTCTACCGTGAGCAATTGCGCACCGCACGCCTGGAACCATCCGTTCCAGTTCCTGTTTGACCTGCGATGTCGTGCCGACTCGGTTGTGCAGATAGTACACCTGTCCTTTGCGTTGGATCTCCTGTTCGATTGCTCCTCGTATGATTTTTTTAGAACGTATTGCGCGCAAGAAGCGTATGGGCATTCTTCCCCGTGGAGGTTCTTGCACCATGCTGATGTGCTTGAGCGAAGAAAGCGCCATGTAGAGCGTGCGGGGGATGGGAGTGGCCGAAAGCGAGAGCATGTCGATTGAACCGGTTAGCTGCCGCATTTTTTCTTTTTGCCTTACGCCAAAGCGCTGCTCGTCGTCTATGACAACGAGGCCAAGCTTTTTGAATATGACGTCGGAAGACAAGACGCGATGCGTTCCGATGAGAAGATCGATGGTTCCATTCTTAAGATCGTTGAGCGTTTTCGTCTGCTCCTTCTTGCTTTGAAGCCGTGAAAGGATCGCTACTCGCAAGGGAAGTCCGGCTAGCCTTTCTGAAAACGTTTGAATATGCTGATGGGCGAGAATGGTTGTGGGGCACATGAGCAGGGACTGATATCCTTGTTCTGCGGCGTGCACCACGGCGCGCAGCGCAATCTCTGTTTTTCCGAATCCCACGTCTCCGCATACTATGCGGTCCATGGGAAAGGGCTTCTGCAGATCTTCTTCAATGTCTTTTATGGCTCGCGCCTGGTCTTCGGTTTCCTGATACGGGAAAGAAACTGCCACCCTCTGACTGAGTTCTCCTGGCGCCGCATACGACTCGCGCAGAGCGGCTTCTTTTTTCGCATACAGGGCCAGGAGTTCTTTTGCGAGCACCTCCACCTCTTCTCTGACGCGCCTTTTTGTCTTCTGCCAGGTTACTGCTCCTAACCTGGAGATAGTAGGTTCGGTAAAACCTACATATCGAGAAAGCTTGCGTTCCAAACCAGTAGGAACATAGAGCTTGTCGCCCGCCGCATATTCGAGCGCATAATAGCGCATCTTCCCTTCTTTGTGTTCATCTTTTACTAATAAACGGAACGTATGTTCAATTTGTTCGTATGTGCCGGCAAACCTGGCTACGCCGTGATCCAGGTGCACCAGGTAATCGCCCTGCTTGAGCCCCCCGAGATCTGAAAACAACTTTTGGGACCTGAGCCGTTTTTTAAGAAGCCGCCGTACGGATTCTTCGTGTTCCACGGCAAGCGGCAGCGACTCGATTGATTCAATGGCATTCCCGAGAAACTCAAAACGCAGGGCATTTCTCGTATTAATGGGGAACACTTGCACCTGCCCACCAAGGTGGGTGAATTCTCCCGGGTTTTCCAACCGAAATACCTTTTCGTATCCCAGTTCATCAAGCTTGCGAAGAAATTCTGAGAGGTGGTACGTTTTTCTTGTTTGGCACAGCACCATCTGTCCTGCGAGAAAGCCCCGGGCGGCTTTTGCCATTTCTTCTTCATGTTCTTCAAACCAAAGCAGCCCTTTTTCCAAAAAATATGGGGTTATGCCGGCAACCAAAACTCTCTCCATATGCATTCTGCTGTTTCTTGAATGGCGTCCCGCATTGCCGGCAGCTCTTCTGGAGAAAACCTCTGCAAGACGAAATCTTCCACGTTTTTAGGTTTACCAAAGAGGGGCTGAATGCCTATTCGTATCCTCGTAAAATCTTTGGACTTCAGTTCTTCCATGACAGATTCCACTCCTTTGTGGCCGGCAGACCCCCGGTCTTTTGAGACCTTCACGGTTCCGATGGGAATATCGATGTCGTCGTGCACAACGATGAGTTCTCCGTCCTGTTTGAGAAGGGACCGAACGCTGACCCCTGACTTGTTCATGAAAGTTTGAGGTTTTGCCAACACCACCTTGGCCGAGCCAAGGATGCCTTCTGAGACAAGGGCGGTGTGTTTTTTCGAAAGTTTGAATGCGGGAAATTCGTGTTCTTTCGCAAAGGCATCCAACGCCAAAAACCCCGCATTGTGCCGGGTGCTCGCGTACGTTTTCCCTGGATTTCCGAGGCCGACGATGAAAATCATTGCCGTATTATTCTCGTATTATTCTATGGTACCCTGTCTTGTAAAAAGAGAAAAGCATGATATACTTGTGATGATATGAAGCGAATCCTCTCTTCTTTCTGGGAAACCGCACGGATTGCGATCGCAGCCCTCTTGTTTGCGGTTGCCGTGCGCGCGTTCATCTTCCAGCCGTTTCTGGTGCACGGCGTATCGATGGAGCCGAATTTTCACAACGGCGACTATCTTATCATCGACGAGATTTCTTACCGCTTTCAGGATCCCCAGCGCGGAGAAGTGGTGGTATTTAGGTATCCCAACGATCTTTCTCAAAGGTATATTAAGCGCGTTGTGGGACTCCCGGGAGAAACCGTGGAGATTCAAAACGGCAAGATTATAATCTCCAAAGGTTCTTTGGATGATTCGCAGACGTTTACGCTTGATGAAAATCGGTATCTGGTTGGCGAGAACACGGAAGGTTCTTCCAACGTGAAGCTTGGCGGCAACGAATACTTTGTGCTTGGAGACAACCGGATGTTTTCTTCAGATTCAAGAATATGGGGTTCTTTGCCCCGCAAGGACATTGTCGGCAGGGTTTTCCTGAGGGTATTTCCGGAATTTGTCTATGGTAAAGAAATTTAAATTCCAAACGCCGAGCGGGATGCATGACATCCTGCCGGAAAACCAGGAGTATTTCCAGAAATTCTATGCCGTCGCAAAAGATGTGGCCGAGTTTTACGGGTTCCGGCGCATTGATACTCCCATCGTGGAAGACGCCGAGCTCTATGAGAAGGGAACCGGAATTGCTACGGATATCGTGGAGAAACAGATGTACCTTCTGAAGACCCGGGGAGGGGATACGCTGGCGCTTCGCCCGGAATTCACCCCGGGCATGGCCCGCGCCTATTTGCAGCACGGCATGATCAATCTTCCCCAGCCGGTGAAACTGTATACGTCAGGACCGTTGTTTCGGTATGAGCGCAGCCAGGCGGGGCGCTTTCGGCAGTTCCACCAGTTTGACGCCGAGGTGTTCGGCGAAATTTCACCTGCGCAAGACGCACAGATCATCCAATTGTTCACGGTCATTCTGCAAGAACTCAAAATCGGGCACGTATTGGTTGAGATCAACAGCGTGGGGGACAGTCAGTGCCGCCCCTATTATAAAAAGCTTCTGGTCAATTTTCTGCGTTCGCGCCAGCAACAGCTTTGCGCTGACTGCAGGCGGCGAGTGCGCGAGAACCCCCTTCGTACGTTGGACTGCAAAGAAGAGAAATGCCAGCGGGTACGCTCGTTGGCGCCCCAGATCCTCGATCATTTGTGCGAAGAATGCAAGAAACACTTCAGGCAGGTTTTGGAATTTCTTGATGAAGCGGACATTCCCTATCATCTGGACCCGTATCTCGTGCGCGGTCTGGACTATTACACCAAGACCGTGTTTGAGATTTTTTCAGAACGCCAGATAAAACAGCAGGAAGGAGATCAGGAGGTGATCACGCGCGACGCGCTTGTTGGAGGAGGCAGGTACGATACGCTTGTTAAGCTGTACGGAAACAAGGATGTTCCCGCGGTGGGGGCAGCGGCCGGAACAGAACGCATCGTTTCGTTCCTAAAAGAACAGCAGTTAGCTGTATCTAAAAACCCAAAGGTGTTTTTAGCCCAGCTCGGCGACCTTCCCAAGAAAAAGAGCCTGAAGCTTTTGGAAGAGTTCCGAAAAGCGAAAATTCAGATCGCAGAATCGCTCGGCAGAGACTCACTGAAGGTGCAGATGTCGAGAGCGGATAAGCTGGGGGTGCGGTTTACCCTGATCCTCGGCCAGCGGGAAGCACTGGACAATACCATCGTAATCCGTAGAATGGACAACGGCACCCAGGAAACCGTGAAGTTTGATAAGACGATAGAGGAAATAAAGAAGAGATTGAAGAAATGACCGAGTGTCTATTTTGCGACATCGCGGCAAAGAAGGTTCCGGCCCAGGTGGAGTATGAAGACAAGGACTTCGTCGCATTTCAGGACATCCATCCCAAGGCTCAGGTTCATCTTCTCCTGATTCCCAAGAAACATATCCATTCCATTGACCATGTGGAGCAGGAAGACAAGGAATTGATGGGATCCCTTATCTTAGCCGCCCAGAAGATCGCAAGACAGAGGGGTCTGGACGGGTACAAGCTGCATTTCAACGTGGGCCGGTCGGCCGGTCAGCTCATAGATCATCTTCATTTACACATTCTTGCAGGCAATATCAATCATGAAGTTTGAAATAAAAAAACAAGAACGGGAAACAACGCTTTCGCTCATCCGGCGTTTTACCAGGCGCGTCAGGGAAAGCGGCGTATTGAATCGCGCCCGCAAAGGCAGATTTTATGTTCGCAACAAGTCACAGACGGCGCGCAAGCGTTCGGCGCTGCGGCGCATCGAAGCAAAGAAAGAATACGAACGGGCGGAAAAATTCGCCCAGCCAAAGTGATCCTTTCCATCCAACTCTTGGAAGAGGAATTAAAAAAATCTCTCAAGGGAAAAGAAGAGATAAAAACAGGCACGTTGCGCATGCTTCTTTCCGCGTTGCACAACGCAGAAAAAGACAAGAAATATAAAACGCAGAAAGAAGAAGGTCTTGCCGCAGAAGAAATAGAAAGCATTGTCGCATCGGAGGCAAAAAAACGCAGGGAGTCAATTGAGGCGTTTTTGAAAGGCGGAAGACAAGATCTGGTCGCAAAAGAAAAAGCAGAGCTGGATATTCTCCTTCCGTTCCTGCCCCCTCAGCTTTCAGAGGAAGAGGTGGAGAAACTCGTAAGAGAGGCAATCGCAAGCACGGGAGCTACAACCCAAAAAGATCTGGGCAAAGTTATGGGAGCTCTTGCTCCCAAGGTAAAAGGCCGCGCCGACGGCTCTCTGGTAAGCAAAAAAGCAAAAGATCTCCTCGGTTCATCCCGTTAGAGACCGCACAGTCTTACGGGTTATCCAGTGACATGATAATAACCACAAACAAGAGGAGTCTCTAACGGGATTCATCCTAAACTCGGTCTAGCTGTGGAAAACTAGACCGAGTCTAGTTTTCCACAGGGAGCTGAAAAATTAAAGGGGGCTGTCAGCATTGCTGAACAGCCCCCTTTGTGATGCCCGTTTCGTCGTCGCAACCGCGCCGCGCTAAAGAGGTCGCGCGCTCCGGTCCATCCTGGTCACGCCGACGAGTGCCACGATGGCGATCCCGATCGACATGAACAGCGAGATGATGACCCCGCGGATGTTGCCGGCGATGATGGCGTCATCCGACGGGTAGCCGCCGTTCGAGGAGAGGATCTGCGGGAGCAGGTTCCACTCCTTCTCGATGCCGGCGACGATTTCGATCATCGCGAGCACCAGGATCGCTGTGACGAAGGTCACCAGCGCGGCCGTGCGCACGAGCTCCTTCTTGAAGCCGAGTGGCACGAAGTGGCGCGGACCGCTCATCAGTAGTGACAGTCCTCCCGAGCCAGTGACCATGAAGGCGATGAACCAAATCACAACGAGCCACATCTCCCAAGGCATCTTCTTCCTCTTCCTTCTAGTAGGACTCTACGCCCTACTTGCTTCTATCTCGAGTGAACTAAAACAATCATAGCATACATAAAAGATTCTGTCAAGTATGCGTTAAGTAGGTTCAATAAGTAAGCGCAACACCTCGAACGAAAAATCGAACGAAAAAAGAAAAGTACAAAACCAGAACAATTGTTTTACTTTTGTACTTTCATCTTTGAAATGAAAAGGCCGTCGGGGAATCGATATACTCGACTCAACCCGACGGCTTTGAAGTCCAGATTAACGTCTCTGGT
>Ga0209542_10013430_pt1 | contig 14130 bp, 6 predicted proteins | sample RifCSPhighO2_01_FD_184028 | JGI IMG/M metagenome (GOLD analysis project Ga0209542, IMG submission 184028) | Soil microbial communities from Rifle, Colorado - Rifle CSP2_plank highO2_0.1 (SPAdes) (version 2) | ecosystem: Environmental > Terrestrial > Deep subsurface > Rock core/Sediment ...
TTAGTGATCGATAGTGAACCAGTACCGTGAGGGAAAGGTGAAAAGCACCCCGGTGAGGGGAGTGAAATAGTAACTGAAACCATATGCCTACAAAGAGCAGGAGCCTGGCGCAAGCCGGGTGACTGTGTGCCTATTGAAGAATGACCCAACGAGTTTATCTAAATTGCTCTATAAGTTCCTATGGAACGGATAGACAGGGAAACCGAGTGTTAAAAGCGCGTCTTAGAACTTCGGTACAGTTTCGTCTTAGGGCGGATTGTATCGAATTTCTATAAGCAGTTTGGATAAGACCCGAAGCCAGAGCGAGCTAACCATGACCAGGGTGAAGCTTTGAGAAATCAAAGTGGAGGCCCGAACCGATAGATAGCGCAATATCTCCGGATGAGTTGTGGTTAGAAGTGAAAAGCTTATCGAGCCTGGTAATAGCTGGTTCTCCCCGAAATGCCTTTAGGGGCAGCGGTATTAAGTAATATGGGGGGTAGAGCACTGATTGGTTTGTCGTGCCCTTTTGGGTAGATTTACCAAATAAACTCCGAATACCCATGTGTAATTAATACCAGTGAGTGCGTGAGGGCAAAGCTTCACGTACGCGAGGGAAAGAGCCCAGATCACCGCTTAAGGTCCCAAAATTTATGCTAAGTGTGAAAGGAAGTATTTTGCCTCAGACAGGTAGGAGGTTGGCTTAGAAGCAGCCACCCTTTAAAGAGTGCGTAATAGCTCACTACTCGACCCGTCGCAAGACGGAGGGCAAGGTGCGTCGAAAATGTAACGGGGCTAAGCATAGTACCGAAAGCGTGGATTCGTCACTTTATTGTGATGAGTGGTAGGGGAGCATTCCCGTCTGCTGTGAAGGTTCACTGTGAAGTGGGCTGGAGCGTCGGGAAGGGAGAATGTTGGGATGAGTAACCGCAAGTGATGTGAAAACCATCACCGCCGTAAGCCTGAGGTTTCCTCCGCGATGTCAATCATCGGAGGGTTAGGCGTGACTAAGGATAACCCTATCTTCGGGTAGGGGAAGCTGATGTACAGCCGGTTAATATTCCGGCCCCGCTTGTATATTCGAAGGAGTGACGGGGTGTAGTAGATCAAGCGCATTAAGGATTTGACGTTCTGGGTATAAGGATATGGAAGAGGTAAATCCCTTTCATGCCGCAAGGCAAATCCAAGTATCAGGAAAATCACCTTAGGGTGAAATTTGATTGAGCACGCTTCCAAGAAAAACTTCTAAGGTTAGTATACAAGCGCACGTACCGAAAACCGACACAGGTGGGCTGGTGTAAGTGCACCAAGGCGAACGGGTGATTATTGGCTAAGGAACTCGGCAAAAAAGCGGCCGTAACTTCGGGATAAGGCCTGCCACGAGCAATCGTGGCCGCAGCTAAAGAACCCCTGGCGACTGTTTATCAAAAACACAACTCCGTGCTAAGTCGAAAGACGCTGTATACGGGGTGACGCTTGTCCGGTGCTGGAACGTTAACGGTTGAAGTGGTGGCGCAAGTCACTGCGGAAGCCCGAAGCGCCAGTGAACGACGGCAGTAACTATAACTGTCTAAAAGTAGCAAAATACCTTGTGGGGTAAGTTCCCACGCGCATGAATAGCGCAACGACTGGGGGACTGTCTCAGCCAATAGCCCGGTGAAAATGCAATGTCAGTAAAGATGCTGACTACCCGCGCCAAGACGGAAAGACCCCGGAAGCTTTACTGCAGCTTGGTATTGGTCTACGAGTTGTTATGCGTAGCGTAGTGGGTACACTTTGAAGTCGTCCTCTCGGGGACGATGGAGTGGCCAATGAAACACCCATCTTAACGATTTGTAGCTCTAACCAGTCTGGCCCTTTCAGAACATGAATAGGGAATGTAAAAGCTTCGGAGGAGTAATTCGAAGTCTTTTATCGTTCTCACAAAACTATTCACAGGCTGAAAGGGACAGATTGAGACAGTGCCTGGTGGGCAGTTTAAGTGGGGCACTTGCCTCCTAAAAAGTAATGGAGGCGTTCATCAAGGTCGACTAGCTGCGGATGGAAATCGCAGCGATAGTGTAAACGCACAAGTCGGCTTAACTGCAAGACGGATGTGTCGCGCAGATGCGAAAGCAGGAGTTAGTGAACCGACTCTTTAGTGAGAATTAAGTAATAAAATATTTAATTCTCCTGCTCGTAGGAGCGGAGAAGATCACCAGATAAAAGCTACTCCGGGGATAACAGGCTGGTACCACCCGAGCGTTCACAGCGACGGTGGTGTTCGGCACCTCGATGTCGGCTCGCCCTATCCTGGGACTGAAGAAGGCCCCAAGGGTTTGGCTGTTCGCCAATTAAAAGGGTACGCGAGCTGGGTTCAAACCGTTAAGAAGTTTAATATTAGACTTTTTAACCGTTTGAATCCGAGGTAAAAGACATTAAACACGGCGCTTACACATAGGAATATGTGTAAGACTGTTGACTTATATCGGTAAAATCCTTTTAGAGGATAATACCGAGGGAATTCTGTTTTTACAGAAGCCCGTAGAGACTGAATGTCAACCATCCAGAACGGATGAAGATACAGTCCAATGCACATAGTAATATGTGGAAACATGCGTGAGACAGGTTGGTCCATATCTGGCGTGGGCGTTGATACTTGAGAGGAGTTGTCCCTAGTACGAGAGGACCGGGATGAACAAACCTCTGGTCTACGAGCTGTTCTGCCAAGGGCAATGCTCGGTAGCTATGTTTGGTTCTGATAAGCACTGAAAGCATATAAGTGCGAAGCAGGCCTCAAGATTAGGTATCATAGATCCGCAGTAGATGACTGCGTTGATAGGGCTCAGGTGTACGTGCTGTGAGGCACTTAGCCGAGAGCTACTAATAGATCATGAGGTCATTCATAATGACCGCAGAGTAACTTTAATGAGACGATTCTATTTGCGCGGAAGTAAAACCGATTTCGTGGTTAGTGTAAGGTAGCTATACTGAGAATGCTCCACCTGTTCCCATTCCGAACACAGTAGTGAAATTTCTCAAGGCCCATGATAGTCCTATTTAGGGCGAAAGTAGGTAGCTGCCCTACACTGATTATGAAGTCGGTTTTTGATTTTACCTTTAAATTGATACAATGATTTTATGAATCCGAGGACTATAAAGCAGCTTGTTTATGGCTTACTTTTTTTGGCTATCATCTCTAGTGTTAGTTTTTATATTTATTATTTGAATACCCGGCCGACGTGCTTTGATGGAGTAATGAATGGAACTGAGCAGGGGACCGATTGCGGCGGCGAATGCGCCAAAGCGTGTATTGTCATAAAACCCCTTGAAATCTCAGAACGAAAACTTAAATTGCCGGGAGAAAGTTACTTCCTTGATGTCTTGCTAACGATTACAAATCCAAACCGGGATTACGGTTCCGGCAATATTGAAATAATCTTTGGCGACGCAGTGCTGAATTCATATATTTTGCCAAATCAAACCAAGCGCATACTTTTTCAGTCAAATACAGAATTCCAAGGCATGGAATCCAAGATTAGAAATGTTGAATGGAAAAAAATAAGTCCATCTTTTAATCCCGCGGATTTCAGGTTTAAAGTCTCAAATCAATTATTTAAAGGCAGCGAATTCGAGGCGGTTGTTTTCAATGAGTCAGATTTTGATTTTGACACAGTAGATATTGTGGTTATATTATATGACGATAAGAATAGCATAGTTGGCACAAACAAAACGACAATAAATACGTTATTATCCAGGACAGAAAGATATTTCAAAGTCGTTTGGCCTCAGCCAATTAACGGCGTATTTAGATCGGAAGTCCAGGCAACCACCAATGTATTTAATAACTCTAATTTTATAAAGCGTTATGGCACTCCGGAAGAATTCCAGTTTAAGGAGGATCAAATATAATTTCCGATCTTATTTCGGAGAAATCGACATTCCTTTGATTGCCGCTGTTGCGGCTATTTCTTTATTGGCTTTGTTTAATACTTACGGCCTCTCCCAGTCTGCTTCATATTCTTATTTTTCGAAGCAGGCTGTATACATGGTTTTTGGTTTCCTGGTTATGATATTGTTTTCTTTTTTTAATTTTAGGTATCTAAAAAATTATTCTTTGCCGGTGATGGCGGGTTATATTTTTGCAATTTTCCTTTTGAGCCTGACATTTTATTCAAAGACAATCAGGGGAGTCAATTCTTGGATAGTTCTGGGTAACTACACCTTCGAGCCGGCGGAGTTGATTAAGCTAATGGTTATAGTAGTTCTTGCCAAATATTTTTCTCAGCGTCATATTCATATAAACCAATTCAGGCACATAATTATCTCAGGAATATATTTTTTTATTCCGTTAGCGATTATTATGGCGCAACCTGACTTGGGGTCGGCCTTAATTCTTTCATCAATATGGCTTGGCATGTTGGTAGCGGCAGGTATAAACAAAAAACATTTAGCAATTATATTGTGCCTGGCCTTAATTGCGGGAGCATTCGGCTGGATGTCGGTTTTAAAGCCGTATCAAAAAGAGAGGATCGTTTCATTCCTTAACCCTTATAATGATCCTTTGGGCAGTGACTATAATCTCATCCAGTCACAGATAGCAATAGGTTCGGGACATTTTTTGGGTAAAGGTTTTCAGAAAGGTTCTCAAACAAACCTTGGTTTTTTACCAGAACCTTATAATGACTTTGTTTTTGCTGCTGCCACTGAACAATTTGGGGTTTTGGGCATTGGGGTTATAGTTTGCCTAATATTGCTTATCCTTTCCAGAATATTGTATATCGGCAGGATGGCTAAATCTAATTTTGGAAAATTATTTTCAGTTGGCATGGCCTTATTCATATTTGCCCACTTTTTTGTTGGTGCCGGGGTAAATATCGGACTAATGCCAATTACCGGCCTTCCTTTTCCATTCTTGAGTTACGGGGGAAGCCATTATATATCCCTAATGATCGGCTTAGGGATACTTCAAAGCATCAAGCGGTACGGATAACTTTTTATGGAAATTACCCTTCAAGTAAAAGAGGATTTTGTTGGAATAACCCTAAAAAATAAAGGGGTTATTATAGATGAAACAGACTTGACTATAAGTCAAGGTCTTGATAATATGTTAATAAAAGCCCTTGACAATCTTATAGCCAGGAATAAAATAGAAAGGTTGTCCATAAAAAACGTGGAAATAGGCGGGGAATTGAGAGGTGAGGCCATATCAAGCATGGTCATCAAAACAGTAAAAACCGCCCTAAATCTCTAGGTCCGGGTCTGCTGGGTTGCCAAACATGATATATCGATATGTCGGGTGTGGCAACCTAACAATTATTCCGATTTTGTCCCGATTCCTTAATTAAATTTAATAGTTAAATTTGCCGTAAACGCTATCGGAGCGGTTTCTTTTTGTCGCTACAGCAATTGGCTGTCGACATAATTTTCTCATTATTTAAATGGCTAGAAAAATTTTATCAAAATTTTCCCAGGACCAGTTTGAAGCTCCGAATTTAGTTCAAGTCCAACTAGATTCTTATAAATGGTTTTTGGATACAGGTCTCAAAGAATTGCTTAAGGATATATCTCCAATTTCAGATTGGACCGGCAAGGAACTTGAAATAAGCTTTGTTGATTTTAGATTAGATGAGCCTAAATATAGCGAAAGAACAGCGATAGAAAAAAACATTTCTTACGAAGCTCCCCTTAAGGTCAAAGTCTCTTTAAAAAACAAACGAACTAATCAGGAAAAAGAACAAGAATTATTTTTAGCCGACTTCCCTTTGATGACCCCAAGGGGAACTTTTATTATTAACGGCGTTGAAAGGGTTGTTATCTCCCAGTTGATCAGGAGTCCGGGTGTATTTTTCTCCCTGTCACGCTCAAGCCGCTATAAGAGGTTTTTCGGTGCCAAGTTGATACCATCTCGCGGCGCTTGGCTTGAATTTGAGACCGAGTACAACGGCGTCATATCCTGCAGAATAGACAGAAAAAGAAAAGTTGCCGCTACGGCTTTATTGAGAGCATTTGGAATTACCAAAGATGATGAAATTAAAAAATTATTTGAAGACATAGATACTGATCCAAACATTAAATATATTTTGGCGACTATTCTCCAAGATCCGTCTTCGAGCGAAGAGGAAGGTTTGATAGAGCTTTACAAGAGGATAAGACCCGGAGATCCGGCTACTCCGGACAACGCCAGACAGATGATTCACAACCTGTTCTTCAACTCTTCACGATATGATATTTCCAAAGTCGGTCGCTTTAGGATGAATAAAAGATTCAATGAAGATCTAGATTTGGAAAAAGCTGAAAATAAAGTTTTGCGCCCTCAAGATATCGTAAACATATTGAGAGAAATAATAAGGCTTAATAATGACCCATCAGCTATGCCTGATAATATCGATCATTTGGGCAACAGGAGAGTCAAAACATTAGGCGAACTTCTGCAAGATAGATTGCGAGTTTCTTTTTCAAGAATGGAAAGAATCATCAAAGACAGGATGAGCACATCCGATATTGCCACTGTTTTGCCCTCACAACTTATCAACTCAAGACCATTCGTGGCAGCCTTGAAAGAATTCTTTGCATCCGGCCAGTTGTCACAATTCATGGACCAGCATAATCCATTGGCGGAACTGGAACACAAGAGAAGGTTGTCGGCTTTGGGTCCAGGCGGTTTGTCCAGGGAAAGAGCTGGCTTCGATGTCAGAGATGTTCACCCATCCCATTATGGAAGGATTTGTCCTATCGCTACTCCGGAAGGCCCAAACATTGGTCTGGTTGGTCACTTGGCTTTGTATTCCAAGATTTCTCCTTTAGGATTTATACTTACTCCATATAGAAAAATAACTAAAGGTAAAGTTACCGACGAAGTTATTTATATGGATGCTGTTGAAGAAGAGAGGCACATTATTGCTCAGGCTGGGGCGGCAGTTGATAAGAATGACGTTTTGATAGGCGATGAAATAACGGCACGTATCCATGGAGAGCCTGGAACAGCTCACCCTCACGAGATTGACTATATGGATGTTTCTCCTAGACAACAGTTTTCTGTTGCTACGTCTTTAATTCCTTTCCTTGAGAATGATGATGCTAATAGAGCCTTGATGGGTTCGAACATGCAAAGGCAAGCCGTACCCCTTATCAGCCCCGAATCTCCTTATGTTGGAACAGGCTTAGAAGAAAAAGTAGCAAGGGATTCAGGCATGGTTGTTATTGCCCCGGAAGCAGGCACTATAAAACACGTCGATGCTTCGAAAATAACTTTGGAAACTGAGAAGGGCAAGGAGATCGAATTCAGATTATTAAAGTTTGCCAGATCAAATGCATTTACATGTTTAAACCAAAGACCGATTGTAAAAAAGAACGAAAAAGTCAAAAAGGGCCAAGTTATTGCAGATGGTCCTTCCACTCAAGACAGTGAATTGGCTCTTGGAAAGAATCTTGTCGTGGCATACATGTCATTTGAAGGTGCCAATTTCGAAGACGCTATTGTTATATCTGAAAGGTTGGTAAAACAAGATGAGTTTTCGTCAATACATATCGAGGACTATCCAATCGATGTCAGAGAGACAAAACTTGGTCCCGAATTAACTACTTATGATATTCCAAATGTTGCTATGGAAAGATTGAATGACCTTGATCCAGACGGAGTGGTTAGAGTTGGCGCCGAAGTCAGATCCCAAGATATTCTTGTTGGAAAGATTTCTCCGAAAGGCGAGAGTGATTTAACCGCGGAAGAAAGATTGTTAAGAGCTATATTCGGCGAGAAATCCAGAGACGTAAAAGATACATCTATGAGGTTAGATTACGGAAAGCAGGGAAGAGTCGTTGATATTAAAACATTCTCAAGAGAGGAAGGAGATAAACTCGATGTCGGTGTTATGAAAAAAGTTCAAGTCTCCGTAGCTCAATTAAGAAAAATTCAGGTTGGAGACAAGTTGGCGGGCAGACATGGTAACAAGGGTGTAGTCTCTGTGATATTACCGGAAGAAGATATGCCTTTCTTGCCTGATGGAACGCCGGTAGATATTGTTTTGAGCCCTCTTGGTATTATCTCCCGTATGAATATCGGTCAGGTTTTAGAAGCTCATCTTGGTTTGGCCGCAAAGAAGCTGGGTTATAAAGTAGCTGCTCCTTCAATGGCTGGTCCATCCGAGGAAACAATAATGGATGAGCTTAAAAAGGCCGGCTATCCTGTCGAAGGAAAAATGCAATTATATGATGGCAAGACAGGATTACCATTTGAACAAAAGACCATGGTTGGCTTAACGTACTTTATGAAGCTTATTCACATGGTTGAAGAAAAAATTCACATGAGATCAATCGGGCCTTACTCGCTTATTACCCAGCAGCCTTTGGGAGGTAAAGCCCAATTCGGTGGCCAGAGATTTGGAGAAATGGAAGTCTGGGCGCTTGAAGGTTACGGCGCCGCTTATACGTTGCAAGAAATGTTAACCATCAAATCGGACGATGTTTTGGGCCGAGCAAAAACATATGAGTCGATTGTAAACGGTGAAGAGATCAAAGCGCCGCATTTACCGGAATCATTTAAAGTATTGTTATCGGAAATAAAGGGCTTAGGTCTTAACGTCGAATTATTAGAAAGATAAATTTATGGATTTAGATTCAATAAAACTTAGAGTTGCGTCGCCGGAAGATATTTTGTCGTGGTCATATGGTGAAGTGACCAAACCGGAAACAATCAACTATCGAACCCAAAAACCTGAAAGAGAAGGTTTGTTTTCGGAAGCTATTTTTGGTCCCACCAAAGACTGGGAATGTTATTGCGGCAAATACAAGAGAATCAGATACAAGGGAATCATTTGCGATAGGTGTGGTGTTGAAGTAACTCGTTCTATCGTCCGAAGGGAGAGAATGGGCCATATCAAACTTGCCGCCCCGGTTGCCCATATTTGGTTTTTGCGAGGCGTGCCTTCTAAGATCGCCACTGTTTTGGGCGTTTCTTTACCTGAGCTGGAAAGGGTAATCTATTTTGCCAGCTACATAATAATGAAGGTCAACGAAGATTTGAAAACGGAAGCTATGAAGCGTATTGAATCGGAATTCAAATCAAAATTAAAGAATGCCAAAAATGAAACAGAGGAAGAAACTCTCAAAGAAATAAGAGACCGTGAGAAAAACAACCTCAAGGCCCTAAGGAGATATCAGATTATTTCTGAATTAGATTTCCGGGACTTATCCATAAAGTATGGTGAAGTCTTTGAGGCTGGAATCGGCGCCGAAGCAATCAGAAGATTGTTAGAGGGAGTTGATTTTGAGGATCTTATTGTAGATTTGGAAGGCGAACTCAAAAACATAATGAATCCGCTTGAGCATAAAAAAGTTTCAAGACGTCTTAAATATGTCAAAGGGATGTTTAAAGCCGCTTTAAGGCCAGAATGGATGATTATAAGCATTTTGCCGGTTATACCGCCAGCTTTAAGGCCAATGGTTCCATTGGATGGTGGAAGGTATGCCACTTCAGATTTGAACGATTTATATAGAAGGGTAATAAACAGGAATAATAGATTAAAACACCTCATCGAGCTTAAAGCCCCGGAAGTCATCACTAAGAATGAAAAGAGAATGCTTCAGGAAGCCGTCGATGCTCTTATCGACAACTCTATGCGCCGAGGCCAGATTACAACCGCTGCTTCGACAGGCCAGAAGAGAGCGTTAAAATCATTGGCTGACATGCTCAAGGGTAAGCAAGGAAGGTTCAGGCAGAACTTGCTCGGTAAACGTGTGGACTATTCAGGCCGAAGCGTCATTGTTATCGGTCCGGAGTTGAGCTTGGCTGAATGCGGCTTGCCTAAGCACATGGCTTTGGAATTATTCAAACCGTTTGTAATCGGAATTTTAATAAAGAAAGGATTAGCTCACAACATTAAATCAGCCGGCAGGTTGATCGAACAAGAGACACCAGATGTATGGGCAGCTTTGGAAGAGGCAATGGCCGGCAAATTGGTTCTTTTGAACCGAGCCCCAACCTTGCATAGGTTATCAGTCCAAGCATTCAAACCAATCTTGATAGAAGGTAAAGCTATCAAAATTCCAGCCATGCCTGTACATGCATTCAACGCTGACTTCGACGGTGATCAGATGGCTGTTCACTTGCCGTTGACCAACGAAGCTCAAAAAGAAGCCAGAGATTTAATGTTGGCAAGCCATGGCATATTGAAGCCTGCGACCGGCGACCCGGTAGCAGTAGCCAGCCATGATATTTCCTTGGGCTGTTACTACTTAACTAGCGTTTTAGATGGAGCCAAAGGTGAGGGCAAGGTATTTTCTTCAAGATACGAAGCTTTGTTGGCTTTTGAAAACGGATTCGTAGATTTAAGAGCCAAGATCAAAGTTCCAAATCCAAGCTTCAAAGAAGGCGAACCTAAGATGATCGAAACCACCCCCGGCAGGATCATCTTCAACAAAACCATTCCGAAAGACTACGGATTCGTAAACAAGACTTTAAACAAGCCGGACTTAAAAGGCATCGAATCAAATATTTGGGACGAATACGGCGAGGCCGAGACAATAGAGTTTTTGGATAAGATTAAAGACTTGGGCTTTCATTATGCAACCGTATCCGGCATTTCATGGAGTTTAACTGATTTGAAAATACCGCCCGAGAAAAAACAAATAATCAAAGAAGCCGACAAATCTATCGAAGAAAATATGAGGCTATACGAGGAAGGCTTGCTTACTGAATACGAAAGAAAATCCAAAGCCATTGAAATATGGAATTCCACTAAATCCAAATTATCAGTATTAGTTAAAAAACAGCTTGGACCTCAAGACGCAGCCTTTATGATGGTCGACTCCAAGTCCAGAGGCAACTGGTCGGTATTGGACCAGATGATGGGTATGAGAGGAATTTTCGCCAACCCAGCTGGGGAATTGATTGAGTTGCCAGTAAGGAATTCGCTTAAAGAGGGTTTGACGCCACTGGAATATTTCATATCTACTCACGGTGCCAGAAAAGGTTTAGTCGATACCGCTTTGAAAACAGCCACCGCCGGTTACTTAACCCGACGTTTGGTTGATGTTGCCCAGGATGTGGTTATCACTGAGGAAGATTGTAAAGACAAAGAAGGCTACATTGTCCATGGCGAGGATAGCAAATATAGCGGCGAGACATTGGGCAAAAGGATCAAGGGCCGCGTTGTGTTGGAAGATATTGTTGGTAAAGATGGGGAGGTAATCGTTAAGAAAGGCAAAATGGTAGACAAAGAAGCGGCTAAGAAAATTGACGAAACCAAGGTAACCCAGATTAAAATAAGGTCAGTTATAAAATGTAAGTCAATGGATGGTATCTGCCAAATGTGTTACGGCTATGATTTGTCTAAGAACAAACCTGTTGAAGTTGGTGAAGCTGTGGGTATCGTTACTGCTCAAGCAATCGGTGAGCCGGGTACTCAGCTTACGATGAGAACTTTCCATACCGGAGGTGTTGCCGGAGGAGTCGGGGCAGACATTACCATGGGTTTGCCTCGAGTTGAAGAAATATTCGAAGCCCGTCCGCCGCAATTTAAAGCTTTGGTCGCTGACGTTGATGGAAAAGTACTAGGTGTCGAAGACCGCGGTAAGCAAAGAGCCGTTATTGTTGAAGTTGCTGATACCGGTGAGAAAATAGAATATACTTTAGCTCCGAATTTGACTATGTCTGTTGGTGCTGGTGATCTTGTAACAAAGGGTCAACAGTTGAGCGAAGGCCACATTGATCTAAGAGAGTTGTTTAAGACAACTGACAATATAGATTTGGTTGCAAGATATATAATCAGAGAAGTCCAAAGCATATACTATCCGACGGGGGACAGCATAAACGACAAACATGTCGAACTCGTTGTAAGGCAAATGTTCTCAAGGGTTAAAATAATCGAGCCTGGGGACACAGATTTGATTGGCGGGGATGTGATTGAGAAGAAGAAGCTTTGGAAAGAAAATGCCAGAGCTCGCAATGATAAGAAAGCAGAATCCACATTTGAACAATTATTACTCGGAATCACCAAAGTATCTTTAAGCACCGATAGTTTCCTTTCCGCAGCTTCGTTCCAAGAAACTGCCCGTGTCTTGATAGACAGCGCCGTTGTCGGCAAAGAAGACTACCTCAAAGGCCTCAAGGAAAATGTTATTATCGGCCGCCTCATACCGGCAGGAACAGGATTTGTAAGGGAAAACAAGTAACAAATATCCCAACAAAGAATCCCCGAAAGGGAATTTTTTGTTATATTGACTTTTTGATAAAATTATGATATAATGGTAGTACAAGCTGAAAGGAGCGACGTCATGATCGAAGTGCTTCAGGTGAATCCGGGGAAGAAGACGGCGGTGCTGGGGATCAATCCTCCGGACGGCGGCGAGCGGCGGGTGGTTCAGAAGGCACGGTTCCGGAAGTTCCACCTCCGAGCGAATGGCGTTCAGGACGCCATCTTCGTCGGCCCCTGCCGCGGCTGCAAGGTCGTGGTCATCACGGGCAAGGGCCCGAACGCCAAGCGCGTCGAGCGCTGGGAGGAGCTGCCGCAGACGCTCGTCGTGCCCAAGGCGGCCATCGACGACGCCCTGGCCAGGGCCAAGTTCGGCGCCTAGTATGCCTCTCCCGTCGTCGGCCGCAGCTGGGGTGTCCCTTTGGACACCCCTTTTTAATTGTTTATAATTATCCTTGACAAAATTGAATAATATGTTTTTATAGATTACAGAGGTGTGGAGTAATGGCTTTATTTATTTCCTCTATATTTTATAATGAATATCATGCCAAAACCAAAGAAAAAGGATATTAAACCCGAGAAAAAACTCAGAAAAGCCGCCAGGGATGAGACTCCCAAATTCGATATCGCCCAGGAAACCAAGAACAGCATCCTGGGTATCGGGGCTTTTATTTTGGCAATATTAAGCATTCTTAGTTTCACCGGCAGTGCCGGTAAGGCGGGCGATGTATTTGATGTTTTTGCGCGATCCCTATTTGGTTGGGGATTTTTTATTGTTCCGATCGCTTTCATTATTCTTGGCATGGCCTTTATCAAGTCCATATCAAGAAAAATTTACAACAGCGCCATGTTTGGTACGGGTCTTTTCGTTTTGTCTATTTTAGCTATATTTTTTGTTTTCGGTGATAAAGGTTTTGACGGCCGTGTCACTCAAGGCGGTTATTTGGGAATCATCCTCGGGTTTCCTTTGGTTAATCTCGTAGGCTTTACGGCATCAATGATAATTTTACCATCGTTGATGCTGATATCTTTGCTAGTTGCTCTCAATGTTTCTATCTCAGGTTTGATAAACCGCACTCAAGAGGATGAAGACTACAAAGAAGATAAACCAGTCGATGTCGTAATTAAAAAAGGAAGTCAAGTCGTAGATGATAAACCAAAGCAAATTTTACCCAAGGCCACTGTAATTGCTAAACCGGTCAAAGTAGAGATGACAGACAAAGAATTTGTAATCAAGAATTTAAAACCCGGCAAGTGGGGGTTGCCGCCATTGGATTTATTGAATGAAGATCAAGAAGAAGCTCTGACCGGGGATATAAGCGCCAGTGCCAATATAATCAAAAGGACTCTGGGTAATTTTGGCATCGATGTGGAGATGGGGGAAGTATCGGTGGGACCGACTGTTACCCAATTTACAATGAGACCAGCCGTTGGCGTAAAACTATCTCGCATTACTACTCTTGGTCCAGACTTATCTCTTGCTTTGGCCGCACATCCTATCCGCATTGAAGCTCCAATTCCGGGCAAATCACTTGTCGGCATAGAAGTGCCAAATAAGAAAGTGGCTATTGTTGGCTTGAGGAATATGTTCGATGGCGACCAGTTTAAAAAATCGCAATACTTTTTCCCGTTGGCTTTGGGACGGGATGTTTCGGGTATGCCGATATTTGCCGGACTTGAGAAGATGCCCCACCTTCTAATCGCTGGAGCAACGGGCACCGGTAAATCGGTCGGTATCAATGCTGTTTTGCTTTCTTTGCTCTATAAACACTCGCCTGAAGTTTTGAAGTTAATATTGGTTGATCCAAAGAGAGTCGAACTAACTTTGTACAATGATATACCCCACTTGATTACCCCGGTCATAACAGATAACAAAAAAGTTTTAGGCGCTTTAAAGTGGGCAGTTACGGAAATGGATAGAAGATACGACGCATTATCTAAGAGCGGTTCCAAGGATATCTTTTCATATAATGCCAAGATG
>Ga0209542_10013431_pt1 | contig 14129 bp, 13 predicted proteins | sample RifCSPhighO2_01_FD_184028 | JGI IMG/M metagenome (GOLD analysis project Ga0209542, IMG submission 184028) | Soil microbial communities from Rifle, Colorado - Rifle CSP2_plank highO2_0.1 (SPAdes) (version 2) | ecosystem: Environmental > Terrestrial > Deep subsurface > Rock core/Sediment ...
GCTGAATTATTAGTTTCAATTGTGATATTTGGTTTAATTTCATTTGTTTGATTATTATTTTCAGTTATAATTTCTGTTTGATTAATTTCAGGAAGTGTTTCTGAAATAACTTCTGTTGAATTTTCAGGAAGTTCTTCTATTATTGGAGCAATTTCATTATTTTGGGCGGGGTCGGGAGCAGGGGCAATATTTTCAGCTGGCTCTTCTATTACAGGTATATTCTCAACAACCTCTTGTTGTTCACCAACATTCTCACTTGTACCCTCAAGAATATCAGAAACATCAAAACCGATTAAACTTAATTTTTCACCAAGATTATTGTTTAAAATAAGAATTCCTGCTGTTAAAATCAACAAAAAAGCTATTAAAATATAACTTAATTTAAAAAATTTATTTTCCTGCGATGGCTTAACCAGCTTTGTTCTTGTCCTGCCGGTTTCATCTCTATAACTCTTATAATAATAAGGTCCAAAAGTTTTTCCACCTATTTTAATATATCTCTTATACACCATCTTCTCGCGTATAAAAGTGTACTGTAAATATATAAATATTGTGCTGTAAGTAGCTTTTTCTAAATAATTATATTCTTAGACAGAAATCTCTTCAATTACGGGCTAACAATCTCTTTCTTTTTTTCAGATTTAGTCACCCAGCGGACTTTTCGCCTTCCCATATGCATATTTTTTCTACATTTAGAAGAGCATAAATGTTTTATTGTTCCGTCAGCTAAAATAAAGGTCAAACCTCTATGAAGATCATATTCTTTTTTGCAATAAAAACATTTAGGCATCTTATATGCTCTGCTCCCGACCTCGCTCGTTATTAATAAAACAAGCTTCTCTCGCGAAGTCACTCGCTCCAACTTTAATTAAATAATTATCGCTTGTTTTTTTTACTCCAAGAAGCTTATAATCAAAAGAAGATTGTAAATGGTCTCTTAATTCTTCTAAAACATATTTATCTTTTGCAATCAAATTAACAGAAGTATTTTTTGGATCATTGCAAAGAAATCTCCCTAAATCAGATTCTAATCTACAAAAATTAATTTTTTCATTTTCTAATGCTGGAATTTCTAAATTAACCATTAAGTATACGCCCCTTTTGTTATTTTTGATTTAATCCTACGCGCTTCAATTTCGGTTTCTCTAAGCATTAAAGTGTCTCCAATTCTTATTGGACCTTTTGAATTTCTTCTCATTGAACGTCCCTTATCCCTGCCTTCCTGAACAAGGCATTTAACTTGAGTAATTTCTCCTCTAAAACCAGTTCTTCCTAAAATCTCTTCTACAATCGCTGGAACTGCCTCTCCCAAAACAATCCTCTCGCTTCCTCTTGAAGATTGCTGAGATTGTTTATCGTCTTTTTGTTGTGTCTTTGCCATTTTTAAATTTCCTGTTTCATTCGACCACGCTTGGGCGAATGTGTCAAAAAACTTCCTGTTTTTTGTTTGCTTTTAAAATTTCAGACCAAAATCCTGAAAGGATGTTTTGAGCTTGCCATTTTTAATTTATTTTATAATTTTCTCTAATTTATTTATCAAAAAAATTTATTTTTTCAAAGCAGCAATGTCTTTTTCAGAATCACCTGATTCGATGACTGCTAAAGAAGAAGTTGCAACAGAAAGACCCGCTGAAATTCCTAATTTCTGTTTACTGTCAACTTCCTTGCATAAAATTTTTTTTTCCTTGCATAAAACAGGCAAATGCTGGACAATTTCTTTTGGTTCAACATCAGAAGCATAAATAACTAATTTTGCAGTTCCTCTTTCAATAGCTTTAGTAACTTCATTAGTTCCTTTTTCTATTTTCCCAGTTTTTCTTGCTTTTTCAATGATTTGATATATGTCCGTCATTTTTTATTTTATTTCCATAAAGAACAAAATTTTCCTCACGAAATATTTCGTTCATTGGATTACTTATTAAAAAATTTTGAGTTTATAAATCTTTATTAATTTATTTTTATAAATTAATAATACAAATTTTTGTAAAATTTGCTTTATAAACTTTTTTGAAAATTGATTTTAAAATTTCTTAAAGAATTTAAAAAATAATTATTTTTAACAAGATTAATAATTTAACGCTGATGGGTTAAAGGTATTCTCGGAGTATGGACATTTGCTGGAGCATGAGGCGGACTTCTTGGATGAGAAGGTTGATGATGAACTTGAGTTTCAGAATCTTCTTCATCTGACTTCCTCTTTTTTATAAAATATAAAATAATAAGAATGATTAAAATAAGTCCAACGATGCCAAAAATAATAAAGAGAATAGATTTTATTTTATTTGTTCCGCATTTACTGGTTTCATCTGGCTTGTCTGTTCCAACTTCGCAATTATTTGAATCAGTGCAAACTCTTTCTTTAAATCCATCAACACACTCTCCGTAATCTGTGCAAATCCAATCTGGAATACACCCTCCAGATCCCAAACTACAATCTTTACTTTCAAGGGGCTTGTCAAATGTTGTTCCGCAATTATTTAAATCTGCACAAGTTCTTTCGCCGCACTGATCAGTTATATTGGTCCAGTCAGTGCAATTCCAATTTTCAGTGCATGACGACGTTCCAGTTCCATTTCCAGCAGCAGAAACCAAGCCAATCATTTCTTTAACTGCAGAATGTTTTAAAGGCCAAATCTGATACTGAAGTTCATCAGGAGTAATTGTGCAATTATAATTATAAGTTGGATTTTTAGCAGTAAAATTTCCAGGACAATCAATTAAGATTTCATTAGGAGCATTACATTTAGCGCTGACATCGCTAATCACTTTAACAGGAGCATCTTTTATGCAAACTTTACCAGATTTATTAATTCTGTCAACAAAAGCGACTTTATTCTTAATTTTCCCGCCGGTATAATCAAACACAACATATCCAAAGTTATCATCTCCATCAGAAGTTTCTAAAGAAACATCACAAAAATTAAATTTATCTGAAAAATCCCAATCAAACTCAATTCCCTGATAATTTTCCGCTAACTGCATTGTTTTATTACCCATATTAGTATAATTAGTTAAATTATTAAAAGGCAAGAAATTAATAAAAACCCCATTCCCCTCAGCATTTAGATTTATTCCTGAACAAGCAGGCCATGAAAGCAATCCATTTCCATCGCAGTCATAAAAAGAATTATAGTCAGGAAGATTGCATGAACTCGTATCTTTAAAAACAGCGACATCATCTATACAACTGGATTTTACATAATTCGGTTGACAGGAAGAACACAATCCATTCTGACAAGATTCTCCAGACAAGCAGGGATAATTTGTTGCAGTTGATTGTGAAGCTGTTGGACTTGAGCAAGTGTACTCTGTTACTGTAGAACTATTTACGCAAGAATCTTCAGAAGGTGTAAGCGTAAAACCATCATCAATTGTAACAATTCCTTGATTAGTTATATTATTTCCGTCGCTGTCAGAACATGTAGTTGCTGAAATGACTCTTACACAAGCTCCATTCTGACAAGATTCTCCAGACGAGCAGGGAGTAGGTGTTCCAGTTGCTTGTAAAGCTGATGAACTTGAACAAGTGAATTCTACTACTGCAGTACCCATGCAAACATCTTCAGAAGGTGTAAGTGTAAAACCATCATTAATTGAAACAATTCCTTGATTAGTTATATCACTTCCGTCGCTGTCAGAACATGTAGTTCCGCAATAAAATCTAACTTTATAATCATAATTACATGTTCCATCTGGTTGTTGGGCATTAACGCATATAGCGCCTTTAGTAACATCGCAAGTTACAACTTCTCCTGTTGCAGTATAATCAAGACCGGTTGTTGTCTGACATTCTATATTCGCCGGAGAGTCGCAAATTTTTCCGGGATATGCAGTTCTTAAAGATGTCAAAAGTTCATAATCTCCGCTTCCTCCCGGGCTGTCATAGTCAAACCATTGAGTCCAAGAAATTATTGGAGGGCTTGGCTGACCTGCTGCTTTCCCGGTAATTTTTCCCCATATTCCTTTTAACCACTCGCCAAATGAAATTTTCCCGTCTTGATTAATATCACCAGCAGAAATAATTGACATGCTTAATAAAAATATAAATGCAAAACTTATTATCACCAAACTTTTTTTCATTATAATAATATCAGAAAAAAGAGGTTTATAAAAATTTGTATTGAATTATTACTGACTATCTTTAACTTAACATTTTTGGAAAGCAACTGAGAATTTTCAATTCTCTTTTCTAACTTGTATCTTAACGCCAAGCTCTTTATTTGTTGCTTGCAACGAATCCGCAGTTTACGAGGACTATGAGCTTGAGGTCCCTTTTTTAACTTGTATCTTGACTCCAAGCTCTTCAAGTCTTTTAATATGAGATTGCATAACGCCCTCGACATTTTGAATTATTTTAAAAAATTCATTTCTCTCGTTAAGAAGTGTGTTCAAAGCTCCTTGATGAAAGGCAACTTCCTGTTCTCGGGACATTTTTGGAGTTTGTTGTTCGTCCGTTTTTTTATCAAGAGCTTTTTCAAGATTTTCGTTATTTATTTTAGGCATAATTTATAAAAACCAATTATTACTTATAAAGGTTATGAAAAGCATAATTTCAAAGATTCTGCAAAAAGCGGCGCAAAATTCTTTTAATTTAAAATTAACAATTCAGGAAATTGAAGAAAAAATTGAAATCCCGCCAGATTCTTTAATGGGAGATTTTGCGTTTCCATGTTTTTTTCTTAGTTCAAAGTTAAGAAAAAATCCAAACGAAATTGCCATAAAAATTAAAAATGAAATTAAAAATATTCCAAAGGATATTTCTGAAATAAAAGTTTCAGGACCATATCTTAATTTTTTTGTGGACAAAAAAATTCTCGCTGTCAATTTAATTAAAAGAGTGCTTAAAGAAAAAGAAAAGTATGGAAATTCTAATGAGGGTAAAGGAAAAACTATTGTTATAGATATGTCTTCGCCAAATATTGCAAAACCATTTGGAATCGGACACCTGCGTTCAACAATAATAGGAAATTCAATATCAAATATTGCAAAATCTCAAGAATATAAAACGATTAAGATAAATTATCTTGGAGACTGGGGAACTCAGTTTGGAAAGATTATAGTAGGATACAAAAAAATAGGAAATGATAAAGAATTAAAAAAAGATTCCGCAAAATATATGCTTAAATGGTATATTGAAGGAAATAAGAAAGAATATGAAGAAGATGCAAGAAAATGGTTCAAGAAACTTGAAGATGGAGACAAAGAAACTCTTAAGCTTTGGAAGATGTTCAAAGATTTAAGCATAAAAGATTTTGAAAAAATATACAAAATTCTTGGAGTAAAATTTGATGTTATATCAGGAGAATCTTTTTATAATAATAAAATGGACAAAACAATTAAAGAGCTAAAATTAAAAAAACTTTTAGAGCAAAGCGAGGGCGCTCTTGTTGTAAATCTTGATAAATATAATCTTGGTGTTTGCTTAATTCAAAAAACTGACGGCGCAACACTTTATGCTACAAGAGATTTGACAGCGGCAATTGAGCGTTATGATAAATATAAATTCAGCAAAATAATTTATGAAGTTGGGCAGGAGCAAAAACTACATTTTCAGCAAGTTTTCAAGGTTTTAGAATTAATGGGCTATAAATTTTCAAAAGAATGTGTGCATACTTCTCACGGACTTTATCTTGATGAAGATGGCAAGAAATTTGCAACAAGAAAAGGAAAAACTATTTTCATGGAAGACATCTTAAATGAAACAATAGAAATTGCAAAAAAGAAAATACAAGAAAAAAATACTGATTTGAAAAATAAAAATAAAATTGCAAGAAAAATCGCAATAGCTGCAATTTTTTATGGAGATTTGAAAAATCAGAGAACAAATGACATCGTTTTTAACATAGAAAGATTCCTTGACTTTGATGGGAATACAGGACCATATTTGCAGTATAGTTATGCGAGGGCATCGAGCATATTAAGGAAAGCAGGTAAAAATACAAAAAAATCAAAAGCATTAAATGAAAAAGAAATTGCTTTGATAAAAAAAATAAATGATTTCCCTGAAGTTGTAAAAAAATCCTATGAACATCTTTTTCCAAACTTAATTGCAAATTATTCTTTTGAACTCGCGCAAAAATTCAACGAATTTTATCATTCCTGCCCTGTAATCGGCTCCGAAAATGAACAATTCAGATTAAAACTTGTTGAAGCGTTCAGAATAACAATAAAAAAATCACTTTATCTTCTTGGTATAGAAGTAATGGAAGAAATGTAATGTTAATTTACAAAAACCCGCTACCAAAACATATTTAAATAAAAATTTCTTTAATTATTCACTTGAAAAAAGGAGTGAAAAACTTTTTATTTCAAGATATATTAATTTGAAAGAAAATTCAGAAAAAATTTTCATTCATTAATATTTCAGAAAAAATACAAATGAAAGGAGGTGGATTGATTTAAATTTAAGATGGCAAAAACAAGAGGAGTTGATGTTGTAGGAAAGTGGGCTTTTCTTATCGGTGTAATTCTTGCAGTAGTTCTTGGATTATTTGACCCTGTAATGGGAAATTGGGCAATAGTTCTTGTGATTATTGGACTTATTGTAGGATTGCTTAATGTTACTGATAAAGAAGTTGCGCCTTTCTTAATGTCTGGAGCAGTGTTAATAATTGCGAGCGCTCTCGGCGGCAGTTTAATGAGTGATATGCCTTATGTCGGAGCAGTTCTTGACGCATTGCTTGCAGTATTCGTGCCGGCTACAGTTATTGTAGCAATAAAAAACGTTTTTAGTTTAGCGCGAAATTAAATAATTTTTTATTTTTTTTATTTTTTTGTTTAATATTTAAAAGAAAATCAGTAGTCTTTTTCAAAAGAAGTATAAAAAGATTAAATTTAATAAATTGAAAGGAGGTTTACAAACAAATGGCAAAAAACAGACTTCAAACATGGTTTTTTTGGATAGGGCTTTTGATAGTTTTCGCATCTCACATTAGTATGTTGATTATGAACTTTCCACAAGATCAAATAATGGGTCATGCTATAATAAATTTAATCGCTGGAATTTTAATATTAGCATCTTCATTTATGAGAAAGTGAAAAAATTAAATTATAAATTTTTTTAATTTATCTTTTTTATCTAGAAAAAAAGATTTATTGCTCTAATGAATATTTTCAGATATAATAATCATTAAAAAGCAGATTAATCTGCTTCATTTATGGCTTCAGGAAATTTTATTATCGGAGACGACTTATCTTTAAAAGGATTTAATTTTTATGTTAAGCCCAATCTAGAAAAGTATAAAGCCCAAATCACTGATTTTATGATTTTTAGGGGTCTCAATCCTGCTAGAAGTAATAATCATATTTTTATTTCTTTAATTGGAAATAACGAATCTTTAGAAGAAATAATTAAAAAGAGTATGGAAGAAGCTTATAACTCTGTCGCAAAAGAGGAAAAAGAAAAAAATTATAAAGAATTGGGTGTTTGGCCTCAACAACTATATCAATATGGCCGGGGATTAATTTTTGAAACTCTTGGATTATATAGTGATGATAAAACCGCTTCAAAAGTTTACCAAAACTTGGCAATAAAATATTCTTTAATGGAGATAGATAATGTTTTAGGGGAATTTGAAAATAAAATGTCTAATTTTGCAAAGAAATTTAAATAAATTCTCCTTTTCTCTAATAAATATTCTAAATTCATTAATCACTAACCCATATTCTTAAATTTCCAAGAATTACAAAAAATCCTCTAAAAAAATATATTTTAAACTTTCTTCATTTCTTTCCAGGCAAGTTCAAACATCTGCTCTAATGCCTGAGAGAAAAATTCAGTATTAATCCAAACACCAATGTCATAATTTGGATGGAATTTTTCATCGTCAAGAAGCATAAACATTATTTGGTTTGAATCAATAATTATAAATCTCGCTTTTATGTCCTGCAAATCCTTTACTTCAGCGACGCTCTTTAGGTCTTTAGCAACTTTTATATTATTTTTATTAATCGGAGCTGCAATTCTTATTTTAACTCCTCTTTTCTTGCATTTTTCTAAATTCGGCATCAATGCTTCAAATTTTCTGTTTAATCCGTCTGCAGTTGTTACAATTGTAATGGTTTTTTCAGCGTCTCTTAACATCATATCTAAATGATTATAAAGATTCTGCCGCCCCCTCAAACTTCCAGATAAATCAGATGGCTCAACAAATTTAATTCCTTTAGTGAATAAATCAGTCAATTCAGTAAGAACCTCGTCGCTTTTTAAAGTTTCTAATCTTTTTGTTCTTTCTTGAGTGTATCTAACTAAATTTTTTTTAACTCTTTCAACAACTTCTTCGGGCTTTAAAGCTACAAATTTAATTGGCTTTCCAAGTTTCATAATAATAAATCCTTTTTTTTCCAAACTTTCTAAAATATCGTATGTTCTTGATCTTGGAACATCAGAAATATTGCTTAATTCTCCTGCAGTAGAAGTCCCTCGAGAAAGAAGCGCAGTCCAAACTTTAACTTCGTATAGATTCAAATCAAAGATTTTCCTGAGTCTGCTTAAAAATTCATCTCGTACTATCATTTTATATTATATATTGCCTCTTTTTTTCTTTTTAAAGTTTATTATATTAAAGGAGCGAACTTCAAGGATTACCGATTAGTAGTGTTTTAACGATTTATACCTATTTTATCTCGGCAATTCCAATTACTCCTCTTTTTTCTTTAACCTTAAATTCAATATTCTTTTTAAACCTTTCCTTGCTTTCAAAAATTATTTTTTTTGAATTTGTTCTTTCTTTAATAAATTCAATTTTCTTTTCCAAAATTTTTTTAAATTCTTCGTCAGTAATTAACTGCAGATTAATCCAGTCGCTTTTTTCAAGACCAAGTTCTTTTCTAAATGCCTGAATTTGACGCGAAATTTCTCTTGCATACCCCTCAGCTTCTAATTCCGGAGTCATGACAGTGTCAAAATCCACTGAAAGTTCATTTCCCGTCGTAATCTCAAGTTTTTTAACATTCAATTGTTTTTTTATCAACTCTAATAATTCTTTAGTTTGGCTTTTTCCTTTATACCCTTGAGGGTATGAAGACAAACTTGTCAAAAAATTTCCTGTTTTTTGTTCCTCTTTTTTTAATTTTAGTTCTTTTTTTAATTTAATAATAGCTTTTGCAAGAGGCCATTTCAAGCCAATTTGAAGTTTATCTCTTGTTTTTAATCCTGAAGAAATAATTTCCCGGACATCTTTCATACTGTCTAATAATTTATTTACTCCAGAGGAGACCCCTTTGGGGCCAGATTTTTTTGATTTAAATTTTGGATATTCTTCTAAATGAACTGAACATTCATTTCCATTCAAACTTTGATAAATCTTTTCTGAAATAAAAGGAAGTATTGGCGAGATTATTTTTGAAAAATTATTCAATATAAATCTTAAAGTTTCTTTAGCTTCTTTTTCTTCAGAAATTCTGTCTCGATTAATTCTTAGATACCACGTGGATAAATCTTCAGCAAATTCTCTTATTTCTACGCAGGCCTTTATTGTGTTGTATTCTTCTAAATACTTTTCTGTTTTTTCCCCAAACTGATTTAACCTGAATAAAATCCACTGATCTGTTAATTCTCTGCTTGCTGTTTTCTTTTTTGTAATTACTTTTTCATTATTTTTACAGCTTTCATAAAAATTCAAGCTGTTATAAACTAATAAAATTATTTTCTTATATGCTTCTTCTACGCTTTTGTCTGAAAAATTAAGATCATCTGAATTCATAACAGGGCTTGACATTAAATAAAATCTTAAGGCATCAACACCATATTTATTTATTAAAATCATTGGATCTGTGAAATTATTTTTGCTCTTGCTCATTTTTTCCCCGTCTTCAGCTAAAACTGTTCCCGTAGTCACAACATTTTCAAATGGAATTTCTTCAAATAATATCGTCGATAAAACCATCATGTAATAAAACCAGGCTCTAACCTGCGCAATATATTCTGCAACAAATTGTGAGGGAAAACTATTTGAAAATAATTTTTTATTTTCAAACGGATAATGAAACTGCGCAAAAGTCATTGCTCCTGATTCAAACCAACAATCCAAAACTTCAGGAATCCTTCTAAACTCTTTTCCATTTTTCTCTAAGATTATTTCATCCAAAAAATCTTTATGCAAATCTATTTTCCCAGATATATTTTTTGCATATTTTTTTAATTCTTCAACACTTCCGATAATTAATTTTTCCCCGTCCTTTGAAACCCATACAGGCATCGCTGTCGCCCAATATCTGTTTCTAGATATATTCCAGTCCGGAGCGGTTTCAATAGTGTATTTTACTCTTCCTTCTTTTAGAAATTCAGGATGCCAGTTTATTTTCTGGCTTATTTTTAATAATTTGGGTTTTATTTTTTGGATATCTACAAACCAAGCTGGAATAGCGCGATATAAAAGTTTTGTTTCACATCTATAACAAAAAGGATATTCATGTTCAATTTTTTTAATTAAAATTATCTTCCCTAATTTTTTCAAAAATTCTATTATCTCTTTATTTGAATCATGAACAAATTTTCCTTGAAAATCTTTGACTTCTTTGGTAAATTTACCTTTATCATCTACTGGCTGTACCATACTAATTCCATATTTTTTGCAAATTGCATAATCATCTTCGCCAAAAGCAGGGGCGGTATGAACAATTCCTGTACCGTCATCAGCAGTCACAAAATTTCCTAAAAGAAATTTAAATGAATTTTTATTATTTTTAAAATAGTCAAATAATGGTTCATATTCTTTTCCTTCTAATTTTCTGCCTTTAATTTCTTCTAATATTTCATATTCCTGAGGATTTTTAAAAAAATTATTTACTAATTTTTTTGCCAGCAGGTAAATATTTTTATCTGATTTATCTTTTAGATAAACATATTCCAAATCCGGATTAACTGTTAAAGCTAAATTTGAAGGCAGTGTCCAGGGGGTTGTCGTCCACGCTAAAGCATAAATATTCTGATTGAATTTTTTTTCGTTTAATTTAAATTTTACAACAATAGAATCTTCTTTTATATTTTTATAAGAATTGTCCATTGCAATTTCAGCTTTTGCCAGTGGAGTTGAACATCTTGGACAATACATTAATATTTTTTCTCCTTCGTAGATATATCCTTTTTCCCAAAGTTGTTTAAATGCCCACCAAACACTTTCAATATATTCGTTGTCCATTGTTTTATAAGAATTTTCCATATCAACCCATCTTCCAATTCTTGTTATAACTTCTTTCCATGCACCAGAATATCCCAAAACTTTGCTTCTGCAATAATCATTAAATTTTTTTATCCCCATTTTTTCAATTTCATCTCTTGAATTTATTCCCAAACCCTTTTCTGCAATATTTTCTATAGGCAATCCGTGACAATCCCATCCCCAAACTCTTCTAACATAACGACCTTTCATTGTCCAGAATCTTCCATAAACATCTTTAGTTACAGAACCTAAAATGTGTCCATAATGAGGCATTCCCGTCGCAAATGGAGGTCCGTCATAGAATATATATGGTTTTTTTTCTTTATTTTTTTTTAAAGATTTTTCAAAAATTTTATTTTTTTCCCAAAATTCCAAGATTTCTTTTTCTATTTTTTGCGGCTCATACATTTGACCACGCTTGGGCAAATGGGTCAAAAAATTTCCTATTTTTTGTGGCTCAGACATACTCTATTAAACTAAAAGATGTTTTTAAAAGTTGTTTATTTATATAAATAAATAATGCAAAAATTTCCTTTATGCCCTTCCTTAGGGTATATTTTTTGTTTCTATTTAGACTAATTTACAAAATAATTTTTTAAATATTAAATATAAGCTCTTTCTCTTTTATCAATGTCAAAAATCACAATTTCTTTTTTGTCTTGAAAAACATAATATTGTATTCTATAAACTCCGACTCTAACGCGAAAAGCTTTTTCTTTTTTTCCAACAACTCTTACAACTTCAGAAGGAAACGGATTCAATTTTAGTTCGTCAAGTTTTCTCCAAATCCTTTGCTTTAATCCCATTTCAGCTTTTTTAAGAAATTTTTCTGGTTGAGGACCTAAGAAAACATCAAACATTTTCAATCGCCTAATTCTTTTTTTAAATTTTCAAATCTTTTGGTTTTTCCTATTTTATGAAGTTCAAGGGTTTCTTCTAATTGGGTTTCTTCTTCTGGAGTCATAATAACATCTATTTCCGTCATATGGTTTTTTATAAGTTGAACTTCTCTTCTCAGAGCTAAAATTTCCATATACACTTTCTCCATATTTATTGTTTCTGCCATGTTTAACTAATAATTCATACCTATATAAAATTTCCTAAAATGTCTTTAATTTGACTTTTTCCTAAAGGCAAATTTGTCAAAAAATTTCCTTTATGCCCTTCCTTAGGGTATTTATGCCCTTTATGCCCTCCTTAGGGTATATTTTTTGTTCCCTTTCAGCATCTTTCCAATTCTCTTATATTTCCTGATTGATAAAAATATAATCAAAGAAACTAAAATCAAGACAAGAATTAAAGAAAATAATAAAATTTCTTCATTTCCAAATTTAACTCCTCTTTCCTGAACAACAAAATGCGTACTTGCTACTGCAACTCCGTCAGGATGTATTAGTTCGGTTCCAAAAACATACTGACCAGGAGGAAGCTCGCCTGTAAAAAATTCTTTTTCAAATGATTTTTGGTCTATGACTGCAATGGTCTCTGATTCCTGTAAATAGGTTTGACCTTCAAAATCTTTTATTACATATTTCAGAGTAACATCTATATTTTCTTTTAATCCCATCTGGATTAAATCAATTTTTGAGATTAAATTCTGACCAACTAAAAGAGTTTTTAAAGATTCAGGAATTGTCAGAGTTATATCAAACAAACTCTTTTCTGTTTTTACATTTATTGTTACTAAAACTTCCCTTTCAGAAATTTCATTTTTAACAATTATTTTTCCAGTATAAATTCCCGGCTCTTTTGGAGAGGAAATTTTAAATTCAGCTCCTTTTGTTTCGCCTGGCTCCAGTTTCATTTTATTATTTTCAAAAGAGATAATATCTTCAAGAGTTTCAACTTCTATCGTATACTCATCTGATATTTCTCCATTATTTGTTATCTGAAGCAAATCAAATTCCACTTGCTTTAATGAAATTGTATGGTCATACATATTATAATTCAAATTAAATATTCTCTTTGGCGACGGCTTTGAAACTTTTCCTGCTCCTCCTCCACCAGCCCCGGCAACAGGCGCAGGTCCTCCTCCAAGCGGAGCAGAAGGAACACTTGTATCAATTGTAAATGCAACAGTTTCGGTATTATTTACATTATTTGCGGTATCATTGCAATAAAATCTTACAGTATAAGCGCTGTCTGTAATTGAGGTTTGCGTAAAATTATAAGAACTTGAAGTTCCTGCTCTTGAAAGTGTCTGATTTGTTGCCCCGCTATTAAGAGTATACCAACAACTGTCTACAAAAGTTGTTAAGTCAATTGAAGTTGCATTAAATAAAATTGTCTGCGTTGTATAAGTCGTCGCTGTCGGAGAATTTATAGTTAAATTCGGCGCAACAATATCTAGATAAATATTTCGCGTCTCAGTATAATTTTTATTATTTGCAGAATCATTTACTGTTGCATTCAAATAATATCTTCCGTCAGAAAGTCCCGTAAAATTAATAAATAAAGTTGATGCAGTTCCAGCTGTTGAATTAATTATATTTTGGGTTGAATTAAATAATGAAATATTTGCTGTTCCTAAATTTGTATCGCTAAAAGAAAGATTTGCTTGTATAAAATTCTGAGATAAATTTGATGAGTTTGTTGTTGGATTTGCAAATACAATAGAGGGATTTATTGTATCCAGCTCAACACTTCTTAATAAAGTAGAATTATAATTTTCAGCGTCGTCTATAACATCAACAAAATAATTATAATCATTATCAGCCAAACTTGTCCAATTAATTGATTCTGTTTTTGTTGAATAAGTTGTATGATTTACTAATTGTCTGTTATATAATTCTGAAACATCTGTTGCTGATAAAGCGCTACTAAAAATCATTGGTTCATCTATTGAGCCGTCATAATAATTCCCTGTTAATGCAGAGTTAGAAAATCTACCAATTGCAGCAATATTGAAAGTAATACTATTAAACCAATCCCCGCTGGATGACCCGGCTACAATTGTTTGAGCTACAG
>Ga0209542_10013432_pt1 | contig 14129 bp, 6 predicted proteins | sample RifCSPhighO2_01_FD_184028 | JGI IMG/M metagenome (GOLD analysis project Ga0209542, IMG submission 184028) | Soil microbial communities from Rifle, Colorado - Rifle CSP2_plank highO2_0.1 (SPAdes) (version 2) | ecosystem: Environmental > Terrestrial > Deep subsurface > Rock core/Sediment ...
ATCGTGTCGGTACGCCGGTGTTTCACGAGCATAATGATTTTCGCATCCATGTAGAAGGCGCGGTGGTGAAGAAAAAGGATATCTCTCTGGGAAATTTTTTCAACGTGGTAGGAGGAGTATTAACGGGAGGATCTCTGGAAATTCCTACTAATGGCGGGATTACTTCTTTGCAGGAAGGAGATTTATGTAATGGCAAACCGGGGAAAGTGCAAGTTTTTGTCTACAAAGTTGTGAATCCAAAAGAGCGCGGCAACTGGATTTACACTCAGGAAAAGATTGAGAATTTTGCAGATTATGTTTTGTCTTCTTATTCAATGGCGCCGCCGGGAGACTGTATTATCATAGAATTTGATTCGGAAAAAGAAAAGACGGATAAAATTTGCACCACTTACGAAGCAGCAGTAAATCGAGGCGAATTACATGGCCGTTGAAGCGACCTTGCCTACCTTGATCACCGTGGTTACGGCGGCGGCGATTGATTCCATCAATCCCTGCGCTATCGGCGTGCTCATCTTGATGATTTCAGTCCTGATCGGAGCAAAACAATCTACCCGGAGAATGCTGCTGCTGGGAAGCTTGTATGTTTTTTCCGTACTTGTAGTGTACCTCCTAGCAGGATTAGGGCTTCTCTATTTTCTGTCCACTATCCCTCTGTGGCTGACAGAATATCTTTCTATCTCTGTCGGCATTTTGATTATCTCTGCAGGAATTTTGGAAATAAAAGATTTCTTTTGGTACGGGCGCTGGTTTTCCTTGACCATCCCGGGGAGGTTTATAGAAAAGATCCATCTTCTGTCGAACCGTGTTACTATTCCTGGAGTGATTCTTTTAGGAGCATTTGTCTCAGCAGTAGAACTTCCCTGCACAGGAGCGCCATATTTGGCGATAATCACCCTGCTTTCACAATATTTTGACTTCACTGCTTTCTTGCTCCTCCTACTTTATAACTTAATCTTTGTAGGCCCATTACTGCTGATATTGATTCTCGTTGCCGGAGGCATGAAACTGCATAAAATTAAAGCCTGGAAAAACAGCAATAGGCCTTACATGAGATTACTAACCGGGCTGTTGTTAGTCTGGCTGGGATGGATGCTGATGCTGATCGCGAATGGGACGATTAATTTTGGATAGAATCTAGAGAGGGATGAAAAATGATGAAAATTAACAAAAAACAATTGTGGTTAGTAAATACGTCAGTCTTCGGGACAGCAGCATTATTGCACTTATGGAGAGCACTAATGCATTTGCCGCTCAGCATCGGTTCCTTTGCGCTGCCAGTGTGGGCAAGCTTTGTCGCTTTTTTAGTAGCAGGATATCTGAGCTATCTGAACTATAATGCGCAGTGAGAAAGATGGAAGAATACAAATTACTGTCAGGAGAGATGATCTATGTTTCAAGATTACCTGAAGAAGCGCAAAGACACATCAGCCGCATCGAAAATTTAGTACAGGAATCAGACGATTATTTTGAAGTGTATCACCAAGCTTTTGCTCCGCTTAAAGAAGGAAAATCATTTACGGCGGCAAGGCTGGTTGAGCTGCACCAATCGCCTTACTATAAAGTTATTCTAGATTTAGTTCAACGCCATTGGCAAAAAACCGTAGGATTATGAGGAAAACCAGGCATAATGTTTTTAAATAATCGCCTAAATAGACATTTATCCATCGATGTGGGTAGTTGCTTACCTGAAGATGGGATGGATCGAATAGATCAGATAGTAAAAAAACAATTAGAACAACGGAGGCAAAATAAAATGTCATTATACAAACATATCCGCGAAGCGTGGAGAAAACCGCACGATAACCCTCAGTTATGGCGGGAAAGATTACTGGCCTGGAAAGATGAGCCAGCAACCCTAAAAATAGAAAAACCAACTCGGCTTGATCGAGCTCGTTCTTTAGGCTATAAAGCCAAGCAAGGATTCATCGTGGTTAGGCAAAGAGTCACCCGGGGAGGCCATACCCGGCCGCAGATCAAAGGCGGGCGAAGGCCGAAACGCTTTGGTACGAGACTAAACCTTCACAAGAGCTACCAAGTTATCGCGGAAGAGCGCGCCCAGAAAAAATTTCTTAATCTAGTCACACTCAATTCCTATTGGGTAGCCCAGAATGGAGAATATTTCTGGTATGAGATAATCATGGTCGATCCAGATCATCCAGTCATCAAAGCTGATCCTAAGATCAATTGGATAACTGCGCAGAAAAACCGCAGCCGTGTCTTTCATGGTGTTACTTCTGCCGGAAAACAATCCCGCGGCATGATCGGCAAGGGCAAAGGCCATGAGAAAGCCCGGCCGAGCAGACGCGCGCATTCGAGAATGCAATAAACGTGTTTTTTTTCTTTATTTTTCTTTATTATGTTTTAACTTGATTTAAGCTCATTTCAGCAATACCTTTATATATCATAATTTCTTAGTTCAGCCCGATGTCAAAAAGAGGACAAATTACGATCTTTTTAGTGATAGGTATAGTCATTTTGCTTCTCTCCGCTGGGTTCTTTTTCATCTTTTCTAGAATAAAAACCGCTCCGCTGGAAGTTGAACAATCGCAAGTCCAGCAGGCTTTAGGAACATCTGGCGCAGTGCAGTCTTTTGTGGAAGATTGTATTCAAAAGACGGCCGATCCTTCACTTTATTTGCTGGCTATTCAGGGCGGGATAATTTATCCCGAAAAAGATTCCCAAATCTTGCTTACCGATTACGGTCTGGTCAACTATGCTTGGATCAATGGCGCAACAGGTATTTCTCGCGCCAAAATGGAACAGGATCTCGCTGCTTATCTGCAGGAAAATCTGCCTTCTTGTCTGGGTAATTTTGCCAGCTTTGCCAAGCAGAACATCCTGGTTGAGCCGGATTACAGTAAAGCAAAAGCCACCATCAGTATCAAAGAAACTGCCGTTCAAGCTAATTTCAAGTTGCCGCTCAAGATTACTGTGGCTAGCGGCGATGTAAAAAATCTTGATACTTTTTCCGCATCCATTCCCAGCAGCTTAGGAAAAATACTTTCTTCAATCGAAAAGTTGCAATTTCCTAAAGTTGGGCCAGCCGATTTGACTACACTTCCCTATCAAGCCACTATCTTTCCCTTTGATCCGGCAGTGACCATCTATTCTTTGAGTGAAGAAAACAAAGAAGCGCCGCTGTCTTTCATGTTCGCAGTACGTAATGATCTTCCAGAAAATGAAGCGCCTTCTCTTCACCATATCCCTGACAAGACCTTTAGAGTCGGCGATCATTGGCAGGAAACCCTAACCGCAGATGATTCAACTAATGATTTGCTGAAATTCTCATCAGATTCAACTCTCTTTCCGATAAATGAAGATGGAAGCATTGATACCATCATCACTCAAGCAGGAAAATTCACAGTTACTTTTACCGTCGCTGATACTCGTGGAGGAAAGGACCAACAGAAAGTCACTATAACTGTTGCCGATGCTCAAGGATGAAATCCAATCTAAATAAGATTGTTGCACTACTGCATATTTTTTTACTTATCTTTAGTCCTTTTGCTGCGGCGTTAGATCCTTCAACTGCTGATGGAACTGCTTCGCCAACTTCTTCAGACCAATTCTATGATCAATTCTCAAAAGACCCTGCGCTCTGGACGGCCAATAATTTTGACAAACTCTCTCCCGCTGATCAGGCCGAATTCTTAAGCAACAACTACCAGCCTGCTTTAGCCTTAGAATTTTACAAGAATCAAAATAACGTCGGATTAAATAGTCAAGTAGATTTCAAATATTTTGCTGATAAAAATAACTTCGGAAAAAATCCTCTTGCTGATGAAAAATTTTATTCCAGCAATTATGCCGGCGCAACCTTGACCACCTTGCGTGACTTTCTGCAGCTTGGTTCAGGACAGAAAGATGCAGCTGCGCAGTATTTCACCCAAAAATTTGCTGCCGCGTATACTTTTACCGAAGTTGATAACGATTTTCAATATAATGCTCAGGAAGGCACCTTAACTAACGGCAAGAAAACCATCAGCTTGAACGAATTTAAAGGTGATGCTTCTATCCAAGGCATCGTTTCCATTGCCGACGGTTTTAAGATCATCCGCAAGCAAGAACAGGGAGTGCAGGAAGTTTCCGTGCAAGGTGATGCTCAACGAAAAATTCAGTACGACCAAAAAAATGGAAATCTGCTATTCAAAGATGCGCAAGGAAAAGAACAGAGTTTTGATCTGGCCGCAGGGCATGCAGTTAATTTCAAATTTGAGACTGATGGAACTTTAGAGATTACCGGACCGGTCTCAGGAATTGTTAATCTCAACAACGAGCATAAGTTTGCTGAATTTCGTAATAGAGAAGGAAAATTAATTTTTCACGCAAATGGTGACATAGAAGCTCGTGATGCTTTAGTAGAGACCGCTAAATTATATCTTGATGGGCGTTTCGAATCTCATAAGGAAAGTAATCTTGTCGATGCCTATGATGTGATGGGCGATGACCGGAAAACCATCATCGTTGACAAAGATTCACGGGTCGGCGCAAAAACGCAGGGCCAGATCAAAGGCGAAAGCACCCTCAAAGTATATCTCTCTAAGATCTCTGCGCAATCAGACTATGCAGTCAAGCCGGCTGCCGCTAATGCCCAGCAGCCGACGGTTAAAGATGTGATTGACAATTTACAAAAAGTACATCCGCCGCAAGGAAATCTCGGCGATAACGCTGAAGTGTACATCAAGAAAAGCGAAGATACCGGCAAAACCATCGTTACCGCGAAAGGGAAGGTAGATCTAGGCTTTTATGATTTTGTTACCGGCAGTGTTTCACTTTCCGAGAAAGAGCCGCATTTCATCGGCATTAACGGAATCTCTGAATTTGATTATCTCGGCGCGCCGCAGAAGCAGATCAATGTCCGCGGGCAGGCGGTGTATTCAGACGACCAGTACAGCAGGATAGACACCAAACAGAACGGCGCTTCTTTGAAGATCATCCGCAATGAGCTGGATGATGTCATCCATTCTGGATGTTTCAATTGCCAGGTTGGATCGACGGCGATGAGTATCGGCAAATTAGTAGCCACAGCTACACCGGCGGGAGATACCTTCAGCCAGCCTCATTTTAAGACGCTCAGTATTTCCGCTACTGTTACTAAAGATGGATTAGAATACAATTGGAATTCTTTTCTCAGCGATCTTGGCGATCTGGCTCGGTCTAAAACTGAAGGAGAAGAAATCATTTTAGGAAAAAATCTATTGATGAAAAACGTAGCCTGCGAGGGATCAAAACAATGTAACTTGATGCTGGCGCGGGATCAGCAATCAGGAGTTACTTCTGCTTTTTATGAGGTCTATGATCCGGCTACCAATCAGGTTTCCAAGAGAGTGGCAATCCCTACTGATATAGGAACTACTCTGGGAAAAGCGACCATCCTTACTTCTTCCGATAATGCTGATAAATTACAAAAAATTCAAATCCTTATCCAGCAGAACCGCTTTAGCGAAGTTTCTAGCTTACTAAAGGATCAACCTTTTGATCAAGATCCGGCCCTGCGGGAACATCTTTTGAAAACGATCGGTATCGATATCAACCAATTAGACCAGCCGGAATATGCTCAAAAGTTAAATGGTATTCTCAAATCGTATAGCGATGCGCAGGATAAAATACAATCCCTGCGCCAGAATTATGATATTAATCTAGATGAGCATGGCCTTGCGGCAAGTGCAGAAGACCAACAGAAGCTCAATGAGATCTTGACTAAGAAGAGAGCCGGAAATGAAAGAGCAATCTTTGACTTGTATACTGGCGCTAGAGTAGATTTAGCCAGGTCAGAGCAGCAACAGCTGGAGGCGATGCACCAATCCTGCGCGGGAACTTCCTCCTGTTCGGTAAGTGATGAAGAGGTTAAAGAAGCAAATAAAAAAGTGATAACCGAAGTGCTGCGCCGGGAAAATTCTCCGGAAGGGGTGGAATGGAAACAGAATGTTATCCTTGAACAAGAGCGGGAAAAGCAAGCAAAGGAACAGCAGCAAGAAGCAGAACTGCTTAAGGACAAGTTAGCCGATGCTCAGAAGCTAGGGAAAAAAAGAGATGATGCAGAGAGCGACCTAACTCGAAACCAGGCCGTACTAGCTAAAACTGTACGGGACATCAAGGATCAGGAAGCAAAAGTTGCCCAATTAGAGGCAGACCGTAAGGAAAAACAAAAAAGTATTAGCGGTAGAGATGTTCTTAACGTAGTATTTACCTTTGGGAAAGGTATTGAAGATGATCTAGCCCTGCAAAGACAGATTGAAGAATTTGCTCAAAAAGAGCTAAGCGGCTTACAGCAGCAAAAATTCAGCTTGGAAAAACGGATTGAAAAGAATCAGGAAGCTCTTAAAAATATCAACAATGATCTCAGCGGATTGACTCAAGATTTCAAACAACCTACTTCTAAACTGGCCTTGCTCAGCGCCTATGGGGATGACGAGACCGTGGGCAAGATGATCAAGAATTCTGATTTGCCTCAAGAAAAAAAACTGGAACTCCTGCAAAAGTATCTTGGCCCGGAGGTAGGTAATAAGATTAAAGAGTTGTATGCGAACAGATATTCTTCCGAAGCAGCTTTTAGCCAAAGTGAAAAACAGATCGATGATCTTTTAGGCAATGGAAAGAATGCGCTGAGACAGGCGCAGAATTATGCTCAGTATTATGGCGATATTGCCGGCGCCTCCGTGATACTAGATCATATTGGAGCCACTCGCCTTGACTTAGTGGACAGTCCCGAATGGAGAGCGGCCAAGGCTGCTTACGACCAAGCTGTTGACAACAGAGTTACAGAATTAAAAGAGATCGCCCAGCAAAATCTGCAAGATAAAATAAATCAGCGTGATGGAAAAGAATCAAGTATTTTTAGCGGTGATTCTATCGCTGACCGAACTATTTCTGCGCTGGGAACTGGTGCGGAAAAGTTAGGTTCAGGATTACGCTTTGCCAGTATGAAGGCCGTTGCCGGAACTTTGTATGCTACTGGAGGAATTTCCCAGGTAGTTACCGGAGGGCAAGCCGGTGGAAGTTTATCGAACGCTGCGGAAGCTTTGTATTATTATGATGATGCTAAGCATGCCCAGGCGGATGCAGAGATAAAAGCGCTGAATCAAGAAATAAAGTCGTATGATAAGTTACGCGGGTTGATTGCTACTGCTCGCCAGAGCGGAACCGAAACGGATACTTCTGCCAAGATACAAGATGCCTTCAAGCTGCAGGCGTCGATCGTTAATCTGGGAAAACAGATGCAGGGTAAAGAATTGACAATTGATGATCATGCCAAAGAAGCTTTGTACAATACCGAACAGCATGCTTTGGTTGCCGGAGGAGATGAATTAGTTAAGAATGAATACAAAGCAATCCTAGCAGAATATGGTGATAAAAGTGAAGAAGTGGCTGTTGCTGCTTATACAAAGGTGCGAGAAGCAGAAACGGTAACTGGTCCTCTTGCCGAATATGGAATAGGATTTACAAAAGAACAAGCAGCGCTCTACGGTGATCCAATCATAGATGTTACGGTTGATGTTACCAACCTCATTCCTGGAGTACTATTTTTTAAAGCAGGAGAAGTGGCGGCTAAGGTAGCAAAAGTAGCCAAAGTAACGGAAGCTTTTGCTGAAGTAGGAAAAGCGGTCGAAGCAGTAAAAGATGCAGGAAAATTACTTACTGTTTCCAATGAAGCGCGAGTAACCTTACAGGCCGCAAAAGCAGAACTCGGAGCTGCGCAGATAACTAAAGGCTTGACTGTGGCAGAAAGAACCGCAGAAATTGCCAGAGCAGAACAAAAAGTAACTCTGGCTGCCCAGACTGCCGAAGCAGAATATCGCGCCAGCAAAGTAGGCAAAGCCTCTGCTTTTCTCTCAACTCCTGTCTCTTCTGATCTCCGCGCTATTGAAAAATTACGCCTAGCTGCGCAAGATGATCAATTCAAAGCTGCCCAAAATTTACAACAGGCTGTCTCTGTAGAGGAAGCGCATGCTGCCCAACAGGCGTATCAAGCCGCGGCGCAAAAAGTGAATGACTTCGACAAAGCCAAGCAGGCTTATTCTAAAGCTGGTTCTACCACTCTTGAAAGTACTGCTTTAGGAAAACAATATGCAGTCGGTCCAGGTGCAGAAAAAGCGCAGCAGGCCTTGGATGATTTCCAGAAAGCTCGAGAAGCGTATCATACTGAAAAAATTGCTTTCGGCGCGGACAAGGTTTCTCAAGCGACGATCGATAATGTCGTCACGACCGCTAAAGCTGCGGAAAAAGCTTCCTTTGAAAATCGAGTCTCTGATGCTATCCGAGGAGCGATCGGCGCGCAGCGAGCTGAACGCAACATTGAACAACTCAAAGCGGCAGAAATTGTCATCTCCTTTACCAAGGAAGGAAAATTAGTCGCCGAGGGAGTGCAAGAAGGTTCTGAAGAAGCTAAATTAGTTGAGAATACCAACAAACTGCTGGAAGATCAGCGGGTAGTGCAGCGCATCGTCGGCGATGATGCCTCAAGGTTGGCTAAACCAGAAAATGTTCCTGCTCCGCCGCGAAAATTATCTGCGCAGGAATTTACGGAGTTAGAAACTTTGGATAAAGAACTGGAAGCGCGGGGAGCAAGGTATAAGCTTAATGATCAAGGCATAGCTGAAATAAATATTGATGACGTAGTAACTAAAGATGCTAAGGATTTAGATCAATTAAAACAAAAGGCTCAGCGAGTAGAGCAGTTATCTGATCAAGCAGATAAAGACGCATTAGCGAAACAATTACAAGTAAGAAGGAATGCTGAAGCAGTCTTAGCCGATAATGATCTGCAGCAAGTTGCCAAGGATGTCAAAAATGATCTGGCTGCAAAAGCATCCGGAAAAAGAGATGCAGGGATCATCCCCGAAGTTGCCGGCGAGAAAGCAGCTGAGCTGCCTAAACCAATAGCTAAATCAGAAGCTAGAATAGCTGCTGCCGATGATCTTCCTCGGCCTGGAGCGATCGAAGAGGCTATCGATTCTCGCTCCGCAGGAACAGCATCTATCTTGAGACCAGTGCAGCAGGAAGGAAAAGAAGCTCGCGGCTTAGCCAAGATTTCTGATAGTACTACTGTTGATGAAAATGCGCAAAGAGTTCTTGGCGCTATCCCTGAAGCGGGCGGGGAAGTTAAAGTTAAAACTCTTAATGGCAATGTCTATGAAGGAAAAGTTTTAGCTAAAGATGATAATGTCCTGGTTCTGGAACAAGCAGGAAGAAGGCAGAGAATTACCACCGGAAAGGTCGCCGAAGTGGAAGTTATTGAAGCTCCTAAAGTAAGAGGTGCTTCTGAAAATCTTAATCCTTGTAATCTTGTTCCTGCGGCGATTTATGGATTGGCACCGTGTGAATTAAGAACTGCTGCCCAGACTCCGGTAGCCAAGCAACTTCCAGGTGCAGAAGCAAAACCGGTTATAGAAATTCCTCCACGTATTCCGGGACAAGATGATTGGAATGATATTGTGCACGTTTTGGAAACTAATCTTAACGGAAAGTTGGATGAATCTTCATTAGAAACTCTGGTTAATAAAAAAGATTTATTGCTCGGCAAAGGAGGAGAGGGAGTAGTGCTGGAAATTCCTGAAGCTGCCCGTGTCCAGCTTCCTGGAGTTGATAGGCCAGCAATAATTAAAATACGAAATATTAACCCCTCACTTGAAGATGTTGCTAACAGTTTCCCCGAACAGGCTGATGTATTAAATCGTCTAGCTGATTATGGAGCGGCTCCGCATGTATATAAAGCAGAAGATACTTATTACATCGCTGAGAAGATTGATGGTAAAAGCCTAAAGGACACTATTTTCGAGCGGCTATCCCCTCAAACAAGAGCAGAATATGAATATCATGTCTCTCAATATAAAAATATTAAGAGGGAGATGTTCCAAAATATCCAAGAATTTCAACGGGCGCAAAATGCTGAATTTCAACAGGCACGAGCGGTTCTGGCTAAAGCGCTTCTTGACGAACCGCAGATAGATGAAGTTAAAAATGCCGTAGAAGGATTGACTACTATACTGAAGACAGAAAATGTCGAGATTGCCGATTTTCACTGGAATAATGTTATCGTTGTAACCACGCCAGAAGGAAAATTAGAAGCAAAATTACTTGATGCGGGATTTGCCCTCCCTGGAGATCCAGATACTATCGGCAAGGTCTATGATAATAAATTATTTGATGCCATGACTCAAGGGGGATTTGAAGTTGATACCGTTAAATTTGGGCAGACAAAAATTGAAAGAGCAGTCACCGGAGTTTCTGACGAAGTCGTTCTAGCTGATGAGGTGACAATTGTCCCGCCTTCTCTCGAAAAAAGAGTATCCACCGTGCCTTCCGAAAAAGGAAATATCCAGCTCCCAGAATCATTGGAAGCTCGTGTAAATAGTGTTAGATCTCCTCAAGATTTACCGGCTTTAAAACAAGAAATAGACTTACAATTATTTCCAGGAAAGAAAGTTCCTGCGGGCATTTCTGATGAAGATGTGGTGAAATTGTATGAGAATTGTCCGGAATGTTTTGAAAAGAAATCAACTAACAAAGGCATAGATAAATATGTGTTAAAAGGAGATGAAATTTATGTAAATGTTGAAGAAGGTAAAGCTGTTCAAGGGATAGGCAGAGGATACCGACATGCATTAAAGCATGATCCAGAATTTTCGGGAGGATTAGATGCTGTTTTAGATAATCTTGGAAAAAAACCTTCCTTTACCATTTCTTCGCAAAAGAATACACTTACTGTCTCTAGAGATGAAGGTAAAACGCTAGAGGTAATTATTAGGGATTCGGATGGCAATTTTGTAAGCGCTTATACTGCAAAGGAGAGCGCTAAAGCTCCAGTTATTCAAGCAGGTGAAGTAAAAGATAAAGCCGTACTAAAGCTATTGGAAGGTCCAGCAACTCAGGGTCAGGCAAAAGTATTTGCGTCTAAGGATGGGACTAAATTACTTACTCATTACGAAGGCACTGATGCTGGTTTGCTCTACACAAAAACGGAAGGAAAAATTACGGTTGAAGGTGTGTCAGGCTTAGAAAAGAAAGGAATTGATACAACCGTATTTGGAGATCCTCTTTCAAAAAGCAAAAGTCGTAAAGTCTTTGACGAATTCAAGACAGGATATGCTGAAGAAAAGATTGAAGTTGATTTATCTGGATTGATCGGCAGCGAGAGAAATGTTGTTTCCACTGTAGTCGAACCTTGCGCAGTTGCTGGTGGAGCGATTGTTGGGTTAGCTCCTTGTGTTTCCGGATTAGAGATAAAACTTGCAGAGATACCTTACGAGAGAGATTGGAATCAAGTAGTTCAATCGATAGAACAGAACAAAAACGCTAAAAAGTTGCCGAATGAAATAAAATCCCAACTCTTCACCAATAGATTATTTGTTGGCAGAGGGTCCGAGGGCACGGTATTGGATGTTCCTCCAAGTGTAAGAGCGTACTATGGATTGACAGAGGAAGCGGTTATCAAAGTAAGGACTGATGAAATTCCACAATATAACTCATTCCGAGAGCAAGCAAGGATTTTAGAAGATTTATCACAGGAAGGAGTAGCTCCTAAAATATTCAATAGCGGTGATAATTATTACATCGCAGAAAAAGTAAGTGGTCAAAGACTGGATGAAATTATGCCTACTCTAGACCTAACAGGACGAAATGAATTGCGGCTAAAGCTGGAAAAACTGGTGGATGCGCTAGCTAAAAAAGATTACAATGTTTTAGATTTTAATACTCGTAATGTCCTCTTGACTCCAAACGGGGAACTTAAAATAGTTGATGCTGGCTTAGCGTTTAAATGGGAAGGTAGTCCTGAAGTTTTGCAAAGAGCTTACAAAGATAGAATTGACAAACTTCTGGATCAAATATGGGATGGATTAGAATTTAATGAGATTGACGATCTCAAGATGCTCAAGAAATATCAACCTTGCGCAGTTGCTGGCGGAGCGATTGTGGGCCAGGCTCCATGTCAAGCTGGTGTGGCTACAGTTCCAGCTTTTATTCCGGAATCCCCTCAAGCTATAGAACAGCACGTCAGAGACTTGCAAAAACAAGATGTCGTTCTTGGCAATAACCCTGAAGCAACCGTCAGAAGCATGGTTGTTTTAGAGCAGCCCCTAACTGCAAAACCAGGAGATGTTTTTGTGTATCACAAAACTCCTGCGCAGAATTTGGAAGGAATAGTTCAAAGCGGAGGTCTGGAAGGCGGACGTAATACCCAGCGTTTAGAAAAAGATCTTCAAATTGATTCTTTTGCTGAAGCAAATCTCCCAGAACATTTGCGTGGACAAGACTATGCGCGTAGTAAAGCTGTCTTTGCTACTCCGTTAGAAAAAGGTCTTGCGGTAGGACTGGTTAAAGATGAAGAAACAACAATAAAAGTAGCAGTCAATTCTAAAGATACAATTGTAGTAAGCAGTGATCAAGCTACCAACGCTCTTACTGCTGCTCGGAATGGAGATGCAGCAGCTCTGCAACAAGCTTCAAAATCTTATTGGAAGGATGCTGTTTCTTTAGAAGATTTCAATAGATATTACACTCTCGAATATCAAGGTGCAACTGAAATCCATGCCCTAGACGTGCAGAAATATCTTAAGGCTAAATTGCCTTACAAACTTCCGACTACCATCATCAATCCAGAAGTACTTATTCCACAAAAAGTAAGTGTCGATGCTTTGGAAATAGTTGATTATGGCAAGGACATTAAGAGAGCTCTTCCGGAAGGGAAATCATTGATCGGCAAGCTTCTTCCCGCCATCGATGATGGAAAAGGAGTATTTGAAGTAGGAGGACAAAAGTATGTCTATAGTACAGAAAGGGGCTGGACTACCAAAGGGTTTTTAGGATTTGGAAAAAAATCAGTAACTGATGCAGATCAATTAACCAGTTTGGAAGCAGCGAGATTGAATGTTCCTGTAGAGCAAGTGCAGTTAAATCAAAAAGTCGAAAAAATTAGCACTACTGCTCCATCCTTAATTAAGATTACTTCTCCACAACCAGAGAAACTTATTTTTAATCCAGAACTATCTAAACTCTTTTCTGCCTATCCTGGAACTACTCCTAAGAAAGGGGTTTACATCGATCAGAGCACTGGATTGAAATATTTGATTAAACAACCACGGGACTGGGATGAATTTGTGGCTGAAGAAACTTTAAGCCAGATGAATGAAAAATTAAAATTGCCTACTCAAGATGCACATGTAATCACTCTTCCTATTCCTGACGCAGAAGGAAACTTGATTCCAGAAAAAGTGGTTGCCAGCAGATTGTTAACTGAAGAACCTTTAGATATTAATCAAGTTCCTCTGCAAGAGATACGAAATAAAGATCAGATCTATGAACAGAGCGTAGTTCAAGTTTTATTGGGCAACCAAGATATTGGCGGAAATGTTATTGCCGTTAGAACTTGTTCAACTTGTACTGAGTTTGATGCTGTTTACATTGATGCTGGTGCAGCTGGTCTAACTAAAAATAGCCAGGGTAGATCATTCAGTGCTTTGATTGCAGATTCATTGCCAGAACAATTCAAAGGAACCGGCACTTTTGATAATTTTGAACCCACCATCACAAAAATAGAAACAACCTTCACTGATGATTATGTAAGTAGACTTGCGGAGAATTATCAAAAACGAAAATTAATCACTTCTGCTCAAAAAAATGAGTTTGTAGAAACACTACAATTTCGGAGAGACAACCTACGAAGATCATATTGTGTTGATTTAGCGGCCTGTGGAGATCCACGTTGTGCTGCTGTATGTTAAGTTAAAATCGTATCACTTCAAAAGTTTGCCTTTCGGTATCAAGAATTCCTACACTGGAAGTGTCAGCATCACGAGGCCTTCCTACAGAACCTGGATTGAGAATGTATCTTTTTCCTTGATCCAAGTTTATTTTTCCGTCTTCTCTTAAAAAATATTCTTCTTCATGATCAGAAAAAACAGAAGCGAGATGAGTATGGCCTACCGCCATAATTCTTCCCACAGTTCCTTCAAAAACTCGTTTGGCGTCTTCTCCATTTCTGATATAACTTCCTCTGATCCAATATCCTTGGCCAAATTTAACATCTAAAGGATTCTCGTGAGTGAAAAGTATGCCTTCTCTTTGCATTCTTCGAGGTAATTTGGCGAGATACTCTCGTGCAGAATCACACCAAGGCTCAGTAGGGAAAA
>Ga0209542_10013433_pt1 | contig 14128 bp, 16 predicted proteins | sample RifCSPhighO2_01_FD_184028 | JGI IMG/M metagenome (GOLD analysis project Ga0209542, IMG submission 184028) | Soil microbial communities from Rifle, Colorado - Rifle CSP2_plank highO2_0.1 (SPAdes) (version 2) | ecosystem: Environmental > Terrestrial > Deep subsurface > Rock core/Sediment ...
CTCATCAAGGCCAACATCCCCGCGCGCGTCGCAATGCAGGTCGCCTCGCAAATAGACTCACGCACCATTCTCGATACGGGGGGCGCGGAAAAGCTTCTTGGCGCCGGCGACATGCTCTTCCTTTCGGGAGAGATGTCCAAGCCGCGCCGCATCCAAGCGCCATTCATCTCGGAAGGTGAAGTCAAACAGGTAGTTGCACACATATTGAAAACGAGCGAAGGTACGCTTCCCAGTGAAATAGACTTTTCGGATGCGCGTATGGGCCAAGGTCCCGACCCGATATTCTCTTCCTCGATTGAAGACGAGAGCGAGGACGACGAGCTCTATGCGGATGCGAAACGCACGGTGATAGAAGCCGGCAAGGCGTCCACATCATATTTGCAACGCAAGCTTGGTGTCGGCTACGCACGCGCCGCGCGGCTGATGGATATCCTCGAAGAGCGCGGCGTCATCGGCCCAGCCGATGGCGCGAAACCGCGCGAGATAATCGGCGAAGGCAACGCGGACGACCTCGCGCGCAAACCAGAAGAAGAGTCCGAAGAAGAGCGCGTATAATAGATTCGTGAAGCGCCTCATTCTTTTTGACGTAGACGGAACATTGGTGAACGGGCCTCCGGATACTGCTCCTGCAGCCGCAATCCGTCACCTGTACGGTGTTGAGGTGAGTCTTGAGGGGCTACGGACCGGCGGCATGACTGAACCCCAAATTTTAGCCTTGCTACTACAGTCTGCGGGTTGGGACGATACGAAAATCAAAGCAGAACTGCCCAACCTAATGAACAGGATTGACCCTTTCATACACGAGGCGTTCAAAAAGGGAACAGTCAGGCTGGTGCCGGGCGTCAAAAACTTACTTGAGCAGTTAAAACGTGCCGGTACTACTCTTGGACTAATAACAGGCAACCGCAAATCTTTGGCTGAATTGAAGTTGGAAGATGTTGGTATTTGGAATTATTTTTCAGTCGGCGGTTATGGCGATGATTCGCACGAACAACGAAGCGACTTGGTGAAAATAGCAGTTGAAAGAGCGGGTGTCAGCCCGAGTAACCCCGGGGTATATGTAATCGGGGACACTTGGCGCGATATCAAAGCAGCGGTCGAGGCGGGAGTTGTTAACCGAGTTGGTCTAATCGGGCCTCGTCATCTGAGAAAAGAGTTCGAGGAGGCCGGTGCCACCATAATATTGTCGAGTTTTGCTGAGACGGAAAAAGTCTTGGAGGTTCTCGGCATACCGTTCGTCTAGTTGCTTCAGACTATCCGGAGCGTATTCGGTTCAATAAGCTGGTGAGGGCGGTGAAAGACGCCTGGATTTCTTTCCGAGACATCCCGCGACGCGTTCTGCCATAGAGATGCTGGGTGTTCCGTGCAGTGCGCACTGCGTCCAAATCACCTGCAAGCACTTCAGATATAGTGCCCGACTGTTTCAAAACATCGATGGCTTCAGCAAATGGAATTTCTTGCAGTGAGCGTGCTGACCGCGATTTGAGCGCGACCACCAGCTCCCCGCCGAATGAGACTTTGACGTTCTTGACGTCAATCTTCTGTGGATATTTGTATTCTGTTTTGTGTTTCGAAAGTTTCTTTGTTTTTATGAAAAAGAGGCAGAGCGCCTCAATAACAGAGGCGACGTAGAGTACCGTGGCGCGATAGAACTCCTCTTGGTAACGAGACTCACTCGTGTTGTCCGCGGCGCGGATTAGGTACACGCTGAACTCAAGGGCGTCTTCGACGTCGCGGCGCAAGCGAGCGTCTGAAATGAAGCTGAAGTCAACTGGTAATATGCGCTGCGAACGCTTACGCCTCTTGGCCATGCAACTTCTTTAGCAGCTGCGACAGAGAAGCCGCGCCGTGCTTACGGAGTACTGTGTGTAATTGGGCATCCGAACGGACATTCAGGTCAACGCCATATTTCTTTTCTATGGTCTTAACCAGCGTGTCCTCGCGCTTCATCTGGTAACGACCGCCCCTGGTGCGTTCTCGTTTTGTCATAAGAGAAGCATACCACAACCAAGCATGAGAATTAAATTAACGAGGCAACGCGGCCTAGTCTTGCACCAACTGCGTTATACTACTCACATGCTTCCCTATCGCGACAGCCGACTCACCTACATTGCGCTCGGAGTCTTTTTCCTCATCGTGCTCGGCTACGCCTACTATGAAGCGCGCGGGTTGCTCTTCGGACCATCCATCACCGTCAGCTCGAGCGTAACCGAAGTGCACGAACCGTTCATTCTGATAAAAGGGCAAGCCGACCGCATCGCCTCGCTTTCGATGAACGGCAAAACGATTCCCGTCACCGAGAACGGCGCTTTCGAGGAGCCCTATCTCCTGTCGCCCGGCTACAACCGTATCGTGTTCGATGCGGTCGATAAATACGGCCGTTCCCGCAGGCAGGCAGTTGAGATTGTATACACACCTCCGTCGGATTCGACCCTTTCGAATGACTCAAGGCAAGCAGACTCACCGCAAGCCGCAACGACAACTTCATCATCCACAACCCCGGTAGCGCAGTAACTTTGCTCTTGTATACTGCTTTTTGTATCCGCTACTTACTATTCACTATCAACTAACAAATATTTCCATGGCCGGATTCAAGAAGAAAGAAAAAGCGCCAGCGAAGACGACGGGCACCGGAAGCGACGCGGACATCGAGCGCGCCATCTCACAAATAAAGACCAAGTTCGGCGACGAATCCATCATGATGCTCGGCGCGCAACCGAAAGTAGATGTAAACGCAATCCCCACGGGCTCCATCGGCATTGATTGGGCGCTTGGCATCGGCGGACTCCCCCGCGGGCGCATCATCGAGATATTTGGGCCCGAATCATCGGGCAAGACGACACTTTCGCTCCACGCCATTGCCGAAGCGCAAAAGAAGGGCGGCGTGTGCGCATTCATTGATGCGGAGCACGCGCTCGACCCGGAATATGCCAGGAAGCTCGGCGTGAAGATAGAAGAACTGCTCGTTTCCCAACCCGATACCGGCGAACAGGCGCTTGAGATCGTCGAATCGCTTGTGCGTTCCGGAAAAATAGATGTCATCGTCATAGACTCGGTCGCCGCGCTCACACCCAAAGACGAAATTGAGGGCGACATGGGCGCGCAGCATGTGGGCAAGCAGGCGCGGCTTATGTCGCAGGCCCTGCGCAAACTCACCGCAATCGTCTCGAAGACCAAAACCGTCATTATTTTCATCAACCAGATACGCATGCAAATCGGCGTCATGTTCGGGAACCCCGAAACGACTCCCGGCGGCAAGGCGCTCAAATTCTACACCTCGGTCCGTATCGACATCCGCCGTATCGCGCAGATAAAGAAGGGCGACGAGACCGTCGGCGGCAGGCACCGCGTGAAAATCGTGAAAAATAAGGTCGCAGCTCCCTTCCGCCAGACCGAATTCGACATGCTCTACGGCGAAGGAATCTCGCGCGAAGGCGAAGCGCTCGCGCTCGGCGAGAAGTTCGGCTTCGTGCAAAAATCCTCGGGAGGATCTTATACGATTGGTGAGACAAAACTCGGCCGCGGTTACGACGCCGCTCGCACTTTCTTGCGGGAGAACAAACCGATACTCAATCAGCTGTTGAAAGACATCCGCAAAGCGCTCCAAGACGGCGGCGTGCAAGGAAAAATCTCTGCAAGCGATGAAGTATGACGTCATTCCCGCGCACATATCGAGAAGAAATAAAGATCTTTTTGCTGGAAAGAAGGGCATGGGGGAAGCATCGAGAACCTGGGGTTGTTTTCGCATATCGCAAAGGTTGGGTACTGCGATATGTGTATTTTCTATGGATGGCAATGCTCCTCGAACTGTTCGCGTATCCGGTTCTGTGTCTTATTTTTAACGATTTGTTCTCAGGCATGTCATTACTAGCTCTGATCGGATTGGTCGGGATAGAAAGTCTCATATTTACCTACGGCGCGTATGGACGATCGAAAATGATATTTATTCAAGGATTGTTGCAGTGTTTTCTTTCCGTCATCTTTATTCTTGGAGGTATTTGGTTACTGCAAACAGTTGGACAACCTGGATTCTTTAAGTAGAATACCCAGCAATGTTGGCATACAACGATATCAAGCCTGGCGTTGCGGTACTCGTCGACGGCGAGCCGTACGTCTGCACCTGGAACAACATCATGAAAAAGCAGCAGCGCCGGCCGGTCAATCAGACCAAGCTGCGCCACATCATCAAGGGCAATTCGATAGAGTACTCTTTCCAGCAGTCTGACAAGCTCGAGGAGGCCGAGATAGAGACGCGCCCCGCCGTTTTCATCTATGAGCGCAACGGTGAGTGGTTCTTCCACGACGTTAAAGACAAGTCCACGCGCTTTTCCGTAACTGATGAAATGATGGGCGATTCCGGAAAATTCCTCAAGGGAAATACCAACGTCGAGACCCTCTGGTTCGATGAGAAACTCTTCCGCGTAAAATTGCCGATAAAAATGGAGCTCAAAGTGAAAGAGGCGCCGCCCAACACCCGCGGCAACACCGCACAGGGCGGGACCAAAGTCGTCACGCTTGAGACAGGCGCACCGCTGGACGTCCCTATGTTCATCAACGAAGGCGACACCATCCGCGTCAATACGGAAACTGGAGAGTACGCAGAACGCGTCTAGCTCGCGAGTGCCTGCGCGGTGATGGCGATGATATAGATGCCGACGGCGTTCATGACGTAGGCAAGGAGCACGAAGCTCCAGAGACGCATGCTCGAGAGTCCCATCATGAGGAGGCCAAGCTCGTCGGGAAGCGGCGAGGCGATGACAATCGCACCGATGAGAGGCACTATCCACCAAAGAAAGCTCCTTTCGAGTGCCGTCCCCAGGCGGCGCAACCGCAGATTCACCGCAGCGCGGATGATGTAGTTCGCGAGGGGGCTGTGGAGGAATCTGAATATCAAAATATCGCCGCAGACGGCGCCCGCACCGCCGAACAACGCGACCTTCCAGGGCGCTATGTGCTGACCGAGCTCGCCGAGCGCCACGATTGCGGGTGCCGTGGTAAGTATGGAGGTGAAGAAGATGCCGCTGATGAAACTGCTTATTTCCTCAAATTCCGCGGCCTGCGAGACGAACGCGCCCATTGCATCGGTCTTCAGGAGCCAGACAGAGAGGAGCGTGCTCAAGACGAGCACCCACGCTTCGCGCGTGATTCCCACGGGTATCGCGTGCGGATGAGTCTTGCGGACGATGTGCTGCATCGCGCGTATTATATCCCGCTTTAGAGACTTTACTTTTGGATAAACGGGAGGAGGGCCATAAAGCGAGCGCGCTTGATAGCGGCTTCTACTGCGCGCTGCTGCTTCGCGGTGAGCCCGCTCTTGGTACGCCCCATGATGCGACCGTGCGGATTGATGAACTGCTTCAAGAGGTCGACGTCTTTGTAATCGACGTGCTGAATATCATTTTGCGTAAGAATGTTGTTGGACATATAATTTTGCGAAATTATGTCGCGTACCGTCAATTGTTACGCGACGCTTTTAAAACGGAATATCATCCGGATTTATATCATCTTTCGGGTACTCAATACCGCTTCCCCCGCCTCCAGCCATGTCTTCGGGCGGTGTCTGATCATCGCCTTGGCTTGTGCTCGCCGAACGGGCGCCCCCACCGCTCGCTTTCGGACCGAATTGCACGCGGTCGGCGACGACTTCGGTGCGGTACTTCTTTTCACCGTCCTTCTCCCAGCTTCGCGTCTGCATGCGGCCTTCCACAAAAACCGAGCTTCCCTTCCTCAAGTACTGATTGACGAGGTCAGCCTGGCGGCCGAAGACGACGACATTGTGAAAATCCGTCTGCTCTTGCTTCTTGCCGTCGCGGTCCTTGTAGGTGCGGTTGGTCGCGATGGAGAAGTTGACCACATTCATGCCCGACGGAAGCGCCCGGAGCTCCGGATCGCGGGTCAGATTGCCGAACAGCATTGCTTTGTTGATATACATATTTGAATAGGTGTTAGGGACTAAGTTCTAGGGACTAGGAAATACAATACCACGAAATTACTCGCTGGTTATATCGCTCAGCGCCTTCTCGAGCTCTTCTTCGGAAACGGGAGCCGACGTCTCTTCGATGCGCTTCGGTATCTGCTTAATGACATCGGTGCGTTTGACCTCACGGAGCTGCGGTGCCTTCATCTTGGCGCGCGTATCCTCGCGCACCGTCTGGAATACGATGTAGCGGAAGAAGCTTTTGTTGTGCTTGAGGAAGGCCTCAATGGTCTGCGCAATCGCTATCGGGGCTTCGAATTTTATCCAGCCGAAGTATCCGCGGTCGTACTCGACGCTCTTCTCCCCTTCGCGTAGGTACACAGGGTACGCGAGCTTCATCAGAGACGGCGCGCCTTCGGCGATAAAGGAGCCGTTCGCCTTCTCGATTTCGGCACGAAGCGTGCCGACTACTTTTTCCAATTCCTCTTCCTTTGTGTCGGGAGTGATGTGGTAACCGACTTCGTATATTCGAAGAGCCGTCTCCGGCGCGTCGGTTTCATTCATTTCTACCACTGCATCATCTGCCATATGTTGGGGCACTCTAACATAGTCCTTAGCCACTAGGCAATAGCCATTAGAAACGAAAAACTTTCCGGGCGTTGGTTAGCAATTGCTCTTTCACCATTTCAAAATCCTCGCCGCGGATTTCTGCTATTTGGCGGACGACGAGCTCCACATACGCTGGTTCGTTGCGCTTCCCCCGGTGCGGCGTGGGGGTGACATACGGGGCGTCGGTCTCGGAGAGCAGCATGTCGAGTGGAGCGTTTTTTATGACCTCATCGTAATCGTGTGTGAACGTGATGACGCCCGTGAATGAGAGCGTGAGCCCGAAATCGAGATATTTCTTGGCGGTAGCCCAGTCCCCCGCAAAGAAGTGCGCGTCCCCTTTTACCTTGGCGTGCGACTTCAGAATTTCGAGCGCGTCGTCATATGCATTGCCTACTTCGCCAAGGCTTCGAAGGCCAGGCCGGATGTGGAGCATGAGCGGCTTGCCGAGCTTGTTAGCGAGTTCAATCTGTTCGATGAACACTTTACTTTGTAAAGCTTTCGCCGATTCGTCACATCGATAATAATCAAGCCCGCATTCGCCCACCGCGATTACGCGCGGCGACTTCCCCAGCTCTTCGTATGCGGCCATATCGAAGGCTTCGCCGCGCGAAGTGAATTCTTTGCCGCCTTCTCCGAGTTCTTTTTCGTCATGGTACGACTTCGAGGTATGTATCGGATGGAGTCCAATGGTCGCGTAGACGTTGTCGTACTTTTCTGCGAGCGCGACAGCGGCCTTGGAAGTATCGAATTGCGTGCCGACGACGTTCATCCCTACGCCCGCGTCCTTGGCCCGTAAAATCGTCTCTTCGCGGTCGCTGTTGTAAGCGACAAAATTCACATGTGTGTGTGCGTCGAAGTATTTCATGTTCAGGAAAAATCCAAATCGCCCTTTTTCTTCTTTTTCTTTTTCGGAAGTGCAAAATGCGGCGGTGTTTCTTTGGCCTCGCGGCGCACGGCCTCTTTCCTCGGAAAGAGGTTGACCGGCTTTTTATTGGCGTGAACAGCTTGAAGTATCGCTGCGCTGGTTTCGGGCATAAAGGGTTCTATGGCCTTCGCTATCCATGCGAGGTGCTTCACCATTTTTACAATCATCTCGGCACCCCGCTGCTTATCCTCTTTCACCACCTTAAATGGCTGCTCTTTTTGGATAGCCTCGTCTATCTCCGAAACAGCCGCCCAAATGTTGTCCATCACGGCATTCAGGTCGTAATCGCGCATCGCGTCGCGTATCTGAGGAGAATACGAAAAGATGAATGTTTCTCCGCCGGCGAAAACCGGCTTGTCGAGATTTGTCTCGGCAAGCTGCATGACACGCGCTGCAAGATTGCCGAGGCCGTTCGCAAGGTTGGCATTGTACACATCCTTGAACTTCTCCATCGTAAAATCCGAGTCTTCGAAGGGGTGGACGTGCCGCGCCAGAAAATAGCGGAGCGCGTCTATTCCGTATTCGTCGACGATAGCGAGCGGGTCGATGACGTTGCCGATGCTCTTCGACATCTTCTGCCCGTCGCTCGTGATAAAGCCATGGTAGAGCACCGTATCGGTAGTTTTGAGACCCGCCGACATGAGCATCGCCTGCCACATAATTGACTGGAAACGTACCTGATCTTTGCCCGCAAGCTGGAGCGTTTCCCCTTCCACCCAGAACTTCTTGAAATTACCCTCTGCATCCCCCGGCCAACCGAGCGTCGAGATGTAGTTGGTGAGCGCGTCGAACCAGACATACACGACCTGCGTGTCGTCGCCGGGGACCGGAATGCCCCACGACATTTTCTCTTTCACACGCGAAACGCTGAAATCCTCAAGTCCCTGCTTCACGAAGTTGAGCGCCTCTTGCCTGCGCCACTCGGGTACGACGACGCCTTCCGCGCCGAGGTATGCCAAAAGTTTGTCTTGATAGTTGCTAAGTTTGAAGAAATAGTTCTCCTCTTCTATTTCGACGAGATCCATCGTCGGATGATTCGGGCATTTGCCGTCTACCAAATCGCTCTCCTTGACGAACGCCTCATCGCCGACGCAGTACAGGCCTTTGTATTTCTTCTTGTAGATATCTCCCGCTTTCTCGCAGCGCCTCCAGAGATCTTGTGCCGCCGCGATATGGCCCGCATCCGTCGTGCGGATGAATGCATCGTATGAAAGATCGAGTGCGCCGCGAAGCTCCTTGAACTCTCCCGCAAAGTGGTCGACATATTCCTGCACGTCGCGCCCCTCCTCCTTCGCTTTCTGATATATCTTCTGGCCGTGCTCGTCGGTCCCTGTGTTGAAGAACACCTCGTCCCCCATCAGGCGGCGGTACCGGGCGATAACATCGGCTTGCACGAGCTCAAGTGCGAAGCCGATATGCGGTTCCGCATTTACGTACGGCAGCGTTGTCGTGAGATACAGTGGCTTGCCCATAACTCGCTTACGCGTCGAGCTGCTCGCGCAGCTTGCCGCTCTCAATATCGCGTACGAGTTCCTGAATCACCGCAGCGGCCGGTACCGAAAGAAGGATACCGAGGAAGCCCGCGAGCTCTGCCCCGACGATAAGCGCCAAGATGATAAGCAGCGGGGGCACCCCGACGACCCTGGTGACGACCAGCGGATAGATGAGATGATTCTCGAATTGTTGAAGGACGGCATAGAGCACGACGACCACGATGGCCATCGTAATCCCCCCGTCCGCAAAACCGAGGAGAATCGCCGGCACCGCGGCGAGTGTGGGTCCGAAAACGGGAATAATCTCAAAAATGGCGGCGAGGACGGCGAGCAGGAGCGCATGTTTGACGCCGAAAATGGTAAGTCCGAGGTAGACGAGCACCCCCATGATGACCGCGAGGATGAGTTGCCCCTGCATCCAGAGACCGATTTTGGTCTGCGAACGGCGCCAGAGGTCGAGCACATATTTTTGATACTTTTTGGGTGAAATAACGTGGAGGAAATCATCAACGCCCGTCTCGATGACCGCGAAGTAGAACGAGAAGACGACGATGAGGACGAGCGAGAAGACGCCTCCGAATATCCGCGCGACCGCACTGAAGGCATTACCGAACGTGCCGCTGATATCAAAAACGCTTCTGATGTTTGCCATGATGTCGTTCGCAGAAATCGCCGAAGGAGCGGGGACCCCCAAAATATTCGCGTATGCATCAAAAGCCCCCGCACGCGTAAATGATTCGAGGTATGCGGGAAGTGTCGCGAGGAAGAGCGCGAGGTCTTCGAGCACCGAAGGGAGGAAGAAGTAGAATAGTCCGAAGAATACACTGAAGAGGACGAGGTAGATGAGAATGACCGCAAGTACGCGCGGGATTTTGCGGCGCACGAGCGAGGCGACGCCGGGCTCAATGGCGGAAGCGATGACGATGGCCGTCACCACGTCGAGGACAATGTGGCGAAGGGTAAAGATGAACCAAGCGCCCACCAAGATGACGACTATCTTAAAGACCGTCCCCGCTGTGATGGAAATGTGTACAGACCGGCCTTCCATGCGGCAATCGTAGCATAGCAGCCCCCAAAAAACAGGCGCCTCCGGTACGCTCACTACTTCAAACGAGGCAAAAGGTTTTGTATAGCTTCCCGTTCCTGTTCACCCGTATCCCGGTTGCGGATGGTTACGGTGTCCTTCAATTCAGGCTTTTCGCCGAGGGTATCGAAATCTACGGTGATGCAGTACGGCGTGCCTATCTCGTCCTGTCTGCGGTAGCGTTTGCCGATGTTGCCGTTGTCGTCCCACATGACCTGCGGTATCTGCTTTTTGAGCATTGTGTAGACCTCGCGCGCTTTTGCCACCAGCTCCGGTTTGTTTTTGAGAAGCGGAAAGACGGCGGCCTTGATGGGTGCAACCGCCTTGTTGAATTTGAGGTATGTACGGGCTTCCCCACCGAGCTCGTCTTCCGTATACGCGCTTGCGAGCACGGCGAGAATGGTGCGGTCCACGCCAAAAGAAGGCTCGACAACATGCGGCATGACGGGCTCTTCCCCCTCAGCGTCTGTCATTTTGAGCGGGACGCCCGAAGCTTCCGAGTGTGCCTTGAGATCGAAATCGGTGCGGTATGCGAGACCGTACAGTTCTTTGCGGCCGAACGGGAAATCGAATTCAAAATCTATCGTCCGCTTGCTGTAATGCGCGCGGTCGCCGTCGCCTACTTCAAGCTCATGGACCGATTGCGCGGGAATTCCCACGGCCTCATTGAACGCATGTACGCTCTTCCTCCACATCTCGAATGCGCTCTCCCATTCCGAGGGACGTACAAAATATTCGACTTCCATCTGCTCGAATTCGCGCGAACGGAAAATGAAATCGCGCGGAGCAATCTCGTTGCGGAATGCTTTTCCTATCTGCGCGATGCCGAAGGGCAGCTTGGGGTGAAAGGAGTCGACGACATTCTTGAAATTGGCAAAAATTCCCCCGGCGGTCTCGGGGCGTAAATATGCGGTGGTCGCATCCGCCGCCGCTCCGACCGATGTTGAAAACATTGTGTTAAACATTTTTCCGTTCTCAAGCGGGTCTGCAAATCCCGCCACATGCCCGCTCGCCTTCCACGCCTCAGGATTCATCACAATCGCCGCATCCAATCCGCACATGTCGTCGCGGTCCTGGACGAACATCCGCCACCAGAGCTGCTTTACATTATTTTTGAGCTCGACGCCGAGCGGGCCGTAATCCCAAAAACCGGAAAATCCTCCGTAAATCTCCGAACCCGGGTAAATAAAACCGCGTCGCTTGGCAAGAGAAACTATCTTTTCCATTGAAACTTCAGACATACGTGTATTTTGTATCTTGTATATCGTATCTCGTATAAAAAAGCGGACATTTCATCCCGTGCATCATATACGAAATACTAAATACGACATACTAGATACTCTTATTTGATTACCGTCGAATTAGCGGATGTGAAGCCGGGGTCGCCCAGAATATTCGTCGTCACATCCTTCACGCTCTTCAGCAACTCGGGGACGATTACAGCCGCGGGATTCGCCTTCTTCCGCTCCGCGGCTTTTAGGGTATCGATGCCCATGAGCCTGATGTTTTGCAGGAGCGGGGGTTCCTGGCCTATCTGCGAGGTCGACGGCATGAAGCCGATAGCTATCGCGGTCTGCCGCGGCGCTGTGCCGTTCAGCCCTACTCCCGGTTCAATATCGCCCATATTCCACGTAAGTGTGCCGTCTTCCTGATTGAAGGTGAGCTTCTGTGTGTCGGGGTCGCACTCGGTGCGGGGGCTGCAAATGCCGACGTAGCGAACGTACGGCGGGAAGTGCGCGGTGACCTTCGCATCGGTAATTTTGTTGGTCGTGTTGGTGACGGTGAGTACGATGGCGTACGTCGTTTCGGTGCCCGCTTTCGGCGGCATCGGACCGACGCTTCCGAACGGATTGGCATAGTAGAGGCCCTGCGCGGTGAGCGCGATGTCGCTCGCAAGCGAGATGCGCTGTTTTGCGGTGGCCTGCAGATTTTGGGGCACACTGGTCTCTCCGATGCGCTTCCCGGCGGCGTTGATGGAAATCTCGAGGCTCGGATTGATGATGTTTTTGAGCGCATCACTCTTCGGCATCTGGAAGGAGAAACCGACTTTGCCGTGCGCTCCCGGCAGCAAGGTCGCGAGTGCGCCGCCGCTCGTCGTCTTGTCCCAGATGACGACATCGTCGTTGGAACGGTAGAACCCGTCGGCCGTATGCACCGTCGTCCCGTCTATGGGGAAACCGGAGAGCTTGGCGACGATTACCGCGTCCGTAATCGCCGTCGGGAGGTTGTTTTGCCAATCGATAGCAACGGAGACGTTGGCGCCGGGCGAGACGACGATGTTGGGTCCCGTCGCACCGGCAACCGAGATGGCAAGCCCCAAGAACGGCTTTGATATCGAAACGGTAAATATGTTGTCGGCGAGTGAGGTCTCTATCGCAGTCGACGTCGCCGTCGTATCTTTGCGTGTCCCCGCGGTGAAATGGAACACCCGGTCATCCCCCTGCTCGCCGCTCAGCACTCCGCGTATCGTTACCTCCCGCTTCTGTCCCGGAAAAATATCTCCGAGCTTCCAGGTGCCCGATGAGCCGGGGGACTCTGCAGACGCGGGAGCCGGGTCAGCCGAAGAAAATTTGAATCCGAACGGATACCGCGCACTGAAGAGCACGTCCCGCACGGGGGCGTTGGCATTCGATGCGACGGCAATTGTCATTTCAACGGGTTGCCCTGAGATAGTTTCGTTGTTGCCGGTGACGACCAGTGAAAGCGGCGACGAGCTGAATACGATGCTGTAATTCGCCGAGGCGGCAAAAATGGCACTCGACCCGCCGATGCGGTACTCGAGCTCCACCTTCACGTCCGCGTGGTCGCCTTCATTACCGGCAAAGACCGCAGAGACGGTGCCCTGCCGTGTACCGCCCGCCTCGATGACGCCGAGCGGGATACGCTGGTTTTGCAGGTCAGTGGCAAAATCCGTCGGTGAGCGCGTGCCTTTCGGGTAGGTCACGACGAGGTCCGCGAGCTCCAGCGGCACCTTATTTCTGTTGACGACGACGATTTGCAATTCCGTCGGTGCGCCGCCCTCTATCTGCGGCGGCCCTGATATAGAAATGCCTATATTGCTCGGCGATGCGCCGAAGCTTCCCCCGCCGAACAGAAAGTAGTAACCGAAAAATGCGACGGCGCCGAGGAAAAAGACGACTGCGGCACCCAAAAGCCACCAGAGGGCCTTGCGGGCGACCCCTATCGTTCGCGGCGCGACAATCATTCCGGACGCGTCCTCCTGCGGCCTTACAAACTCATTTCCGACAGATGGCTGCTCCTGCCCGAGCGGGCGACGCTCGCGGTCATGGATTTTTTCCGAAAGCGAGCGACTATACATCGCCCGCCGCAGACGCTCCACCTTGTCCTTCTCGTGCTCCGATGGCTCCATCGGGCAATTATATCATCCGCCCACGACGGAGTTTGTTAGAGTTTGAGACGGTAGACGTTGGTTGGCCACTGCTCAAAACCCAGTTTTTGATATAGCTTGTTCGCTGCCTCCCGGTCAGCGCGGCTAGAAAGTGAGATGGAGCTGATTTTTCTCTCCCGCGCACGCGCTATTAACTTTTCACTGAGTTGTTTACCCAAACCCTGTCCGCGGTACTTTCCATCGACAACAACATCCTCGATTTGAGCCCGTTCTCCCTCGGGAATAACGACAACGGCCAGTGTTGCCATTCCGACTATTGTTTCATCATCCTGCGCAACCCAGAGTTCAACATTTTTATCCGCAACAATTTTCGTAAGAAGCTCCATCGAACACTTCGGCAATCGTTCAGAGAGTTGGTGCACGAGCGCATTGATATCCTCCAACACTTTCGGATTCGCCTTGGTGAGTTCTCGGATCGTTACCATAACGGGAGCGTACACTTACAGATGTGTTTCTGCAATCGCTTTGTTGATGGAGGAGAGAATTTGGTCGCGTTTTGCTTCCGCCTCGGAGAGGTGTTCGATGCCGTACGCAGTATGAGTAAGGAGGGTTGACTCAAGAGCTTCCGAGGAAAGATACCCCAACGCATACAAGGTGCGCGCCACACATACAACTTCGACGGCCGTCACAGATGTATGTGTCCCCGTCATGAGTGTCTGATGCGCGTTCGCAAGGGTTTCGAAGAGATATT
>Ga0209542_10013435_pt1 | contig 14128 bp, 15 predicted proteins | sample RifCSPhighO2_01_FD_184028 | JGI IMG/M metagenome (GOLD analysis project Ga0209542, IMG submission 184028) | Soil microbial communities from Rifle, Colorado - Rifle CSP2_plank highO2_0.1 (SPAdes) (version 2) | ecosystem: Environmental > Terrestrial > Deep subsurface > Rock core/Sediment ...
CCCCGAAACAACACGCACTGTTGTCACTGCCGGAGGGCGTGCCGTGCGAATAGCGCTCGAGTTGGAAGGCGATTTCGTTTATTCTTTCTTTCGAAATCGTCACACCGTTTAATTCTGATAATGCTCTTGTCAGCGCAACAGCCAGCGAAGCGGAAGAGCCAAGGCCCGCGCCTATGGGCATTTCCGATTCTATCCTTATTTTCGCGCCATTACTGACGGAAAGCTCGCTGAGAATCTTGCCTATGCCCGCTTTCAGCGCGCCTCCCGGCCTTTCTTTTATTGCCGCGAACATAGGCGAGAAATCTTTTTTGGCAAAGCATTCTTTCCATAGGACGTCTGCTTTCGCCGCGAACGCCTTTGCGTCTCCGACGGAAAGGGACAAGTCGCCTGCCACGGACGACACGGTTATTTTTCCCGCCTTTTCTGCCGCGACATGGCACCGTTTGCTTATCGCCGCGAGAATTGCCGGTTTCCCGTAAACGACAGAGTGCTCCCCGATTATGATACACTTGCCTGGTGCCGAGACTTTTATCATAAGAAAGAACTGTTCTAACGCTTTAATATCATTGCGCACGCCGCCAAAATCAGAGCGCCGCCGGCGAGCGCGGTAGCGCCTCAGAACAGATGCTCTTTGACGAGCCGCGCCCCGTCGCCGGGCGCGCATGCAATAACCTTCGCTATGCCCAGCGCTTTGAGGCGCTTTGTTATTTCCTTTTCGTCTTTCTTCAGGCACATCACGTTAACGTTAGGACCGGCGTCCATTGTGAAGTACGATTCCAGCCCTTCCTCGCGCCACGACTGCACGGCGCGGATTATCTCAACGCTTTTCGGCTCCCAGTATATTATCGGCGGTTGCGTCGTCATCATGGCGCAGTGCATCTTGAGCGCGTTAAATTCTGCCACGCTGCCGACGGCAATAAAATCTTTTTTATTTATTCCTTCACGTATTTTTGCTATGTCTTTCTCAACGGTCTCGAGCCAGCCGCGATAGTACGGCGACGTCTTCATCGTTTGAGACATACCGGCGCGCGACGACGTTTTCTTTGCCGTCTCTTTGACTATTGCGGCGAGCATGTGGAAGTCTTTCCAGTGCTCTTTCGTTGCAATACTCTCGGCATAAGAATCAGAACCGTCGCTTTTCGCGCCCTTGTGCCAGACGGCAAAGCCTTCGCACAGCGAGCGGGAAGCGGAGCCGGAACCTTGGCGCGCGAGAATTGACAAATCTTTTTGCGAGAGCTTCAAGCCTGCTGCTACACACGCCGCGACGGTGAGCGCGGCGAATCCCGAAGCTGACGAAGCCAGCCCAGCGGCGACGGGGAAGTTCGTTTTTGAAACGACCTTTGCATTTTCTTTTGTTCCCGCGAGCCTGCGGATTTTTTCTATATGCGCGTAGACATTCTTCGTGTCCTTCTCCATATCTTCACCGTTTATGGACACGGAGTCTTTTGCATACATCGAAGAAAACTCCACTGTCGTGACGGTTTCCAGACCATCGCACGTCATAGAAACGGAAGAATTCATGGGAAGAATTTTCTCTTCATCCCGCTTGCCCCAGTACTTGACCAGAGCAATATTGGCGTTTGCCTTTGCGGTTGCTTTCATCATGCCCCTCCGTTGCCATCGGCAACGTAGTCGTATGCCATATTATTTCATCGCTATTGCTTCTATTAAAAATCTACTGTGCGCCGCCGTGAGAGCGTTTTTTCTTTGGGGTAAGTCCTATACCTTTCTTGAAGCTGAATGACGCACCGCTGTGCGTCTGTCACCATCGAAAGGAATTGGGATGGGCCCGGGCGGATTTGAACCGCCGGCCTCAACCATGTGAAGGTTGCGTCATATACGGGGATTTTGCGGAGCAAAATCCAAGCCACTAGACCACGGACCCCTATTGTCTACTCGGTCAAAAACCTTTTTAAGGCACGGCTGCGTAAGTTAAACATGAGCCTCAGTAATGAAGAAGTTGTCGGAACGATATCCGCTCTTGTACTATATCTGACGTTTCTGATGATGTTCATCCGATAAATATCTTCGGGCTAAAGCCCGAAGTACAACAAAGAGTCAGAGACTCTTTGGGTACGCAACGAGCCTTCCTTGACGCATTTTCACAGGAATGCAAATAATTATAACGACGACCTAAAGGCCATTGTATTAAACTAATGCATTCCTGTGATAAGCGTGCCGATTTTCATCCCAATGGCATCGTGCAGGTTTTCCGGGTTCTTGCCATTTACTATTATCGTCTTTATCTTGTTTTTTGCGATGGTTTCTATCGCCTGCGCATCCAGAATACCGTAATTGCCCGGCGTTCCTTTGAGCGAGAATTTCTTTAACTCGTCAAAGTCCATTTTCTTTATCAACGTCGCATCGCTGAATTTCTTCGGATCCTTGTCATATATGCCATCAACGTCTGTCATCTTCACGAACACGTTCGCTTTTATCAGCGATGCGAGCAGCGCCGCGTTCGCGTCCGTGCTACGGCCTGGCGCGAGACCGCCTATCACCATGTTTCCGTCGCGCACGTCATCCAGTGAGAAGACGGGCGATTTGCCGGTCAGCGAAGAAAGGAAAAGAACGTGCGCGCGTATGATTTCTATCGCCACTTTCTCCATATTTTCGTCGCTCATGCCAAGTTTCCTCTCCAATGCGAAGTAATTGCGCACGACTTTGCCGCCGCCTATGCAGAGCGAAACATCATTGCTTTTTTCCAGCCGCTTCAGCACGGGAAGAAAGCGCGAAAAATATTCCGCATCCACGCCCATGTCGTTTATCGCCACTGAACCCCCGATTTTCACCACGATTTTCATTTCGCCACCCAATACAACAGTTTATATACTTTGGATAAATTTATTATACTATGCAGCCGGAACTTCTTGAACGATACAAAAAATTGCAAACCAAATTTAGCCTGCCGCACTTCACAGAACTCAAGGAAACGTTCAACCTTGAGATAGAAGATAAAGGCGAAATTTTCGACCAGATAAGAAACGAAATCTCGGATAAAATGTTTTCCTTCACCGAACGTATCATTGAGCCTCTCATCGGCACGCCTGATTCGCTGTGCTGCGTATATGAGCAGAACATGCTGAGCAAAGAAGAGCGCGAGAGGCTGTTCGCGCTGTACAAGAAACTGCAGACGCTGAAGTGGAGGAACAACCTCATCCTCATGAATCCAGACGAGCGCAACGCAGCGGCGTGGATAAGGGACACGTGGTCATTTTGGAACGAAGAACTGAAGGAAGAGTTGTCGCATGTCTGCAGGCGCCTGTCCGGCGGATGGGGCGAGCTTGAGTTACGCAAGGATGCGACGAATTATCACGGATGACTCCGGCATTTTTTCTCTTATCCCATGAAAATATGGGCCGGAGGAGATTTGAACTCCCGACCGCCAGTTTGCTTAGACGCTCAGCCGTCATATAAGACGTACACAGCACATGCTTAGGTGCTCCAACCGCTGAGCTACCGGCCCGTGATTGATAATTAACCGACAATGTTTAAATGCGTAAGTTGCAAAGCGGGGGCCAAATGCACCAAATGCCAACGTTTAAAAACATTGGCAGGATATATCGGTTGGGCGCTTTGTGCCCATAATATACGTGAGAGGTGTATTGGAATGAATGGATATGGTGGACAGCCAATTTTCATCCTGCCGGAAGGCACAATAAGGTCTACGGGCAAGGACGCGCAGAGCAGGAACATAACCGCGGCAAAAGCAGTCGCTGAAAGTGTTAGAACTACGCTCGGCCCGAAAGGCATGGACAAGATGCTTGTCAATTCGATAGGCGACGTGGTAATAACCAATGACGGCGTCACTATACTGGAAGAAATGGACGTAGAGCATCCGGCTGCGAAAATGATGGTTGAGGTAGCAAAGACACAAGAAGACGTCGTAGGCGACGGAACGACGACGGCAGTCGTCATAGCAGGCGAGCTTTTGAAGAAAGCCGAGGCGCTCTTGGAACAGGACATACACCCTACGGTGATCGTGCGCGGCTACAGGCTGGCGAAAACAAAAGCGCTGGCAGAGCTGACATCACTGTCCATAAAGGTCAGCATAGAAAACAAGGATATGCTGAAGAAGATAGCTATGACCGCAATGACGGGCAAAAGCGGGGAAAATGCCAAGGAACAGATGGCGCAACTTGCCGTCGATGCTATAGGTTATGTTCAGGGGGAAACGATAGACAAAGACTACATCAAGGTCGAGAAGAAGCACGGCGCAAGCGCCGAGGACTCGCGACTGATAAAAGGCGTGCTTCTCGAAAAAGAGTTCGCAAACCCCTCGATGCGCAAAGAGCTGAAGGATGTGAAGATACTCCTGCTTGACTGCGCGCTGGAAGTGAAGGAACCGGAAAGAAACGCCGAGATAAAGGTGAACACGCCTGAGCAGTTGCAAGCTTTCCTCAATCAGGAGAGCATGATGCTCAAGGATATGGTGAAGAAAGTTTCGGCGAGCGGGGCTAACGTCGTGTTCTGCCAGAAAGGAATAGACGACCTGGCGCAGCATTATCTCGCGAAGAACGGCATATCCGCTGCAAGACGCGTCAAGAAGAGTGACATAGAGATGCTCGTCAAAGCCACGGGAGCCAAAGTAATATCTTCTATAGACGAGATTTCGCAGTCTGACCTGGGTTTTGCCGGAAAGGTGTATGAAAGGAAAATCGTCGGCGAAGAAGTGATATATGTCGAGGAATGCAAGGACCCGAAGGCCGTGACCATTTTCGTCCGCGGAAGCACGGAGCATGTTGTTGACGAGCTGAAAAGGGCCATGGACGACGCCGTTCTGGGCATCATATCTGCGCTCGAAAATAATCGCGTAGTGTACGGCGGCGGGGCGATAGAAATGGAAGTAGCCAGAAGCCTGCGCCAGTACGCGGAGAGCCAGGGCGGACGGGAACAGCTTGCGATAAATGCCTTCGCGGAAGCGCTGGAAATAATACCAAAGACTTTGGCGGAAAGCACGGGCAAGGACCCGATAGACATAATAGTGGAACTCAGGACGCGTCACGACAAGGGAGAGAAATCCGCAGGCGTTGATGTGTTCCGTGCCACGGTAGCTGACATGGACAAGCTGGGCGTCGTTGAGCCACTGAAAATAAAGACGCAGGCCGTTAATTCCGCGTCGGAAGCGGCGGAGATGATACTCAGAATAGACGACGTCATAACCGCCAGGTCCGGTGGGGCGCCGTCAATGCCGCCAATGCCAGAAGAGTGATTTTTTAAGCCGGGGGCGCCATTCATTTTCATGAAAGGCGTTTCCATCCCCTTGCTCCGCAAGTCGATGCCATATTATAGAAACGCATGCAATACTTCTATGAAAGGCGTTTCCTCTATAACAGCCATCATTCTCCTGCTTCTCATCACTATAGTGATTGTCGGCATTTCTTACACCATGTTCATCGTCGTCCAGCAGTCCTCTTCGGAACATGTAGGCAACGCGGCAGACACGCAAACGGGAAGCATACGGGAAGTCTTCAAGATAGTCCAGACAGACGACAATAAAGTATACGTGCGGAATCTGGGCACGCTGGATATGGCACCGCCTTCGTTCCTCGTGGACGGCGCACTTGTAGTGAGTAGCACCACTTGCACGGTGATAACACCACAGCAAACCTGTGAATTCACAGTGAACGCGGACATCGGAACGCACGACCTGACTGTCGCGGGCAGGATAGTGAATATGAAGACAACGCTGGATGTGACGACCGCGCCGACTACAACGACTTCGACTACGACGAGCACAACGACAACGTCCACGACGACGAGCACAACTACCAGCACGACAACAACGCTGCCAGCCACCACGACTACAAGCACGACGAGCACTACCACGACGACCACACTGCCAAAGCACGTCTTCCATAGCTCCGTGGAATACCTCGGAGACCTTGGCGGATTAACGGGAGCGGACTCCAAATGCCAGGGGCTTGCCAATGCTGCCAACCTCGGAGGCACATGGGCGGCATGGTTGTCCACAAGCACCGTTGCCGCTAAAGACCGCATACCGGATATCATGTATGTCCGTGTCGGGGACGAGGCAACCGTGGCAACGAGCAAGGCAGACCTGACTGACGGCACGCTTAGCAACCCGATTAACAGCAACGAAAACGGCGTTGTCTTCTCAACATTAGTGTGGACCGGGACGCTATTAACCGGATTAAAAGATGCGAACACTTGCAACGACTGGACATCAGCCAGCGGTTACGGACAACGTGGATGGACGACCTTTTCAAATACTGCATGGACGCAGGGCGGGAACGCGGATTGCGCCACCACGCTTGGCATCTATTGCTTTGAGACATGAGAGCATCTTTTTATATATCAACGGAGCAAGTGATAATATTCAGCAGGTGACAATATGGAGGAAGACTATGAGTTGGTGCCCATCGGCCCGATAAGGCGCCTGGAGAAGAAACTTGAGATAATGGAGCAAACGCAGGGCGGCGAGGGCATGAAGACCATGATGGAGATAGTCAAGTCGAACCAGGCCGTGGTGGACGAAATGATTAGGATGAATTCAGACCTGGCGGACAGGGTTTCAAAGCTCATGGAATCCGTGGACGCGCTTTCCGAAAAGCTAACAGACTTCATACAGCGCGTCGAGCTTGCCGGAGAAGAGGAAGCGAAAGCCAAGCCTGACGAACGCTCTTCAAAGGTGGACGAGAAGCTTTTGAAACTTGAGAAAAGGCTGAACGCGCTTATTCTTACGACTATGCCGAACATGAAGCTGAAGAGATGATGCCATGAAGGGAGTGGAGCAGGTCATTTCTTCCGTGCTTCTAACGGCCGTGCTTATTGCCGTGGTCACTTCCGTAACTGCGGTGGCACTGCCGCTTCTTGACAAGATTCGCGACGCTTCCACGATTGAAAATTCCAGGGCGTTCATGTTGAATCTGGAAAGCGCGATAAAGGACGTCGCAAATCACGGCGGCAGGGTGCGGATGCCCATCACTATTGACGCGGATATGCTCTTCGACCAGGCGGCGCAGAGCGTCGGCCTTGAATTCCTTTCTTCCGGCACCATTTTTGATTCGGAAACGCCAATACCGCTGGGGAGAAATGACTGTGGCGCGACCAAAGGCGTATGGCAGGACAATTCTCCTATGACGCTGTGCGTCCTCAGCACGTGCGTTGACACGGGCACGGAGTGCAGGAAATACTCAATAGCATACACGCTTGAGCCGCTTGAGCTAAAGATAGGAGGCACGCTGGAATCGCGGAAAATAGTGCTTCAGAGCACGAGTAGCCAGGTGGGCTCAAAGGGAAGCACGATAATTCTGGAGAAAACGGGCGACGACACTCTCGGGAATGAGAAGAAAACGCTGGTAAGCATTGTTATCGAGTCGTGAAACTTAAACTTAATTAAACTTAATATAATGCCCGCGGGATATTAGCAGCATGAAGGGACAGTACAGGCTTGTCATGGAAGTCCTTTTTTTCGGCATAGGCGTGCTTCTGACCGTTTACGTCGTAAACAGCTTCTTCGACGCGCGCGCTTTCCTGACAGGAGTTGCGGACAAAAGCCAGCTGAAAACCGCATCAGAGACCATGATGACCGCCATCGTCAAGGCGTCGCGGCACGGGAACGCCGAGGCGTACGTCAGAATTCCTGTCATGATATCCGGGAACGGTTACGTAATACGGGCGGAAGACAGCAACGGCGGGGCGTGCACGCCCGGCGAGAGCTGTTTCCTCAATGCAACGAGCGCGTCGGGAGCGAGCGAGCGCGAGGAAATTTTTAATATCGCTAACCCGTATAATATTAACGGATTCGTGGACAGCGCGCAGGAATACGCCATGGCAAGAAAAACAAGCGGATTGATAACGATCACAAGCAGATGATTATATGGGGTTCCGGATTTCTCTCAAGTCTTCATCTTTCCCGAAGATACGGCTGAAAAAAGATGCGCCCGCGGCAACGGCGACGCCCATGGGATTCATAGGCATGCCACCCTCGCCGCAAGAAACGCATACCCGCCGAGGGACTCCGTCGGCAGAATTCAAGGCGCTGATAGACAATGGCATAAACGTGCCTGTGATAGCCACGTACAAGCAAGAAGAACAGGAGGTACAGGAAGGTGATTTCAAGGAACTCAAATATCCGCTGACGTTTCCGAACTTTGCTGCCGGCGTGCCCGTCTATGTGCACATATCATACGACACTGCGTCAAAGGAGATGGTATATCGCGTGATCGAGCCGGAAATAAACGAGCATGAAAAAAAAATGATACAAAACATCAAGGATTACATACAGGAAAAGGTCGACATAAACTTCTCCGAGGTGCGCAATACCAACGTGGAAGGATACATGGAAAAATCCGTGCGGCGGGCGATAAGCTATTTCGGCTACGCATTGAGCGAGGAAAAGAAGGCCGTGCTAAAGTATTACGTCTTCCGCGACTTCATCGGGATGGAGCGGGTAGAACCGCTGCTGGCGGACAAGAACATCGAGGATATATCGTGCGACGGCGAGGGCATATACATATACGTTTATCACAGGAATCCCAAGATTGGCTCTATAAGAACTAATATCAAGTTTGACAGCACTATAGAGCTGGACTCATTTGCCAACCGTCTCAGCGAACGGTGCGGAAAAACCATATCAATATCGCATCCTCTTCTTGACGGCACGTTACCCGACGGCAGCAGAGTCCAGGCGACGCTGGGCGGCGACATAGCCAGAAGAGGGAGCAATTTCACAATCCGGATGTTCACGGACAAGCCTCTTACTCCCGTAGACCTAATCGGCTACGGGACATGCGACACGACCATGCTCGCATACGCATGGTTTGTTCTGGAATACGGCAAAAGTTTCCTGATGTCAGGCGGCACGGCAACCGGCAAGACGTCTTTCCTGAATGTGCTGTCGCTGTTCATCAATCCGCAGATGAAGATAGTGAGCATAGAAGACACAGCGGAACTACGACTGCCGCACGCCCACTGGGTGCCGGAAGTGGCGCGCGTTGCCGTGGATGAGACGGGCACGCAAGTGGATATGTTCAGCCTCCTGAAAGAGTCGCTGCGGCAAAGGCCGGATTACATAATCGTGGGCGAGGTCCGAGGCAAGGAAGCTTACGTGCTTTTCCAGCAGATGGCAGTAGGGCATCCAGGGCTCTCCACGGTGCACGCGGAGGACTTTAACAAGCTCGTGGACAGGCTAACGTCCGAGCCGATAGGACTGCCGGCTTATCTGCTGCAGAATCTGGACGTCATAATATTCATAAAGCGAGTAAAGAAAGGCAAGAAATATATCCGGAGGGTCAGCTCCCTCGTTGAAGTCATAGGGTTTAACGAAGATTCCAAGGCTCCCGTAATGGACGAGCTCATCACATGGGACGCGCGAAACGACAAATATGTAGTCGGTAATAAAAGCGTGCTGCTTCGGAAGATAGCGGACTCCGTGGGGATATCGCCCGATGACATTCGCCGGGAAATAGAGAAGCGCGGCAGGATAATAAACTGGATGCTTGAACGAGGCATCAAGGACTACAGGGAAGTGGGAGCCGTCATAGACGCTTTCTATACTTCGCCGGAGGGGCTGCTTGCCAAAATTGAGGGAGAGGCATGACCTTACAGAGCGTATCTTATCGCGTCTTCGGCGGTTATGCAAAAAAGGCGGCTATGTATTTTCCGGATGTGCAGGAAGAATTGCAGAAAGCGAACATGACGTATACATTAGAAGAATGGCTTGCGCTATCCGGGTTCTTCACTGCATCCACGTTCATCGTGGAAATGGTGATATTCTCGTTCATATTCGGACTGCTCTCAATACAGCCGCTGATGGCTGTATTCCTCTCACTAACGCTATCGGGCTCCATAGCCGGCGGCATGCTCTTCCTTTTCTATTCCTATCCAGGGACGCAGGCCAAGGCGCGTGAAGTGAACATACGCAAGGTACTGCCTTTCGCGGTTTCCTATCTATCGTCAATAGCCACAAAAGACGCGCCTCCTATATTCTTTTTCCGGACACTCTCGCAATTTGACGAATACGGCGAAGTGGCCAAGGACTGCCGCACTATAGTGAGGGACGTTGAAGTTTTCGGCATGTCTCTTCACTCCGCGATAAAAAGAAGGGCAAACAGCACGCCATCAAAAGAATTCAAGGAGCTTCTGTGGGGAATAAACAACGTCTACGCGTCGGGCGGCAACATAAACGATTATGTGTCAGGAAAATCGAACGACCTTATGGCAGATTACAGGCGCCGGATAAAAAAATACGCGCAGGACCTTTCGCTGTTCGTGGAAATATACCTGACGCTCATCATAGTCGGTGCGATGTTCTTCGTTGTCCTTTCATCCATCATGGCGGCAATAACGTCCGGCGCGGAAACGGCAGCCATCCAGTCTTTCATCGTTTTCATAATACTGCCCCTGCTTTCGGTGGGGTTCATGATGCTCATGAAATCAATATCCCCCAACGGGTAATGCTATGGGAACCACGAAGAAACGGAAAGTGCTGATACTGTCATTGACGGGTTTCGCCATAGCCATTGTTCTGGCCATCGCCTTCTCCAGCAACTTTCCGGTCTCCGCAAATCTCATATTTCTTGGAATGATGATGCTCATTGTCCCGTATGCTGTTTATAATTTTCTGGAGTTTCGTAAAACCAGGCTTTATGAGAAGGAGTTTCCCAGCCTGTTGAGAGACTTGGCGGAATCTCAACGCGCGGGCCTGACGATACTGCAATCAATACGTCTTGTGTCCAAGTCAAATTACGGCTCGCTGACGCCGCACGTTGAGAAGATGGCGACGCAGTTGAGCTGGAACGTTCCGCTTGACTCCGTACTGGACGGTTTCGCCCGGAGCGTCGGGCAGAGTAGGGTCATCACGCGTTCCGTAATGATAATACGACAGGCATCCGCGTCAGGCACGAACGTCACGGAGATAATGGATGCGCTCGCGAACAATATAGAAATGCTCCGGGACGTGGAAAGCGAAAAGTCAGGTCTCCTCGACCAACAGGTCTTGATGCTGTATGCTATATTCTTCATCTTCGTCGGCATATCGCTGGCACTCGTGAAATTCCTCATTCCTCTCGTACAGTCGGAAATTTCCGGCGGCTCCATGTCCGTGGGCGGGATATCACCATCCGGCTTAATGGGCACCAATCCTTGCCAGCTATGTGTGGGCGTTTCCGGGCCATCGTGCATAGGGTGCAATATTTTCCATACTACATCCGCTGCGTTCCAGTTCGGCGCTCCGGAAGAGGCGTCATCATATTATAAGTCACTGTTCTTCCTGATGATCGTGATACAGTCCATCTTTTCCGGGCTTATAGCCGGGCAGATATCCACCGATTCCATATCGGGCGGCGTCAAGCACAGCATAATAATGTTCACGATCGGCGTACTCACGTATCTGCTGGTGGTCAAACTGGGAATGGTGTGATGCGATGAAAGCCGTTCTGGACATAGAATTCATCGTCGCTATCGCCATCTTCATAGGCACGATATCGTTCATTCTTATCGCCGTAATATCGCGGCTGCCGCTTTTTGAAGAACAGTCGGCGCTGCAGAACGTCAAATCGTCGTCTTACCGGGTTTCGGATATGCTCATATACGGCACGGGTTCGCCTGGATGGGAGGATTCGCCCGACGGCGCGGCGATGTTCGGGCTTTCTTCGGGCACGAACGGAATCGTGGAAACGCAAAAAATATCGGCGCTAAACGCCTATTGCAATCCGCCGGATGCCGACAAACTAGTAAAACTTTACGATATGTTTTCTCCCGGCGCCTTCGTGAGCATAAGGATAACTGATGGCATAGGAGTGCTGGCAAGCTGCGGTTCGCCGGATTCCGGGGGCACGCGCTTCACGGCAAAAAGGTCCGCGACAACCGAAAGCGGAAGCGTGGTCCTGATAGAGTTAACGGTGAGCAAATGAAAGGCTTTATGAGAATACTGGAAGCGTTCATCGCATCAATAATACTTTTCACGTCGATAACTTATTTCTTCTCAATAACCAGTTACTCTTTCTGGGACAGCGCAACCCTCCGCGCGACCGCGGACGACGCGCTGCGCTCCCTATACTTGTCGGGCACGCTCAACGACGCCATATACAACAACGATGCGGGAGCCGTGACTGGTATACTCTCGCGGCTTCTGCCGGCAACCGTTGAATACACGCTTGCTGTGGAAGGAATGCCGTCTCCATCACTCCGCATTCATTGCGTGTGCACGACTGACGAGGCGGACGCTATACAGTCGCGACTCGGCACGACGTTCGAGTATAAAGGTCGCACCGTGAAGATACTTATGAGCGCCGACCCGGATGTGGCGAACGTGGACAAAGCCGCCAATCTCATACTTTTTACGGACGTCCCTTCCATGCAGGGAAACATGCCTCTTATGGAGCAATGGCTTTTTCTGGGGCGCAGGGTAATATTGTTCTCGGACCTTGCAGAAAGTGATTTTCTTTCCGATAGCGACGATATACTGGGCAGCGTGTTCGGGCTTACGTGGCAAAGCGGCACAGGAGGCGGCGGGACGGCCGGTTTCTATCCGGGCGCCGTGCCGTCGCCGTCTTATATGGTGGGAAAATATTTCACGCACTCTTCAAGCTACGACGAGAATGAAAATTTCGCGTTCACAACCGAACCTGATCTCAATAGAATAGCGGTGGATGACAATACCATCGTGGTGCACACGCCGGCAGATGATTATTCGCTTGTGAAGGCAACTGAAAAAACAGCGTGGTTCGCGGGATACGATGGGGACTCCACAGACATCAGCGGAGAAGTGATAAATGACGACGTTAACAAGCTGTTCCGCGCCACCCTCATGTTTGCCGAGGGCGAGAAATACATGATAAAAAATGGTGCGCCCCCAACCAGACAGCCGTACTCTGCTACGACACTACCGGGTTCCATAGACGGAGACCCTTATATAATAACTATTTTAATATGGAGTGCGTTCTATTAGCATGTTCTGCATCAAGTGCGGGGAACCCGCTACAATTGGGTATTTATGCAAGGCATGCTTCGCCGAAGGGAAGAGCCTTCTTTCCATAAAGGACTTCACTATCAACGCGTGCCCGCGATGCACTGCGGACATGGAAGAATCTGTGCGGAAAGCCGTGCTGGAGAAGGCTACAAAAACGAAAGTCATCTCCATGCACCTCAAAATGGTCGGGAGCACGGCTACTGTCACGCTGGAAGCGGAGGGCAGGCTTGCAAACGGAATCAAGAAACGGGAGATAAAAGAACTGCACGTGCGGGTAAAGGAGCGGCTTTGCGACCGCTGCTCACAGATATCCGGCAACTATCATGAAGGCGTCATACAAGCGCGCGGCCCGGACAGGGAGAAGATAATGGAGAAGGCGCGCGCGGCTTTGCCCTCGCGCGCGATCACGGGCATCATCCGCCGTGAAGAGGGATACGACATGCGCATCGTGAAGAAAGGCGATGCGAGAAAAGTGGCCAAGGCACTTTCCTCGAAATACGACGTAATCGGCTCTTTTAAGCTTGCGGGTGAAAAGAAAGGAAAGAAGCTATACAGAACCGTTTATGCAATAAGATGATACTATGGAAGAAGAAGTGAGGGTAAGGACGCCAAGGAATGGCGAGATTCCAGCCGTGGTGGAGACCATGCTTGGAACCAACAAGATGCGAGTCCGGTGCCAGGACGGCACGGTTAGGATGGCGAGAATACCGGGCAAACTAAGGAAACGCGTGTGGATAAGAGTCGGTGATGTGGTTCTTCTGAAGCCATGGGCTATACAGGGCGAAACGCACGGGGATGTCACGTGGCGCTATACGCTAACTGAAGCGAACGCGCTCAGAAGAAAAGGTTTCCTCACGCTGTGATAAGATGCTGAAGGAAGTCAGGATACCTGAAAAGCGGAAGCACGCACTTATCGGCAGAGGCGGTTCTGTCAAACGCAAAATAGAAGAAAAGACCGGCACAACGATAAATATAAGCGACTCGATAGAGATAAACGGCGAGCCTCTTGACGCGATGATGGCTGCTTTCGTTGTGACGGCAATCGGCAGAGGATTTTCCCATGATGTTGCGCTTGAGCTGCTGGATGATGAGAATACTCTCTATATGATAGAGCTACCCGGCGGCGAACGCATCAAAGCGCGGTTAATAGGAACGAGGGGCAAAGCCAAGCGCCGCGTGGAAACGGACACC
>Ga0209542_10013436_pt1 | contig 14127 bp, 21 predicted proteins | sample RifCSPhighO2_01_FD_184028 | JGI IMG/M metagenome (GOLD analysis project Ga0209542, IMG submission 184028) | Soil microbial communities from Rifle, Colorado - Rifle CSP2_plank highO2_0.1 (SPAdes) (version 2) | ecosystem: Environmental > Terrestrial > Deep subsurface > Rock core/Sediment ...
TTTATCGTGAAAACTCCGCCGGTGAGCGGACTGATTCTTAAAGCCGCCGGGGTGGACAAAGGTTCCGGCAAAAACATTTTATCTAAGGCGGGCTTCATTACCCGGAAACAAGCGCAGGAAATAGCGGAAAAGAAAATGGCGGACCTTAACGCCAAAGATATGGCTGGTGCCATCCGGATTGTCGCCGGCTCTGCCCGTTCCATGGGCATCGAGGTTAAGGATTAATTTTTTCCCAACTATGCAACCGCTTTCTGAAAGGGATTACAAAAAAATTCTTATCTGTCTGACGCTTTACCTTACGTCTCTTTTTGCGGCTAATACTCTCGGCGTCAAACTGATGCCATTTATTTTTGACACCCATTTATCAGTAGCGGTGTTTTCTTTTCCGATAGTTTTTATCATGACCGACATTATTGGAGAGGTTTACGGAAAAAAAATGGCAAAAAATTTTGTTCTGGCCGGCGCCGTTTCCATTTTGCTTTTTCTTTTGTATTCCCTGGTTTCAATCATGGCACCCTGGTCGCAAGACAGTCTTTGGACCAAAGAAGGTTACAATCAAATCTTCGGACTTTCAGCCCGATTTTCCATTGCCTCCCTAGCCGCGTTTATTATTGCTGAATATCAAGATGTTATTTCTTTTTTCTTTTTCAAAAAGCACACTGGCGAGAAAAAATTCTGGTTGCGATCCAATCTTTCAAATGCCTGGTCTCAATTTTTAGACACAACCATTTTTATGTTTATAGCTTTTGTTGGTATTTATCCCGTAGCCACCATAGCTGCTATTATCATTCCTTGGTGGCTTTACAAAGTGCTGATGGGGATTTTATATACCCCACTTTCTTACTTGGGCGTTTATCTTTTGAAGGGCAAAAACAGTAATGCAAATCAAGGCGATTAAAACCAGAATATTCCGCGAGAACGAAGACTTGCTTCAGTTTATTTTGAAATATGTTAAAAAACTTCCCGAAAAATCCATCTTGGCCATTACCTCTAAAATCGTGGCGTTGGCGGAAGGTCGGTTCGTGGAATATAAAAACAAAAAGCAGAAAATTGAGTTAATCAAAAAAGAAAGTGATTTTGCGCTAAAAACCAAATACGTTTGGCTTACGATAAAAGATAATACGGTTATGGCTTCGGCTGGCATTGATGAATCGAACGCAAATGGTAAAATGATTCTTCTGCCAAAAAACTCTTTTAGAACAGCCGAGAAAATTCGTCGAAGTTTAAAAGAAGAATATAAAATAAAAAAGCTAGGCGTAGTAATTACAGATAGTAGAGTTTTTCCTTTGCGCGCGGGTATCGTGGGGGTAGTTTTGGGTTATGCGGGATTTAAAGCAATTCGCGACTATCGGGGGACCAAAGACATTTTCGGCCGAGTCCTAAAGATGTCCCGAACGGATGTGGGGGACAGCTTGGCGACCGCCGCAATGCTGTGTATGGGCGAAGGCAAAGAACGGCAACCATTGGCGGTTATTACTAATGCACCGGTTGAATTTACGGAAAAAATAAATAAAAAAGAACTTAATATAGATGTTAAAGACGACTTGTATCTGCCGTTGTTTAGGCGTATATTAAGGAAGTGAAAAAAACCAAAACAAAACCTCGCCGAAGCATTTCCTGGGACGAATGCTTTATGCGCATGGCGCATATTATCGCGGAGAGATCCAAAGATCCCTATACACAAGCTGGTGCCGTGGTGGTGATGCCCAACAATGTGGTGGTTGGCGTGGGCTACAACGGATTTCCGCGGGGCATAGACAACAATGCGTTGCCGTGGGACAAAGAAGGTAAGCTGGAGGACACGAAATACGCTTACATATGCCATGCCGAGGAGAACGCAATTTACAACGCGAACAACACAACCCAAAATTGCAAAATATACTGCACGTTGTTTCCCTGCAACGAGTGCGTGAAAACCATTATTCAAACCGGCATTCGGGAAGTCGTGTACGAAAGCGACAAATACGCGGAAACCTCTATGGTTAAAGCTTCTAAAAGAATGCTAAAGCTCCTGAAAATACCGATTAGACAATACAAAAGAAAAAAATAACATGATAGACCTAAAGGAACTACAGAAAGAGGTCATGCGTAATAAGCTGGAAAAAGGCTTTAACACCACGGATGTGGCGCTGGAATTCTGCCGAGCGCACGAAGAACTCTCGGAGGCGTTTTCAAAATTTAATCGGGGTCAGGATGGGGTTGCTGAAGAATTTGCGGATGTGGCGATATTTCTTCTGGGCATGGCGGAGATTTTAGGGTTTGATTTGGAGAAAGAGCTCCTGCAGAAAATTGAAATTAATAAAAAAAGAAAATATCGTAAAGAAAAATCTCCGGACGGCAAGAATGTATTCATCCGAATTAAAACGGACGAAGATCCCTAAAGTTTTTCGTAGATTGAAAAAGTATAGTTAAAAGGATTTTCCTCATCTTTTTCATGTTCTTCATGTGATACCTCATTCCAAACAATTGGAATAATTTCCGGGAAAAATGCATCGGCATCTTTATTTTCGGCTTGTATATGCGTAATATAAAGTTTGTCGGCGATCTCTATGGTTTGTTTATAAAGTTCGCCGCCGCCGATGATAAAAATCTCTTCGTTCTGGTCCGGAAATTTATCTAATGCTCCGGCGAGCGAATGTACAACTTCCACTCCGTTTTTTTTATACTTCACATCTCTAGTAATCACTATGTTTCTTCTGTTTGGCAAAGCTTTGCCGATGGACTCAAAAGTTTTTCGCCCTATGATTACAGCGTGAAGAGCAGTGGTGTCTCGGAAGTGTTTCATATCTGCGGGCAAATGCCACAGAAGTTCGTTATTCTTTCCGAGTTCATTATTTTTGCCGATAGCCGCGATTAAAGAAATCATAAGTTATACGGCGATGGGGGCCTTAATTCCCGGATGAGGATTGTAATCAACCAGCTCGAAATCTTCGATTGTAAAATCTTCTATATTTTTTTTGCTTGGGTTAATTTTCATCTTGGGCATCGGGCGAATGTCATTTCTACGAGAGAGCTGAAGCTTCGCTTGTCCCAGATGATTCAAGTATAAGTGCACATCGCCACCGGTCCAGACGAATTCTCCGGGCTCCAGCCCACAAATCTGCGCGATTATCATTGTGAAGAGAGCATAGGAAGCAATGTTGAAAGGAACACCCAGAAAAGTATCGCAACTTCTCTGATACAGCTGGCAGGAAAGCTTGCGCTTACCGTCTACTTCGGCTACATAAAATTGAAATAAGCAGTGGCAAGGCGGCAGGCCTGCCTTGGCCATTTCTTCCAGGTCGGCGACATTCCAGGCGGAGATGATAAGCCGGCGGGAGTTGGGAAATCTTTTGATTTCATCAATCGCCTTTTGCAACTGATCAATATGGTACTTGCGAGCGGGCTTGCCCGCCGAAGCCTCGGCGTAGGCGGGCCACGAGCGCCATTGATAACCATAAATGGGGCCAAGATTGCCGTAGTCCCTCGCAAAATTTTCATCCGACTTTATTTTCTCCACAAACTCTTTGATGCCATTCTGCCATTCTGCCGAATCAGTTTTCGGCACCGGCATGTTATTTCTTATCAGATATGCCTTATAGGGCCACTCGTCCCAGATGTGCACATTATTGTCTGCCAAATATTTTAAATTAGTATCACCCCGCATAAACCACAAGAGCTCATGGATGATCGATTTTACCGGAACCTTCTTGGTGGTGAGGAGGGGAAAGCCGTCGGCTAAATTGAAACGCATTTGGTAACCGAGCAGGCTTTTAGTGCCTGTGCCCGTCCGGTCGCCCTTCTCCACCCCATTCTTCATGATGTGTTCCAGGAGATCCAAATATGATTCGTCCACGTGTTTGCCCTGCATGTCCTGATTATATACCAGCAATGCCGGTAAAACAAAAAAGCCCTGTCTGCCGCAGGCAACCCCCTCATTGCATCATATTTTGACGGCCGTCGAGATATGGTATACTACTAAAATGTCAAATCATTGGGAAGACGAAGCTTCTTTTGGCGATTTTATTATAAGCTACCTGTTGTCCAGCCGTTCCATTAGAATCCAAAAGAAGATCCTCTATCAATTGGTGCAAAGAAGACGGAAGTTAAACAGGCGGGTATTTAATAATAATTTATATCGCTTTCAGAAAAAAGGCTTGTTGGATTTTGATTACAATAAAAATATTATTATTAATAAAAATAATTTAAGGCGGCACACTCTCTTTAAAAAGATAACAGAGAAACCAAGCGGGGAAACGAAAGTTATGGTTCTGTTTGATATTCCAGAAAATAAAAGAAAAATTAGGAACTGGCTTCGTCAGCAGTTAAAACTATGGGACTTTGAAATGTTGCAGCAAAGTGTCTGGCTGGGGAACGGATCACTGCCGAAAGAATTTACTAATCGTCTTCTCGGGCTTGGTATTAAAGAATGCGTAAAAATATTTCCAATCCGAAAGATAAAAACATAGCACACCACTTTCAGACGGCCGTTTAAAAGTGGTGTCATTCTTTTTTATACATAACATCGGCCGCACCGGCCGTTCCGGCAAAAAAGGCACCGCGCTCACTTTCGTACCGGCGTAATTTTGATCCTTTATTTTAGAGGATTTCTCCCAAACAGCTTATTCCTAAGTTCAGCTATTTCCTTTACTTGAGGTTTAACAAATGGATCATATACTTTTTTTTAAAAAGACAAGTAATGATTCTTCTGTAGACCAATCGGAAGCTTTTAATTCATCCATAAACGTCGACATGGCTTCATCTAGAATACCTTCTATTTTTAATCGCTCCTCAAGGAGTTTTATGGCTTCTCTTTTTGACCATTCCGCTTCTTGTATAAATTCTTTGGTTAATGCTTCATTATTTATACGAAGAAACGCATAACGTCCTTTTGTAGACCCCATGATATTTCCAAGTACATGCCTAACCATTAAAATATTTTCCTCTTTTCTTTCTTGGTTTTCCATAATTATATTCTATCACTAAACTTAAAAAATAGATTTAAACAGAAAGCCCCTTATGAAGATTTTTATTTTGATTCCAATAGTCCGGCCTTAAGGAGAGTGGTGTAAACACCGCGTTTTTTCATAGTACGCATGCCCCGGGCGGAAATTTCTATATTGACGGATTTGTTCAGTTCCGGAATAAAAAGCTTCTTTTTTTGAAGATTGGGGTATTTGCGGACTCGGCCGGTCGGATTAAATTTGGTCGCGCGAGTGCGGTTGGAATAACCGCCGCCGACCACCGAACTCTTCTTAGTGATGGCGCAAACTTTTTTCATGCGGATTTTATGCTATCATAAATCTACGAGAAAGCAAATAGTATGCAAATAATCAACGCCGTTTTTTATATCGCCATCCTTATTATGTCCATCGTTATTCACGAGGTCTCGCATGGTTTCGTGGCGGAATATTTTGGGGACCAGACCGCCCGCCGGGCCGGCCGGCTGACTCTCAATCCGCTCCAGCACCTGGACCTTTTTGGTTCTGTTATTTTACCGGCGTTTTTGGTGCTTACAAACGCCGGTTTTCTTTTTGGTTGGGCCAAACCGGTGCCGTTCAATCCGGATAATTTTCATAATCGCCGACTGGGCACGCTCGCCGTAGCGGCCGCCGGCGTGTCCGCCAATTTTCTAATTGCCATTATTTTCGGCTTAGTCGTCCGTTTCGCGCCGGTGGTCTGGACCGGCGTCCTATCTCCGAACTTCTATTTCATCACGTCCGCGATTGTAGCGGTGAATTTGGCGCTGGGCCTTTTCAATCTGGTGCCGATTCCGCCATTGGACGGGTCCAAAATCTTATTTTCTCTCCTACCCGAGTCCATGTCTTTTATTCTCTATAACCTGGAACGGTACGCTTTATTTCTTCTTCTTATTTTTATCATCTTCTTCGCCGGTATTTTATATCCGGTTTTGACTTTTCTCTTTCAGGCTCTAACCGGGCTTGCCCCCACACTTTAATAAAGTGTGGGGGCTTGCACTTTAGTCCCCAAAATAGTATATTGCCTTGAAGTCCGATAGGGGCTATTTTGTTTTACCTGAGATAATTTAGATGCCGACCATTAATCAATTAGTCAAAAGAAAGAGGAAAAAAGCGCTGCCGAAAGACAAGACGGTGGCTTTGACGCGCGGCTTTAATGTCCTGAAGAACCGGCCGGTGCATTTTCCCTCGCCTTTTAAGCGCGGGGTTTGCGTGAAGGTCTCCACCACTACACCGAAAAAACCAAACTCCGCTCTGCGTAAAATCGCGCGGGTGCGTCTGACCAACGGTATGGAAGTGACCGCCTATATTCCCGGCGAAGGGCATAATTTACAAGAACACTCGGTAGTGATGTTGCGCGGCGGGCGGGTTAAGGATTTAATCGGCGTGCGTTATCACATTGTGCGCGGGGTGTTGGATACCCAGGGCGTAGAGAAGCGCCGACAGAGTCGGTCGTTATATGGTAATAAAAAACCCAGGGAGGGCAAAGCTAAAGCCTAGCGCCTAATGCCAAGAGCCTAAAATTTATGAGAAGGAAAGTAAAAACAAGAAATATAGTAGAGCCGGATTTTGTCTATAACTCCCAAAAACTGGAGAAATTTATCAATTGCCTGATGTGGTCTGGCAAAAAAGAGACAGCGCGCAAAGCGGTGTATCAGGCCTTCAATGTTATCAAAGAAAAAACCGGCAACCCCAATCCACTGGAAGTTTTTGACTTGGCGATTAAGAATGCGGGACCTTCTACCGAGGTGCGCTCCAAGCGTATTGGCGGAGCCAACTACCAAGTGCCGATTGAAGTGCGCCCGGAACGTCGCCTCGCGCTGGCCATGCGCTGGATTCGGGATGCGGCGCGTGGCGGCAAAGGCCGTCCGATGCATTTGAAACTAGCGGATGAACTGATCGCCGCTTCCAAAAATGAAGGCGCAGCAGTCAAGAAAAAAGAAGATACGCACAGAATGGCAGAAGCCAACAAAGCCTTCGCGCACTTCGCTTGGTAATTTTTACTAAAGCAAAAATTACCCTGAGTATAGTCAAAGGGTAAGTGCAATCTACGCGATAGCGTAGATTTTTAATTTAAGTATCTACTCAAATTTTGCTATCGCTAAAAATGAGTAGGTTTTTTGGGTGCTTACACCCCGAAGCTTTAGTGAAGGGGTGTGGACAACTCATCCTTTACAAACAAGGTCGGGGGGGGGATAGAATTAGGGGTATTAATATTTAACTATATAAATTTATGGCAATAGGCGATGCACCAAAACCGAATATTAACAACAGTGAATCAAGGAAAGAGTCAAGGTTTGTCAGTGGATTTCTGGAAGGCAGTGAAGAAATAAGTTTAAGTATACATTCTCTGCAAGGCCCTATACGTTATTTGCAAAGCAGACTTAAATTGGAAGATTCCGTATTTATTGAAAGATTTTATTTTTATGATGGAAACCCAGAGAGATTTCTTCATCAACAAAATCTTACAAAAGAAGAAGGAATGTATTTTCTTAAGCAAGAAGCAGAAGGTTTAAAGAAGTCTGCGAACGAGTTGGACTTAGAAGCTCCGGATTATGATTATGGTGGTGAGTTTCAAACTCAAGCTGACCCTTCGGATTATACTAGTAGACTTAGAAAAATAGCTGATGATATTGAAGTCATAATAAAAAAACTGGGATAGCTCAATAAGAGGAGTAATTAGCAAGGACTGTCCTCTTGAAATAGCCAAAATCCCCGAAAGGGGATTTTGGCTATTTGCTTGACTTCGGTTGTAGTTAGGTATATGATAATATAATATTACATTATCATACAAATAATATATAATAAAAACATGACTACATTATCCATACCCGTATCCGGGGAATTAGAAAAATTCATAGAAGACATGGTGAAGTCCGGCAAAGGTGCCAACAAAGCCGATGTGGTTCGCCGCGCCATTAGGGAATACAAGAATAATGAGGTGCTTGAAGCTGTTCTCAGGGCGCAAAAGGAACCAACCCTCCGAGGAGACTTGCGGACTTTAATGAAAAAGTTTAGATAGTTCAATGATCCAAATATCATTCAAGGCCTCCTTTCTAAGGCAGTTGAATAAACTCGAGAAAGCTTTAGCAGAAGAAGCACTGGAAAAAATCGAGATTTTGAAAGATAGAGAAAATCATAAAAAACTTAAGGTGCATAAACTGCACGGTGGTTTCTCGGGCTGTTTTAGTTTTTCGGTAAATTATAGGACTAGAATTATTTTTGAATATTTATCAGACAAGGAAATTGCCTTGTTGTATATTGGAGACCACGATTTATACGAGTAAACATCCGCCGACATATATCAGCCATGGCGTAAAAAGAGTAAGTTTTCTGTTTACACATTATTAGATCACCCCCACACTCACGAAATGGACGCAATTCTAGCTCCGATCGCCGGATTTGAAGCACAGTCCAAGTAGATAATATATGTTTGCAAAAAAGCGTTTGATGCTGTATATTGTTCCAAGCGCATCAGGCGCTTTTTTATTGTATGGAACGAGATTATCCCTTAGAAAAAGTTAGGAATATTGGTATCATCGCGCATATTGACGCGGGAAAAACTACTACGACCGAACGCGTGCTTTTTTATACCGGCGTCTCGCACAAAATCGGGGAAGTGCATGAGGGCGATACCGTAACTGACTGGATGGAACAGGAACGCGAACGCGGCATCACTATTACTTCTGCGGCGGTGACTTGTTTCTGGACACCAACTTACGAAGTTCCAACCGACAAAACCAAAAAACACCGTTTTAACATCATCGATACCCCGGGTCACATCGATTTTACCGCGGAAGTGAAGCGTTCCTTGCGCGTTTTGGACGGCGCGGTAGTAGTTTTTGATGGTGTAGCCGGCGTGGAACCGCAATCTGAAACCAACTGGCGCTACGCGGACGAAGCTAAAGTGCCCCGCGTCTGCTTTATCAACAAACTGGATCGCACCGGCGCTTCTTTTGAACATTCTTACAAGACCATTTTGGAGCGCTTGACCAAGAAAGCCGTGCGCTTGCAGATTCCCATCGGTTTGGAGGACAAGCACGAAGGAGTCATAGACCTCCTGACTATGAAGGCCTATTATTTCGAAGGCGAGATGGGTAATAAGGTGGTGGAAAAAGATTTATCCGTCGAGGCGGGAATTTCGAAAGAGCTCAAGCAGGAAGCAGAAGGATATCATCATGAGCTTATAGAAAAAATTGTGGAGACGGATGAACAAGTAATGACGGAATATTTAGGAGGCATGACACCTTCCCTGGAAGTTTTAAAAAAATTGCTCCGCCAGGCCGTCATTGTCAACAAACTTTTTCCGGTTTTGGCGGGCTCGGCGCTAAAAAACAAGGGGGTACAGTTGGTTTTAGATGCGGTAGTGGACTATTTGCCGTCGCCCTTGGATATTCCACCAATTCAAGGTATTGACCCAGAGACGGAAGAAAACGCGGTGCGCCACGCTTCCGACACGGAACCCTTTTCTGCACTGGCCTTCAAGGTGGCCACTGACCCCTTTGTCGGCCAGCTTATTTTTTTCCGGGTTTATTCCGGCGCACTGGCGGCCGGTAGCTATGTTTACAATCCGCGTACACGTAACAAGGAGCGCATTGGGCGAATTTTGCGGATGCACGCCAACGACCGAGAAGAAGTGAAAAAGGTCTTTGCCGGTGAAATCGCGGCGGCGGTTGGACTGAAAGACACTATTACCTCTGATACGATTTGCGACGAGGAGCATCCGATTGAGCTGGACCGGATTGTTTTTCCGGAGCCAGTTATTTCCTTGCGCATTGAGCCAAAAACCAAAGCCGACCAGGAAAAAATGGGTTTGGCGCTGAACCGCCTGGCGCAGGAAGACCCGACTTTCAAGGTTTCCACCGACCAAGAAACCGGAGAAACGATTATTGCCGGTATGGGGGAACTCCACTTGGAAATTATCGTGGACCGCATGAAGCGTGAATTCAGCGTGGAGGCAAATGTCGGCAAACCGCAGGTTTCCTACCGAGAAACCATTACCGCCAATGCTGAAGCGGAAGGCAAATACATCAAACAAACCGGCGGCCGGGGCAACTATGGCCACGTGAAGATAAAGGTAAAGCCAATGCAGTTGCTGACCAAAGAAGAACTGGAAAACCTGCCGAAAAATACCAAGCGCAACGAGCATTTTGAATTCATCAATAGCATCAAGGGAGGAGTGATTCCATTGGAATACATTGCGCCTTGTGAAAAAGGATTCCGCGAGGGTTTGGATCGCGGGGTGCTAGCTGGGTTCAAGCTGGTCAATGTTTCCGTGGACCTTTGGGACGGCAGTTATCATGAAGTAGATTCTAATGAAATGGCTTTCAAGATCGCCGCGAGTATGGCGGTGCAGGATGCCTGTCGGAGCGCCAAGCCGGTGATTCTGGAGCCGATGATGAAAGTGGAAGTGGTCACGCCGGAAAAATTCATGGGCGACATTACTGGCAATCTTTCTTCCAAACGCGGCTTGATTGAGGGCATGGAAGATCGCGGTATAAATAAAGCTATCAGGGCAATTGTGCCGTTGTCGGAAATGTTCGGCTATATGACCGGCCTACGTTCTATGACGGAGGGTCGTGCCTCTTTCACTATGGAATTTTTCCGTTACGATATTGTGCCCCAGAATGTGGCGGAAACTATCATTGTTTCCCGAAAATAAATTTTTGGGGAGTATAATATTTCCATGTCTAAATCCTCGGAATTCAAGCCGAGTAATCCTGAAAGGAAAGAAAAAGAGGTTTGACAATGTTTTTTAATTTGCTACTATGTTGAGAACTGCACCTTCTGCAGTTTTTTATTACGTTTGCTAATTAAATCTAAAATCTATGGCAGAAGAATTTAAGAGAGACAAGCCGCACATCAATGTCGGCACCATTGGTCACGTAGACCACGGCAAGACCACCTTAACCGCCGCTATCCTGCACATCCTAAATATGGCCGGCAAGCAGGTTCGGCTCCGGGGTGTTGACCAGATTGACAACGCGCCGGAAGAAAAAGCTCGAGGCATTACCATTAACATTTCTCACAACGAGTATGCGACGGATGCTCGCCACTACGCGCACATTGATGCGCCCGGACACGCTGACTACATCAAGAACATGATTACTGGCGCCGCCCAAATGGATGGCGCGATTCTGGTAGTTGCCGCAACGGATGGCGCGATGCCGCAGACACGCGAGCACGTGCTTTTAGCCAAGCAAGTTGGAGTTCCTAAAATTATTGTTTTCTTGAACAAGTGCGACATGGTGGACGACAAAGACATGATTGACTTGGTTGAAGAAGAAATTCGCGAACTTCTAACCAAACAAGGTTTTGACGGCGCCGGCGCTCCGGTGATTCGCGGTTCAGCGCTGAAGGCGTTGGAGGCGAAGTCTCTGGATGATGAATGGGCCAAGAAAGTTATGGAACTTGTCAATGCTCTGGATACCTATATTCCGATTCCGGAACGCGATATTACTAAGCCCTTTCTGATGCCGGTAGAAGACATCTTTTCCATTGAAGGTCGCGGCACAGTAGTGACCGGCAAGATCGAGCGCGGGGTGGTAAAAGTCGGCGAAGAAGTTGAAGTGGTTGGCATCAAACCCACCCAGAAAACCACAGTGACTGGCATTGAGATGTTTAATAAAAACCTACAGGAGGGTATGGCTGGCGACAATGCCGGAGTCCTTCTGCGCGGTCTTAAAAAAGAAGATATTACCCGTGGACAGGTTTTGGCTAAGCCGGGAACAGTTACTCCTCATGATAACTTCACCGCTGAAGTATATGTTTTGAAAAAAGAAGAAGGCGGAAGACACACTCCGTTCTTTAAAGGATATAAGCCTCAATTTTATATCCGCACGACCGATGTAACGGGTGATGTGACCCTGGCCGAAGGTACTGAAATGGTAATGCCGGGCGATACAGTAAAAATTACCGTCAAGCTAGTGACGCCGGTAGCACTGGAAGAGACACAAAAATTTGCTATCCGCGAAGGCGGCAAGACCGTCGGCGCCGGAGTAGTTACGAAGATTCTGGGCTAGTTCGGTTTAAGGGTGACAGAGTTCTATGACAACAGCAGAGAAAAAACCTAAAAAGCAATCTGCTCCGGCTAAAATCGGAGTCCCGACCAAGGTTGGAACCAAAGCGAAAAAGCCAAAGGCGGCAACAAAGAAAGAGAAACCCCTCCAGCCGCTGGAACCGAAGAAAAACGGCGACAGCCGGGTGGTCTTGCGTATTCGGGTTCGTGCTTACGAAAGTAAAATTTTAGACGCTTCCGTCAAGCAGATTATGGATACTGCTGTGCGTTATGACGCAGAAATCATTGGTCCGGTACCTCTGCCGACCGAAATAAAAAAATATACAGTCAATCGCTCACCCTTCATCTACAAAAATTCGCGAGAACAGTTCGAAATAAGAGTGCACAAGCGATTGATTGACATCATCAGTCCCAATGCGAAGACCGTGGAGGCCCTGACTAATTTATCTCTGCCTTCCGGCGTGGATATTGACGTAAAGATGATGTAAAAAAGATATGAAATTTATCCTGGGCACAAAAGAAGAGATGTCCGAATACTTTGCCGAAGACGGGCGGGTAATTCCGGTAACGGTGGTGACCGTTGTTCCGGCCAAAGTGGCAAAAATAAAATCGACGGAGAGCGACGGTTATGCCTCTGTGCAGATTGAGTGGCCGGCTGGCAAAAAAACAAAACAAAAAGAATTTCGTTTAAAACCCACCGACGAAACAGAAGCCCAGGCAGGTGGCCTAGTCGGCCTGGATGGGTTTGCGCCGGGTGACAAGATTGTCGTTTCCAGCATTTCCAAAGGCAAGGGTTTTCAGGGTGTGGTCAAACGACATGGCTTTCATGGTGGCCCGCGCACGCACGGCCAGAAACATTCGGAAAGAGAAGCTGGAAGCATCGGCGGCGGCTTGCGAACTCATGTCCCGAGGGGTATGCGCATGCCCGGGCGCATGGGTGGCGATCGCATCACTCAGAAAAATTTGGAAGTTGTGCTGGTGGACAGAGAAAACAACCTGATGTTAATTAAAGGCGCGATTGCCGGCCGGCGCGGAACTTTAGTGGAAATTGTAAGCAGATAAATACGTATGTTAGAAGCAAAAATTTACAACCAGAAAGGTAAAGAAGCGGGCAAGCTGAATTTGCCGGAAAAAGTTTTCGGCGCCAAATGGCGCGCGGATTTGGTGCACCAGGTCGTTGAGAGTATGCGTTCAAACAAGCGTGCCGGCACCGCGGACACCAAAGATCGCGGCGAAGTGCGCGGCGGCGGCCGCAAGCCCTGGAAACAAAAAGGTACCGGGCGGGCGCGGCACGGTTCCAGCCGCAGTCCGATTTGGGTGGGCGGCGGCGTAACCCACGGGCCGCTGGCGGAGAAGAACTACAAGAGAAAAATTTCTCGCAGTATGCGCGCGCAGGCGCTCTTTTCTGTTCTTTCCAAGAAATTTAAAGATGGCGAAATCGTTTTCGTGGATACTTTGGAAGTTCCGGAAATAAAAACTAAATCTGCCACCCAAGTTATAAACAATTTAAAAATAAAAGAGCGGACTCTAGTGGCTCTTTCCGACAGAGAGCCTAAAACAGAAAAAAGCTTTCGTAATATTTCAAATCTGGAACTAGTATTTGTGAAAAACCTGAACCCGCTAGACGTCTTAAATCACAAACTTCTTTTGATAGAAAAGCCAGAAGAGGCGATTGAATTTTTAGAATCCCGAACCTAATATGAAAACAATCATCAAAAATCCCAGAGTAACCGAAAAAGGCAGCAATGCCCTGGCGCAGAATGTGTATACTTTTGACGTGGCCCGGGGGGCAACCAAAATGGAAATCAAGAAAACCATTTTCGCTCTTTACAAAGTGCACCCGGTCAAAGTGAATGTGTTGACGGTACCCACAAAAAAAGTTACGCTCCGCGGACGCACGGATGCCGGCACTAAAGGTGGAGGTCGCAAGGCGCTGGTATATTTGAAAGAGGGTGATAAGATAGAATTTGTTTAATGAAAAAATATAAACCAACAACCAAATCGCGCCGACAGATGACCAACATAAATTACCGGGAATTTTTGACCGCCACGGCGCCGGAAAAATCCTTAACCTATGGCTTCCGCCGGAGCGTAGGTCGCAATAGCCAAGGGCGCATCACGATGCGCCACAAGGGCGCAGGGCACAAGCGT
>Ga0209542_10013439_pt1 | contig 14126 bp, 12 predicted proteins | sample RifCSPhighO2_01_FD_184028 | JGI IMG/M metagenome (GOLD analysis project Ga0209542, IMG submission 184028) | Soil microbial communities from Rifle, Colorado - Rifle CSP2_plank highO2_0.1 (SPAdes) (version 2) | ecosystem: Environmental > Terrestrial > Deep subsurface > Rock core/Sediment ...
CCAAGGAATTATTTCTTCAACAAAGAATCGCTCTCCGGCTGGTTCGCAATGAAGCATGTGGCCGGTTTCCACCTCCCGGTAAAGAGCGCCGTGGAGTTTGGCGATCTTTTTTTGAACCTCGTATGAAAGCGGGAAGACCTCATCCTTCGTTCCTGCCACCACTAAAGTGGGCATACTCATCCTTTTTACGCACCACGCGCCCATAAGATTTCCCAATAAAATTTCCCCAATCGCCTTGCCGGATTCATCAACAAACTGCGGGTAGAAATCATTGGGGTGGCGGAACAATTTTTTGTCCTCAGGATGAAGCTCAAAGGGCTTACTAAAAGCCATTGCCCAAAGGTATCGCGGTCTTAAAAATCCGATACGGAACGGAATTTTTATGCCGGCTGGCGGAGTGGAAGCAAGTAACACAACTTTTCGTATGGAAGACCGTATTGAGGATTTTTGGGTGATAACTTGAGCGATGAGACCGCCCATGGAGTGGCCGATTAAGAACACCTGACCGAGCGCGAGTATCGCATCCCGGATGTCATCGCAGTAATCCAAAAAGGACGCTTTTTTCAGTTCGCCACCACTAGTTCCGTGCCCGCGGAGGTTTAAAGCGTAGGCGCGATGTTTCATTGCCTTCACCAAGTTTTCAAACTGGTTGGCTGTCCCGCACATGCCCGGGATAAAAAGAAAGGCCGGCAAGTTGCTCGGTGAATTGCTTGGCGAAACATCATCTTCATTTGTGAACGCGGTCAATTCGCATTCACTCGGTATTTTTGTTATTTTCATTCATCCTCCGGAGGTTTTGGTTTTATTGTGCTAGAACTTCTAGCACCCAATCTAATCATAAAATCTTTTTTGTCAATATCGATTTTCTGCTATAATCCGCCTATGCGAAATGAGGCGAATTTTTTGAAACTTTATCGACAACTGAACGCCGAGCAAAAAACAGCGGTGGAGGCGATTGAGGGGCCGGTGTTCGTGTTGGCTGGGCCTGGAACAGGCAAGACTACGGTGCTGACTTTACGCATTGCTAATATTTTAAAAAAAACCGATACGCCACCGGACGCGATTTTGGCTCTGACATTCAGCGATTCGGGTGCGGTGACGATGCGTCGAAAACTTTCGGAAATTATTGGACCGGTAGTTTATCGATTACGCGTCAATACTTTTCACAGTTTTGCTAATGATCTCATCAAGACTTATCCCGATAAGTTTCCCCGCATCATCGGCGCCGAGCATATGGAAGATTTGTCTGCTCGACGTTTGATGCAAGAAATAATTGATCAAACAAATTTACAAATTCTTCGGCCAAAAAATGATCCCAGTTACTATGTCGCTAAGTGTTTGAAGGCTATTCAGGAACTCAAACGGGAGAATATTCCGCCGGAGAAATTTAAAAAACTTGTGGACAGGCAAGGTGTGGCAAAAACTAAAGAATTGGCGAGAGTTTATTTTGCCTACGAAAAAAAATTGGCGAAGAAACGATTCTATGATTATGAAGATATGATTATGGAAGTAGTAAGAATTTTTGAGCGGGATAAAAATTTTTTGCTGAAAATTCAGGAATCAGCGCAATATATTTTGGCCGATGAGCATCAGGATGCCAACAATTCCCAAAATCGTTTATTAGAACTTTTATGCTCTTATGATGCCAAGCCCAATCTTTTTATTGTCGGTGATGAGAAACAAGCGATTTATCGTTTTCAAGGCGCGTCACTGGAAAACTTTTCGTATTTTCAACGGCTTTACCCGAAGGCGCGTTTGATTTCTTTAGTCCAAAATTATCGTTCGCACCAGAAAATTTTGGATGCGGCTCACAAGCTGATTTTAAACAATCCGATTTTAGGTGAGACGACTAAGACACTCTTGGCTCAAAGAAGTCTCAAACCAACACCAAAAATTATTGTAGCTGAATTGAACAGGCGGGAGGATGAGAGAAGTTTTGTCGCTCGGGAAATAAAAAAAAGAATCGCCGCCGGCACGCCTTCAAATGAAATCGCGATTTTGACGCGCGAAAACAAAGATACAGAACCAATGGCTCGAGCTTTGGTTATGGCCGGTGTGCCGGCGGCGCGTTTCTCCGGCGCCGACGCGCTCTCGCATGTCCGAGTTGATTCTTTTTTACAATTTCTTCAGGCGGTAATTGAACCGGCCGACGAATTTTTAGGCAAAGTTTTATTATTTGATTTTTTAAACTTACCGCCCCACGATGTTTTCCTTTTATTGTCTAATGCCAGAAAAAATCGGCAACCGCTTTTGGCTACTTTACGCCAAGATTCGGTTTTTGAAAATTTTGTAAATCAACTCGCCAATTTTAACCGCATAGCGAAAAACGAACCGCTGGTTTGGGGCTTTAATCAAATTGCCGACGAATCCGGTTTTCGTGCTGAATTAACGGCTTTAGTCGACGCGATGGAAGTGTTACCGCTTTTTGGGGCTTTGCTTCGTGCGGTGGAAAGATTTGCCGAAAGAGAAAAACGCGCGACGGTTGCCGATTTTTTGAAACACTTGGAAGAAGCGAGAAAACACGATATAGAAATTTTGGCCGACGCTCCGATGTCAGGAGGGGTAGCCATAATGACCGCTCATCGCGCCAAGGGCTTGGAATTTGATACGGTTTTTATTCTTCACGCCAATGATGGTGTTTGGGGCGGACACCGGAATCGGAGCGATTTTAATTTGCCGATTTTTGGCGAATCGTCCACCGAAGAGGCGGATGAGCGGCGATTATTTTATGTGGCATTGACGCGGGCAAGAAAAGAAATAATCATTGTCCATCATTTGCGAGCTGAAGACGATCGCGAGCGCCTGCCTTCACGTTTTATCATTGAAATGGGCGAATTACATTTGGAAACGATTTCGCCGATTAGCCGGCTGGCTCTTGCCACCAAACCCTTGTCTCGACCGAAATTACTTACTGATAAAACTTATTTGAAGGCTTTGTTTTTGGAACGCGGCTTGTCGGTTACTCATTTGAACAATTATTTGCAATGCCCGTGGCGCTATTTTTTCATGGACTTGATTCGCTTGCCACAATCCCAGAGTGCTCCTCTGCTTTACGGTTCAGCTATTCACTCGGCGTTGAAAAATTATTTTGACGCTTACGCTAGAGAAGAAAAAATTTCAAAAAAAGAAACAGTTAAACTTTTTGAAAAATATCTTTACCGAACGCATCTGGGTGAGCGCGATTTCCGGGTGCTGGCGCTGTCTGGTAAAAAAGAGCTTGCCGGTTATCTCAAGGCTTGGGATTTTCCGCGGGGGATTTTTAATGAATATAAAATTGCTGGTGTGCCGGTGGAAATTTCCGCTGGACAAACTATTGAACTAAACGGTAAATTAGATAAAGTGGAATTGTTATCCGGCGACGAAATAAATGTCGTTGATTATAAAACCGGCAAACCGAAGAGTCGAAATGAAATTGAAGGTAAAGTAAAAGATGGCGACGGAAATTATAAAAGGCAATTAGTTTTTTACAAATTATTAGTTGATGGCGCCAAACGCTGGCGAATGAAAAATGCTACTCTGGATTTTATCCAACCGCTGGCAAGTGGAAAATACAGGCGCGAGATTTTTGAAATAACCGATGAAGAAACCAAAGGACTTTCCAAAATTATAAAATCCGTTAGCCGTGAGATTTTGACTCTCACATTTTGGAAAAAGTCATGTGATGATAAGAATTGCGAATTTTGCCGTTTATCTGATATTATTAACCTATGAAAAAAATTATGCTTTCGGGGGTGAAGCCGACTGGCCGGCCGCATATTGGCAATTATTTTGGCGCCATGAAGCAATTTGTGGACTTACAAGACGAATATGAGTCCTACATTTTTATCGCCGACTATCACGCCTTGACCACTCTTCAAGATGCGGAAGAATTGGCGGAAAATAGTTTGAATATCGCTTTGGATTATCTAGCTGTTGGTTTAGACCCGAATAAGACCTCCCTGTTCAAGCAATCGGATGTGCCTGAGGTTTGCGAGTTGGCTTGGATTTTTAATTGTATTACCACGGTGCCGTATTTGGAACGAGCACACGCCTTCAAAGACGCGGTAGCGAAAGGCAAGGAAGTCTCGGTTGGTACTTTTGATTACCCGATGCTGATGGCCGCCGATATTTTGATTCAAGATAGCGATGTGGTGCCGGTGGGGGCTGATCAAAAACAGCACGTGGAATACGCGCGGGATACGGCAGAAAAATTTAATCGAGTTTTTGACAAAGCTAAAGTGGGGGATTTTGGTCAAACTTTTAAATTGCCAATGCCGTTAATTTTGGAAAATGTGAAAATTATACCGGGCATTGATGGCAATAAAATGAGCAAAAGTTACGGCAACATTATTCCCTTATTTATTGGGGATGAAGAAATTCGTCGGTTGGTAATGTCTATTGTGACTGATTCCAGTTTGGGTTTGCCAAAAAATGTCTACACCATTCACGAATTGTTTCGTGATAAAAAATCGCTGGACGCGCTTTATGAAGAAAAGCGAGGAAAATATCAGTATCTTAAAGAAGCGCTGATTGCCGATCTAGCGGTTTTTATGAAGCCACTAAGAGAGAAGCGAGAAATTTTGGCGAAAGATAAAAATGCTGTTAGGAAAATTTTGCAAGCCGGCGGCGCTCGCGCTCGCGCTCGCGCCGTACAGAAAATGGAATTGGTTAGAAAAAAAATAGGAGTGAAAATTTAATCCATTATGTATAAATGATTCCATGGAAAATTTTTTGGTCGAGAATCTGAATTTAATAAGCTTTTTAAGGAAAAAGCCAAAGAGGGATGGCAATATGTTGGAATGGAAGGATTAACTCAAACAAAATTTTCCAAAGAAGCTAAATTTGAAGAAATCCAATTTCAAACAGAAGATGACATAAAAAAGAAATACGGCCAAGGTGAAAAATATACAGTGGAGTTGGTATTTGATTATGACCAACAATGGGTGAGGGATTTAAGGAGAGTTGTTTCTTCTGGTGAATTTGATAACCTCTTGAAAATTGATAATATTCCGCCAGAAAAGAGAAAGTATTTTGTGTTTGTGAAAGAAGTCAAATAATTATCAAAGTAAAGAAAAGTCGCATACACTTATAATTTCCTATAGGAAAAATTAAGTGTAAGTTGATTTTTTTGATAAAGATACTATTGTTAGCTTCATGAAAAAACGTATATATTTAGACTATGCGGCGACTACGGCGAAAGAAATTGGTAATCCAAGTTCTATTCATCAGGAAGGAGTGAAAGCAAAAAAGAGATTGGATGACGCGCGTCCCGAAGAAATTATTTTTACTTCCGGCGGAACGGAATCAAACAATTTAGCAGTTTTCGGTGCGATTGACGCGGGCAAACACGCCATTACTACTGTCATTGAACATTCGTCGGTTTTGGAATGTTTTAGAGAATTGGAAAAGCGTGGTGTGAAAGTGGATTATTTACCAGTGAATAGTGAAGGAATTTTGGAATTAAAAACTTTGAAAAAGACCTTGCGGTTCGACACCGCTTTGGTTTCTATTGGTTATGTCAACAGCGAAATTGGTACCATTCAGCCGATTCGGGAAATTTCAAAAATTTTGCCCGAAGCGATAATTTTTCACACAGATGCTTCACAAGCACCACTTTACTTGAATTGTGAACGCGAAACACTCGGTGCCGATTTGATTACTATTGATGGCCACAAAATTTATGGACCTTTGGGTGTAGGGGCTCTATTTTTTCGGCGAGGGATAAAATTAAAACCGTTAATGTTTGGCGGTGGGCAAGAAAATGGCTTGCGATCCGGGACGGAAAATTTGTCGGCAATTATCGGTTTGGCTGAAGCATTGGAATCAGCGAAAAAAAATCGCGAAAAAGAATTAGTACGGCTAACAGCGCTATGTAATTTTTTTATTGCCGAAGTTGAAAAAGAAATTCCAAATGTGATTTTGAACGGTGACCGTGATAAACGCTTGCCAAATATTATTAATTTTTCTTTTCCGGACAGGGAAGCGGAATTTTTAGCGCTCCAATTAGACGCTGCCGGTATTGCCGTTGCCACTAAAAGCGCTTGTCTCAAAAACGACCGCGAATCCTATGTTATTAAAGCCCTCGGTGGTGATTCTCATCGAGCTACTTCCGCTATTCGTCTTTCTTTGGGCAAAGATACCAAAAAAGGCGATTTGGCGTATACTATTGGTACACTGAAAATGTTGTTGCGAGATTAGCCAAATTCGTTGAAGGCGCATATTTTCTGGAGGCTTGCGAGCCCGACTGGGGCGAGCACGAGGAAAATTTCAGCAGAAATTTATCCGTGCTCCAAGAAAATATGTGCCGAGAAAGAATTTGCCAATATCATGCGCCTTATCTTAGAACCAAAATTTTTTGATAGACCAGCATTGAAAGTTGGCAGAGCGTTGCTGGGTAAATATTTGGTCAGAGCGCTGGACGGTAAAGAAATCGCTTTGCCGATAAATGAAGTGGAAGTTTACGACGGTTTTGCCGACCGCGCTTCACACGCTTATCGCGGCAAGACGACGCGCAATCAAGTGATGTTCGGCGATGCCGGGCATCTTTATGTCTATTTCGTTTATGGTATGTATTGGATGCTCAATGTGGTGGTTGGCAAAAAAGATTACCCGGCGGCAATTTTGATTCGTGGCGTCGGTGATTTGAAAGGCCCGAGCAAATTAACCAAAAAATTACAAATTGATAAAAAATTAAACGGCAAAATTGCTGAACCGGTGGCAGGTTTGTGGTTTGAAGACCGAAATTTCCATTTTAAGCGAGGTAAAAAAACTTTTCATATCAAAAAACTGCCACGGGTCGGTGTCGCCTACGCCGGTCCCAAATGGGCTACAAAACCATACAGATTTGTCCTCGGGTAATAACCAAATTCTTTCTCAGCACATATCTCACGGAACACGAAATCCGCCTGCTGGCGGATTTCTCTGTCCGGCGCCAGTCGCGCCTACCAAGTTTCCGTTCGATATGCGCCTTCAACGAATTTGGTTTAATTTAACTCTTTAATTTTCTCCGCAATAATGGAAATCGTGCCGTTGCGATTGGAGATCCGGCCTTTGATGGCGAGTAATTTATCCGTCGCCAGGATTTTTTTGTATTCATTAAAAATCCGTGGAAAAATTACTACTTCGATGGAACCGGTGAAGTCAGTGATTTGAGCAAACATCATTTGTTCATTATTTTTGGTAATGATTGTGCGTGTTTCTTCCATAATGCCGGCAACCACCGCTTCCATACCTTCTCGTAATTCTTCTTTGACTCGTCGAATATTAACCTCGCGTTTTTCCAATTTTTCCCGATACTTATTCAAAGGATGTCCGGAGATGTAAAGACCGAGCAGTTCTTTTTCCCAAGCCAATTTTTCGGTTTCGGCAATTGGCGGACTGGTTTCTAAACGCAAGTCGGGAACAGCGCTGTCCTGAAAGGCACCAAAGAGCGAGTCTTGACTGGCGGGTGTTTGTGAACATTCGCGATTATACGCCAGCAAATTTTCAGTGTTGGCAAGCATCGCGCCGCGTTCACCAAATTCATCCAGCGCACCGGCCTTGATTAATGCCTCCAGTGATTTTTTATTCAAATTTTTATCTTGGACTCGCATCAGAAAATCTCCCAGTGATTTGAACCGGCCGGCGCGTTTGCGTTCTTCAATAATCGCTGTGGACACACCTTGGCCAAAATTTTTAATAGTTACCAAGCCAAATCTTATTTTGTAATTATCATCTTCTTTAACCACGGTGAATTGGCTGAAACTTTCGTTGACCGACGGCGGTAAAACCGGAATGTTCATTCTTTTACACTCGGCGATGGTTTCGCCGATTTTTTCCACATCGCCGGATTCGGCCGTAAGAACGGCCGACATATAAATCGCTGGAAAATTAGCTTTGAGATAAGCGGTTTGATAAGCCACTTTGCCGTAGGAAGCCGCGTGGGCTTTGTTAAAACCGTAACCTTGGAATGGTTCAAATAGGCCCCAAATTTTTTCCGCTTTATCTTTGTTGATGTCGGAATGTTTTTGACATCCTTCAACGAAAATCTCGTGTTGTTCCGCCATTTCTTCGGGAATTTTTTTGCCGATGGCTTTGCGTAATTTGTCTACTGTTTTCCAAGTATAACCGGCTAATTCCAAAGCAGTGAACATAATATCTTCCTGGTAAACTAAAATGCCGTAGGATTCTTTCAAATATTTTTCCATTTTTGGGTGCAAATAAATCACCGGTTTTTGTTTGTGCTTGCGGGCAATATACTCCGGAATATTTTTCATCGGTCCGGGACGAAATAAGGCCACCATCACATTGATATCATTGATCTCGGTTGGTTTGAGATCAATCAAGAATTTGGTCATCGCGTCGCCGTTCAGTTGAAACAAGCCGGCAGTTTCGCCCTTAGCCAACATCTCAAAAGTTTTTTTGTCATTCAGTGGAATATTTTCAATATCTATTTTTTTGCCTTCCAATTTTTCTATCCGTTCCACCGCGTCGGCCAGAATAGATAAATTTTTTATGCCGAGAAAATCAAATTTCAATAAACCGATTTCTTCCACAGCGTACATATCGTATTGAGTAATAATTTTTCCTGCTTTGCCGCTAGGCAGACCTTCGCCTTTCGGGTCGTATTGAAGTGATGTGTATTCAATCAAAGGTTTCGGCGCAATGACCACGCCGGCGGCATGAACGGAAATATGCCGAGCGCAACCCTCAATTTTTTTCCCCAGATCAATGATCTCTTTAGCGTCTTTATCGTTTTTATAAAGGGTTTTCAATTCCGCTACCATTTCTAATGCCCGGTCTAAAGTCATGGGAAAACCTTGCGAACCGAGAGGAATCATTTTGGAAATTTTATCACCGACCGCGTATTCAAAACCGAGCGCCCGAGCTACATCGCGAATTGCGCCGCGCGCCATCATTGTACCGAAGGTGCCGATTTGGGCGACTTTGTCAGCGCCATATTTTTGCTTGGCGTATTCAATCATCTCGTCGCGACGATTGTCGGCAAAATCCATGTCAATATCGGGAGCGCTTGGCCGTTCGGGATTTAAAAATCTTTCAAACGGCAATTTGTATTCAATCGGATTGACATTGGTAATGCCGGCTAAGTAAGTGACCAATGAGCCAGCGACCGAACCACGAATGGTGGTCAGAATTTTATTTTCATGAGCGAAACGCAACAGGTCGCTGACCACTAAAAAATAGGGCGCGTAACCTTTATCTTTAATCACTTTGAGTTCGTATTCCACCCGTTCTTTTAATTCTTTAGTTTCGGCGATATTACGCTTTTTAAAGCCGGCCGCTACTATTTTTTGTAAAGTTTCATCCGGTGTTTCGCTGTTCGGTAATTTGAATTCTGGAAATACCCATTGGCCTAGTGGAATTTCCAAATTACATTTTTCAACAATAGATTTTGTGCCAAGAATCGCTTCAGGCCGATCGGCGAAATATTCTGACATTTGTTTTTCTGAAATAAAAGAAAAATCACCGTCGCCCCCGAAAGTCTGTCGATCTGCTCCGTCGCCTCCGTTTTGAATCGACAGCAAGGTTTCGCGAGCTTTCTTGTCCTCGGGATTGATATAATAAACATCGTGGGCGGCGACGAGTGGCAAATTAATTTTTTTTCCAAGCACAATAATTTCCTTCATTAACTCTTGATGATTTTCAATTTCCGGGTGATGAGTGATTTCCAAATAGCAATCTTCGCCAAAGATTTTTTTATACCAAGCTGTTGTCATTTCAGCTTTTTCTTTATCGCGATTTTTCAAAGCCAGCGATACTTCGCTGGAAAAAGACGGTAAAAGCGCCACTAAACCTTCGTGATATTTTTCCAAAAGCTCACGGTCAATTCTCGGTTTGTAATAAAAACCTTCCAAGTGGGAATAGGTAACAAGTTTAATTAAATTTTTATAGCCGGTAAGATTTTTGGCGAGTAGCACCAAACGCGCTCGGCGATTGTCCACGCCGGCTTGCTTGTCTAAACGGGTACGTATCGCTACATAAGCGTCCAGCCCGATAATTGGTTTGATATTTTCTTTTTTGCAGGTTTTATAAAATTCAATGGCGCCGTACAAATTACCATTGTCGGTCAAAGCTAGTGCCGGCATTTCATTTTTCTTGGCGGTGACAATTAAATCGGGAATTTTCGGTAACGCTTGGAGCAAAGAATAATGACTGTGAACGTGTAAATGGACAAATTTACTCATTGATTTATTATATCATTTAATTGTATGAAATATTTAGTTGGTATTGATGAAGTTGGTAGAGGACCGCTGGCGGGGCCGGTGGCAGTCGGGGTTTTTATCCTAAAAGAAAATCAAAAAAGGTTTAGCCTTTTTTACAAAAAAGGCAAAACCTTTTTAAGGGATTCCAAAAAACTTTCAGAAAAGCAAAGAGAAGAATGGTTTGAAATTATTCGCGCCGAGCGCGAGCGAGGCGCTCTTGATTTTTCTGTTTCTTTTGTTAGTCATACCATGATAGACAAACGCGGTTTGGTTTGGGCATTGCGAGTCGCTATCAGACATTCGTTGGCTCGGTTGCTGATTTCAGCCAACGCCGAGATTTTTTTAGACGGTGGCTTACGTGCGCCGGAACATTTCAAAAATCAATGGACAATTATTAAGGGTGACGAAAAAGTTCCGGTAATCGCTTTGGCTTCCATTGTCGCTAAGGTCTCGCGTGATCGCTTGATGGTTCGTTTGGCGAAAAAATATCCTGAATATGGTTTTGAAAAGCATAAGGGCTATGGCACCGCCGCTCATTTTTCAGCAATCAAAAAATATGGTTTGTGTCCTATACATCGAAGGAGTTTTTTGTTAGAATATAAAATATTAAAAGTTAATAAAAATTTATGACTACTCTTTACATTATTCTTGCTTTAATAGCGGTTTTAGTGGTTTGGGCCATCGCTGCTTACAATCATTTTGTCTCATTAATAAATCGTGCTAAGGAAGCGTGGGCTGACATTGATGTTCAACTCAAGCGCCGCTATGATTTGATTCCTAATTTGGTAAACACGGTCAAAGGTTACGCTTCACACGAACAAACGGCGTTTGAAAAAGTAACTCAAGCTCGAGCGGCGGCCATGGGCGCGGGCTCGTTGGAAGAAAAAGGCAAAGCGGAATTAGGTTTAGCCAGCGCTTTGAAATCAGTGTTCGCCATTGCCGAGGCCTACCCGGAATTAAAAGCCAATCAGAATTTTTTGGCGTTGCAAACCGAATTGTCGGACACAGAAAATAAAATCCAAGCGGCGCGCCGTTTCTACAACGGTAATGTCCGCGATCTCAATACCGCCATTCAAGTTTTTCCCGGCAATTTTATCGCTAACCTCTTCAAATTCTCAGCGATGGAATTCTTTGAACTGGAAGCGGACCAAGAAGCGGCAAAAGAACCGATAAAAGTGAGTTTCTAAATTTTTAGCCACGTGATATACTGAATGTTATGAAAGACAAAAAAATTAAAAAAATCAGAAGCGAATTGTCACCAGAAGCACGTTTTTTGCTCAAAGAATACAGCGCAAAAACTGATAGACAAATTAAAGCTCATAAGACTGAAACTGATAGACAAATTAAAGCTCATAAGACTGAAACTGATAGACAAATTAAAACTCATAAGACTGAAACTGATAGACAAATTAAAGCTCATAAGACTGAAACTGATAGACAAATTAAAGCTCATAAAATTGAAACGACGAATCAGATAAAAACTTACAAAACCGATATTGAGCGCTATACAGGCGCACTTAGCGAGGAATTTAAGAAAAGAGTAGGTGTAGTAGCCGAACAATTCATTAATGTCAATCGCAAACTCGATGAACACTCAGATGCGTTAGATAATCTCAATCAAAAGGTTGATAAGCACTCATTGATACTTTTCAATGTCAATCAAAAACTTGATGAACATTCCGTCAAACTTGATTCCCATACCGAAATGATCGGAGGATTGATGATAGATATGAGCAATGTAAAGGATGATGTATCAGTTTTAAAAACCGATGTGGCTGTTTTGAAAACTGACATGACTGAAGTTAAAGGCGATGTTTCCGAAATTAAGCGTGAACTCAAGAAAAAAGTAGATTATAGTAAATTTGCTGTTTTGGAAAAACATATATCTTGAAATTTTATGGTTGAAGCAAAATATCGAGATTTACACAGGGTGACGGCGACAGTGATTGTGTACAAGTCTGACGAAACATATCTCATCACTAAAAGAAGCGGAACGCGAAAAGTTTTTCCTAGTAAATGGACAGTACCGGGTGGCGGTTTAGAAATCGGTGACTACATAAATACCAAACCGAGCCATATCGGTTATCAGTGGTATGGTGCTCTTGAAAAAACTATGCGCCGGGAGCTCAAAGAAGAAGCGAACATCTCTGTTGGCAAACTGGAATATTTGCTGGATTTGGTTTTCATTCGTTCTGATGGGATTCCTGTTATTACTCTAAGTTTTTTCGCGCCTTACAAAGGTGGCAAAGTGAAACTAAATGACGAATCCACCGATTTCAAATGGATAAAGGCGAAAAGCTCGAAAAATTTTGATCTGATTCCTGGTATAGACGAGGAAATAATAATGGTTGATAAAATTTTAAAGAATAGGTAATGGCCACTCTTTACACACATCAAGATTCCAATATCCGTAAAACTTGGCTGTTGATGACAGTGTTTTTTGTTGTGATCGTGACGATTGGTTGGTTTTTGTCTTATTACTATAACAGTCCAGGTATTTTATATTTCGCTGTTTTGTTCAGTATTTTTTCCAACATCGGTAGTTATTGGTTTTCCGACAAAATTGTTTTAGTTATGACTCGTGCCAAGTTTGCTTCGGAAACAGAATTTCATGACTTACATAACATTGTTGAAAATCTTGCTATTACCGCTGGATTGCCAAAGCCACGCGTTTTTGTAATTGATGATCCGGCACCAAACGCTTTAGCTACCGGCCGAAACAAAGAACACGCAGTGATCGCTGTGACCACCGGACTTTTAGGAATGTTGGATCAAACGGAATTGGAGGGCGTTATCGCTCACGAACTTTCTCATATCGGCAATCGCGATATTTTACTTCAGACCATCGTGGTGACTTTAGTTGGTTTTCTCACCTTACTCTCTGATTTTTTTATTCGGACAAGAATATTTGGCGGTCATGGTAATAACAATGGAAAAGGTGGGCAATTACAATTAGTTGTAATGATTGTTGGCACCGCCTTGATGGTGCTTTCACCAATTATCGCCACTATTATTCAATTGGCGGTTTCTCGCAGGCGCGAATTTTTAGCTGATGCTTCCGGTGCGCTTCTTACTCGCTATCCGGAAGGATTGGCAAACGCCCTGCGAAAAATTTCTAGCTATTCTTTGCCGATGAAAGCCGCTTCCAACGCTACTGCTCATCTTTTCATTTCCAATCCGTTCGGCGCAAAAGCTCTGCGTGGTTTGCCAAAACTTTTTTCTACCCATCCGCCAGTGGAAGAGAGGATTAAAGCTTTAATTGAAAATTGAAAATATGCCCAAACTTCACTTTTTTGACTACATACTAAAAGCGACAATTTTACCCTTTATTCCAAGGTCAGTATCACCTAACAATGTTACCGCTTTTCGATTTACCACTATTCCACTTGTTGTTTATTTTTTGGTGGTCGGTGATTTTAAGTGGGGGATTGTTTTATTCGCAATCTCGGCTTTGTCCGACGGTGTGGATGGCGCTTTGGCGCGAACTCGCAATCAAATTACTGAATGGGGTAAAATGTATGATCCGCTGGCCGATAAGCTTTTAATCGGCACGGTGGTGGCGTTGGTGGTTTCCCAAATATTGGGGCATGTTTTGGCGCTGGTGATTATCGGTTTAGAACTTTTAATAATCGCTTCGGCGTTTTACCGAAAGAAATTCCACGGACGGGAAATTTCCGCTAAAACTTCCGGTAAAATTAAAATGGTTTTTCAATCGGTTGGTGTTTTCTTGCTTTTGGTTGCCGCTTCGTCCAACTCGCTTTTATTGGCGGAAATTTCTCGCTGGTTACTTTACGCCGGTGTTTCTTTCGCTATCTTAAGTATTGTTGAGTATTCCATATAATTATTGTAAATTGTTATTCGTGAGTCGTCGTTGGTTAGTTAATAAGGAGGGTTCGCATAGTGGTCTAGTGCGCTCGCTTGGAAAGCGAGTACACCGAAAGGTGT
>Ga0209542_10013442_pt1 | contig 14123 bp, 14 predicted proteins | sample RifCSPhighO2_01_FD_184028 | JGI IMG/M metagenome (GOLD analysis project Ga0209542, IMG submission 184028) | Soil microbial communities from Rifle, Colorado - Rifle CSP2_plank highO2_0.1 (SPAdes) (version 2) | ecosystem: Environmental > Terrestrial > Deep subsurface > Rock core/Sediment ...
CGATAAGAATAGAGACGCTTACAAGCACTCCCCAATAAAAATCGCCCTTCTCTACTCCGACAACTACCTCTTTGAAATAGATCGGAAAAACAAAACTTAGAATAAGTAGCGCGTAGGAAGAATTTGCAAAATCATAAAATGCCCACGAGATTGCCTCTTTCTTATTTGCATTTTCGAAAAATCTGTTGAGCATTTTTATAAATTATTCGATTTTCGATTTCTGGCGGTGTTTGTTGGACAAAGTTCGAATGTATTTTGCGGAAAATCCAAATGATTAAAGCGGACTCCGCCTTCGCCAAAGCTACGGCGGACAGGTCGGCAGGGCGAAACAATTTGTCTGGGGGAATGGATTCGCCCTGCCTTGGCTCCCGTCCCGCCCGCAGGAGGGGTCTGGGGAGGAATGCGGGCGGGTTTCGGACTGGGGTTTTTGGAAATTCGGCGGTTATCTTTAGGACAGCAAAGCTGGCGCACTTCTGATTAGGCTCTCGCTAGCTTATTATAAATCAAAGCAATCATTGCGCCAAGAATCCAAAAAGCAGACGCTTCAATGATTGTGCCGAGTGCGATATGGGTCAAACTTAAATCAAAATTTGTGACTTGTAATTGTAGCCCCGCGACAAACAAATTCATGGTCCATTCGTAAGAACGAGGTGCAATTGAAATCCACAAATGGAAAAGCGGATGTAGAATTAAGTCTATGATTGCGAGCGTGTTCGCAAATGCGATAACTTTAAACATATTTACGATATTACATCAGTCCTGCTAAATAACTACGAAATATAAAAACTAAAAGTATAAGGATTAAAACACCCGCAAAAGCCCAACGAGTGTGATAATCTTCACATCCCCTCCAATATTCATCCTTATGGCCTGGACCTTTAGCCAAAATTACAGGAATTTCATCTATAATAAGTCCCAAAGCTATGGCATATATAGTAAGGTTGTCAATCAAAAAAGCAAAAACAAATAATATTATACCGAACATGTAGTGTCGTAAACGAAATCCTCTGATGGTTTTGCCAGCCATTTTCTTATTAACTAACAAAAGCCTAGTTATAGCAATTGTTCCGAAGAAAAACAAGAAAAAATAATCACCATCAATCATATTTGTAAAATCTGTCATTTTGAACATGATTTTTGAAATTTTTTAATAATTCTTTCCAAAAAAGAAAAAGCAAGTATAAATATGGCCACTTTTTCTTTGCTTGCCCTCCTTAGTTTTGACGTAGGATGGGGCGGTCAACTCTTTTATTTCAAGCTCAATTCAAATAAATATTCATCGGCTCGCCACACGCCATCTTTGTTAATAATTTTAATTTTGCCAAGTTGATTTAATTTCAAATACCAATCTATGTTGCCGGCGACAAATTCTTTAGTTGGCTCGGAACTGAAATCTACTAATTTTGTCGAATACTTAGAAACAATTTTTTTAATAGTTGTGGCGTAATCCGTAACTGTATTCACGATAACATATAACCGAGATTTTTCGTGCATATGGTTTTTGGCAATGTCCAACATTTTCAATAATTGTTCGTTTCCATCATCGCCACCGCTAATAGTTTTATTTAATTTATCACCGATAGATTTTTGGTAGGATTCATGGACTATTTCTTGAGGTAAATTCGCAATAATAACATCAAATTTTTCTTCCTCAAAAGGTTTAAAATATTCGCCGACTTTTGCGTTTATTTCAACCTTATTATTCCGAGCATTTTTCAAAGTTATGTCTATCGCGTCTTCATCCGTGTCAGTTGCCCAAACAATGCCACCTAATTTAGCCGAAAGGATTCCCAAAATTCCTGAACCAGAACCGACATCAATAACCTTATCGCCCTTATTTATTTTTATGTTTTCCGCAAAAAATGCGCCATGCGGAGAGGGTGGAAAAATTTGCGAATTTACTTCGAGTTCAAAATCAATACCTTGAATGTGGTATTTTCTTATCTCTGTTTTATTTATAAAATTTAAAACTCTTGTCATATTTTTGGCGGCCGTGTCGAGTTAAGTACCCGTGGATACAAGGCAGTAGAAAGCCTCCTAAGGGGTCAGACCAGGGGTCAATTTGAGGCCCGTAGGTCGGGCTCGGGAGCAATTCGGGTAGTAGCAATTTTCCAGACACTATATGCTGTCAAAATAACACTTACTAATGAGCAAGAAAGAATGATATAAACGATTGTTCTGGGATAACGAATGATGTCGTAGTTTGGTAATGCAAGCAATGACACGGTGACTACGAAGGTAGTAGTCAATAAAGTGCATCCGAAAAGACGCTTAGCCATTTTTTTGATAGACAGTAAATTTTCAAGAAGCTTCCTCTTTGTATGCAGGTACCTAGCCACCCTTTCTGGTTTTGCTCGAAAATAGCTTCGCCAGTCTTCTGATATTATTCGCTGCATCTCTGTCGCTAGTTTTTCATATATTTGATTTTCACCCAACCCCAGATTAGGTTGATCGGGCTTAATTTTTTTTAGTACTTCTTTATAAAACTCAAGAAACTCCTCCTCTGTTTTCTGCTCAATAATATCAATTTCTCCCTGTTCTGCGGCAAGAAGAAGAGTAAAGCGTAACAGGTCTTTCCTGTTTTTCTTAATCTCTTCGGAAATAAAGTTAAGTCTAAATACAAAAAATGTGGCTGACAATGCCACCATTGCCGCGAGAGTTTGCGGAATTGCGCTTAAAGTATAGTACCAATAGCTTTCCATATCTGGTTGTTTTGGAAGACCTAAAGAATCTAGGGGTAGAGCTCTCGATAAATATTCTTCGACGCGTGAATAAGTCGAACAAGATGTCGTTTGAGATAAATTCGATGTTCTCCATAAAAGAAAGCGATGTCATCTTCGTAGTCTGAAACAGCTGCCGCTTTCTCGTCAATCTGTACTGCCGTACCCTTGCCAATGACCACATTAAAAACAAATTTTATTTGAGACTTATCATTCAACATATTCTCATCGGAATTTAAATGGCAGATAGCATTTCTGATTTTATTCACCAAATCTGTAATATCTCCATCGCGGATATCATCTTTAAAAGATATTCTTTTACCGAGGATGCGAAATTTTTGCAATAAATCATCCAGCTTCAAAATTATAGAAACAAACACAGGCTCCTGAAATGGCCTAAGCACTTCAGCGCCAAAGACCCCCGTGTTTAGCAAGCGGGCAATACTATCTATATTTGAGGAAATTTGTGATTTAATAAAAAAGTTATTTTTGTCCATTTTTCACAGGCTTCCAATTCCGATTTTCAATTTTGGCGGAGGGGGTGGGAATCTCACACGGCGGTCGATGACCGCCTTTCTAAAACCTTGCGGTTTTAGTATTTCCGCCACGGAAAAACTTCCGTTTTCCCGACCCCTTTCCCTGTTCGAATCCCACCGCCGAAAGGGGGTCGGGGGAACATCTGGCCCCCGTTGGAGGTGACCGAACTTTAGTTCGGACAAGAGGGCGGAAGCCCTATTGAAAAAGATTATGAAATCTTTTTGGCGGAAGGGGTGGGATTCGAACCCACGAGGCCTCTTACGAGGCCGCGGTTTTCGAGACCGCTGCCTTGAACCACTTGGCTACCCTTCCAATTGATAAACCAAACTACCCTAATGTTAATGAAAATTAGGGATTATGTATAGCTTGATTGGAATGGTTTAACGTTAGTAAGCGGAGGTATCGGGACTGGGTATATTTTTTAGTAAATCTCGGGCCTTGGTTCTGGCAAGATTGAGCGATTGCCAGTTGGTGAATGTTTTGGATTCCAAATCTTTTCTTTGAGAGTAAAGTAAGTCGCTGATACGTTTTTTTAGATCATTGTTTGATTCGTCATATCTTACGGGCCCGGGCCAGTCTAAAATTTTAAGCATTTCCGGCGCGGCATCGGGCGAGAGCTGCCCCAGATAGGCTGTATCTATTTTGCCGGTTTCCTTGAACCTTGCGATATTTTTTCGGGCAATGAAATCCTCCGGGTTCATTAAGTTTACAAATGCAAAAAATAAAATAGCCAGAACAAAAATGCGCGCGGCCAATTTATTTTCGGCTTCGTTTTTGAAAATTTTATAAACAAGCAGCGCAAAAATGGCGGCGATGAAAAATATGATTATATGGCTGTACAAACGGTCGGTGGTAAAACCGTAAGCTTGTTCATAAAGCGATAAGCGCTTTAAGGCTGAGGCCATAATCACAATAACCTCGACCGAAAGCAACAGGCTGGCGGTTTTAAAAAATATCGAATGCCCGTTATTTTTACGCTCTGTGTATTTATCAGCCGCCAAAATTATGAGAAAGGAAAAAGCGGCTACGACAATCAATTCAAAAAACCCGCGGCGGGCGTATTCTGAATAGGTAAAACCCAGTTCGGTTATGTTTTGGCCGCCGCCGAATAAGTAGGAAAGCTGGATTAAGATAAAGATCAAAAATAAGGCGCTGATCAAGCCGAGAAAAACGGTAATTTCGACAGTGCCGACAGTCCGTGGCGCTGTTTCTTTTTCAGGCCAATAAAGCCTCTTGCGATTGTCGTCTCCAAGAAAAATGAAACTATAAGCGCCCATTAAGCCGGCGGCTATTGCGGCGCTCAAGATTATTCGAAAAGGCGTGTCTGGCTCCAAATTTATGCTCACGAACTCCGTGATTAATTTTTGAAAGACCAAATCGGCCGAGGCGAACAAGATGATGAAAATCAGCAAAACGGGTATGGCCAGAACTATACCCTTGATTACCTGTGAACGCTTGTTGTGTTTTTGCAGGTTGCCACCCAGGGCCGCCAAGTCTGCGGCTGAAGAAATAAATTTTCTTAAGAATCGGAACGGCGCAAAAATGGTTTTAATATAATTTGCCAAGCCGTAGCTTTTCAAATTTTCCGCAAAAATCGTCTTGGCAATGAGCAGTAACAGGTAAATACAGGCCAGGATATTGAAAAATACCAGTTCATAACTAGCCCGCACAAAAACCATGCTGGCAAAAAATAAAAGTGGCGCTACGAGCCATAATATTGAAAGCCCAATGTTTCTTTTAAAATAAGCAGCTAACCCAAAAACACCGGCAAGTATTAGGCCAACATACAAAACTACCGAGATGCCTGGAATTTTTTCGAAAAATAGGTAATCAAAAAGGAAACCTAAAACGGCCGCCACCAAGGCAATGGCCGGAAGATAGCGATTTTTTTCTGTTTCAGCGACTGTAGAGTTCATTATTTATATATAACACGGCCTTACTTAATTTGTTACACACTCTGATTCAAAAGTTTCGTTAAAAAGCTTTTTCTGTGCATGGGCGTGGGTCCATATTCTAAAATTTGGGTAATATGGTGTTTGGTAGGGTACCCTTTGTGCCTGGCCAGCCCATATTGCGGATATTGCTCGTGTAGCTCCGCCATTATTCTATCCCTGGTTACCTTGGCAATAATTGAGGCCGCCGAGATGGAAGCAATTTTAGCATCGCCATCTACCACGGCAAACTGCAGTATTTTCATTTCCGGAATGGCAAAAGGGCCATCTATTAATAGCACCGTAGTTTTTTTCAGTTTTTCAACTGCACGCCTCATGGCTAGCCTGGTGGCGCGGTGAATATTTAATTCGTCTATTTCATCTACTTCCACAATACCAATACCAAAATCTAAGCAACAGATTGTAATTAAATCTTTCAACCGCCCACGTTCTTTGGAGTTTAACGTTTTGGAGTCGGAAACGTTTTGCAACTCCCGAATATTTATTCCGGGCTTAAAAATAACCGCCGCGGCCACAACAGGCCCGGCAAGCGGTGCGACACCGGCCTCATCAACACCCGCGACAAACTCAAACCCCTGGCTCCATAAAAAATTTTCAAAGTTTAAGTTCGGTTTTTGTTTTATTCCCATCCAAATTCTGAATAAAAAATTCCGTTTTTATAATTTTCTAATGTTGCTTTTAAGAACGGAATGATATTTTCCGGAAGCTCATTGAGCGAAAACCATTCAGCTTGATCGGCAAAGTTTCCGTCTTCTGCGTTGTTCGGTTCGCCTTCCCATTTATCGGCAACGAAGGTAAGGTCAATATATGTTCGTTCCTGACACCTATGCATTATCTGCACTAATTTCAAATCTTCGGTTTTTATTTTTACGCCTGCTTCTTCTAAGCCTTCCCTGGCAGCTGCCTGTAATGCTGTTTCGTCTTGATCAATATGTCCGCTTGGTACGCAATATTTCCCATCTTCCCAACCCGTATTAATACGTCGTATTAAAAAAATCTTATTGTCTTTTATCAATAAAACATTTACTGCTGCGTAAACTTGAAAGCGTTGAGGTTGCATATTTTTTTGGTCGGGTAAACGCCGTTTCACTTCGCTTACCTTATGTAAGTAAGCGTAGCCCGAAGGGCGGAGTTTACTGGTCGGGCTGGCGGGATTCGAACCCACGACCTCATCGTCCCGAACGATGCGCGCTACCAACTGCGCTACAGCCCGTAATGAAGCAATGCGGAGTGACTTGAAATGTGGCGCCGGTGGGGGGCCTCTTATGGATGCAAGGTTGCCCGGGTTCGAAGCGTAAGCTTCGGCATTCTTACATCCCGTAACGAAGCAATGCGAAGTGACTTGAAATGTGGCGCCGGTGGGCGCCTCTTATGGATGCAAGGTTACCCTGGTCCTGAGCGAAGCGAAGGTATCTTACAGCCCGCAAAATTTTCATCTTGGTGCCCTTACCAGGGATTTCACCCCCACACCACTGGTACCCCCGGTTGGAATCGAACCAACAACTATCCCTTAGGACGGGACTGTTATAATCCATTTAACTACGGGGGCTTATTTTACTTACAAAGTTCGTCTATTATAGCCTGAAATAGTTTTAAAGTATACCCACCCTTTCTGACTATAACGCGACACATACCATAACCTCTTCCATTTGTACCACCATCATTAATAAAAATTGTAAACTTATTTGCGGGAATCTGCGTGACCTCCGACCAATAGCGTAAACATGTCTTTTGATCATGGTTGGAGAAAATTCTTAGAACCGGTTGTATCTGGCTTTCTGGTATCTTCAAATGATCTCGGAGTACTTTTAGGTACAGTTTAATCATTTGTCCATCTGTATTTATAAACTCGCATCTTCTTTTACTACCCTCCGCCCAATATAAGCAAGCTGCAGAGATATAAAGATGTTTTTGACGCGAATTTAATAGTTGCTTCACCTCTTCCTTTGCGCGTTGCCACTCCCTATCCTTCCTTAAACTACTACCTCCTTGCTTAGATCGCAGTACTGCTAAAGCTTGGTCGCTTAACTTTATTTTTTGAATATGATGCCAAACTGTAGTTTTTGGCATGGATAGTTCCCTCATTATTTCATGTATGCTGTAACCTTCTGTTCTTAAGGTTTTTAGTCTCCCGAGTTTGCTTGGTGAATGCACTCTCATATTTCATATTATATCAAATTAATAGAAAGAGCACTATCCACTAGAGTAACAAGTTGTGGTTCTAATCATCTCTTTGTAAGCTAGTATTTAACTTAAAATTATGCTAATATTCGGAAGCTAAAAATGAATAAATCAGGGGCCCGTAGCTCACTTGGCAGAGCGTCTGCATGGCATGCAGAAGGCAACCGGTTCGATCCCGGTCGGGTCCACCACATTCTTCGCTCCTACCGGAGCTACCCCGTTCTTCGTAGTAGTAACTACTACGAAGGATGAAAGCAGTGCAAGCAAATGAAAGAATGTGCCCTACGAAGCTTAAGCGAAGTAGGGCTTTTGTTTTTTCTTTTCTTAAATTTTGTTATTATGAAAGCCAAGCATAGCGGCAATAGTGCCGCTATTTAGAGACAGCATAAATGAGAGGAATTATGGACCAGCCTCGTTATACTACCTTGGTGCACGGGCGAGTTACGCATCTGCGGCCACATCAGGGCTCGGCTTCAGCTGAAAGCCGGCGTGCAACCGATAAATTCACGCTGTTGTTGTATCCGGGCAATAAGGCGGTTTTCAAAGATGATAACTGGTCTGACCCGGACAATAAGGACTTGCCCGATGTTGGGCAGTACATCATTGCTGCTGTTGCTGTTGCCAAAACGGATGATGTTCTGCAGGGCGAGGTTCCTGCTCTGCGTTGGGCAACCGATGAGGAAGAAGACATCGACTGGCACGCCGGTTAACCGATCCCAGGGAGGTGGAAGATGGCTTGGCAGAGTCGAGGAATGCATTCGCAGGGCAGGTTCCACGAATGCAATGTGACGGTGAGCAAGGTGTTCTGGGACGGCAATTATCTTTTTGCTACGGCCCAGGTGAAAGGCTGCAGCACGGAGATTTACGCGGCTCGCAACTGTTTCGCTGAAAAAAGTAACGGCCTCTGGGACCGTCTGATGCTTTCCGACGAGGAGTGGCGGCAGGTGAAGCCTGGAGACGTGCTTTGGGCCAGATTAAACCTGACCACGAACGAGGGCCGCAGGCCCGGGACAGTGTACTGGTACAAAAAAGAACAGGCTGAGTAATGGGCGCCCGCCGGTTGTTTACGGCGGGCGCCCTTAGCTTTACCATCAAAAAACACCGGAAGCCTAAAGCCCCAGTGTCTTTGCCGGACGGTCCTTTGTACCCGCCCGGGTTTTCTTTCCTCCTTGTCGGCCGTTGTCAGTCGCCCGGCCGAGTTGTGTCCGGATCTGTACCGGAACCTGGCCGCGCGGCGATGGCCTCGATTTCGACGCACAGTCTGAATGGCAGTGCGGCCACGAAGACGACGGTCCGTGCCGGGCAGGGGCCCTCGAATGCGCCAACCCAGAAGTCATTCAGAGCGCGATAGTTGCGGGCGTTTTCTGCCGGGTTTTTGTTGAGCATGAAGATTGTCGCCTTCTTCACATCATCCATCGTCAGCCCAGCAGAAGCCAGGACGTCTTTGAGGTTGTCGGTCGCCAGGTGCAGTTGCTCGTGGAATGTGCCCGGGACGATTTCCTCGTCCCGCATACTGACCTGCCCGGAGGTGAATACCAGCCCACCAGGCTCTTCCGTGTAAGGGCTGTAAGCTCGTTTCCCTATAGTGTTGTCGCTCATCTCATCCTCGTTGTTTAGGTGCTGAATCGGGTTAGTTCCCGAACTCAAGAATATAATATAAAACTATGATGCCGTCAATACTTACTAAGGCGAGTGGATAAGCGATTTGCGTTGAAATACTTTTCAGCGCGATAATAAAAATAAGAATGCTCTTGCGTTTTGCGCTAACAACCACTCTGATTTTTGGTGGGCTGTTTTTGTTTAGCCATAAAGTCGCGGCTTCAACCGATATTCCGGAATCAATTTCTACTGATACGGTTTATTCGGCGAGCGGCGGGCCTTATCGAATAACCGATCGCACAACAATAATTGAAGAAGGCGTCAGCGTTACCTTTGAGGCCGGCGCAATAGTTGAGTTTATAAACAATGCCAATTTGTCAGTCCAAGGCAATCTACTTACTTTTGGCACGGAAGAAGAAAAAGTCATTTTTACTTCGGATAATGAGATAAAGGCTCCTGGCCAATGGGGGCAAATTATTTTTACAGGCGAAGGAACCGGCAATTTAAGCCACTCAATAATTGAGTATGGAGGGCGCTCAAGTGTAATCCCGCTTTTACGGCCGATGGTTTATGTAGCCGGCAGTTCGCCTGGCGTGACTTTAACGGATGTCGTAATTCGATATGGCGAAAGCGACGGTTTTACGCATGGCGTTGCTACGGCCGAGAGCAACCTTACAAATGTTCAGTTTATTGGCAATGGTGAGTTAGTTGATGATACGGCCTTAGCCATTTGGCAAGGTACGGTCAATTTGGAAAATGTTAGCACGTCCAGCAATAAAACCAGCCTTCAATGCGGCAGGTTAGGTTCTTTTAGCAGCTACCGTCCGGTTGTCAATGTTTCGAACAGTAGTTTTGCTGATATAGCGGAAAGCAGCCATCCGGTTATACGTCTTTTATATACTTGTCTGATTAATGCCGCTACGACTCACTGGCCATCTGACGATACGGCCTGGGTTTCTATGAGCGGTGACATTACCGGCGACGCGGTTTTGCCTGATTTTGGCATACCAATAAAAATTTCTACCAACACCCTGGATGTGGAAGGTTCTCTAACGGTTCCGGCCGGCGCTATATTTAAATTTAGCGAACGAGCCGGTCTGGCTATCAAAGGCTGGCTTGCGGTGAACGGTACTGCGGAAGAGCCTGTAATTTTTACTTCTATTAATGACGATGTCGGAGGAGATACCAACGCCGACGGTTCAGCCACAGTTCCGGCGGCGGGCGATTGGAACGCCTTGCGCTTTTTTAATAGTCCCGGGTTATCTCCGCAATCAGTTTTAAACAATATCGTAATACGTTACGGTGGCCTGGGTTTTTCCGGAACGCCTTATCGCAAAGGCGAGCTTTATTTTGGTTTGAACGCCAATCTGGAAATTTCCGGCTTGAGTTTAGGCAGTTCGGTTGATAAATGCGTCATGGTTGAGCAAAACTCGGCCGTTATTATTGAGAACAGCGATTTGTCGGGTTGCGATGGTGTGATTATTGAAAGTACGAGCAGTAGCGTTCCGGCAATGGCTGAAAATAATTTTTGGGGCTATGCCACCGGGCCTTTTCATGAGACACTGAATCCGGACGGCGAAGGCGGGGAGGTTGTTGGTTTAGTCGATTTTGAGCCGTGGCTAGGGTCTGCGCCGGAAGTGGACGATGACGAGGAACCCGAAGAACCGGAGGAGCCGGAGCCAGAGGGCGAGCCTGATGAGCCTGAACCGGAGGGCGAGCCTGAAGATGAAGAAGAACCGGCCGCCGACGATGAGGAACCCGTAGTCTTAGGCACGCGGGCAGTTGTTTTTCCGGAAATCATCACTTCCGTTTCTGAACCTCGTATCCATAAAGGAGGATCAGCGATCATTCGGTGGAGCGGCAAGAACTTTCAAACAATAAATATTTCGCCCGTTGGCGTCACCTCCAACCAAGCTGAAGGGTTTTTAGAGGTTAAGCCGGATCAAACCACGACTTACATTGTGAAAGCGATGAATGGCGATGCAATTAGTTTTAGCGCGGTTGCGATTGAGGTCGAGCCTTTTGATCGCGACCCGGTTGTAATCATCCCGGGGATCTTAGGCAGCTGGCCAAAATACAAAGGCGCGGCAGGAGAGCTAATGCTTGATCCGATCATGCGCACTTATGATGATTTACTCAACACTCTGCGGCTGAATGGTTATGTGGATGAGGAAACTCTTTATAAGTTTCCTTATGAGTGGCGCAACAGCAATGAGATAACCTGGAAAATTTTAAAATATAAAATCGCCGAAGTGCGCCGGCAGTGTAAATGCTCTAAGGTGGATTTGGTGGCCCACAGCATGGGTGGCCTAGTTGCCAGAGCGTATATCCAAAGTGACGAATACAATAATGACGTGGACCAGGTCATATTCCTCGGAACCCCCCACCACGGCGCCCCTAAGGCGTACCTAATGTGGGAAGGCGGGGAATACGGAAATTCAAATGTGGCGGAAAGAGCCGTGGAGGCTATTATAAGAAAGGAAGCACGAAAAAAAGGATATAGTTATAGTGATGATATTTCTAGTTATGTGAGGCGATATATCCAATCGCTTAATGAATTATTACCAGTTCATAATTATCTAATTGCTGCGAATGTTAATAAAGAATTAAATTATTACCCCTGCCGTGCGGTAATTTATCCCTGCAATCCGTTTCTAGAGAAATTGAACAGTGGTAAAGATAAGTTATTTCGTAGGGTAACTATTATTAATTTAATTGACGATACTGCGAATTCCACGGTGGATAAAATAAAGGTACGAGCTGTTGCAGATCCAAAAAATTGGATTCACGGGGAACCTCAAGAAAAAATTTATGATAACGGCGACAGCACGGTTCCAACCCGAAGCGCATCTCTGGGTAAAAGTGATAGTGTTGTAAGTGGATCAGAACACACCGCTTTACCGAGTTTTCTTCGGGGCGCTATAGCTAAGCTGCTTCTTAATAAGAGTGAAGTTGCTGTTAGTAAAGCCATACCTGCGGTAAAGAGGATTTTAACGATTGATAAGTATTCGCCGATTAATTTACAGGTTACCGACCCGGTAGGCAACATCATTGGTTTTAATGGTGTAAGCGAGGGGGAAAATATTTATTATTATTTAGATGATAATTCCGGAGATGAACGCATAATCATCGCAAATCCTCAAGACGGCAGCTATGTTTTAACGGCTCTTGGGAATGGGCAAGGTGAGTATGAAGCCGTTCTTACCTTGATAAGCGATAATTCTTTAACCGAACAAGTATTTACGGGATTGGCTGATATAGGCGTTTCGAAGAGCTATACCTTTCACGTTGTGGGTGAAGAAATTTTGCCTGCCGCCCCGGTTGCATCAGTTCCTATGGAAAATGAAATTATCAATGCAGAGCCAATTGAAGAAATTGACTTAATTCCCAATTCAACGGCTGCACAGACCACAAATCAATCCCGCCAGAATTCAGATTTAGTCCTTCAAGAGGGTTCTCAAATGAACGAGGAAAACGTATTGGGAGAGAGCCAAATATTAAGCGAAGCCAAGGCCGGCGCGCCGGCAATTGATAGCGGTGTAAGTGTTACAAAAAGACAAAAGAGTATTATACTTATAGTCACCTTGCTAATTTTAGGCTATATATCATTCTTAATTAAAAAAAAATAAATATGAAAATTTTGAAAGATGTTGGAGTTATATTGATAGTTGTTGTACTTGCTTTTGCATCAGCTACATATACGGCACGTTTGTATAATAATTATTATACTGTCGATTTTGGCGGCGTTGTTGGTTTGTGGGTTGGTTTTATTGTGTCTTTTTTATTTATTTTAGGCTTTGTTGTGGGGTTTAATTATATAAATTGGTACCAGCGGATAGTATTACTAATTTTTACAATTACCGCAGTTTTATATTCAGTTCAGAGTGTTTTTACCTACACAGAGGCAAGAGCCTTAGATTTGGTTTTATTGCTAGGCGGCTACATCCTCGGCCTTGGTGTTCGTAAGTTGACGGCACATCTAAAAAACAAACAAGTTTAACCGTTAAAAACTGGTAAACCCCTCCCCACGGCAAGACCGCGGGGCATCAGGGCGGGTTTGCAACGATTAGTTGCGGCTCCGCCGCTCATTTCAGCGCGCTCATCCCCGTGCCTAGAGCACGGGGCATTCGCGCGAGGCGTTGTAAATATTTAATCAACCCAATTTAGTCCGGCCGTCATAATTTGGGCGATGAAGAAGCTAAAGACAAAGCAAAAGAAACAAACAAGAACCGAGCTGCTAATTAATTATTTAGTAGATTTTATCAATCGTTATAAAGACGCGCCGCCAAGCCCGCTGCCTTACAGCAATCCCTGGCGGCTTTTGCGTTATAGCGGCCCGTGGGAAAAGCTGTATAAGAGCTACAAGTATGATCGTTTGCGAAGAGATTTAGATCGATTGAAAGAGAGAGGGCTAATATCTTATAGAACGATAGGTCCAAAAATTCAGATCGAAATAAAGCCCGCAGGTTATAAGTTTCATGAAAAATTTAATCTTAACGAGTTAGAGATTAAAATTCCTTCCAAGTGGGATAAGATTTGGCGAGTAGTAATTTTTGATATCCCAGAAAAACAGAGAAGAAAGAGAACCCTTTTACGTATGAAGCTGCGGGAATGGGGCTTTGTTCAAGTTCAGCAAAGCACATGGGTTTTTCCTTATAAGTGCGAAAGCCAAGTTGCCGCTTTATGCAAGGCGTATGATTTAAGAAAGTATGTTACTCTTTTTGAGGGAAAATATTTAGGCAACGATAGCAGATTGAAAAAAGAATTTAACCTGTAACCCAATTTAGTCCGGCCGGACTAAATTGGGTTAATTGTTTTGGTATTAGATTTTTTTGGTGCCAGGTTTTTTGATGTTGATTGTTTCGATATTAGATTTTTAGGTGCCAAATTCTTAGGGTTAATTGTTTTGATATTAAATTTTTAGGTGCCAGATTTTTAGGGTTGGTTGTTTTGGTGTCAGGTTTCTTATGTTATATATTAATGTTAGATTTTTCATCTCATATTTTTGATGTAAGGTTTTTAACCAGTGGATTTTTGAGAGTCGGATTTTGGGAAGTGGAATAAAAGGACTGTCTGATTAGGTGGCGGTTGATTTTTTGGTCAGTTTCCTGCTAAACTGGGAGCGTCCGTGCAG
>Ga0209542_10013444_pt1 | contig 14122 bp, 15 predicted proteins | sample RifCSPhighO2_01_FD_184028 | JGI IMG/M metagenome (GOLD analysis project Ga0209542, IMG submission 184028) | Soil microbial communities from Rifle, Colorado - Rifle CSP2_plank highO2_0.1 (SPAdes) (version 2) | ecosystem: Environmental > Terrestrial > Deep subsurface > Rock core/Sediment ...
TTTACATTACTAGGGCCATGGTTATATCCCGCAAGAGCGATTCTGAGCAAATCTTCTTTTTTGTCTGTGTATGCTATGAATGTTTCAAGCATTTTCTTGAAGTATTTCGTGCCGCATTCCATATTCTTTTGCGGATTCATTAAATCTTCTGACAAATAAAGCCCGCATTCGCTGGAAGCAGTGCTGGGCATGAGCTGCATAAGCCCTAAAGCACCTTTCGGGCTTATAGCATCTGCTTTCCAATTGCTTTCTTTCTGTATTATTGACTTTATTAATGATTTTACTTCAATCTTGCTGAATTTTACCAGTGCATTACTGCCTGTTATTTCCCAGTCTTCGGAAGCGCTATCAATCAGCGCTTCATACTCTTCCGGCGGTTTTTGGCATTCATTTCCCTGGATGGCATTGTCATTATATTTCTCGACAAACCTTACATCAAGATTATAATGGAAAACAAGCCCGCCGTTTTCCTGTAATCTCGTAGATGCCCTGTCATTTTCTGTTGCTGCTTTCAGCCCAAAATCATTCTTGTAATAAATTATTTCTGTGTTTCCCAATCCATAGCTTTGTTTTATTGCTGCCAGCTTTCTTGCTATAAATCCTTCAATCAACTGGGTATATATATCATGGCTCTGTGTCGGCTTCAGCGAGCCGCCGCTTATCTGCTCGATATCGACATCTTGATACCTCATTCCATACCTGAATTCCTTGTCCTTGTATGTTGTCTGGCCATTGGCATCTCTTTCCACATCATTTATAAGTGCGTCAGAAAGGTCCATTAATGATGATACGAAATCCTGCGCGGCAAAAACCATCGGGGGAAATTCTGTATAAACAGTGTTTTCATTTTTTGCTTTTGTGCTTATTTCCGTATTGCCATATTTCATAGCGATGTCCTGCTCTGTCGTGCTTTTTATATTTCTTCTTACAAGTGAAAAGTCAAATTCTGTCTTTATGTTGTCAATATTTATGCTGTCTATTCCGTTTGCGTCAAAGGATTTTGTTATATCCTGAAACGGCCCTATTTTTTCTAAGAAAAAATCATTCACATTATTTGTTTTAGGGTAGCATATTCTCGGGTTATATGACCACTGATTGTATTTATCCGGAGGCGGGAACCTTGGCGCTCCGGGACCAGGGTCTTTGCTGTAGTATTCTTTTTCGTCAAATTTTTTTGATGTTTTGTCCCTTGTCGGGTCTGTCTGATACCAGTAGATGTCGCCAATATTCGTCTTTGATGTTGTATATATATTGGGGTCTTCATCGGTGCCGCAGCCGATACTTTCATCACCTGTCTGAAATACGGACTGTATCGTAGATAAATACCATGTCATTCCTAACGAGCGGTTTAGAAGATGAAAGGCATTGACAGTTCTCATTATTTCGCTTTCTCTCATATTTATCTGCTGCTGCTGCCCTGTTTTTTTCAGCACAGTCGCGTAATGGAGGCTTATGCCAGCAAGCAGAATGACTATCATAAGAAGCGATGCCATCGTAGTTCCAGCGCCTTTTTTCATTTTGCTGTCACCACCATGTAGCCGAAATATTTCTTGAAAAACAGCGGCGCTGTCTGCGCATATTTTGTGTCATCTGTCATGTCTGCGCAGCACACGGGCGTTTTGCCTTCATTGGCGTCCTTGCATTTCCCTTCGTCATCTATTGATGTCATGCTGGGCGGACATAAATTAACTATATAAGAAAGTGACACTCCCTCTGTGCATATGCCCACATCATCTGAGCCGCAATTGAAAATTCCATATTTTCCGATTTTTTCATATTCAATTATATTTTGCCTGCAGCACGCTTCTGTTGAGAAGCACTTTCCATTGTCGTTTATCTCTATCCTTCCAACGCCGCAATTTTCCTCACCTTGTTTTTCAGTGCATATGCCGTCGTCATTTGCCCCGCAGAATATACCCTCTTTACCGACATTAAGATATTCCTTGTCATTTGCCGTGAAATAAGCATTGTAATAGTTGAGCTCATATTTTTCCAGAAAATTCTTGATGCCTGCCTGAAAAGTTTTCGACTCGTAGCCTGTTACGATTGTTTCCAGTCCCTGCTCAATCAGCTGCCGGTCCCCGATTTTTGCATGCATTATCTGGTTAGACAGGTAGAACGGCACGTTCGAGAGCATTATAAAATCGAAGGAATACGAGAACATGTCAAACTTGTTGATAATATAAAGCGATATGGACGAGTAAATAATTCCCACAACAACTATGATGGCGGTTATAGCCACGAACAGAGTCCATATAATTTCTTCAATCAATTATATCACCTATACTGACTTCTGAATGCAAAAACATCCGACGCATTTTCCATCTTCACAGCTGCCGTCGCACTCTTCTCCCGCTTCTTTTATGCCATTTCCGCATTCGCTCAGGCATACAGCTACAGCACCGACATCGCTTTCCTCAGTTGCTGTGTAATCAGGCTGATCTTTCAGAATATTACATATATCTTCTGTAAATTTTCCAATCATTTCATTATAATCCTCATATTTCGGCAGCTTTTCCGTTTTTTGCAGGTCTATTGGTATTGCCCAGAAAACTTTTTCTGAGCCTGTGGGTACATCATCTTTGTCGTAAATCACAGAAGAAGGAATAATCATTTTTTCAGGCAGACCTGTGCCTATACATTCTATGGTATCAATCAATGCATATGTCTGGTATAGGCACGCCTTTTCATATCCAGTATTATCACCTTCTGGAGCCCTGCCAAAAGCCATTTCGCATTTATCTTTGCACAAATTCTCTACCTTCTGCACAGACTTTGTTCTGTATGCATTTTCCAATGCGCAGGAAATCTTTGTCAGCCATGTTTCGTAGACAGTTAGTGTCATCTCGGCGGGCTTTACTGTGTCATAAAATTCGCCGGGCATGTTATTGTTAATAATGCCGATGCTCACGGGATATTTTTTTTCTGATGTAGCTTCTATACCTGTTTGCGGCTTATATCCTATATTCCATACATTTCCTTTTTTGTCAGAGATGACAGCCATGTACGCATAGCCGCAGAAGCTGAAAGGCATTTCCTGAGCATTATCCAATTCGTCTTCATTGAAAACAGCCATGTCATATGTAAGCCTGGATTTCAATAAATTGTCCGCAATCTCTATATTCGCCCTTGTTGTAGCGTCTTCTGTTTTTACTCCGACATCAGTAGAATAGAAAGTAACAAAAAGTATGACCATCATCATCAAAAATATCACGATCCTTATCATCGCAAAAAGGGATTTTATTATAATCATGCATGGCACCTATGATACTGATACATCACCATTTTTTACAAAAACCAATGTTTTTTGTTTCTGCTTGTCGCAATTTATTTCTGCTGTTCTGACGCTCACATGGCTTATCAGGCTTTCTCTATAAACGCCATCATCCGTTTCCAGCCTTATAAAATTTTCCTGAATGAAAATTTTGCAGCCCATCTTTGGCAGCACATATGTGTGTGTTGTGCCGTCCGGCGCTGTCTGGATGACATTAATTATGCCCGCAATCTCTCTCGCAACAAGCGGGGCATTGCTCTCTACCGCGGCTTTCACGCCGCTCTGCAGTATGCCAAAGCCGAACATCGTGATTATCAGCGTAAGCCCTATGATAACAGAAATCCACTGCAGATGCTCTAAATTCATAGTAACCTAATTAATCTTCGTCAAGCACTATATATAAATTTTTTTAAGAATCAAATCAATATCGCTATGGCCAAGGCCAGTCTATATTCATTGTGTCTTTTATGAATGATACTAAAAAACCGGAGTAATCAGCATCCTTCATTATCACGGCATCCTGCTCTTTCATATATTCGGAGTTTTTTGTTACAGGCGTCATGCCAGCAAGAGATGCAAAAAGCCGCGTATCTATATTCGTCAAGCCTCTTGCATTGACATTCGGCGTCCAGCAATAGCCTTCAGGCGTCTCGCTTATCAAAACTTTAAGGCAGTCGCCGCCATTGTCTGCATCCAGGCCTGTTACGCAGTTGTCATATTCGCTTTCGCATTCTTTGACTGTTTTTTGCTTCTGCAAAGTATTCAGGAGGCAGCCTTTGTATTCTAAATAGCATTTTACCTGCGTCGAAATTGAATCTGAATATCCCACATCAGGCTCGGTGCCATTTATATTGTCCAGGCAGGTGTAATGCTCCCCTTTTTTCACCAATAAGCCGTTTTCATAGCTGTATATGGGATAATTTTTCAGGTTGCTGCATAATCTGCTGCAGTCTGCTTTCTTTATCTCCATTTTTAGGCTGCTGCACGGGCTTGCGACATAGAAATCCGATGATTTGTAAGTTATGAACTGGTTGAAAAGATATTCGCCATATGAATCAGCACCATAGGCTGCTGCTCCCACAGTAATAGTGGGCGACCACCACAACGTTTTCAAGGCAAAGACAATGGACGATTTTACCCCAAAATATACGATGCCGCCTATGGCAGCAGCACCCGCACCAAGACCTGCTCCAATGGCTTTGTATCCTTTTGCCTTGTTTCTTGCGTCATAGTAAATGTGTATATATTTTATTTCATCACAGTATTTTAGCGGGAATGAATAAATGCCTGTCGTTGTTTTTAGGCAGAGCGTATGAGAGCCGCATGGCTGGTATTTCACCAATGTCTTTTCCAGTCCGCTCATTCCGATGTAATTGCTGAAAATAAAATCATTCCTGTCCCACGAGCCGTATGCTTTTTTCGGGTCATCAAGCGTTCTGCCTGTCGTGGAGTCCAATTCACTGTTCAGGATTATGTTGTTCACAAATATTTTTTTTCCTTCTGTATTATTCACAGATTTATAACTTTCATCAAACTTATCACCGACTTCTGTTATCCTTTCAGCAATCTTGCTTCTTTCCACAATGTCTGCGCCTTCCTTGAGCGGCGCTGCTACCCTATAGCCCATATTTTTAAAGTATATCTCCCATCCCACAGCTTCGCCGACCGGAAATGACTCATAATATAAAACATATTTCGGGTCGCCTTTTGTCACTATCTGCCACGCAGGCAGAAGCGGTATCTGGCCCAGCTGTGCAAGCCCTGAGCCGAAAACAGGCACATTCTGCGGCAGCGAAAAAGTAAGTTCAGCTTTGTTGCTCATGCATGCTTCTTCCATGGCAGCCCTAAGCCTTTCTGCATTTGCAAACGCTACCTGATCGTATGGGTTGAACTGTGCCAGAATAACGCTCAGTAGCACAATGCCTATGAGGGCAAAAATGACGCCTATCATGAAATTTATTATGATGTTTATTTCCTCAACCACCGGCACCACCAAGCAGGCTCATTATTTTGTCGAATAAACCAGGCACAGGCTTTGCAACGCCAATAATAACCAGTAAAACGACAATAAAAATTATGAAGCTCACTATGACGTATTCTATTCTCATCAAACCACCGCCTTTGCCAGGCCGAATATTTTCAGCAAATTCTGCAGCCCGCTGCTGTTGTACGAAAGGTATAGTATCAGCGATATTAATACTATTATCAGCACTGTTATAAAAATCACCGCAGTTTTCGGTATGTTCAGTTCGTCTATCATATAAATCACTTGCATTTAACTTTGTCAAAATTTCCTGTTATACTCACTGACGAAAGGTAGTAAGGATACCTGTCTTCGTCGCTGATAAGGTCGTAGTATGACTTCGGGCTTGACATATAATTTATTATCGGCTGCTTGTTTCTCCAGAATGATATGGGCAGGATTCTATTTCCCTTTATTTCTTCGGATGAAAATTCAAAAATCATGTCAGATCTTTCTCCTGAATTAAAAACTTCACTTTTGTCAGGTTTTTTTCCGAGCACGAGCTGCTTTTCAAAGTCAAGAATAGAAACAAATTCTATCTCTTCCTTGCCTTCTGTATAAAGAAATCCGAGGTCGTATAAAATAACTTTGTAACGCCCCTGCGCGCATTCTATTTTCATTTTCGCCTCGTCGCCTGTTATTTTCAGTATGCCCCTTTGCCAAAGCTTTGTAAACTTATATTCCTCGCCTGACATGAAAATATTTGAGTTCACGAGCATGGAAAATATTATGAACAGGGCCACAATAAGTATAATAAATTGCATGACATTTGACAGCGTGACATCCTGCATATATACCAGATAAATATTGCCTAGGGATTAAATAAGCTTTTTTATTGTATTCAATCTTCGTATGATTTTCGTCGTGAAGGGTATTATCTTTTGATAATACCCTTAGCAGCTAGCTATACCATCAAAAGATGGTATAGCTCACGACGAAAATCATCATACATCTTTTGAATACAATCAAGCTTTTTTATTCAATCAAGTCCGTTTCGAGCGTTTCGCCCGAAAGAAAATCATCTGTGCAGAACTCAAGAAGCTCTTCAAGAGCATTAAATCTTTCAGTGCATTCTGTCTTTTTCCAGAAGCTCAGATATGCGCTCTCTTTCACATCAAAATACCTGCCGTCATACGCCTGCACAGACAATGTGGCTGTTTTTTCGTCGCAATTCAGCTCGTCTGTTTTTATGTGAACGCTCCCGTCGCATATAACCACATATTTGTCGCATTCTTCTTCATTGTCTTTGCAGCTTTTTAGATTTATTTCCCTGTAATCGCTTTCACATTCTATTGAGAAGACAGCCTCGCACTTGCCGAAAGGCTTTTCTATGTCTTTTACGATTTTTTCCGTTTCAACGCTCTCAAGCTTTACGATAAATTTTCCGCTGTTTTTTGACGTTGTAAAAACATAGGAGTCTTTTTCATTTATCGTATTTGGCATGTTTGAGTCTTTTATGGGCGGCTCATTGCTCGTTATTTTTGCATCTAATTTAATGCTGTCTTTTGCATTCTCTGAAACAGAAAAGAAATCGCTTTTTTTCTCCTTTTCTGTGACATATGCTTTTGTGCTGATACCCTTGAATTTTACTACAGGAATTACATCTGCGCTTTCATTTCCTTTGTAATGGATAGAGCCGTTGATTTTTATTGTATAAAAATAATCCCCCGAAGCTATTGGCGGACCTATTTTCAATTCATAGCCCAGAACATCTATTATCGGCGATGGCTTGTTTGTTTGTGCATTCAGCCATCCGCCGCCAAACAACACGAAAAGCAGGTAGAGCGCCACAAGAGCAAGAATAAACTGCATCAGGTATTTTAGAATCTGCATAGCTAATCACAAACTAAAAATCTTGAGGAATGTCTTGAGCTCTGATTTGAAGGGCCCCCACATGCCCATCAGCAGCGAAAGAAGTATTACAATGAAAATAGCGATTATTACCATGAGCACTAACTGGCTTTTTTCCATAAGATTTTTTCACCTTTTTACGTGACATAGCTGAAAAAAAAGCTGCTGGCAGATTTTATTATGTCAGGTTGCCATAAATATATTGCTCCGAGCATAATGGCAACTATCGCAAGCACAATTATGAATATCGGCAGCATGCTGATCAGGCCTTTTTGTTTCGGGTTATTTCTTTTTTTCATAAAGCCAAAAGAAACAATGCCAGCTGATATTTTTATGCTGTCCTTGGCGCTATCCTTTATTTTATCAGTCGCCGCGTACAGCAGCCAGAAAACTATAATGAATATGAAAATTCCTATGACGATTGTCAGTGTCTTGCTTGTGAGCTCCATGAGATATTAATGGGTTTCTTTTATTATAAAGGTTAAGTTCTGTAGAAATGTAAAATCATGAGCACCATTTGCGTGGTGAGTATCGTCTTTCGACGATACTCACAGCTGCTAGCCCTATTGTCAAAAGACAATAGGGCTCACGCAAATGGTGCTGATAAGGAGTTCTGAAGATTACCCGACAACGCCGCTGATAAGCGGGCCGAACATCGCATAGGTGGCGAAGAAGCAGACAACAAAGACAATGAAGCCTACGATTAAAGAGTAGCCGGCCGTATTCTTGAATCCTATATTATCCTGACCGCTTTCTATGCCGTTGATGAACATTGACAAAATGAATGACACCTCAACCATATAGATGGCGACGACAATCACAAACTGGAAAGGCGATATGCTCATGTCCTTGAAATTGTTAAGGAACGGCACAGATATGTCAGTTCCTGTCAGTTTTGTGGAAAGCTCGGCAAGAATCTTGAGTATTATCAGCGCAAGCGTTACTATTATGCCCGATATCATGGGCGAAAGAAAATATGCCTGGAATTTCAATGATGTTAAAGTGTCATTCAATTCTTCCTGCACCTCTTCCTGCGTCTGGTGCAGGTTCTTCACATACATGGATATCGACAGCATTGCAAGCGAAGCGGCACTGGCGCCTTTTTTAGCAGACTCTGAAATTGTTTTCATTACAGACTTCACAAGCCTTGACGGGTAGTACCTGACAGAGCCGTATTCCTTGTCGAACATCGCCTGCTCAAATGTCATGCCCAGTGATTTCATGTTTTTTATTGTCCTGCCGAAAAGATCCTTTATTTTGAGATTTCCTATCCTCTTCAATGACTGCTCTATGGACATTTCTATCGGTATCCCTGACGAGATATGATTGCCTATCTGGAACATCGCGTCCGCGAATTCCTGTTCTATCTGCCTTGTTCTTTCCCTGACGCCAAGGCTCTGGAACGAAGACAGAATAAAATATATACCGAAGCCGAACGCAACGCCGCCGGTCAGCAGAAATGCAGCCATTATGCTCATGCCGCGCTCTGAAATATAGAATATCAGCCCCAGCGAGACTATCACGAAACCGACAAGAAATCCGAAAGGCCATGCAGGCAAATAAGATTTTCCTACCCTGAATTTCCCTTCTGGAGGTATATCCGGGCTTTCTTTTATGTCTATCTTGCTGAATGTCGGCGGCCGCATCTCGAGGATGTTCTTTATCACAAAATAAAGTATAATTGGGAGAAGAATATCATAGCCTATCAGCAAAAAATGAATGCCCACATTGAGAAAGACCGCGACAATCGGGAAAAGCACAAGTCCCATCACAGGGAGTATTATTCCAAGGGCATGTACGATCAGCACAGGCATTTTTAATGACTGGTTGAAATGCTTAGCGCTCTCCCTGCTGCCCTGAAGTATTATTTTTACTGCCTCGTCAAGTAGCGTTATCCTTCTGTCCCCTGTCTGCTTGAGCGATGTTATTAATGTCTCAACTGCCTCGACAAAGTCTTTATTTGTTGACCATCTGTTTGTGTAGTCAATAAGTGCTGACTGTATGCTGACATAATTGCCCACTTCGACATCCCACATAAGCTTTCTGAGCTCGTAGGCAAGAGGCCCGCTTATATTTTCCGATGCAAATTTTACAGCCCCCTCAAGGTTTGGGATGTTTCTCATGTAAATTGCCATATAGAGAGTCATTGTTACGATCTCGGCGCCCGTCTCTACTTCATACCTTTTTTTTAGGTGCGTCGGGTATATGTAAAGGTAGAAGGTGACCGGCAGCGCAACAAGAAGTATAATCATTCCATAGCCAAAGCTCAGTCCTGGCAGATGAAGCAGGGTTTTTGTTAAAATCAAAATAAGCGTCGGGAAGCATACAATGAATGTAAATAATAATGCAAGCGATGCAACACCTCTTGGAGTTGTCCTCAGATGTGCAAATTCCAGGGCATTTTTTAGGGTTGTGGCTGTTTTTGCATCAGGATCTATTTTCATTGCTTTTCCAGCAGCATTGCACATCTTTTCGTATATTGTCTTTGGAATGCTCGATGCAAATTCCTCTTCCTTGTAAATCTTGTATTCCCTTGAAATCGGTATTTTATTTTTCATAAAAAATCAGCCTGTTTTTTTCTTCAGCCAGTTAAGCCACCTTTCATATATCATCTTTTCATCCAAAGAGCCGACTTCTTCTTTCACATCACCGCTTATCAGATGAAACATCGAGTTTGACTCGATAATATTTTTTGCCTCCAGGAGATCAAATCTTTTTGTCTTGTTTGCATTCTCTACAATCGCTGCGAGCACGCTTTCCCTCAGCTTTATGTTGTTCCACACAGAATCCCATTTGCCTTTCCATTCCCTGACGCGCGATGCGATGTCATTCAGTATGACGCTCTCGCCCATCAGCAGGGTCTTTGTAGGTTTTAGAGTGTCTTCTTTTGCCGAATATTCGAGAAGGTTGACAAAACCGTTTTCTGCAACAGGGTCTTCGCTCCAGTGCTTTCTCACCTCGGTCAGCTCTGTAATGCGGCGGAATGAGTGCAGCCCGTCGGGCGTTTTCAGCATGTTGCATATTATTACAATGTCCGTTGCCTTGAACGATGTTTTCGGCACTTTCAAATCATTTACCACGCGGTCAAAGACGCCGTAAACGCTGTCGCCATGTATTGTCCCCGCGACAACATTGGCAAGCGCGCCTATCCTCATCGCTTCATATAAGGCGAGTGCTTCCATGCTGCGCACCTCGCCTACTATAAGGCATGAGTCGCCGAGGCGCAGTGCAGTCCTTAGCGCTTCTTCTGCCGGCAGTTCTGTCTCTATCCTCGTTATCACGCTCCTTGACTTCAGCCTTTCTATATTGAATCCTAATTCTCTCAATTGATCGAAAGGAAGCTCAAGGGTATCTTCAACTGTAATAATTCTCAGCTTCGGCATTATCTGCACCATGCAGCTTCCCAAGAAAGAGGATTTGCCGCTGCTCCTCGTTCCTGCGATGAGCATCGTTCTTGAGCCGTCTATGAGAAACCATATCAGCGCTGCAGCGAATGGGTTGAGCATTTTGTTGTTTATGAATAATGGGAGCGTCCATGGCTTGTCCCTGTGCCGCCTTATGGCAAAGCCTAGCCCGTCCGGCGACAGTGTCCTTGTTATGGCAGCTATTCTTGCTCTTCCTCCGGGCGCTGATATTTCTGTGTCCAGCACAGGATTTGCCTCATCGAGCGGCCGCCCGCTTGTAAGGCGGAATCTTGTTGCCCAGGATTCCGCGTCTTCCCTGCTGGGCATGATGTTTGTTTCGCACTGCTCATGAACGCCGTGATAGATATAAACAGGGCTGTATCCTATGGGAGAGTTTATGGATATGTCCTGTATGTTTTCATCCTCTAAAAATAATTCCAGCACGCCTATGCCTGCTGTATACCTTGTGAGTATGTTCGCAAGCTCTGAAAGTTTTTTTTCATCTATCTTCATGTTTCTGTTTTTTGCGATGTCCCTGAGCATGTCAACGCCGATTCTGTAAATGTTTTCCCTTATCCTCGCCGGGTTGGACAATTCAGCCTCTCTTGGCTCGTGCCTGCCTATATACTGCCTTGCTGCGTCAAGGAGCGTATATTCTTCTTCGTCAAGGCGGAATTCAGGCGGTATGATATGATAGAGCTTCCTGACATCGCCCCGCTTTTTGTATATTTCTATCACAGAATTTCCGACAGAATATCTTTCTATCAGCTCCGCATTCTTGGGCGGCATCGATATATATCTTGTGTACATGAAGTTCGGCCTTACAGTCGGGTGAAATAATTTTCTGTAGAGCGAGCGGTTTGCGTGTTCATGGAGAATATCCCTCGTTTGCTGAATCATTTCACAAGTTTCAAGAATTCTCTGCATGGGCAGCAGCGCATTGTTTAAATAATGAGAAAGGCATCTTTTATGGTCTATTTCCCTTTCCATCTTTACCTTCGTGTGCCTTATCTCCCTCAGCAGCTTTTTGTACGCTTCTATCGGGTCGTATTTTATTTCTGTCAGTATGTTTTGCAGCAGCGTGTATCTCTGCTGGATGCAGTTTTCATCAACACTCACATTATTAATGGAGATTATTTTCTCATTGATTATTTTTTCATAAGCCCTTGCGATTTCAAGAAGCAGCTTTGTCTCTGAGAAATCGTATTCATGCTCCTGTCGCTCGGCAAATATGACGCGAGATGCTCGCCCTACTTCAAGCAGCTTTTCCACTGTTTTTGCCATGCACACCTCGCTGTCCTCTATGCTGCAGCCGTATATGCAGTTCAAGCAGTTCACGCGTATGGCTTGTTTTTCCTCATTATACTCGTATTCGCAGACCATGATATAAGATTTGCTTGCTTGATATAAATAATTTTTAAAGTCGAGATTGTATTCCATAAAAGTATGATGATTTTCGTCGTGAGCAGTATCATCTTTGGATGATACTGCTAGCTGCTAAGAGCATCGCAAAAATGCGATGCTCTTCCCGACGAAAATCATGCTTCAATTGGATACAATTTTGAAGACGCTACAGATAACTTAATAAGCAGGCAAGGACAAAAGATAAAATATGCCGCATGATGATGCAAGGATGAGCGCAATCATTCAGGAGCTTGTAAGGAGAACAAACGACGAGGCAAAAAGGCTGCGCGACATCGAGCAGAGAATAGACGCCATAGAAAACAAGATAAACACGGTGGAAGAATCATCTTTATCAAGGGCAAAAAAGATAGGCGACAAGTTTTCCGAGTCTGAACTGGCGATTATTAGCGTAAATGACGAAATAATAAAGCTTAAAAACAGCCTCGACAAAATAAATAAGCAGATGGACAAGTTTGCTCTCAGGCGCGAGGTAAAGGAAATCGAAAAGATGCTTGAGCTGCTGACGCCAGAAAAGTTCGAAGAAAAAATAAGTGTTTAAAAGTGTTTAATATGCTATTCAAGAAAAAAAAGCCCGAAGGTTCAGTGCCCATAGAAAAAATAAGGGATATGTCAGCTTCTGGCAGGTCTGATAAAGAAATAATAAAGGTGCTGAAGAAAAAAGGCTATTCCTATCCTGATATAGAAAAGGCAATGCTTCAGGCAGTGAAGGAAGGCGTCGAGGAGAAGCCAGCGCAGCCAATACAGTATGCGCCTCAGCAATATCAGCAACCATATCAGGAACAGAACATATTCTCCCCTTCACAAGAAGAGATTTTTGATGAAGATATGCCTGAACAGCAAGATACGGAATCAAGCATAATACTCGAAGAGGTTGTCGAGGGCATTGTCGAGGAGAAATGGAATAAGTTTGATAAATCAGTGGAAAGCATGAAAAACGAGTTCGCAAAAATCCGCTCTGATATGGCAGGCATGGAGCAGAGATTGTCTTCCAGGAAGGAACAGTCAAGAGACCTGAGCCCTGATGTCGCAGAGCTGTCAAACAAATTAGAGGACTTGGAAATAAGGATAAGCGGTTTAGAAAGAGCGTTCAAGCAGTTCCTGCCGTCGCTCACGAGCAATGTGCAGTCATTGTCAGAAATGATAAAGGACATGAAAGGCCATCAGCAACAAAAACCTGATTTCCTGAAGCCTATCTGAAAGAAAAAATCATTTATTTTTTAGTTTGTAAATTATCGAAAAAATAATCAGATTTACAATAATCCAAAAAATTATATCGAATATAAGCATTCGAACAGACCACGAAGATTCCCAACAAATATAAGCTGTACCCAACCGCATCCATCAGGTATGTAAAAATTTGGGTGCAACGCAACTATTTTTCCCGTCCTTAAATAATCTGGACAGGCTTCCCAATAACAAGGATTAAACAAAATGGGAATATTTACAAAAAATATAATAAAAAATGTTATAACTAGAAAAATAATTTTTAATTTGCTTATAATAAAAAATTCTTTCCAATTCATTTTAAAGTTTCGCCCGATTTATCAGCTGTTCCCGCCTATAAAATAAACAGCTATCGCCATCACGATTATTACAAAAATGATAGCGCCGACTTCCCAGTTGACCCTCACGCCGAAAGCAGTGCCTATCAGCGTCGCGAAGATTATTATGCCGATGCCGATTACAACAGCAAGCGTTGCCTTGTTGCTGCCTAATTTGCTTATGTCTCCGCCCGTGAGGGCGACGAAAAGTATGATAACTAATATGCCTGCCAGCACCACAGCCGCTGCCCCGAATAAATCAATAAAGAAATTGCCGAGCGCGGGCCCGCCGAAGCCCACGACAAAAAAAGCAATGACCAAAGAAATAACTCCAGAAATTTTTTTGTCCTCGCCCAGTGCTTTTGACTTCAGCAATAATGCAAAAACAACAGCAAACATGAAAAGCCAAGGCAGCAAAAAGCCGAAGAAGCCCAGCTGCTGGAGGTTGCTTACCATGACCGTGAACGGGTTTGCCAATTCAAAACACCAAAAAGTAATTTAATGCCGGCTGATTAAAATATAAATAAAAACAGCCGACTATTCTTTTTCCTTTTTCTCGGGCTTTACGCCACCTTCTTCTTCCTTGCCGCTTGTTATGAATATC
>Ga0209542_10013445_pt1 | contig 14120 bp, 11 predicted proteins | sample RifCSPhighO2_01_FD_184028 | JGI IMG/M metagenome (GOLD analysis project Ga0209542, IMG submission 184028) | Soil microbial communities from Rifle, Colorado - Rifle CSP2_plank highO2_0.1 (SPAdes) (version 2) | ecosystem: Environmental > Terrestrial > Deep subsurface > Rock core/Sediment ...
CCAGTACTCGCCTAAAAATCCAAGCCGCATCTTCAGGAGGAAGTCCTCCCGGAAAAGCGTTTTTGATTTCAGTGAGCGAGACAAACCCTGGCTTGTACTCATAGAGGTTCACCCGGTACTGCTCGTTTCCAGCTTCGGTCAAAATGACCGAATCAAGGAGCTTGGGCAAAAACGGGAGAATACCCTTCAGAGCCGCCGACTTACTGGCTTGCGCCAGCAGGTTGGCTTCACCGACCAGGTAGGGATTCAGCGTGGGATCAGCCGCGATCTTCGCAAAGATTTTTGACCCATCCGCCGCTTCACCCAAGTGGATGTTCGAGAAGTCTCCCTCCCGATATGCTTCCACATCGAGCTGGTACGTTGCCGTACCGGCTGAGACGGTCACCTTGGTACTAGCCGCCCCACCCCGTGAAGGGATGAAGCTGTTGTCGTACACCCCGGCCACAAGCGCATCTTGCGCCCGGCGGTAGAGGGTAGACAGTTCAGCAAACACCGCTGTGGCTAGAGCCACTTCAGGAGCACTCACCCGGTCCGGGTGAGTCATCTTGGCGAGGACAGCGTATTGCTTCTTGAGTACTCGCTTCTTAGCCTCAATGTCTACTCCTGTAAGTGACCCAAAGACATCGGCAAACCGACTCGCTTTCGCAAACTGGTCGCGTACGACCTCAAGGGCATTGCTCATAATTATTTCCTTTCTGTCAAAGAACGGATACTTCGACCATTTGTTTGGATGAAGTACTTTGTGTATATCTGACACTAATGTACTCCTCACTTATATTAGTGTCAACACTACACTAAGTTATGATACAAGATTACCTTATTGTCAAAACTACACTATTTACAGACAGCAAAAGAGCGGCCTTGCGGCCGCTCTTCCCTTCTCATTAGATTACGAGCGAAAGCTCAGTGAGCTTCTCAGAGGTAAACCGGTACAAAGCAGCTGGACGGTTCTTCACCCCCTGCTGCATCTCGCCTGTCTCCACCACCATATCAAGCGCAATGATTTTCTTTCTAAAGTTTCGCTTATCAATCTCCTTACCCAAGATTAGTTCATAGACCGCCTGGAGTTCACTGAGTGTAAATTCTTTTGGCAGCAAGTACTGCGCGATGTTGGTATAAGAAATCTTACCCCGAAGACGACTAAGCGCAACCTTAAACATCTCATCATGATCATACGCGAGCTTAGGTAGCTTCCCCACTGGGCAGAAGCGTAGTCCCTCACCTAGTTCTTGCTTAAGTGCATCAGGCCGTACGAGCCCGAGGTAGCTTATCGAGATCACCCGATTACGCGGATCGCGTTCAATCTCACTAAAGGTATACAACTGCTCAGTGTACGATTTTTTTAGTTCTGCCTTACTTCTGATATGACGTTCGAGCGCCACCTCCGCTGTTTCATTAGCAAAAATCAACCCACCAATAAAGGCTTCAATATTGGTGTAGTACGGTGGACGATTTACTTCACCGAGGAGGACCGACAGCTTCCCATCGACAACGGCAAACATCACCACATCCACCGCCATCGCGGCAAACCTTAATTTATCTGGTGCTTTTTGTGACATATTAGTGTGAATTGTACACCTAGTCGGTTGGGAGTTCAAGTGTTGTGTACAGGCCAACACCTAATTTGTTAGACCTTGAATTCTTACACCTATTTGAGTACAGCCCATTGTTTTTTGTTCAGTAATATAAATCATTCCTGCTGACTCCAATTCTTTAAAGGCATGGGCGATACGTAATTTAGTATCTCCATCTGTAATACCAGCATTTTGCGCAAAGATAGTTGAGATCTGAGTGTCCCAATCTCCAACTATAGTCTGCCCACTCATAGTAGTGGAGCGTTGAAATTTAACCGCTCCCCACAAAGCACCTTTGTGAAGAATTATCAGTGCATGAGGGCTGATACGTGCTATCTGTGAAAGTAAGTACCCACTTTCTTCAAACGCACCCTCAATATTTTCATCAGTTATGTTATATAAAACGTTTGCTAAAAGTACTAACCATTCTTCATCTAACTCACCGCTGTCTACTATCTGTATAATTTTATGGAAAAGTATCGTTCCTGCTCTAGAACCAACTATATGCTGGAATTTTGCTTGTGCCCCTTCAATATTTTCAAAACGATTACTGAACGAGCGCAAGATATTACTTAATTTTTGTTCTCTGACCTCTTGATTAACATTGTCTACCGCAACCATAAACTCCCTCAATCCAGGTATGGCTCCGCCAATTGTTTTAATTGCCGCATTCACCAACGCATCGCGATTTTGTTTGTCAGTAATATCTGTCTCATTGATTAGATTTATTTTATCTAAAGTACGCGCAGCAACTGACACAGGTCTCTTATTAAGTCTTTGGTTATCACTCATATCGTTTATATTATTATCTCTTTGAGAATCGTTTCCTATTTTATTGTCCCTGTCCCCTTTTACCTCAATTTTTCAAGGAAAACGTAATGGTTCAATAGCTTTAATGTCCAGCGACAAGACCTCCAACTGTTGCAGCGACATTATCAAACACAGATCGTAATTTTGTTTTTGCTTGGTCAGTTAACAGAGCCGTATGCATTACAGAATTTCTTATTGGCTTGTAAGGCTTGTCCTCATCTTTTAAAATTGCATTTCCTATGATTTTAGCCAAATCGTTATAGTCCAAATACATCAGCAAGTCATCTTCTGAGGCTCTAATTTGAATAGCTGTTCCTGCGTCACTTTTTTGCTCTTGGAGCGACAGCTTCCCTCTCTCGGCCTTACAATGTGAACACCATTTAAGTAGCTCTTTTGGATTTCTATCTACACACTTATTACCCGCAGGATCGATATTCAGACAATTTGTTGGTGTCGTTCCAGTACTTTGAATATGCATACGAAGGAGATTTTCTGACAAAAAACAATCTGTATACGCAGGAATATTGAATTCCGCATCCTCTTTTAAAGAATTGATCCAGTCATTTCCATGACCACCTCCTTGTTTATACCCGCCAGCCGTCTCATTAAAAAGACTTCTTGCATATCTCTCTTTTTTGCCTTTTTGAGGATTTTCCTCATCCCCTACATTATCGTGCTTTAATCGCCAACTATCCCATTGGTTTGTAATCTGGCCCAATATCTCATTTTTAATAACCGAAAGAAGTGCTTTGTATGGTTCATTATCTTCAATAATACCCTCTCGACTACTAGTAAAGACTTGGTCTTCTATACTGTTATCTAATTCATTGTAATGAATTTGACCATATAGGTAGCTAGCTACGATACGAGTTGAAAACGCGGGCATGTGCTTCAAAATATCTTTCTCACGTAAACGGCCGTTTACAAAAAAATCAATCCCTGCCTTTTCTTCACTTCCTGTAATCTTTAGATGACTTGGCTTTTCAACTGAAGCGATAAAACCTTGAGCCGATGTGCTTGCAATCTCTAGGTCTTCTGACTCTTTTAATGAAGTAAGATTATTTCCAATATACTGATCTTCATAATTATTTATTGTCCAAAGAAATTCTGTTTTATCTGCAACCTCTTGTAAATCATCAGAGGTAACAAGTTCATTTTCAACAAAAATATTAAAGTTCTCGTCAATAAGCGAAAACTTGAAGTGTAAAGCGATTAACTTTTTTAAATAAGGGACTGTATTCCTGATGTTTTCTTTTGTATTTTCAAAAAAAATAATCGTTCCTTTTTTGTGATCAGCAACATATGGTGCGAATAGATCCATATTCACATTTTCCAAACTATACTCAGCAGGTCTTACTTCATGCTCAATGGCCTCATCCAATCCAGAATTATCAATTACACCACCCACGTACTCGTCAGTTCCCTCTTTTTTTGTGATTATACTAACCCTATCTGCACAAGATAATAAAGCAAGCTTACCAATACCCTTAGCGCCGATATAGGGGCGCCCATTTACAGAAGTGAGTCCTCCAGTCTTTCTTTTAGAGTAACCAATTGTTAGAAACTTGTCTTGGAAATCATCAGCGTCCATTCCTTCACCGTCGTCTTTTATGACAAAATTTCCCCTCGCACGGTCAACATATATCCATACATTGTCAGCGCTAGCATCCCATGAATTTGAAATTCCTTCTCCTAAAACTGTTATGAAGCTTCGATAGAGATTCCTTCCCAAATGATTTAGTACACTTAGCGATATTTCAAAAGTATAATTATTGTTATTTTGAGGCATTAATGCTAAGAATATGCTTTTCTATACTTTTTGCAATTACCTCCCCAGCCCGTACAGGAACAGCATTCCCAATAAATCTAGCTAGTTTGGAGGTTGTAATTTGATCAGCCGGTGCAATAAACTTGTAACTCTTAGGGAAGGTCTGGAATAAAGCCGCTTCCCGGAGAGTAATTGCGCGATCTTGTTCCGGATGACCATAGCGCCCATTACCAAGTCCCGTACATTGTGTAGTCATTGTTGGTGATGGTTCGTCCCAACTCATTCTCCCGTACACTGTTCCTCTATAAGAGTTGCCAGTGTCCTTTTTGTGACACTCTAAAACGAGATCGTCACTCCAACTTCGAGAGTTGCCTCCGTCCTTTGGCGTAGCTTTTATACGCTTCTTATTTAGTGGACTAAGTGATCTTGCTCTGTGAAGTGGGTCTTTCTTAGAAACCTGACCATCAGTAATTACCTCTAACTGCGCAATAGTATCTCTAACTGTTTTCTTTTTATTTAAATGAGTAGGAGGTATCAAATTAATTTCACCATGTTTAGATGCAAGGAGAACTAAACGGAACCGGTTTTGTGGCACGCCGTAATCAGAAAAATTAACTATTTGATACGAGTAATGATATCCATTTTCATCAAGATTTTCTAGAAACTTTTCAAATATGGGATTTTTCAACAACCCTTTCACGTTTTCCATTGAAACAATGTCTGGCTGAATACCAGTTATTAGCTGTGCAAACTTTTCTAGAGGCTGTAACTGCTTATCGGTAATACCCCTAGTATTAAGTTTAGAAAACGGCTGGCATGGAGCGCAGCCAACCAGTATTTTCATTCCCTTAACATCACCATACAAATCATTTAGTTGGTTTGTGGTAATATCTAAAATATCGCCGTCTACAAATTGTGCTTTATTATTCTGCTCAAAACCGTACTTACAAGCACTGTCATTATCTACACCAGCAACTACATTAAAGCCACTTCTTACAAAACCATGAGAAAGGCCGCCAATACCACAGAACAAATCAATGACTTTATGTTCGCTTTGCATAGCTCTATTGTAATCTAAAATTTAAGATTAATCGATTGCTTAAATTTGATAAGTTGAGACAAATGGCAAATTTACTGTTGGTTGCTTTAATTCTTTTCTCACAGATTATTAAGTTTGAGAATATACTCCGGTTAATGAATAAAGCATCTCCCAAAATCCGTCACTGGCAGCCTGGTCAATTAATAATGTGTAAGGAATAAAATCTTTCTGTCTAGGAGCCTTTTTGTTTCTACGCAAAAGTAGGCGCCGATCTTCTCCGTCGACGTTATGTAAAATAAACAAAAAATCTAAGTTCGAAATCTCTTCAGAGTCTTTCTTATATATGTACACACCATAGTCCCTTGAGTAAACAAAGCCAAATTGTTTGAGTAGACTGCGGAAATCAACCTTGCTGTAGCGATAGCTAATTACACCTACCTGTGTATCTTTATTCCAGTTCTCTTTCTTCTCCCGTTTATGTATTTTTTCAGCGATTTTATTCCATTCCACTAAATCGCGCTTCTCGACACTACTTTTTACGTCAGCGATAAGTAGTACATCTTTCGGATCTATAAGATACTCAGCCCCAATTTCTCGTCTTCGGATTGAATGAGGAAATATAACTAAATCTGCCTGCTTATATTCTACCTGACCCCTAACCTCTCTAACTGACATTACGCCAGATGTGCATAATGTTGTACCGCCAAACTGGCTATTAATTTGATCACGTATAAATCTCTCACGAACCTGTCCTTTAGTAAGTTCATGATTTAAAAGTAGGGATGCATCAAAATGATCATTAAGTAGTTTTTCTATATAACGATTATAGTCAGTATCGTACATAGAATTTTATTCCGACCAGAGTTTGGCAATAGTGGACTGGGTTTTTTTGGTGTAGAGATCAACCAGGATGCGAGCTGATTCGACATGCGCACGTTCTGCTTCAATGGTGTCAACAATTTGTTTCTGGGTTGTAAGTGGTGGGGTGGGAATAACTAGATCTTTGATTATTGTTTGCGATATATTAGGCTGTGCTCCTCCACCAGCTTGCCTAACCATTACATCTTTCATCCCCAACAACACATAGTATATGAATTCTGGGATAAACCTGTCTGATGGCAAGATACCGCACACTGCTTGATTTGTTGAGCTTTCGAATTTCAAAATACCAACTTGACCTGCTGTAGCACCGTACATTGCAACAAGGACGGTATTAGAGGGGAAGATTTTTGCGGACGAATTATCAAGTCCAGCTTTTGTGATGTATAACTCAGACTTATCAATATAGCCCTGACTGACTTCACCGCTTCGTAACCATGGGATTGTACCCCCCTCGTAGTATTCGGAAACTGATTTTAGTGGGGTTCCGCCAGAAGTCGTGTCACATACTTCGCCTAATTTAGTCATCGGCCACTCGGCATCAATAACAAACGATGGTTTCCAGTTGCAAACAATTTGGCGGGCGCCGTCGATGATTTTTTGGTAGCTGTCAAGTTCAGAGACAATTTGCTGTTGAACCTTAAGTGGAGGGAGTGGAATTTTTATTTTTGAGTATTGTGAAATCCAATATCGCTTATGTTCAGCAGGTACAAAATCAATGTTCTGCATTGCGTAATACACATAACGAATGTCTGCTTTGGACCTGTCCACCTTGAGTATCTTCATCGCTGATGATTTAACCTTGAACGGGAAGTCAACAAGCTTTGTTGCAGTTGTAAAATCATCAAAAATTATGACCGGTAAGGTCTCAGTAAAAATACCTTCGGTCTCGTTCGTGTAGCCAAGAATGAATGATTTACCTGCAGTTAATACTGGGGTTTTATATGAATCATCATATTCAACCGAATTAACAATATAGGGTGTAGGTTGTTCATATTCAAGAATATCTCCCAAGAAGACCATGTCCCACTGGATATTAGAATGGTCTGGTCCGTCTACATAACGACTCGCCGACAGATTGAAATCAGTGGTCTCAGCAATTGTCTTCCTCGGAACCCATTTAGAAATGTTCGATTCAACTTTTTTTCCCTCTCTCCAAGCATTTAATACCATGAGTGCTTCTGGTAAGTCATTCTTAGAAATTGGACGGCGCTGCGCACCGAGGTCAAAGCCATCGTTTTCCACTTTCACAAACAGCAGTTCGTCGCTTTGCTTGGCATGCTCATTATCAAACAAAAGGATACTTGTCTTCACCCCGGCATACGGGTTGAACACACCTGCTGGCAAGCTCACTACTGCATATAGTCCATCCTCTACCAATGCTTTGCGAAGTGCTTTGGTAGCTGTATCTGATTTGAAGATAATTCCTTCCGGCACGATAATACCCGCCCGACCCTTTGGCTTGAGGTGGTTCATAATGTAGTCAACAAAGAGCACCTCGGATCGATTAGAAGGCAGGCTAAATTTATTGTGGGGACGGATACCACCCTGAGGAGACATAAATGGTGGATTCGCTAGGATAACGTCGTACTTTTCACCCCAATTTTCTTCCTGTGTTAAAGTATCGTACTGGCTGACCTGAGGATTTTTGAACTGATGCAGATACATGTTCACCTGTGCAATACGAACCATACTCGGGTCGATATCGTAGCCCTCAAAGTTGGTGAATAGTTTCTTACGCTGTTCAGGAGTAAGTGGTTTTTCTTTATGTTCGGGATCATCCTTCCCGTCGTGCTGCTCAATAATGTGCTTGTATGAACTCACAAGGAAGCCTCCGGTACCACAAGCAGGATCAAGAACTTTGTCGTCTTTGGTAGGGTTTACCACGTCCACGATGAAGTCGATGATGTTGCGCGGGGTACGAAATTGACCAGCATCACCTTGACTCGACATGATAGACAAGAGGTATTCATACGCATCCCCTAAATCTTCTGGATGAGCGTAGTCAAAGTAGCTGATTTCCTTCAAGAATAAGCCGAGGGTTTCAGGACTACGGTATGGGAGATAAGCAGATTTGAAGATATCACGAAATAGTGGTGGGAGTTGCTTGGCTTGTGAGAACTTAACAAGGGCTTCGGCGTATAGATTCATTCTTTCTTGGTGGCCAAGCCGATCACTCATGATTTTGGTCCAGGCGTATGGCTCAAGGTCGCCAATAAAAAATGATGGGTCACCACCGGCCTTAATGGCTGACTGATCCATATCGTCCATGAATTTGTATATAAGAGCGTTCGTGATTTGGTCGATTTGAGAAGTCGGGTTTGGGACCACACCAACTAGTACCTGGCGAGCAGAGTCGATATGTCGTTTAGTGTCGGCGTTAATCATAAAATATTAAAGGTTGGTGAGGTGATAAGCATAATCATGTATGTATTGAGGAACGAGTTCACGGTAGACGTTAAGCTTTTGGTAATCACTGAAGTCGAAGGAAGGTGAAAAGTTGAATTCGCCTGGTTGGTTACGTTTTATGATATCACGCACGTCTTCATCAGTAATGTAAGCTTTGAAGAAATTCTTGGCTGGCCAGTAGTGCTCTTGGTCAACCGGATGCACCTCAGTAAATTTCTCCCACTCTGCTTCGAGGAGATCATCTTTCATTTCAAAGCCTTCCTTATCACCAAACGCCACCTCTAGGAACTCACGAACTGAGATGCGACGGTCGATACCAAAGATTTTACGGATACCAGAAAGACTGAGGAAGTGTTTTGGCTTATCAAAGATGTTGGTTTTGGCGTAGTCTTCTGCACCAGTAATGTCACCATTCTTCCACATTGTAGTGAGGGCTTCATTATTGAGAATATCTTCTTGGACGGCTTGTTTGAATCCTTCACGATCAATGCGCATTCCTTCCGCACCAATTTGTGTTTCAGCGATGGTCGCAATCTCATCCGGTGATGCTAAATCAAGCGGGCCACGGAATATTTTCTTCCCGTCCTCATCAACGAATTCACCTTGGCCACTAGTAGATGTAGGGTCAGTATCAGTAACTTGTGTAATCTTAGGAAGCTTTATTTTTTCATCGTATGGAAATTCGTTTTCAAAGTATTCACACGTAGCAAAGAAGTCGAAAAACTTGAAACGCTCTTTGTCTATAACAGTGGTCTCATTCGTGTTGTAGTCTAGGTATTCAAAACGATGTTTGCGAGTACCGCGACCCTTAATCTGCACAAAGTCTGCCGGACTAAACACTGGACGCATGAGAGCGATGTTGAGTAGGTCCTGACAGTCATAGCCTGTAGTCATCATTCCAACGGTAACAGCGACGCGGGTCTTGCTGGTTTCGTAGGCTTCAGGATACTTGGAAATACCACCTAATCGGTTATTGGCAAAGTTGATAGTCATTTGCTGGGCATCAGAAACATGAGAAGTCACCTGCATAGCAAAGTCAGCCTCTGCATACATCTGTGGCCACTTTTCGAACGCAAGTCTGTTAAGGATATTAGTGATACGTGAAGCGTGTTTTTGAGATACACAAAAAACGATAGTTTTACCAAAGAGTGGCACTCCTAATTTGGTAGCGATAGGATCATAGAGGCCATTATCGAGGAGCGCTTTAGCCATAGCAATATTGGTTTCATCATTGAAAAACTTACGTTCAAAATGACGTACCTTGTATACCTCATCAATTATTTCACCCTCCTCTGTTGTTGTGTGAACGGCGTACCCTTCCTTGGAGAGAAGTTCAGTGGTGATATCAGTACGAGCATCCACTAGGGTTGGTTGAATTAAATAGCCTTCACTTGAACCCTTAAGGAGATCATATGAAAATGTTGGTTTACCTGGTTCACACCCAAAGGTCTTATAAGTATCGGCCAATAGACGGCGTTCGTATTCTCGTTGTGATTCTGTGTCTGAAGCATCTAGTCCCTTCAGATAGTTTTTTGGGGTAGCAGTGAGTCCGAGCTTGTAACCAACAAAATATTCAAAGACTGCACGACTATTACCACCAATTGATCTATGGGCTTCGTCTGATATTACAAATTCAAAATCAGTTGGAGAGAATTCTTTTTTGTAACGGTCGCCAGCCATAAACGATTGAATGGTGGAGACCACTACACTCGCGTTTTGCCATGAGTCCCTATTCTCTTTATATACAACACAACGGTAGTCTTTACCTAAGTATTGAATAAATGCTTTCTTGGTTTGGTCCTCGAGTTCAAGACGGTCAACGAGAAACAATACCCGCTTGGCGTTACCAGATTTGAGGAATAGTTTAATAACCGCTGCTGAAGTAAGGGTTTTTCCTGTACCAGTAGCCATTTCAAAGAGGAAGCGCTTATTCCCTCCTTTTGAGGCTTCTTGGAGTGCTTTTATGGCCTGGACCTGGTATGGCCGTAATTGCTTTAGATTATGACGACGAAGAAAAGCGCTACGTGTAGAATCCTCTTGAAATTCAGGATCACTAGCATACCCTGGCATTTGCGTAGCCACTACATAATTTTCATCTACCTCTGTAGAAGCCAGCTCTTGAGGATTTGGAATGTATGACTTAAATTGTGTCAACGATGACTGTGACGGGAATCGAGTAGTAGTTTCTGGAACCCCATATTTTGTATCCCAAAAGTAATGAATATTACCGTTTGAAAGAATAACAAAACGAGCATCAACTGTTCTAGCATAATTCCGTGCCTGTTCTTTGGCAGAGAGTGGATCAATAGCTTCACGTTTTGCCTCCACAACTACTAGAGGTCGTCCATCGGTATCAAGTAGCAGAAAATCAATTGCCCCACTTCGCTTGTCGTGAGTTTCTGCAAATTCAAAATCGCTACCGAGTGTTTCAAATTTTACACCAGCCTCTAGTTGCACATTAGCTTTACCTTCAGGGGTATCGATGAAGCGCCAGCCGGCATCCTCTAGTAGCTTGTTAATTTTAATTCTGGCCTTTGCCTCCTTGTCTGACATATTGATCAAAGGTTATCACCTTAGGATCATTTTCACAATTGATCATATTAATAGCTTCTCAATCTAAACCAACATCTCCCAAACCAAATACACCGTCGCTAGGTTTTGGAGGATCAGGAGTGGAATACCTATTTGAAAGTACCATTTACGGGTTTTGTGGCGGAGGGTGAGCATACCGAGATAAACGCCGACTCCGCCCAGAGCGGTAGCCATGAAGAAAATCAGTCCTTCGGGAATCCGGTCTCGCTCTTGCCCCTGCCCTCTATCTCCTCCCCTTCTTGAGATACGTTTGTCGTACGCCATGAAGAAAAAAGCCATGATGTTGATGGCGGCGAAGCCGCCAATGAGTATCTGTTCTAGAGTCATGTTAAGTAAGGGTAGCATACAAAAGGACTATTTTTATCAATATTTGCTGATTATTTAGACTAAATTATTGACATAATGGTTTAAATGTGCCATTATTATAAACGATTGTTCTTACCCCAACCAGGAGTTTTTGATGAAATTCATCCGGAATATCTTTGCTGTCATCGCATTCGCATTGGCCACCCTCACCTCAGTACCGGCCATGGCCGACACCACAGAGAGCGGGTGCTCGGTCGATATGCTCGATCGGCTCACCGTCCAAGCGAACCTGCTTGAGCAGCAAATTGCGTTCATACGCGAGAGCCTGCAGAAGATGGGTCTGGAGCCGGAAGAAATCGGCACCACCAATGCAGATTTGGACGGCATGGAGAAACTTATCGCCCAGATCCGGGTCGAGGTCGACACGTGTCGCAACCTCAACGACATGGACGAAGTGAAGGTACAAGCTTCCTTGTAAGGTCGCCTGAACCGCCCCACGAAAAGCCCCACAGCTCACACTCGTGGGGCTTTTTCTTTTGGTATTCTCACACCCTGTAGTTTTGTTATACTTTTGTAATGTCAGAATCAATTGAACAACCCAAACTAACCTGGGAAATACTTCAATCACAGGTAGAGGCGTTTTCTCGAAAGTTAACTAGCGCCCTTGAAGAACTGTGTATCTTGGAAGAATGCAAAGACCTTCTAATCGATCACATCTGTGTACGACTAAAGAACAACAATGATGTAGCTGAGTTAAAGAATGAACTATCTGGATTTGGGCAAATTATTTCATCGGTTGAAGTAAACGGCCGTGAGATCTCAATCCTCCAGCTAAGTCAGCCGTTACAGCTCGGCTTCTGGCAAACGTATGGAGTGGAGCTCCCCTACCCTAAACAAAATCATGATTACGCAGATGGTTGGGAGCATATTGAGTTTGTACTTAATGATACAGAAAATACTATGGATGGTGTTCGCCGTGCTTTGCAAGAGAAGTTCAAACTAGACTTTGATCTACTCAAGAGTAAATACAGTTATTCAGAAGACAAACCACACGCTGAAGGAGACCAGCTACCCAACCCCACCATCGGACTCAAGGTAAACGGGGTAGGAATAAAATTTCATGCCAAACCAATTCAAGCAGTAGTGGGGTTTACAGTCTAAACTAAACACCTATCTTCCAGATACCTTTTTCAAGGAAGGCTTCTATAGTTTGTCGATTGGCTTTATTGATGAGTCCTGAGTGTGCCAACTCATGTGACTTAGCGTATTCAGCGAGAGTGATGATTTTCTTCCCTTCGAGATAAGCAAGTCGCTTATGATAACTAACGGCTAGTGCTCGAGCAACAATTTCTGACATTACCTGGGTATTTTGTTTCGTGTCAAAGTCTTTAAAAGCTTGATAGTACTCTCCACGATCAGCAAACTTAATGTTGATCGGGACATAACCCTCTCTTATCAATAGATAGTTATTCAACACACGGCCAATTCGTCCATTACCATCACAAAACGGATGGATATGTTCAAACGTTAGGTGAAGACGAGCGATTCTATTAATAATTTCTTCCCCAGCACTAGCCTGGAACTCCGCGATCATTTCCTCTAACTGTGGAACTACCTCTTCTGGGGCTGGGGCGATATAGTTCCCCACTCGTACGTACTCACCTTTAGAACGGAATCTTCCAGCAATTGAGTCATCGATGTTTGAAATCAACATCTTATGAAGAAGTAAAATTGTTTCTAGATTTAGTTCTTGGGCTTTTGCTTTAGTTTCCACATACGACATGACTCGAGCTAAATTTTTAGCTTCAAAAATCTCCCGTTCATTTACGTATCGATCTAGCTCAACTTGTAGCAGAATTTTTTCTGTTTCTTCTAGGCTCAATGTACTGTTCTCAATCGCATTTGAGTTATAAACGTGTTCAGATACCTCAGTCTCATTTATCAAGGACACGAGGGCTTCCTTGCCTGTCAGGGCACGATAATAACGTTCACGAAGTGAGTTTATCTGATTTGCTGCAAAAAGTGTTTTTGCCATATACTCATATTATAGCAATTTTTCACGTTTATGCAAGGTATAAACGTGAAAATATGTAAATTATGAGTGTTTTTCACGTTTATGGATGTTTAAACTTAAAACCCCTAGGCTTTTGCCTAGGGGTTTTGTTTTACTCTCCTCTCACCTCCATCGTTCCGGATGCGGTCCCAGTAGCGGTCTCCCGTCTGTCTTCATAGATGAAGTTCCCTTGGCCGTCTTCAATATACATCCTGCCATTCTCCCACTCCATTTCAAAACTTGATTCATCGAAGCGTCCCTCAATTGGACCTACCTGTTGCACCACCTGCTCTACCTGAAGTGCAATGGTGGTCGCTGCTAATACACCGGACACAATCCAGAGCACGCCTAGCGTAACTGTCTTTTGGACCGTGAAGTAGTTCCGCTTGGCCAAGAGACTGACCCCAACTACAATCGCCACAATAAGCGGAATGGCGATGGTGATAAATAGAGACACTAAAGCCGTAATACCTAGAGCAGTGCCCTGTAAGGTCTCAAATACTTGCTGCACCTCCGCTCCGAACATGACTTTCTCTGATAAGAGAATCACACTGTACGCCGCCACTAGTCCAGCCGTACCAAAAGCACCAGCTAGAATTACACCAATCCCTACCACGTACCTAAGTACTGAAATAATAAAGGTTAAAACCGAACCGAGGATTTGAAACAACTTATCCAAGAAGCCACGGA
>Ga0209542_10013446_pt1 | contig 14118 bp, 12 predicted proteins | sample RifCSPhighO2_01_FD_184028 | JGI IMG/M metagenome (GOLD analysis project Ga0209542, IMG submission 184028) | Soil microbial communities from Rifle, Colorado - Rifle CSP2_plank highO2_0.1 (SPAdes) (version 2) | ecosystem: Environmental > Terrestrial > Deep subsurface > Rock core/Sediment ...
CCTTACCTTTTTAAAATTCTCAGGTCCATTAGGAGTATCAACTTTATTAGCGGCAATTATCATAGGTTTAGTATATTTTCTCAGCATCCTGGCAAAATCAGATAAATCAGTATCTATCCAAGATGTCGGTTTCTCAGGATTCAATCCTGATTTCAATATGACATGACGAACGTCCTCCTCATTTACCTTAAGCCCGGAAAATTGTTTTGCCACTGCTTCTTCAAATTTCTTTTTCTGCATCTCCACTGTACGCGCAAAAGAATTCCAGACTTTCTTAAAAATTCCAAGATACCATAAATCCAGCTCTTTTTCAATAATCCTAATATCCTGTCCAGGATAATGATCCTTAGTAGGTTTTCCCTCACTATCAAATTCCCCGGACATATCAACAACATGGATAAAAGCATCTGCGCTGGCCAAATCACTCAAAAACTCGTTTCCAAGTCCTTTTCCTTCACTTGCGCCTTCAACAAGTCCTGCAACATCCATCAATTCAAAAGGCACGAACCTTCGCCCTTCCTTAACATATCCTTCCCGAGGATTGCTTACTTTCCCAAATTCAACAGCAAGGTCATTTATCTTCACATATGCAATAGCATGATTTGGCTTTATAGTAGCGAAAGGATAATTTGCAATAAGCACATCTGCAAGCGTTGCTGCTTTGAAAAAAGTGCTTTTTCCTGAATTAGGCCTGCCCACAATTCCAACTAACATGCCTTTGGATTATAAATAAAGTATAAATGCTTTGCTATACGTCCTGACTTAGTCAGTTGATTGGAATTTTGACCGAAGTGAATTAGACCAGCATTCTAAGTTCGCCACTTGCGAACTCAATGGTGTTTCGCACAGATTATAAGTTAATACTTTCAGCAGTCCTGCAATTTATTGCATAACTATTATCCCAATGCCCATCATCAACGTCTATCCCCAGACATACGATAACTGCGGTTGGCAAGCACTTATAGGTATATACTAATAATTATGGAAGCTCCCAGGATCATCCTATTAATTGCCGCACTAATTCTGCAGCCTTATCCCTCAAATCCTCAAGAGTAGTATTATTCAAGATATAATCATCAGCCATATCAAAACAAGCAGAAACCTGTTGCCCATGTCCAGCCTCTCCAATCCCCCTATCTCTTGCATCAATCGCCTTAATGCCTTCAATTGTTTTAGGATCACTGTCCTTATTTCTGGCTTTTATCCAATCAATCCTTCTTTCTATAGAAGCATCAACTCCTATGAGCACAAAGTTCCTTAGTTTTCGAAATTCCTCAATTTCTCCCGGATTTCTAATTCCATCAATAACATAATTTTTGTCAGGAGACATTTTCTCAATAAGCCTTCTGGCCCAGAATCCATTGCCGTGCTTCTCCCTCATCTCATTTCCTAAATCCTGCAAGGCTTTTCTTTCAATTTCCTTGCCTCTTTTTTTTAACTCTTCTCTGACTTCTTCAGAAAGAGTCATCCGAATGAATCCCTTTTCAACAAGCATCCCTACAAGAATACTCTTCCCAGAAGCTATCGGACCAGTTACACCTACAATCATAATCAGTTTTCAGAACCCTAATTTATATAGCTATGCTTTGACAGTAAGAGCTTAGCTTCGTAAAGCCTCGATGATGAATTATTCATGTATAGCAGAACAAAATTATTTGCAAGTTAATGCTTTCAGCAGTCCTGCAACATAATTATCACCTTAATACTCATCATCAACGTTTATCTCCCTAGACATGCGATAACTATGGTTTATAAGCCGCTTATAATTGAACAGACTCTCTTCTTTTATACTCCATAATTCTAATTAAATACCTTTGACAAGCGAGTAACAAATAAAATTACGTCGATAAAAAATAAAAATCATGCAGGATGTTGCTGTTGTCTCTTTGGAATAAAAAATCTGTTAAAGAATTCGGAACAATTTAATCTATAACTATCCAAATTGTCCACGGACAATATTATAACGGGCGCCAGCCATTAAGCTAACCTCTAGTATCAGCCTTAAAGCCTTATGCGCCTCCCTAAGAGCAGGAGTATCTATCCCCTCAGCAAGGAGATCATCGTAATTCACCAAATAAGCATGGATTTCATCAACAACCCTCTCATCTGCATATCCCACCCCATGCATATTCTTCACAAAATCATTCATTATGTCCAAAGACGATTTATCCATTCTATTTAGAAAACTTAAAACCTGCCCCCTATAGCCCACATCTATATAGAATAAAGCATGAGCAAGTTCATGTAATAGAATCTCCCTGGTAAATTGGTCTGAAGAAGTAGCTATAATGTAGAACTCCCTTCCAGCCCCATATTTATCTGCAAATACTTCCATGAGCTCCTGTTCTCCAACATTCAGGTCTCCAAAACTCCCATCATAAAACAATCCTAAGGCACTCGAAGGAAAATTGAATCCTTCCCAATCTTCGCAATAAGTGAATTCTCCTGTTTGCATCCCTTTCTTTGAGTTTGCCACATACCAATCTCTTAGTTCAGCATGACTAAAGACCCTGCCTTTGAAATGGGCAGAGTCATAATGCTCTGAAAATCTCATTAAAGCAAGGCCCATGCTAATCCTATCAGGGTACTCCAAGTAGTAAATGTTCTCTCCGATTTCCCTTATGATGAAATTTGTTCCAGTCATGAACAATCTCATTATCCTCGATATTTAAAGGTTTGCCTGGTGTAACTATATCTAAGTGACATCAGTAGGCACCTTTAAAAAGTCATATATAAACCCGCCCAAATTTATCAAAAAAGCTTAAATATGAACTCTTTTTAAGATAATCAAGATCCCGTAGCTCAGTTGGTTAGAGCACTGCTCTTATAAGAGTGCGGTTCGTTAGAACCGCTCCACACATAGAAAAACTCTAAGTGAGGCAGGGGTCCGGAGTTCGAATCTCCGCGGGATCATATAGGTACTGAAGACAGATGAGCACGCGGTACTGAGAATTGATTTGTGAGAATTCTCTCAACCGAGGGATCATCTTAGAAAATGAATCTAAGGGTTGCAATAGGCCCAATATCCTTGATTAGGGCGCCTTAGCAAGAAATTAGGTAGACCAAGAGTCATTAAGAAGAGTGACCAAGTTAGTGCTTTCAGCAGTCCTGCAACATAAGATAGTGCCTTTAGACAACTCCTATAATTATCATCGCAATCATCAGCAGTTTAATCGTATTGCAAGAAGAATGGGAAGACGTATAAGGTGTTAATAATCATTACATTGTCAGACCCCTTTATACCCAATATACAATAAATTACCCCAATACCCCTAACCAACACTATCTCCTCAGGCATGAGGTAACTTCGGTTTGTAAGCCTTTTATAATCCAGATACAAAAAATTATCTAAAACCCTATATGAACCTCCCCACTGAAAGATAAAAGCTCAAAAATCAGGGCTATTTCTTGCATAAAGCGAGAACATAAGACCCCTCAGAAGATACATATGTCCGTACATCATCAAAATACATCTTCAAAAATCCATGAAAATCAGATTTATCATATTTATAAGATACAGATACTAAAATCTGATCGCCCTTGCTAAAATTAAGCGTTTTATCCTGAAAAGTTAAAACTTTATTTTTAAGGATGATATAATAAAGCTCAACCCTCGAATTCGCAAATCTGACATTTAATTTGACATCTTCTTTCTGAAACCCAATTTGGGTAAGAATTTTTATAAGAAAACTGTCTACAAGAGGATTATCATAAGATTTGAGAATATCTTCTATCTTTAAGTTATTCAATCCATTGCCTATTAATAAATAATCTCCATCTTTCATACTACTCCTTATCTCATACATCAATTCATTAATCTCAAAATTGCCCAGCGTATTCCCCAAAAGGAGAAAAAGATGTTTCTTATAATCTCCTCTTCTTAACAAATTAGAAATATTTTCAAGGTTCTCGAAATCAGAAATATTCCACTGGAATTCAACTACTTCCCCTGCATTGACTTTTTTAAGCCGGTCTAATGCTTTCTCAACCATGTAATTGCTAATATCTATTGGACAGTATCTTAGTTTAACCTTGCCCTTCAAATGCTCGATAAAAATGACTGCTTTCTTGCCATCTCCACATCCCAAATCAATTATATTAATTGGAGCCTTGCCTAACTTCTTAATTATCTCTGAAATATTGCCCTCAACTAAACTTATCTCTTTCTGAATAACCTCTTCTTGATAGTCTGTCGACTTTTCCAAATCTAAAAAGGCTTGGGCTTGTTCAGGCGCAAGATACCAAAGCTTAGAGTCTGAGATATTCCAAACCTTGGTATTTCCTTCTAGAGAATAGCCTCTCTTGATTAATTCTTTGAAGATTAAATCATTAACTTGCATATACCTAGAAGATTTTAGCCTTTTTAGGCTTTTTGATTTTCAAATATATATCAATTTCACTCTATAGTCATAATAAAATATCATTATTTCCTAAATCTCCGTCGTATGTTGCCACTCAACAGCCATAGGGTTAGGTTTTTAAACCAAGAAGTCGATTCGTTTTCAAGAAAAAGCCCCTGTAGTCTAGTGGTCAAGGACGAGGCCCTTTCGCGGCCTAAACCCGGGTTCAAATCCTGGCAGGGGCATGCCCTTATCATGCGATTTTAAAAGACATTTCTCGAATAACAAGTTTTATTAATATCCTCGCCTTAAAACAAACATGGAAGAAGAAACAATAAACCTGGGCGAAATATATAGAAAACTCAAGATGATTGAGCAAAGGATGGCTACAAAAGCAGATTTAGACAGAGCTCTTGAAACAGTTGCAGTTGTGTCAAATAAAGACACGATGAGACAAATAAAAGAAAGTCATGAGGATGAGAAAAAAGGAAGATTAAGAAAAATTAGTTCAGTTAATGATATATAATGTATGAGATAGAAACAACAGATACATTTACAAAAGAGTTCAAAAAACACAAAAAGGACGGTGAATTTCTTAATGCTTTAGATAAAAAGATACAAAGGCTAAAAGATAATCCTAAGGACGTTGGAGGAGAACTATCTGGTGTTTTACACGGATATAAATCGACTAGAATTGTAAAGAACTTCAGGCTTATTTTCAAGATAATAAAAGAAGAAAACAAAGTACGACTTTCTGCAATAGATCATAGAAAATCAGCCTATGAATTTAAGGGCGATTAATGCATCTTTTGAATGAGATTAAGGAACTTTTAGCGAGATTGGAAAGAAGGGCGAATATCTAAATTAGCTCTTTGCAAATTTCCAAAGTAATTCAAAATGTTTTCTGTAGCCCTCTGCCGCACTCTTATCGTGTATCAAAATTCCATAAGGATTTTCAGTAAAAATAGCAATGCCCACATACTCTCCCACGATTATTGTTTCAGTCAATTGCTCAAACTGATGCGGAAGAAAGCGTATTTTTGTACAGGGCATTTTGTTAAAAGATTCCCCAAGTGATCTTATAGTATCATCAAATATCTGCCTAGATTTTAATTTTAAGGATATTCTTTTTACATGTAAATTTCTCCACCATGTCTCACCCATAACATCATAGGTTACTCTTTTTCCTCCTCCAAAAGTGTTATACTCTTTTCCTCCAGAATTTAAGAGTTGTATATACATTTGAGCAATTCCTTTCTTGCCTTTGAAGGTTGTTGCATCTTTTTTCTCTTTAACAGCTTTTCTCCTTAGCTCTAATTCCGGAATAATATCTGCAAACTTTTGGCGTTTTTCATCAACGTAGTCAAGAAAAGTTTTAGGATCGGAAATTTGGTATGTTTTTCCTCTACCCTCTATGATAAAAGTAATCAGGCCTTTGGCAATCAAAGAATGTAATGCTCTATGGACAACCGAATTTTGAAGCCCTGTTTTTTCAATGATTGGGCCAGCAAGGCTTGAGCCTAATTCGGATAACGCCATATATACTTTAATTTCTCCGCTTGTTAATCCCAAATCCTCCAATATTGTTGTGTCCATAGACATATGAATTTTGGTCTATATTTAATCTTTTCTATAGTAGTCTCAATTGAGAGCGTATAAACTTAAGAATTAATTTTTACAAATATTGCCATGTGCGGAATAAGTGCTATATTTGGACATAGCGAATCATTAAGAAAAGACCTTGGAGCGTCTCTGAAGAAGATAAGGCATAGAGGCAATCATACTTTCGAGTCTATAACATTTCATTCAGGAGCATTAGGGGCAAATCGCTTAGCAATTGTAGATGAATCAAATGGAAAACAGCCTGTTTCAAATGAAGACCAGACCATTTATGCTGTTCAAAATGGAGAAATATTTAATTATTTAGAACTAAGATCCGAATTAGAGACAAAAGGGCATAAGTTCAAAACAAACTGCGATACTGAGATTTTAGTACATTTATGGGAGGAATATGGGGCTGAGATTGTTAAGAAAATTGACTCAGAGATGTTTGCATTTATTATTTATGATTTAAGGAATGGAAATATTTTCATAGCAAGGGACCCTATAGGAGTTAAACCCTTATATTATGCTTATGATAACTTAGGCAGATTCCTTATAGCTTCCGAAATAAAACAACTATCCCAATTTAGCAATATTAACGAAATAAAGGAATTTCCACCAGGACACTTTTACTATAAGGGGGAGTTTAATAGTTATTTTTCATATCCAAAAAAAGAGAACAACGATACTGAAGAAGAAACAGAGAAGAAACTTGGGATGCTTATAGAAAAAGCAGTAAGAAAAAGAGTTCAGACTAATTTGCCAATAGGGGTCTTTCTTAGCGGAGGGGTAGATAGCAGCCTAATTATGGAATTAGCAAATAGGTATCACCCAAATGTTACTGCAATTATACTTGGAACTAACAAATCCCCCGATTATATCAATGCTGTCAGATTATGTAAAGAAAAAGGATGGAAATACCATGCAATAAACCCGAAACCTAATTATGAACAAGAGCTTGAGAATATAATTTACCATGTGGAATCTTACGAGCCCTTAATAATAAGGCACTCCTTTGCCAATAATCTTGTTTCATTCCATGCTAAAAAGTTAGGGCTAAAAGTCGTCTTAGTTGGAGAGGGATCTGATGAATTATTTGGAGGATATAACGAATTTGCACAACTAAAGTCAGAGAATATTAACTTTGGTTGCTTTAAGCTGATTGAATCTCTATCAAAAGGACACTTGATGAGAGTTGACAAAATAGCCATGAGGCATACAATAGAGATTAGAAGTCCGTTTTTTGATACTGAAATTATAAAGTATGCCTTGACAATTCCTGGAAAATACAAAGTCGTTAAAAAAGGTAAGATTTCTACAAAAATGATACTTCGCAAAGTCGCATCAAAATATTTGCCAGACTATATTGCTTATAGATGTAAAGCTCCTTTTGCAAATGGTGCAGGAATGAAAATAGGAGTGTATGCATCAAAGTATGGGGGAATATTAAGTAAAATAGCCAATTTGCGCATTACAAACGAACTTTTTCAAAATTTTCAGAACCAATATCCATCCTATAAGCTAAAAACCAAGGAAGAGGCCCATAATTTTAAATTTTACAAAAAATTTGAGTATACTAAGTTTAAAGATGGAGAGAAGCGTCTTTTAACTAAAGACAATTTAATAACCTTGAACAAAGAAGATGGAATTGGGAAACTAATCTTAGAAGTATTAAAAAGCGAGTATGTAGATAAAAAACAAACATTAAAATTTAATAATAAAAACTCGTTAAGAAGAGTTATAGAAAAAGCATCTGAAAGAAAAAGCCTGCAAATAATAGGTTATTGGGGAGTAGAGAAAGAAAAAATTGACCAGTATGAAATAGAGGCTTTTAATTCACTCGAAGACTTAAGAGAAAAATTAGGGAAGCAGGGTTTGGATATTGATCTTACCCTCATTTTGACTGACATTCATGGAATAATAAATAATATCTCTCAGAATACGATACAAAAATATTACAATTCTGTAGAAAAACTTGCCAAGGCATATCAATTCAAAGCAATATACCTTAGTGAATTATGGAAATCAAAAGGTTTATTGTTCGAGGATATCATTAAGAAAAATACTTTAATTAAATCTGAAAGAGTAGACAATTTTTTGCTTAAAGCTTCAAAAAGACACTATAAAAATAGAGACTCTGATTATAAAGAAGGTGCTCTATTATATGGGCAGTGTTCTATATATGATGCAGATATAGTCCTCAGAAACTATCCAGGGGCCTTATTTTTTACTTATAATAGCGCTAAATGGAAGAATATTCTTCCTAATTTACCAATTATTTCACTGTATGGTACTGGAAATAATACTCATATTAAGCCATGGCACAAAAATCACAAAACCCTTCGGGTTTTTACCTCGGCTTAAAAGCCGAGGTTTGTTCGTGGTTTTGTGAGAACCGGGAGAAATCGATAAATGATACTCCAGCTTAAAAGCTGGAGATTTCTCACGTGTATTAAATAAAGTTTTATCTCTCACCATCACGTATCATAAGCCTGTCCTATCTGGACATATTAACACATTCTCAGGTTTTCAGTTTCCTTAAAAGTGCAATTGTGTATCATGCTCGGCAGGGCACCCCCCATCATGCGATTTTAAGGGGATTTTGCCACTATGCATTAACCTCTCTTAAAAACCTTCCTCGCCTACACTCCTAAGAATATGTTTTATTTCGTCAATTGTTTTTTGCTGGCTTTTCTTATCAGACATTCTTACAAATTTTATCAGCAAATCATCTAATTCTTCTTTTTGCAACATTTTAATCTTAAATCCATCAGTTATGAAATAGAACCTATAATTTTCATATTTTAATTCCTTGACAACTATTCCGCTTACTTGCCCTACAGGCTTTCCTTTTTTAGGGTTTTCTTCTAAATCCTTCATTAAATGAAATATCTTAAGTGATTGCTTCTTAAATATTCTATTTACTTCTTCTTCAAGCCTTTTTGTGACTATTACCCTTGCCATCTCTTTTTAGAATTGCCAATAGCCTCATCTATAGAAACTGTATTTTCCTCATTCATTAACAAATCCTGCAGCTGCCTCTTTCTAGCACTTTCAAGAAGCCTCGCAATTATCTCTGAATAAGTCTCACCCTTATTTCCAAATTCTTTTATTTTATCTTTTATTTCATTACTTATTGCTATTGTTGTGTTTTCCATTTTGTTATTCTATATTCATTATAATAACTATAAAGATTATAATTTATATAGTTTTCTGTTCCAAAATGTTAAAATGGTTACAAAACTGCCCGAATTTAAAGGCTACAATAGATAAAAAGCTTAAACAATTTCGTAAAGTAGACAAAAACAAGTCTAACATCAAATTTTTTGACTTCGCATCCCTAAAGTAGATATAATAACAAGAAGTATTTTCCTAATATAAACTATACCTTCAGCTCTTCCGCAAGTTTATCTCCCGCGACAATCTCTGGAATCACAACCGCCTTGACTCCGACTTTCTTCAGCTTTGATGCCAATGAAGAATCATCTGCCCGGGCATAAACTTCTATTTTAGGATTAAGTTCCTTAACAGTCAATGTAACCAAGATATTTGCCTCTGTTTTCGGGAGCGTTAAAATAATTTTTAAGGCGCTTTCTATTTTAGCTTCCTTCAAAGCAGACTCTTCTTCCGCATTTCCATAAATGGCATTATATCCTTTTTTCCTTAAAGATTTAACAATGAGCTCGTTATTATCAATTATGACAAAATTGCTCTTCTTAACAGATATCACTCTCGCAATCTCTTCACCAATTCTTCCCCCTCCTGCAATAATTATGTGATTTTTCATCGACCTCATTTTTAGACTATAATATTTCATCTTTAAATACCTTCTTAAATTTCCATCTAAAGTCATGTCTGCTACGCTCCAAAGAACCCACCATATAGTAAATAGCCCTATTGTGGCAAGAAAAACTTCCAATAATCTTTCAACTAAATGACTATCATCTGAAAACATGAAGGCAGTAGTCTCCAAAGTTCTTATAAAGCCATCAGCCAAGCTTGAATTATCCAATATCTTAAAACCAATTGTCCCTATGGAGAAAACTACCAATATCACTATTAAAAATATTTTTATCCTTTTAGGAAATTCCTCTACCTCTTTTATCTGTGCACCTCTTGACATTGATATTCATATCCTCTCCCTCTTAAAAAGCTTTACTACTTGTAAAGTAAACTACCCAGCCACTAAAGCCGCTGGACATTTTAGGCGACGTGTTTAATACTGACTAAGCGTCGCTTGTTTACCGTACTAATAAAACTCGTAATCGACAACTTCCTAGTAATTTTCTTGAATAGAAATAGATTACTGCTCGCCCAATGCAATTCACTCCGAGCTAAAGCGGGGGAGCATTCTTGCGTTGGGTTCGCTGGTTAGTAAAGATAAAAGATGCAGGGCCCCGTATAATATCTTGCTCGCTACTCTTCTAAACTCTCTTCATACTCATCCAAAAGCTGTCTCTGAAATCCAGAAAATACAGAAAACAAAAGCTTAAATATTGTTATATCTATTGATATAACATGGAAGAAATAGAAAAAGAAAGAGACATACTTCGTTTTCCTAGGCTTGACACCTTCATGGTGAAAGGTCTATTTTAGCATGATTAGCTTATTTCTCAAAGATGTAATTTCTTTATAAAACTTGTCGAGTACAATCCCAATACCCAATAACCTTAAAAATTCAGTTCCGCTATAAGATGTATGAAGAAAACAAATGAATTTGAAAAAATCAAAGATAAATTAGTACCCATACTAAAAGCACATAATGTTACAAAAGCAGGGATTTTCGGTAGCTATGGGAGGGGCGAGCATAATAAAAAAAGTGATATTGATATTTTGGTAAAGTTAGACGATTCCTATGACTTGTTCGACATAGTAAGATTGAAGATGTTAATTGAAAAGAGATTGCGGAAAAAGATTGATTTAGTAGAATACGAATGCATAAGAAAGCAGATAAGAAGGAATATATTGGACGATGAAATCCCAATAATAAGATGAAAAGAGATTACAAGTTATATATTGATGATATAAGGGAAAGCCTAAATTTTATAGAAAAATATGTTTCTAATGTATCTGAAGAGGAATTTATGAAAGATATTCTTCTGCAAGATGCTATTGCGAGAAGATTGGAAATAATAGGCGAAGCAACAAAAAATATCCCTAAAGCTCTAAAAGACAAGAATAAGCATGTACCTTGGCCGGAAATGTCTCATATAAGGGACCTGATTGCCCATGAATATTATGAAGTTAGTTTGAATAGAATCTGGCTGACAATTAAGAAAAGAATTCCTCTTATTAAAAAATCTATGGCTAAAATTGCCTTAGTCTAATTTCTCGTTCTTAGATAGGTAGTAGATAAAAGGCTTAGACAGTTCCGCAGAAGGCAGTTGCCGGGAAGGACAGAAAGATGCAAAGCAAAGTATTTACTTAGAATTATGGAGTAGAAAAGAAGAGAGTCTGTTCAATTATAAGTGGCTTATAAACCATAGTTATCGCATGTCTAGGGAGATAGACGTTGATGATGAGTATTAAGGTGATAATTATGTTGCAGGACTGCCGAAGGCATTAATTCATCATCGAAGCTTTACGAAGCTAAGCTCTTGCAAAGCAAACAAATATTTTTATAGCTATTTAACAGGATAATATAATGAAAAAGATTGAAAAAAGAGATGTGATGAAAATAGCCTTTGCTGTTTTTCTAGTAATATCACTTATTTTAGTGATGTGGCAAATATCATTGACTGCATTTACCACATATCCTCTGCAGGAGAAATGCACGGACCTCGCTCCCGGAGATAATGATTTCTATGTCGACGGACAGAATATTTGCGGCCAATGTAGCGATTCTAATCCTGGAACAATAAAAAAGCCATGGTGCACAATTCAAAGAGCTCTTAATCCCGGCCTTGAGCCTCACTTACAGGGTGGGCAGAAGCTATACATAAAAGAGGGTATTTATCGCTTCCAAGAAGATGCAGAAATTTTCTGGATAACCTATCCCCTTAATGGAGCAGAGTCAAATCCCACTTTGATTGCAGGCTATCCTGGAGAAAAGCCTAAAATTTATATGTCTGAGAAGATATCTCCATGGTCTCCTTATCCTAATCAACAGGATTCTCCAATTTGGTATTTCGACTGGGCAGCATTCATTAAAGAAAATTATCCCAATACTGCTGAAATATTTATCAAAGAAAAAAGAGCCAAGGAATATATGCCTCAGATAGTGATTGTTGATGGTAATCTGCCTAAGCCATTGCAACAGGTAAACTCCCGTCAGACCGCTAATTCTTTCAGAGAATATGCTGCTCCATACAGTTTCAGAACAAATCAAAGTGATATGATTCAGGGAGATTTCTATTATGAATCAGACAAGAATAGCATTGATTATGGAAAGCTCTTTGTCTGGCTTCCTGATAATTCCGACCCTAATGAAAAAAATATAGAAGTCGGCATAGATAAAACTATCTGGTTTGCTAATATAAATTGGCTGGTTCTGGAAAATTTAGGCATTCATTATTCAGGATCAACCGCCAAGAGTTCGCAGGCAACTCCTCTTATCGTGAATGGCGAGAATAACTTGCTTAAAAATCTGGAGATTACATATAACGATTTTACAGGAATTGCAGGCGCAAACTGCCATAACTGCACAATACGGGATTCAAAACTAAGCTTTAATGGAAATTCAGGCTCAGGAGTGCTTGGAAATTATATTACTTATGAAAATAACACTATAGAGGGGAATAACTGGAGATATTATGAACACGGCTGGCATTGTGGCGGTCTCAAATTAGCCTCATATAGTGTAAAGAAAATCACTATAAAGGATAACCTGTTCAAAAACAACCTATGTAAAGGGCTTTGGTTTGATTACACTCAGCATGGTCACATAATTGAGAATAATATTTTTATTAATAACACTGGCTTTGCGATTATGATGGAAGTTGCTAATGCTACAAAAGAAGATCCGACCGTGATAAGAAATAATCTTATTCTTAACAGCAATAATGAATATGATTACTGGCCAGGCGTGGGCTGGTCAGATGGGGGAGTTTACATTTCAGCATCTGATTATACCTATGTTTACAATAATCTCTTTTATAATCTTCCAGGAGGCGTGACTGTAGGAGTGTCTACCGGAGCAACAGAAGCCCGCAGAAGAATGGCGGTGGGAAATAAGATTCACAACAATATATTCCTTAATGTTTCATTCCCTATTACAATTACGCAAGTATATGAAGGATATCCTGGAGTATTAATTGAGAACAACAGCGCAGATTATAACCTCTTCTTTAATCCTGGGCCAACAAAATTATGGCGGGGGATGAATGAAAAAAAAGAAGAGTCAAAAAGATTAAGTGACGAACTAATAGCTGAAAGAGAAAATAGTAATTATTGGTGTAATGGATGGTGCACAGGAGGAGTAAGAAGGCCATTTTCAGTATGGCAAGAGCTTGGCTTCGATGTTAATTCCAGGATACTTGATCCTAAATTATACTCTCTTGCAGAAAATGATTTTCACCTTACAATTGAAAGTCCTGCTATAGATTCAGGGATGATGCTTGAAGATATAAATCTAGACTTTGATAGAAATAAAAGGCCTCTTGGACCTGCTATGGATATAGGCCCATTTGAATCTTATTTTATCCCCCCTATAAGGATATACTCTCCAAGAAACACCACCTACCCAAGAGATTCCATACTAATCAACGTGACTGCAGAGAGCGAGAGAGATATTGACAAGGTATGGTTCAATAATGGAGCAAACAATATAACTTATTCTTCCCCTCTAACAATCAAATTCCCTGAAGGAAACAATATTCTCACAGTTTATTCAAATGACAGCGCAGGTTATACAAACTCAAAATCAGTAAGTTTCGGCGTTGATAGTTTACCGCCTGCAATATACTTCCTGGACCCTACTCCTCAAAATAATTCCATCATTGAGGATAACTTAACAATAAAAGTAAATTCTCCATCTGAAGACTTTTTAGAATTGAAAATTTTAATTTTTAATAACTCTGGATTGATTAACCAAGTAAAATCATCTGCCGTGCCATATGAACATAACATAACTCTGCAGCCAAACACAACCTACTATTTCAAGGCTACAGTAAGAGATAGAATTGGACATGAGAATTCAACAGGAACAAGAAAAGTGATTACCAAAGCCAGAGAAAAT
>Ga0209542_10013449_pt1 | contig 14115 bp, 17 predicted proteins | sample RifCSPhighO2_01_FD_184028 | JGI IMG/M metagenome (GOLD analysis project Ga0209542, IMG submission 184028) | Soil microbial communities from Rifle, Colorado - Rifle CSP2_plank highO2_0.1 (SPAdes) (version 2) | ecosystem: Environmental > Terrestrial > Deep subsurface > Rock core/Sediment ...
AATTAGGCTTAAGAGAATACTCATAAGTCTAAAAAGGGCACTACACATTCTCGGAAGTAAAATACAGCTTTATATACGGTAAAATTAAGCGCTTTTGCTATGAAGAGCTATAACTTGTAAACTGGTGTCAAGAAGAAGAAAGAGAAGAACTATTAATTTATGCTACAATTATGTATTTAGCTAAAGAAAAAAGTAAATCAGTAAAGGGAGATTCTTATGAAGGGCATATAGAAACTGAAGGAGAACATCAATTAGTAGCCCCAGGTTTCAGTGGACAAAAATTCAGTGCAATATTAGACACAAACCACGGAAGAACAAGATTAGAATTTTTAGTTGCAGAACACATTAACCCTAATTTAAATTAATTCCTCTAGCAGTTCATAAGTTTTATATAATTAATAAATTCTTTATAAATAAAGATTTTTGTCTTATCTTCCTGCGAAGCTCCTCGCTTTCAGCTGCGGGCTTTCTCGGTGCGGAAAACAAAAAGGGCCTATGGTTTAATGGTAAAATTTTCGGCTGGCAGTCGAAAGATTCGAGTTCGATTCTCGATGGGTCCATCTCACTACTCCGTAGCGAGTCTCCGAGCCTGTTGAGGAGAATCGAGCAAGAGAGTTGAAAATTAAATCCTCCGTAGCGAGTCTGCGATCTCACTACTTCACAGCGAGTCTCCGAGCCTGTGAGGAAGGTCGAGCAAGAAAGTAGTGAGAATATATCCAATAGTAAGCGAAGAGTGTCGAGCAAGAGAATGTGAAATTAAATCCTCCACAGTGAGCCTCCAAGCCTGTAAAAGAGTTTGATTCACTTCAAAATATGCTTATTTTGAAGGCATCTGAAATGCTTTGCGTTTAGGTGTCGATTAGTCTATAAATAAAGAATCCCAACCACAGCAAGCTGTGGGGTATTCTTTAAGCCTTCAAATGGGAACTATCGTAGCAAGCTACGGGGTATAAGACCCATTTGAAGCAATTAATTATTAAGTAGTTACATATAGAAAGGTTTAAATAACAATTATTATAGCCTTATTTATGGATGGAGAAGAATGGAAAGAAGATGCACAACGTGCTGAATGGAATAGCCCTGCAAATATTTGGCTTTTTGAATATTCTTCATATATGGATTTAAATTTTAATAACATTCTTCGACCTGTCGTTCATCAAAAACAACCTGTAGATAAATTAACAGTAGGAATGATAAGGGAAGAAATAGATACAAAGTTAGCTCATCCTCAATTTAAAAGCATCCCATTTCCAATACAATATGCTTATAACACTTTTAGAGAATATCTTGTTGCATTAGAAAATTCTACAATAGATGAAGTAGAATCTTCTAGAGAAGCATTAAAAGGCATTTTCAGACTAGGAGTTAATTGCAAAGTCTTTGGCGATGGTATAAAGGGTGGAGAAAAAAGCATATATTTTGGAAGAGACCCATGCAGAGAATCTAAACTAGAAACAAGAATAGCTTTAGTGCATGCAGAAAAAGAAGGGTCGTCAAATCTTTTAGAATCTGCTAGAAAAATGGCAGAGATTTGTAATAACTGTCCTTATAGATCTATATAAATTAATGTCAACAAAAAAAGTAAATTAACTCTAATTCTCCGTCGTCTCAGCAGCAAAATGCGTTTTATTTGAAAACACATGCAAACGCTTTCCATCCGAATCAAAAGAAGCCGTAGCAGCAGGCAACTCAAAACTGCCTACTATATTTATCTTAGAATAAATAATATATGAGAAAACACGTTCCTCTCCAGCATTCAATTGATGAATATCCCACTCTATCTTTCTAGAAGATTCATCAATTCTATGAGGAGGTATTCCAAATTTGTTAAACAACTTGGCATGTCCTGGAATTCTATCTGAAATAACAATACTCTTTAAGTTGCTGCGAGCCTTAACCCTGAGATTAATCTTAAGCGCAAATTCCCCTCCTTTAGTTCTTACAAAAGAAACACTCTTATGAATAGATAATTTACCAGTAGCCAAAAAACTAACAAAAAATCCTACTATAACCACAAGTAAGATGATTATGAAGGGGAAGGTATAATTAGTCGTTACATTCACAGTGTAAGACTCTCCAACCCCTATCTCTTTCTCCCAGGAATAATCTACAAAAATCCCGCTGCGTTCACTTGCAGTAGGTCTGTCAGAATATATTGTAAAAAGTCTAGTTAAAATATTCTTGCGAACATCAATCTTAGCAAGAGCAGGAACATTTCCTTCATTTGTCTTCCTTATTTCAGTTTTCTTAACAATAAACCCTTCAGTATTCTCAAAAACAGAAATCCCGCTTGCCTCAAGATATTGTAAAATCAAAGCGCTTGAGGATTTCTTATTATTAAGTTCATATATAATTTCAACATCATATTCTCCAGCAGAAATCTTATCTTCGAGAATTATAGGAATATTCAAAACCTTAGATTCTTTCTTGCCTAAATCAAAAGTTTGCGAAAATTCAAAAAAATCAGATTTAGCTATAATCTTTAAATTTTTAATATTGATATCTTCTTTATTTATTATATTTAATTTAGTTTTAGTTGCATTCAAAGGAATATCTTCTATAGAAACAGAAACAGCATCTTTGACATCAAGTATTTTAATAGCAAGAGTATCTTTAAAAAAGCCAGTCTTCTTTCCTTTTATTTGATATTCAAAAGCATAAATCCCTCTCTTGTCACGAAGAATTTCTTTAAATGGAACAGCAGAAACCTCAAGAGTTATTGTCTCTCCTTTATTTATCCTAAAAAATTCCTTAGGATACATTCCAATGCTAACAAGAGAATAAATCTGAAACTCGTCATCAACTTCTTCAAGATTAGTAATATTTAAAGTGAAAGTAGCATTTGCTTTCTCAAGCTCTGTAATTATAATCTCATTCTTCTCTAAAATTTTAACATCTAAATTTGCAGCACTAACAACTGAAAACATAAAAAAAACAATAATCAAGCTATAAAATTTAAATCCCATCAACCCAGAGATAAAGATTTCTATTTAAACATTATTGTGAAGCAATGTCTCTTTAATAAGAACTACTTCTTTCCAGTTAATTCTAAGAATGCTTTAACTTCTTCCTTAAAATCTTGAACATCTTTCCCAACTTTCTCTTCCATTTGAATAGTTCTTCCAGGAATTACGTATTTATTATATATTTCTTTGAAAAATTTAGTGGCCCCTGAAGTATTCCACTGATTAGCAAAATCTTTCGCAAGAGTTCCTTTAATCTCTATGCCTAACTCTACAAATTTATTCATTTTCTTCTTTTTACCCTCTATTTCAACCTCAACATCCTCCATTCCAAAAATACGCCACTTGAAATCAATTTCCACCTTGAAATAATCAGTTATCTTCTTAGAGGCCTTCCAAGCAATCTCAAGGTCTTTGGCATTGCCTTTAACTTTTTCAGTATACGTATCTTCAATAATTGTATAACCTTCCCCTTTAACCCAATCAAAGGCATAAGAATAAAGATCACTAAACTTAGCATAGCCAACAAATTTGACTTTTTCCTTAAGAATTACGTCTCTTTCAACCATGCTCTTTATAAAAGCAGACAAACTTTATATATAAATCTTGCCAAATAGGCAACATGCATCAAACAATCATAATCGAACACCTCGAGCCTGAAATATGGCTATGGTGTAAAATCGAGTACGAAAGCATAAGCAAACTAATTTCGAAAGAAAATTTATGGTTTACAAACATTCAGCAAAAAAACAGCAATCTAGAAATTCTAGGAAAAGTATCAAAACAATCAATAATAGATATAAATCTAAAAAATGTCTGCATTCTAGACCCAGACGCTCCAATAACACTAACTCATAAAGACTCAAAAAAATTCAAATACTTCATAATTGGAGGTATTTTAGGAGACTACCCTCCTAAAAAAAGAACAAAGGTAGAATTAACAAGTAAACTAAAAAATGCAAAAGTAAGAAATCTTGGAAAGAAACAATTTAGCACAGACAACGCAGTTTATGTTCTAAAAGAAATAATAAGTGGCAAAGAGCTAAAAGACATAAAGTTCCAAAACAAACTAATTATTAAAATAAATGACATCGAATCTGTAGAACTCCTATATTATTATCCATTAGTAAACGAAAAACCTAGAATAAGTGAAGAATTAGTTAATTACATTAAAAACAAAAAAGATTTTTAATCTCCGACACGTCTCAATTTAACCTGCCTAACCCTTTCTTCATCAACTATCCAACTAGGAGGAGAATCTGGAGCGAGTTCTAAAGAGTCATATTCCACATAATCCCAAATATTTGATACTGTAGATGAAAGGTCAACAGATCTCATTTTACTAACGTCAAATAAATCAACACTAGCATCAGATTCTGTTCCTCTAAAAACAAGATAAGGCCTATTATCTCCTGGATTAACGAACACAATTCCATCTAGTCCACCATGAAAGACACAATAACCAACAGTTCTACGCAAACTATCCATAACTAAATAAATTTTAATTAGTATTTAAACAAATAGATAAATTGAGACACATATTTTAATAACAATTCTTGCAAACAAAACTCTTTCCAATTGAATCAGCAGTCATAAATCTCTTATTCTTAAAAGCCTTGCATTTAACACAAACTCGACCGCACTGACGGCAAATTCTTCTTCTAGTAACGGAACAAAGTTGTTTCAAGCAAGTTTCGCAAGAAATCTTTCCGCATTCTTCACATTTAACACCACACTGTCTGCAAACCAAATGATTACCATTACATAATATTATTTCAGAAAGAGGAGTTTTGCAAATATCGCAAGTTGGAGGAATCATCTTCTTATTTAATGGATCAAATTGAATTATAACCAAACGAGTAACATTATCTGACTTAAAGAAAGCTTCAATTGAGTAAATGGGATAAAGCATAACCGCAGTAGTTATTAGCTTGGTATTCAATCGCAAAGAATGTTTTTTCTGTTCGTTCTGAATAAAAAGTTCTTTCTCATTAACAAATTGCTGTTTCTGCGCATTCAAAACGGCAGGGTCTTTCTGAGACTTAGAATTAGAGCTATTTATTTTAGCAAGCTGTTCATCTATCTCTTTAACCCTCTGTTCATAATAAGAATTAACCCGGGCTATTTCTTTAGAAAGACTATCTTCAAGAATCGAAGCTATAATTGATGTCCTTTTATTAATTGCTTCTTTAATGTGCTCTTTGGCAATAGAATAATAATCTCTAAGCTGAGTCATATCCATATCTTTTTTATTAAGGTTAGAAATTGTAAATTCAGATAAATCTGGATTTAGAACCATTCCTTTATCTACAAAAACATCATTAACAAATCTCTCCTCCTCATTTCGAAACTTATATATTGTTTGAAATGTAAATTTAAACAGGAAGTTCTGACTAATTGTAGCAGTAGCTTTAGATATAATACAATTATGCATTTCAAAATTCTTTTTAATAAACGAGTCAATCTGAATTGGATAATTTAAACTTAAAAGAACAGAATCTCCTATATTATCTAAGTAAGCCCTCATCATCTTTAATAAATAGCTTTCGGGAGTTATGAGTTCAGCATCCATATCAGCTAAAGACTTATCAAAAACGAGCTTGTAAGGCTCATTCTTTCCATAAAACTTTTGAAACTTCACAGGCACATTAGTAATCTCTAAAAAATCTCCAGAATCATCAACACTAGCCCCAAGTTCTTTGAAAAACTTAGCGCTAAACAACTTTAAAGAATTATTTTCCATCAAGCACCTCAGCAGTCGCATTTTTCGCATCAGTATACTCTTTAACACCGCTCTGAATGAGCTTGCTTATTGCTTCAACATCTTGCGCAAATATTTCAAGATTATTTTTAGAATCAATAAAAGAGTCCATTAACATCTCTTCTATCTTGCTAAGTCCAGCCTTGCCATTTCCGTCAATTCCTAAATTAAATAATATCGTCGGTAACTCACCTATTACTAGCCCAATACAACACATTTTATTTATTATCAAATCAACAACATGTTCTTCCATCGTGTCTTTAGTAGCCAAACTGTAAATATACATATCGCGAGTCTGCCCTATTCTATCAAGTCTTCCAATGCGTTGTTCAACAGACATAGGATTCCATGGCAAATCATAATTAATCAAAACATTGCAAAATTGAAAATTTAGTCCTTCAGCGCCAGTTTCAGTGCTAATCATAATCTGCGCATTATTCTTAAAATTCAAAATTCTTTCAGTCTTCTCTTCACGAGAGAGCCCGCCAACAAATTCAACAATCTTTAAATTATAAGGCGCAAGTTTCTCAACAATATATTTCAAAGTAGTGGGATGTTTAGTATAAAGCAATATTTTAGCATTAGAATCTTGTTTCAAAGTCTTATCAACAATTTCTATAAGTTTTTCAATTTTAGAATCTTTTTTCAGAACACTGTAAGCATCTATAATTTCTTGAGCCAACTGTCGCGTCTCATTATGATATTTATCGCTTTCAGCAATCTTAGTAAGCGATTCAACAGCAGACCTTGAAGAGCTAGTAACTTTAGGAAGAATAGCATAAATAATTAATTTACCTCGTAATTCATCTCCATTAGCTGCAAAATATTTAGTCTTAAGCAAATCGCAAATAGAATCATAAATCTTTTTTTCTTCAGCAGTTAAATGTACAACTTCAATTTTAGGAATTCTTTTCTTATATTCTATCCCAGTTTCTTCACGCCTGCGTCTAAGCATGACCTCTTGTAAACGCCGACGTAATTCCAATGGATTAAGTGGACGGCGTTTATTCCCTCTAAAAAGAAATTTCTCTCTAAATTCTTGAATCGTTCCAAGGTGACCTCGCCTAAGCAAATGCAATAAATTGTAAAGTTCAATTAAATCATTCTGAAACGGCGTTGCTGTTAAAAGTAAAAAGCGTTTCTTCTGCATCCTATCAACAAATCTCCACCTAGTAGTGCTGCGCTGTTTCATCTTATGAGCTTCATCAACAACAAGTAAATCCCATGCAATATCATGCGCCTTAGAATGTCTAAATCTCGCAAGCTCTTTATCGAAAGTCTTAACCTTATCCACTGAAGCAATAACTAAGTCATTCTTATTCCAATCATTTTCAGATTCAATTATGTTAAATTTAATATTAAATTTCTCATCTAATTCAGCCACCCACTGGTCAACAAGGGACGGCGGAGTAAGTATCAAAACCTTAGAAACAAAACCCCTGACAAGACACTCTTTTATCACCATTCCAGTAGTTATCGTCTTTCCCAAACCCACTTCATCAGCCAGTAACGCAGAACCATTCATTTCTCGCAATATATGCAAAGCCCCTTCAGTCTGATGCTTCAGCTTATAAGTCAAATTATCTTTAATCATATCATAAGAAACAAGCTCATTAAGCTCCGTATTCCTTTCAAGATTAATTGCGTCAAATTTCAAGCGAGCAACATCAGCGCTGCCAAATTTCTTCTGTTCAACCTTTTCCAAAATAATCAAATCATCATCGGAAAAAGACTCATCTATTATTATAGTCATGTTCAATTCTTTCCCCAAACGTGAGCATAAGCAAATTCTTCTGAATTTATGCACATGTTGTGGTTTTCCACAACTTTGTAGGCGAGCAGTAAGAATTGAATCATTTGAAGATATTTTATTTTCATATTCAGCACCTCCATGTTTCAGAATATAAAAGCAGAGAGTCCAGTTTTTAAGAATACGTATGATGAAAAGATAATTACCTGTCTATTCAAAATAATTCTTTAATAGTCTTTTCCAGCGAGAAGCGACTTTTAGCAGATTATTTGATGTAGAAAACCTAGAATTTCTTATCCTATCAAAATAAGTATAAATGATTACCTCAAATCCTCTTTATTTCATTCTTTCAATAAGAGGCACAAAGTCACTATCAGAAGCAATTAATATTATTTTACTTATGGAAGGATATCTTTCTTTAATATCATACATATCCATTATTACTAATGCGTCTACTCCCTTTTGATAGTAATCAAAACTTCCATCTTCATTTAAGATTCGCTGACATCTACCCTCCCTTAAAGTAATCCATTTTTTCTTCCTTAACATCTTAGTCATATTTTGATATCTGCTCATCAAATAGCTTTCATTTTCATTAGGTTTAGAGTTTTGAAAAGGAGGAGCAGTGTAAATGAATAGATGTTTCAGGTTAAGATTTTCTTTTATACATATATTTCTAAATGTTTGAAGGTATTTCTTTGGTTTACCATCTTGTTTTTGAAAATGCTTCTTAACAAGACCAAAGAAACCATCATCGACAAAAACTAAAGCATCTTCCATACATTCAATCTACCATCTCAAATAAAAGCATCCGGCAACCTTGCGATCACCGGGGATCATACTCACAATCATAAAGATTGCTAAAATTAAGATAATGGTTTGGTATAAAAGCTTTTTGGTTTATTTTTTCATCCATTTTGACACCAAATTATAATAATTTTCAACACCATACAAGATTATATTTTTATTAACAATTTCATTTCCTAAATTATTTTGCTTTTTTTCAATCATAGAATTAAATTGAGCAGTCGTAAAATCATGTATTTCCAAAGGCAAAGCAAAAAGTCTTAATTTTTCAAGAAGTATTTTCAATTTTTCATTATTATCTACAATAACACAAATATCTATATCGGAGCCAGTAGTATTTGTTCCCATAACATAAGAACCAAAAACTAGCACAATCAAGAAAGGATAATTAACTTCTTCAATGTAGCTCTTTACAATCCTTAATTTAGGATTTTTTAAAATAAATTGTTCTGTTCTTTTCTTCTCTGCATTATATATATCTAGATTGGGCACAAGATTTATACTTATAGGGTTTGTATTTCCGACTTTTCCTTTTGTTATAACTCCTTCTAAATGGAGCCGATTTACAAGTTCATGAGTATTCTTATAATCTACGATAATAGCCCCAGATGCTTGTCTGATTGAAACAGGACCTTTATTTTAAATTAAGTAGCTCAGCAATTTCTCTTTAGACCCTATCTTAATATTAGTAATCTTAATTTTTACCATAATTCTATGGTATCTTCACCATATATAAATATTTCTAATCTCCCACACCGCGCAACCTAATTTGTCTAATTTTTTCATAATTGATATTCTCTTAACATCTAGTATTATTTAATTTAGAACAATGATAATATGTTCCGACCATTAATACTAAATTGAAAAAATGGTCTTTTCTCTCTCCTTGTATTAGAAACTACGTACACTACAGATGACCTTTTAGATTCCTCCAATTTTCTTTGTCTTTCAGATTCATTAAATTCTCTTACTCTTGCCCTCGATTTTAAAATATAACTATATTTTTCATTTAAACCACTAACAACACCTCTATCTTGAATTAATTCTACTCTTTCCAATTCTCTTAAAACATCAATATATTTATCACCCATAGAATCATAATATTTATGTTCCATTAAATTCCTCTGCGTCTCCATTCCAGGTCTTCTTGTCTTTTAATAACTGCCTCGTTACTTTCCATCCTTCTTCTTTCCAATTCCTCTGCTTCCCTGATTCTAGTAAGAAAATATTCGCCTTTTATAAGATCAATATTTTTATAATCACAAATCTTTTTATTTTTAGCACCAAAAATATCGCCTGTTAAATCTGCTAAACTAGGCAATCTCAAAGTTTGAGAAACTAGTCTTCTTTGTCCAACCATAACTTCTCCATCTGGAGCAGTAGATTCTTGTCTAACAAATGTCCTATAACTTACAGCCCCTCTTGGAGCAGTATAAATCATACTTTCTGGAAAAACAATTTCATCTCCAATTGGTCTAACTACATGTTGAGTTTCAGGATTATCATTAGATTTAACATCAAATTCAACATACTGCACTAATCTTGGCTTACTCATATAAACTCATAAAATAAAGCATATTTAAACTTTTCTATTTGTTGTCCCTATATAGTATCTATTATTTCTTCCCAGAACCGCCAATAACCTTCTTCTCATGCATAAACGGAAGTAAAACATCTGGAACTTTAACACTTCCATCTTTCTGTTGATAATTCTCAAGAATTGCAACCATTGCGCGAGAAGTTGCAAGTGCTGTATTATTCAAAGTATGAGGCGCATACTTCTCTCCCTTCCCATTATCAACTCGTATCTTAAGTTTACGAGCCTGACAGTCAGTCAAATTAGAACAAGAACCAACTTCAAAATAAGCTTTTTTGCGAGGAGACCATGCTTCAATATCTACTTGAATATGTTTCAAATCTCCCAAATCTCCAGAACAAATCCCAAGAATGCGAATAGGGATTCCCAACTCTTTGAATATCTCAACAGTAATTCCCTGCATCTCTTCAAAAAATTTCATAGATTCATCAGGTCTGCAAATAACAACCATTTCCACTTTATTGAATTGATGATTTCTAAAAAGTCCTTTTTCATCAATTCCATGCGAGCCTATCTCTTTTCTGAAACACATAGAGTAAGAAGCAAATTTCATAGGCAAATTTTTATCGGACAAAATAGTATCAATAAATCTGCCAATAAGTGAATGCTCGCTCGTCCCAATCAAATACAAATCTTCATCATCTATTTTATATATCTGATTCTTCATATCATTTAAATCAGTCACATTCTGAATTACTGCAGAACGCAACATCAAAGGCGTCTCTACATACAAAAATCCTTTAGAAACCATTTTATCAATAACAAATCTAATTAAAGCTTGGTTAAGCAAAGCTAAATCTCCTTGTAAATAATAAAACCCATTTCCTGAAGTGCGCGCAGAAGCATCAAAATCTGCAACGCTCAGCGATTCAGCAATCTCGGCATGAGTCTTTACTTCAAAATCAAATTCCTTAGGCTTTCCAATCTTGCGCATTGAAACATTTTCATTTTCATCTTTTCCAATTGCAACAGAAGAATGCATCAAATTAGGAATCTTACTTAATAAAACAGAAATTTCTTCTTCTAAAGAATACATTTTTTTCTCCAAACCATCAATTTTATCAGGAATTTGTCCAGCTTCTTTAAGGAGTTTCTTAGCATCTTTTCCCGCCTTTTTAGCATCGCCTATCTCTTTAGATATCCTATTCCGTTCAGCGCGCAAATTATCGACATCTCTCTTTAATTCGCGCCATTTCTTATCTTTATCAAGCGCTTCATCAACCAATTTAAGCCTGTCATTTTTAAATTTCTTTTTAATATTTTCCTTTACCATTTCAGGATTTTCGCGTAAAACCTTTATGTCAAACATATACAGTCAAAAATAAGCGTATATTTAAAGTTAATTTATTTAGGCCATACTCAAAGTAAATTGATTATTGTATCCTATATATATCAAAATACTATGTTTAAGCAAATCTCTCCCTATAAGCCCACTAATTTCTTGCCCATCTAAAGGAGCTCCTATAAAAGGACCTTGATAAATCAAGCCATGTGTTGGAATTACCATCCTCATAAAATATTGATAACATTCATGCTCTTTACTTGAAGGTGTATTTATTTTTATAACGCCTGTCGGTTCTAATCTTAGCTGTTCTGGTATCTCTTTCTTAACCACGCAGTTCGAAGCTCCAGTATCGATTAACGATTTTATAATAACAGGTGAAGGAATTTCTTTTCCTTCTTCTTTAAGTTTCTTTTCAAGTTCTAGAGGAATAAGAAAATGAACATCTAAAACAGGCCCTTCTTTATGTCAAAGTGTTTGAAAACCACACCTCTTAGAGTGTGAACACTTTGAGCATCCAAAAAACTACTCAAAGTTTTTTTGATATAAATCTGGAGAACTAATAGTTACTGAAGGCATGGTGAAACTATTCCTATCAAATTTGATGTAAAATTACCTGTAGGTTCAACCTCTAATATCTGTTTGACTAAAAAAGACTTATTGCCAAATTTATCAATTCCAACCTTTATAGCATCATCATAAGTATCGTAAATGCCAATTATCATATTTCCCTTAATTAAAACAAACTTACCTCTATCTGAGTTTAACAAATTCTGCTTGTTTTCTTCATATGTCTTTAACTCAAGAGTTAACTTTTTTTCCATAAATTCCAATATCTAATCATATATTTAAGTCTAATGTCTTTAAGTCTAAAATCTTCTAGAACTCGAACGCCCTCTACTAAATCCACCTCGCCCACCAGAACCAGAACGCTCACGAGAACCGCCCCTAGAATCTCCACCACCAGAACGAGAACTTCCAAATCTTGCTCTTCCAAATGTTCTCTCTCCGCCGGAAGAAGAAGAACGTTCACGTCCTCCAAAGCTTCTGCCTCCGCCTCTATCAATGCGTTCACGAGAACCACTAAATCTACCACGACCACCAAAAGTCAAACGTCCACGATTATCTCTATCACTAGATTCTTCTTTGAATCTAACAAAAATAGGCTGAACTTCAGGCATTGGCACTTGCTTAATAGATATCGACGGGTCGCGCAAAACACTTCTAAAACTATCATAATCTCTCTGTGAAACAATTGTTATAGCAATACCTTCTTTTCCAGCACGAGCCGTGCGTCCAATTCTATGAATATATTCTATGCTTGTTTTTGGAACATCAAAATTGTAAATATGAGAAACATTCTTTATATCTAAACCTCGAGCAGCAACATCTGTGCAAACTAAAATCAACGCTTTAGAAGAATGAAACTCTTCCATGACTCTGCTCCTCTTATTCTGCGCAAGCCCTCCATGAATTGCAATTGCATCAATTTTATTTCTCTCTAAATTATGAACCACATAATCAGCATTCCTTCTAGTATTACAAAATACCATTACCAAACCACTTTTCTCTTCTTTAAGCAAATGAACAAGAAGAGAGAATTTCAAATTGCTAGGCGTATCATAATAAACTTGATGAAGTTTAGTTGGGTCAACTTGACTTTCAGACTCAACCAACACAGGCTCATTCATATAATGCTTTGCTATGCGAGAAATATCTGAAGAGATAGTAGCAGAAAATAACAAAGTCTGTCTTTCTTTAGGACATTTATTAATTATTGTAACAACATCATCTATAAAACCCATATCTAACATTCTGTCTGCTTCATCTAAAACTAGAAATTTAATCTTGCTCAAATTCAAAGAATCATTTCTTAAGTGGTCTAAAATTCTTCCAGGCGTTCCAACAACAATATCAGCACTGCGTAAATCATGTTTCTGCGGGACTATTGAAACTCCTCCATATATTTCAACAACGCGCAAACCAACATGTTTAGAATATTTCTGTAATGTCGTTCCAACCTGTTCTGCAAGTTCACGAGTAGGAGTCAAAATAAGAGTCTGAATTCCCTGCCCAGCATCAAGCCTCTCAATTATTCCAGCGCCAAAAGCAAGTGTCTTTCCAGAACCAGTAGCAGAACTTCCAAGCACATCCTTCCCAGAAAGAACAAGAGGAATAGCTTTTGCCTGAACATCCGTAGGCTCAGTAAACCCAGCATCAGCCAGAACTTTCAGCATACCTACACTAAGACCTAGTTTAGCAAATGATTCTAACATATATAAATCAAAGATTAATCCTTTTTAAAGAAGAGTATTAATCCCCAGTCGAAGCAAAATAACTATGGTGTTGTTTTAAAAACTTCAAAGTAACTTCTTTTAATTCTTTATAAAAATCATCAAATTGTTGGAGATATAATTTTATATGATGCTCAACTGCTAAATTAAAATAATCTGGAGAATTTACTTTTACAAGATTCCATCTATGTTTTCTACAAGAATCACGTGTCTTTTTTTCCCAATTTGCTTCACCTATTTTTTCTACAAGAGTCTTACTATCTTCTCTAACTTCATTTTTAAAAACAATAGGTATTTTTCCAGAGCCCACATTAAATGGAAAACCCAATGGAAAACTCAGACTAAAACCAGTCTCTAAGTTAGTATCACGAAAATGAATTTCATTTTTGCTAGAATCATGACAATAAACCCTTAAACCAGGTTTAAACCCATCTTCGAATTGTACAACATACTCCAAGGTCAACTTTTCATTTTCTTGTGCCATTTTAGATACTATTAAAAAGTTAATAAAGAGTATTTAAAGTTTTCTAACAATCGATACTGTTAGTTTATCGGGATATGGGTTTTAGCCATATACCCAATAAGTTCTAACAGTTTATTCCTTCCGAGTTCAAGTTTTATCTTAGCCTTTTCTGCTGGAGTTTTTCCATGCAATTGTTGA
>Ga0209542_10013451_pt1 | contig 14110 bp, 26 predicted proteins | sample RifCSPhighO2_01_FD_184028 | JGI IMG/M metagenome (GOLD analysis project Ga0209542, IMG submission 184028) | Soil microbial communities from Rifle, Colorado - Rifle CSP2_plank highO2_0.1 (SPAdes) (version 2) | ecosystem: Environmental > Terrestrial > Deep subsurface > Rock core/Sediment ...
TGGGAAATCGCTTTTTATGTTCATAATTGTAGTTTATAATTCATATTAATAAATTTAACTAAAACTTGTAATGTAAAGTCTAAGGGGTATATGAAATAAAATTTATTCATCTATTGGAGGACTTCCATACTCGATTTTACCCTTCAAAATCGATTTTACCCTTCAAAAAATCTTTAAGGGGGTCTCCTATAACTTCAATTGGAGGACTTCCATACTCGATTTTACCCTGTCTTATTTTTCTATCCTCAATGAAAGCATGTAAAGCATGTATTTCCGCAGACTCAGACCATTTGAACTGATAGTCAGGATGATATGTTAAAAAGGCTTTTACTAATCCACTCCCAATAGGTATAGCTCCCTCTAAAACCTTTTTATCTGGATAAATGGCAATTACTTCTAAACAATTAATATTTATTGAACTTTTTTGAGTATCCTTCGGGCCTTCATCTGAATCTATAAATTCTCTTTTTGTTTTTATCTCTCCTTCATGATACATTCTTCCAACTATTGCTGGACAATACGTGGGAAATAATATCGTCCCGCTTCTCAAATGTTGCCATTTATAACCGCTCCAACTACTTGGTACTTTACCAAAATGTGATCCTTTACCTAAAACACCCCCGCAAACACCACTTTTTATTTTTTCTTTATCTGGATCAGATTCTGCTAGTGATAACGATTCACAAAGTTCAAATTCTCCTCTTCCTCCATAATAAGAAGAAGTTGAACCTGGCAAAGAATCATACATTGCAAATCCCATATACTTTGGAAACATGAACCTCCAGCATTTTGGTAAGCTAATCTTTGAAGATAAATCTTGAATAAAATCGTAATACTCTTGTCCCTCTATTACATTATCTTTGTTCTTTCCATGATATTCATAGCATCTAGATACTCTTGCCTTACGACTTAATTTTGTAGTATGAAAATCGATATTTGGTAAAGTGGAGATGACAATGCCATAGCTATAGTTTTCATCATTCATTGGAGCTTTATTCAAACCAGAATCAGCTAAGCTACGCCAATTATCTGTTCTTTCTACAGAACCGACTTGTCTGACATCATGTTCCTTTAACTGTGTAAGTAAATCAGTAAGTTCTTTCGAGTTCCTATGGTTTATCATAATCTGTCTTTCCATTTTAATCACTTTATAGTTACTTGTTATAGTGTAATATTTAAATATTTGCTGTAAATAATTTACGACAAATAGAAGGATTTAAATAGTTTGAAGTCTTAAAAATATTATATGGAAATAATACAACCACTTAAGAAATTTGGATTATCAGAAAAAGAAGGAAATGTATATTTAAGCTGCTTGGAATTAGGAGAAACAACAGCAACAGACATTTCTATTAAAAGCAACTTACCAAGAACGTTGATTTATGATATTCTAGAAAGATTAATAGATTTAGGTCTTGTTTCTTATAATATAAAAGCAAATAAAAAACACTTTATAGCTGCAGAACCAAAAGAATTGCTAAGAATACTAAAAGAAAAAGAAGAATTAATAAAAGAGATATTACCTAATCTTGAAAAATTACAAAAACTAAAGGGCATAAAACGACCTAAAGTTGAAATCTATGAAGGAAAAGAAGGGATGAAAACAGTAATGAATAATATCTTAAGAACTGGGGTTAAAGAATTTTTAGCCTACGGAAGTTCACGTTCTTCTTTTGAAATAATCCCTGCTTTCATGGAACATTGGCATAAAGAAAGGATTAAACAAAAAGTACTCATGAGAATTTTGTATAATAATACAAAATCGGCGAGAGAAAAAGTAAAGAAAAAATCAGAATCATTAAAGTACACAAAATATAAATTTATGCCGATAGAATTAGAATCTCCAACTGCTACTTTGATTTATAATAATAAAGTTGTTTTACAATCATGGACAAAAGAACCATTTGCAGTTATGATAGAAGATGAAGAGATGGCAGAAAATCAAAAACGATACTTTAAAGAGATGTGGAAGATAGGAAAGTCGTAAGAGTTTGCCCCCCCATGCAAGTTTGTTTCAGATTTCATTAAAGGTTTTCTCACTTTATCAAAAAATAAGAAAATTGTGCCAGAGTAATATGTCGTATAATTGGTTAGACTGTTCGTTCGCCTTGCAGGCTCACTCTCCCAAATTCAGAATTTGTGGGTTGCCTCAAATTTTGAACTTCGCATAAGCCCGTTGTTATACGCGGCTGATCAAAGGGAAGACCAAGGTTTAGTGCAACGTCCGAAGGAAAACCGAAGAGTCGAATTTTCACTTTACTATCAATCTCTGCGAAACAGAATAATATTTAAGGATTTTCCGTCATAGAGGGCGAAGCCCAATCAAACTAATACGTCGAGGGAAGGGGAACTTAAAGGTTAGTTAGTCTTTTAATAGGGGTAACAAAAACGAAAGATTTATAAATGGCAGTTTATTACTGTAACCTATGGTATGCGATTGGCTTGAGGTTAGCTTGGATGAAGGATCAAACACTATCTTAGAAGAAAAAATAAAAGGAATAAAACTTCATACAAATACTCAGTTACAAAATGGAATTTATACTTTTGATGGCGGTTGGCTTACTTTGGAAAGTAATACCCATGCAACGATTATGACTCCTCCCACATATGATATTGATTATTTGAGAAGAGTATATAGGGGAAGAGGCTTACCTGAATTTAATTTAGGTAAAACTCCACGTGATCCGCAAGTTGTAGTCGCAAGAAGTTCTTTTCCAGAGGGTTTTCTCTTATCCATTGGACTCGCAAGAGAACAATTCGAATCCTCTATTAAAGTGGGTGACCAGTTAGAGTTTGTTCCTTATATGGAATATAATCCTGCTCCAGAACAATTAACACCTAACATAAGATATGCTGTAGTTGGTTTAGCTGACCCTTCAGAAGGAAATCCAATTTTTGTCGTAGAAGCGGGTGACAAACAATTAAGATTAGGACATGCCTATTTCAAAATTCCTGAGGATAAATTAAAAAGAAATTTAGTGGTAGCGGAGTTAGCTAGTCTTGGTGGGGTTCTTTCAAGGTTGCTTTCAAGGTTGTATAGGGAAAGATAAATCTTTCGTTCTATAATTCTTATTTTTCAACAATTTCGTTAAACTTTTGTTAGATGAAGTGCGGAGCATTTCATAAGTTTTCTTTTATGATTTTAACGAAGATAACAATATTATAATTTTCGGTAGCGAAGCGGAGAGAGTTTGAGAACCTGCACTAAATTAGGGTGGGAAAAACAGGTGCGTTAAAATTCAAGAAAACTTTGAAAAAATAAGATTTTAAAGAATAATTTTTTAAAAGTTCTCTATAAAAATTCTAAAAGTGATAAAAGACAGGCAACAAACCAAATTCATACAAACAGATGGATTAATACATTATTCAACAGCTATGAAAAAAATATTTTACAGCAATAAAGTTAGAGGATTAACTGTTGATCATATCATCTTAAATGTGAGAAAAACAGGAAAACACAATGTAAAAATTGAAAGGTTCTTTAGGAATATCAAAGAAAGAACTCAATTAATGTATTGGTTTAAGAGTTTTAGAAGTGCTAATGCTATTTTGGATAGATATGTAATTTGGTACAATTTTGTAAGAAACCACAGGACCTTAGGAAAAACTCCAGCAGAAGAGGCAGGATTTGCTATTGACTTAGGAAAGAATAAGTGGAGAAAGTTGATAGAAATAGCCTCTTATTTCAAAAATTATGCCCCGTAGAGTTTACATTACACTAAAACTATTCAATGAGAAAATCATTCAAATGATTTAATTTATCTTTGTTGGTTCTGTCAGAATTGAGAGATAAATCGTTTTCAAAAAAAAAGAAAGAATTAAAGCTGGGTTTCTATCACCTGCTGAAAGTTAGCGAATGGCTGTGCACCGCTGACAGGCACATTCCCAACAAGGAAATAAGGAGTCCCTCTTCCGCCGGAAGCTGATGCGTCTTTCAAATCATTTTGTATTTCACTAGCATACTTCTGGCTGTCAAAGCATTCATTGAACTGTCCGGTGTTTAATCCAAGATCAACTGCAAACTGTTTCAATAATGATTCGCTCAGAGATGCCTGATTCGTGAATATCATGTTGTGGTATTCCCAGAACATTCCCTGCTCATCCGCGCACTCGGAAGCCAGCGCTGAAGGCATGGCCATGGGATGGAAGCTTAATGGAAAATCCCTGTACACAAACTTCACTTTTCCGGTGTCAATATACTGCTCCTTTATCTGCTGAAATGCATCCTCGTGAAACCTTCCGCAGTAGGGGCATTGAAAGTCCGAAAACTCAACTATTGTCAGCGGAGCATTCTTATCTCCTAAAAAGGGATCATCATCAGTGTATTCCTGAGCAGACACTTCAATGATTCCTTCGTTCCCTTGAGCTGTTGGTGCAGTATTTGCATCCGCTACAGCCTCAGTGCTACTGTTTCCAAATCCTCCGGTTGATATTGAAATCACAAGCAGGACAACAAGAACACCGCTTATTATCTGCCACATCGTGGATTTTTTTATCGTGACTTTTTCCTCTTCTTTTGCCATGTTATAACCTCCTTTATTTAACTATTAGCCTTCCAGCCATGCTGCTGTGGTCTTCCCCGCAGAATACATTGCAGTAAAATTCAAACTCCCCTTTCTTGTCCGCTATGAATTTCACATCAACGGTTTCTCCCGGATTTAGATATTCATTAACCCCAAATTCAGATATTGCAATCCCATGGGCCACATCAACGCTTTCAACATGAAGGATTACTCTGTCGCCTTCATTCACAGTTATCACTGACGGCTCAAATTCCCACTGCCTTGCAATTATATCAAATTCCTTTACACTAACCGGCTCATTGATGTCTTCCATTTCTTGCTTGGAAATGCTGTTTCCTGAAACCTGAGCTTCATAAGAAACGCCCTCAGTATTGCCATCGGGAGACGAGCACCCTGTTGTAAGCACTGCCAGCAAAAAAATAACAATAAAGTAGCTTTTCATCCTATCACCTCAGCAGCATTCGCAGCCAGCTCCGCATGAGCAGTCTGACTTCATTTCAGCTTTTCTCTTCCTCTCATCTTTTTCTTTCATCTTGTCCTCCATTAGCATTATAGAAATACAGTTTTACTTACCTTTGTTTGGTATATAAATTTTTCTAAAGTATTTGTTCAATGACCCCCTTAACAGATTTGCATTCGTGACAACAGTTATGCTTGACAGCGCCATTGCAATTTCAGCTATTACAGGATGCAGTAATCCTGCCACAGCCAGCGGAATTGCGACCGTATTGTATGCAAAGGCCCAGAATAGATTCTGCTTTATTTTCTTGAATGTCAATTTTGACAGATAGATTGACTCAACAACTCCCATCAAAGATCCTTTTGCAAGTACTATGTCGCCGGCCTCTATTGCGATATCAGTTCCTGTGCCCATTGCAATCCCCACATTTGACTGCTTCAATGCAGGAGCGTCATTGATTCCATCACCTACAAAAGCAACCATCCCCTCTTTCTGGAGCTTCATAACAATTTTCGCCTTGTCTTCGGGAAGGACGTTTGCAACAAAGTCCTTTATTCCAACTTCCCCTGAGATTGCGCGGGCGGTCCTTTCATTGTCTCCTGTAATCATCACAGTCTTATATCCATCTTTGTTAAGTCTCTCAACCGCATTTTTGGAGTCGTCCTTGACAGCATCAGCGACCGCGATAAACCCTATCACTTTTCCGTTCTCCGAGATTATCATCAGCGTTTTCCCCTGATCCTCAAATTTCTCTATGGTTTCTGAGTGGCTCTTTATGCTGATATTCCTTTCGTTCATGAGGGTTCTGTTGCCTATGACTATGTATTTTTTGCCGATATATCCCTCTACGCCTCTTCCTCTCAGAACTTTGAAATTTTTGACATTTTTGTATTTTTTCATGTTAATGTTTTCAACTATCGCCTTTGCGATTGGATGTCCGCTAAGCCTTTCAAGGCTTGCAGCAGTTTCCAAGAGATATTCTTTTTTGACATTTTCAGGATGAATATCAGTCAGTTGGGGCTTTCCTTTTGTGATTGTTCCTGTTTTGTCAAATACGACTGTTTTGACTTCCTTCATTGTCTGTATCGCCTCACCCTTTCTTATTAAAATTCCATTTTTGGCGCCCATCCCCGAGCCTGCCATCAGCGCTATCGGTGTAGCCAGCCCCAAAGCACAGGGGCATGCAATTACCAAGACAGAAATTCCAATGCTTAATGCCCTGCTTAAATCCTGGCTGAACATCCACCAGTTGAAGAAAACAATGATTGTCAGCATGAGGATTATGGGAACAAAAATTCCAGTAATCTTGTCTGCTAATTTCTGGATTGGAATTTTTGTCCCCTGGGCTTCCTCAACCAATTTTACTATGTGTGCCAGGAATGTATCTTTTCCTATTTTTACAGCCCTTACATATAAAATCCCATCCTGATTTATTGTGGCTCCGATCACGTTATCCCCTTTCATTTTTTCAGAGGGAATGCTCTCTCCAGTGATCATGCTCTCATCAACAGAGCTTTCGCCTTTTGTTACAATGCCGTCTGTTGGGATTTTTTCCCCAGGCTTTATCACCATGATATCGCCTATCTTTATTTCAGAAACAGGAATTTTAGTTTCCTCGTCGTCTTTCAGTACTACCGCGCTCTTTGCCCCTAGCTCAAGCAATTTTTTTATCTCTGAGCTCGCTTTCCCCTTTGCTTTTGCCTCTACATATTTCCCTGTTATGAATATAGCCATTATCATCGAGGAAATTCCGGAATAATTCTGGGCAATATCGAAAAAACTCAGGAATCCAGTCAGGTATGCAACAATGGTTCCTAAAGAGATAAGAGAGTCCATGCTGAAGTAAAGGCTATAAAAACCCCTCAGCCCTCCTCTTATAGTTTCAAAACCGAATATAAATATTACCGGAAATCCAAGAGCCAGAAGGATTATGTTCATTGACTGCTTAGGGGCAAGATCTATTCCAAGCAGTGCTCCTGAATACATGAATAAAACAATTGGAATCGTGAACAGCCACGCTCCGACAAGCCTCTTCTTCCAACCCCTTATTTCTTTTTCTTCTAGGGATAATTCACTGTGATCATGTCCGGAATGATTATGCATTTTCTATCGATGCCACCTTGTAACCTGCTCTTGAAACTGCTTTTTTAAGATCATCATTGGTTACACTGTCTTCAGCTTCAACGTATCCTTTTCTCATGACGAGGTTGACATTTGCATCCTTGACTCCGGAAACTTTTTTCAGGCTCCTTTCTATGTTGGATGCGCACGATGCACAGTGCATTCCTTCAATCATTAATTTTATTTTTTTCATATTTCCCCCCTATTTCTTATTCGGTTTCTGAATTTGTTTTGCCAGGTAGAATATTAACAGCACAAGCGCTATGACCACTAATATCCACATTACAAATCCAAAAAACCACATCCCATTGTAGTAATTAATCATATTCTCAGCCCCCAATAATTTTTATTCAACTATTATTGTCCCAGTCCCCATCCCCATTGCGCACGCAAATCTGAATGTTCCTTTCTTGTCGGGGACAAATTCAACGTAATCCTCAGGCGTTCTTAAATTCTTTGAGACTCCAAAGTCTCTTATCGTAAATGACCTATAGCACCCTGTAATGCTGCTGTCCAGCCTTATTCTGACAGGAATTCCTTTTTTTACAGTGATTGTATTTGGATAATAATTGTAATTCCTCATACTCAGTGTTATTTCCTGTATGATATCATCCTCTTTTGCCCCATCAGGATTTCCTTTTCCATTTCCATTCACAAACACAAACGCTCCGACCGATATAATAATGGCCACTATTATCAGCAATATTGTTGTATTTTTCATCAGAATATTCCCCCTCTTGGTCCAAAGACAATCATCAGCGATGTCAATGAGGTTAATATCAAGCTTGCAAATAAAGTGAACACATAGTCCTCCTTTACCATCCTCTCGCTTTCTTTTGTTTCTTTGTAGATCATGTAGTTCAATCCAATTAATATGACGCCTGATATTATAAATACAATTACGGACGCTTCTTTCAGATGGTCATTTACCATCATAACAGAGCTCATTGCCCCCATTATTCCCCCCATGAAGCCAGCAGTTATCCCCTCCATGAATCCCATAATCCCACAGCAAAGGCCATTGTAAATCCCGAATGTTATTCCAACAATCATCCCAAAAACACTTCCCCAGAACATGCCATTTGCAGCACCAATGTAAAATCCCGCTAAAAATCCAGAGATCATTCCAACTGTCATTCCTATCATCATTCCAGACATGCATGCAAATTCCCTGTATGCTCTTACTTGCCTTATTGATGGCAGCAATATTGCATAGCTCAAAACAGAAAGAAATATCAGCAATCCATATCTAGGCATAAACTCCTCTATATACCGGAATTTTACAAAATAAAGAAGAGCCAGTAGTCCGAATGATATTAATAAAGAGTAGAGTATAGTTCTTATCAGTTCACCCTCAACCCTATTTCCATTCAACTCCCTTGCAAATAATTTCAAGCTCATATTTTACCTACCCCTTTATTCTATTGTAAATCATTGCAAATAAATATCCTGCGATAAGGGATAATGCAATTATTTCAATTAATCCTAAAATCGTGTCTATAAATGGTAAAGACTCTTCTGCTATCCTGCTTATATCTATCCCATGAAATAAAAACCCAAATGCCTTCACCATCCCTGCTGGAAAGATCGCAATTAAGATAGCGCAGAGAATATATATGACCCCAAATGTTCCTGCCAAACTGAAGGCAAATTTTTTTTCATTTAACTTATTCCCCACTTTTGTCATCCCCCTTATTTTTACCATGACCTCGAAAGTGATGCTTCATCACTATAATATGCAAAACAATCATTAATATAACTATCGCCATGATTGTAAATTTGCTGGAAATGCCTAAAAATGATATTGCCGATACTAGAACAAATGGAATTAAGCACGCCAAAGTCATCATTATTATGTGAACATGCTCTTTTTTATGTGGCATCTTGATTAATCCCCCTTGGTTTGCATAAACTATTGATTGACATTCCAGTAAGGTAGATTGAAATAAGCAATATTAAAATTCCAAAAAGCTGAAGCTCAACCCCTTTAAATGGAAAATACATGAGAGTAAATGGAAGTCCTATCAACCCAAACAAAAATGCTCCGCAGGTAGGGCATCCAACCCCAAATGCACTGATCCCGGATCCAATAAATCCAAGAAACCCTTTCCCAGTAATTTTATTATGCAATCTAAATTTAAATAAGATCATAGAGAGCAATATTCCAGATAATGCAGAGGTAGCCAAGATGGAAGCCACACTAAAGGTTATAAAAGTAGGCCCGGACATCATTATGGATGTCCATAAACTATTATGCGCAACTTTGGCAACTAAAAAATAATATAATACTGCAAATATCAATATGCCTGAGACTAAACTGATTATTTTGTATCTTCTCCCGGTTAGAGCCAGGCCAATGCCTATGTTAAATTCCCTGAGATTTTCCTTTATTGCAGTCATTTTATTAAATTATTCCAAGCATTCTTTGTAAATATTGGGATGATGACTCATATGCTCTCTCCATGATTCTTCAGTGTATCCTGACTCTGGTGAGCATTTGTCTTCCAAACCTTTTCCAGAGTCTTTCCATGCCTGAATTATTCCAGGAAAGAATGTTAAAAGCAAAAGCCCTACTATCAGCAGGCAGGCAATGACATACAAAATTATTCTTTTATCCATTTTTCATTCCTCCTTTCATTTTTCTTTTATGCCTTAGCATGATCATTATTCCAATTATGTTGGACAATATTCCTACTCCTAAAAACCAGGGCTGATATCTTGCCAGAAAAGTCGCCAGTACAGAAGCCCCTGCAAGAGGAATTATTTGAAGCAAAAAATGAGAGCAACAAGCAATCATGCTCCCTCCAGATATTGCACTCGTCCCAGCAACAGTTCCTGTAAGCTGTGCGGTATGTTTAATCGAAAAATATAATCCTATTTGTATTCCAAATCCTGCGGCAAGGGGAAAAATCAGGTACCATAGGCCCCTCAGATTGAGAAGAGCAAATTCAATACCCCTAAAAATGCTTACAACGCCGAGGTAAAAAACAAGCAACCCAACCCCTGCCATCAATCCATACAGTGTTGCATTGCTTCTATTATTCTTCATTTTTATTCATTGCAACATTCAAGCAGTTTTTTGATGGAGGAGAAAATTCCTTTTTTCTCGCTGCCTTTTATTTCTACATTTTTTGAGGAGGAATTTAATTCCCAGAACAATCCATACAGTTCAGCGGAATCATGGTACATCCCCTTTGCCTCTTCTTCCTTTCCTTCATGAAATAATCTGTTAGCTGTCTCGTACAACCTCATGCTCGAGGCAAGAAAATGCTTGCTCATGCACCATTTCTCGCTTTCATCGTCTTTTTTTACAATTAGCAACATTAGATTTTTTCTCAACTCCCTGACTACGTCCAAAATTCTAAGAAATTTCTCATCTTTGGTTTTTGCATAGCTGAAAAAGCAGTGCTCTTCAAGGCTTACAAGGTTCATAAGGCCAATGCTAAGATCTTCCCATACAGAAATATCTAATCCATTCTTTTTCTTTATTTCATCTATTTTTTTTATGAAGTTTTCCGATTTCATTTTAAATAAACTGTATTATTAATGATGCAGCTATTAAAATCAAAAATGTTAATATAATCCCTTGAAACGGTATTCTTATGGTTGTTTTTTCCTTTATTTTCCTGTTTAGCAAGGGTGGAATAAAAACTATCAAGCCTCCAAGAAAACTGCTTAGCAATGATAAATCAATTACATATGTCTTGTTGAGCAAAGTTCCATAACCCCCTGTTAAATTAACACCAAATCCAGCTACACTGGAAAAAATTGGCAGTAAAGGAATTATTGTTGCTAGGAAAACAATTGTTATTATCAAGGTTTTCTGAAATGGAATATATCTCTTCTTCACAATTTTTGCAAACCACATTCCCATTGACATTGCAAAGGCGCCAATTAACAGCCCTATAACGATCCTGCTTACTCCAAGATAAACCCCTCCGGCTGCAGCAACTCCGGCGGTTACTGTGCATAATGGGCAGTGGGCATCAGCATATCTGGAGAAAGCAAGCGATGCAATGAAAAATAAAGAAATTAATTTTTTCATATTCTCATGAATTCATCATAGCTTCCATCATTGTTAACCTGATAAACAATAAAGTCGCTTTTTTTTGTTCCAGGCATCCCAGGGCTCCCTGAAGGCATTCCAGGCATTGCAATCCCCTTTATGTCAGGCTTTTCCATCATTAATCTCTCTACAGCCTCCAATGGGATATGGCCCTCAATAAAATAATCTCCTATGATTGTTGTATGGCAACTTTCCAGTTCCAGAGGAATTTCGTATTCCTGTTTTATTGAATCAATGCTCTCCATGCTGATTATTTCAGTTTCGGAATTTCCCTTACTCCTAAAATAGCTTGAATAGACTCCGCAGCATCCGCAGCTCCCTGATTTGTAAAGTTTTATTTCTCCCTGAAAATTCCTGACATTTTCAAAACTGCTTGCCTTGTCTGCATTAATGGCAAAAATTCCTATGACAACAGTCGATAAGATTATTACGGCCCATATCATTGATTTTTTCTTCATTTAGCACCCTCCAACCATTCCACCATATGATACTGCACTTTGCGCCGCAGAGCCCGCTGCCTGCACTGTTTCAACACCTACTCCGGCTTTAAAGCTCAGGAATAATGCGGCAATAAAAAGCACTCCAATAGCTATCCATAGCGTAGTTTTTCTGTTCATAATGTTTATATTATTCATTTTATACCTCCTTGATTTTCTTATTGGACTTTTTTCTCACAAATCGAAATAAACTCTTGTTTTCGAGATCCTTACAACATTCTTCCTCATCTTTCGTTTTGCAACAATTCATTTTAACACCCTCCCACCATTCCATTGGAACTGCTTCGAGCTGCTCCGCTGCCGGCCTTAGCTGGAATTGTTCCATGCATTTCATAGTTCATTATTTCATTTTCTGTCCAGCCGGAAGTGTCTATTTTATCTTCGTTGGGCAATTGTGCAACCACATTTCCGGTTACACCTGCCTGAAATACAAAAAATGAAACAACTAAAAATAGCATTCCAATAATGCTCCATAAAATTGTTCGTTCTTCCATCTAACAGCCCCCCACCATTTGTCCGTCAGAAGTTTGTCCTTGTTCAATGCCCCTGTAAAGGTTAGAAGCTAAGTTGATGTAATTTGTGAAATCAACACCATTTGCTTTAAGTATATCCGCCTTCTGCTCATGTATTCCAGGGAAGAACAGAACTTTCCATTTCCCTAATTCGGACAGTATTTCTTCATTAGACATTTCCGGATGATTTATCAGCAGATACTTTGCAACACCCCTCATTGCATAACTATGTGCGCATCCGCACGCCCTCTCTCCGTTTGAGAAAATTATCGCCTTTGCACCGCAGCAGTATTCACACGATATTGAGCTGCCAATCCCAATGTATCTTGCCATTTGTTCCTGATTCAGATCCATATCTTCATATTGTGATAATTTCCTTATTGTAGCATCTGCAAGTCCGGGATTACCCGCAGAAATATCATCGTACCTTACCCCTATTTCTACCCCATAAACTGCCGGCATTCCTTTAGGGATTATCTCTGATGCAGAAACAATCCCAACACCAGTAGCGATTCCATTTTCAGAATAAATTCTTCCAACATTGAACACGATTACCAGTGCCAAAATAGCCATTATACCTAGCTGCACATAAAATTCCGTGTTTTCATTTTTTGCCTTGCTTGAGTTTTTCATGATAATCTTCCAGAACAAGAATTATATAACTCCTTTTGTGAAACTAGTTTCAACAGCAAGATTTTTAAAGATCATATTAAAAAAAGATGTATGGAAAATAAATACGTTGGATACTTATTAATGGGGATTTCTATACTGGTTATAGTTATCATATTATTGTTTAACTCCACACTGAAAGAAATTGTGAAAGAGAGCTGTGGGGAAGCTCACGGTTTAACATGCCCAATGAATGAAACTGTGAATGAACAGACATACCTTGCATTGGGGGTTGTTGGCCTACTGATAATAGTGAGCCTTGTTTTGATATTCTCAAAGCCCCAGAAAGAAATTATTTTCAAGACAAGAACAATAGAGAAAAAAGCCAAAAAGAAAAAGATTGATACAAGCGGATTAAAGCCAGAAGAAAAGATGGTTTTGGAGATTATCCAAAAGGATAAGGCGGTTTTTCAGGCTGACCTAATAGAGAAGACGGAGTTTGGGAAGGCAAAGATGACAAGAATAATTGACAGGCTTGAGGGAAAGGAATTCGTTGAAAGGAAGAGAAGAGGATTGACAAATGTTGTTGTTATGAAGGATTAAATGTTTAAACCACAAAGTTATCCTAATAAGAAATTTCAAATTGAGAATGCGTGAAATAAATAATTTGTTTTTATGGCAAAGTTGTCACGGACTTCTTTCTTAGTAAGGCTGTCTAATTCAAGGAATCTTGATCTATAGTGCAGAAGCATAGATTCCACGCTAATTACTCGTTCTCTATCGAGATGCTTGTCTTCCCTCATTTTTAATTTCCTAGCTTTTTCAAGATAGTGATTAGTTTCTAAAAATCTTTTTATTGTTTTGTATGACTTTCTTATCTTTTCTTTGTATTTTTTTCCAAATCTCTTATACTTATCTTTGAAAAATTACTCCCTAAATTGCACATATCTTTTGTGATAACTCTTCCACATTTTCTTACAGATATCATTAAAGAGTAATATTTTTTGTCTCCTATCTTTTTTACATGGATATATTCCATACATAATGAATTATGCAATAATATGCAAATATCCCTCTTACAATTTAATTTTGAAAAGTAGTGGGATAAACCTGAAGAAAAATTGATGTTCATTTAGTATCTTTTTAATTAAGTGGGGGACCTATTTTGTTTTTAATCTTTCCGCAAGAAATCCTTGGCTTTTAAGCCAATGAATGAATTGCGGTGAATTTTTATTTCTTAAAAGATAATAAATAGCATAGCATTTGACGCTATGCTATTGAAGACTCTTGGTATAGCAAGAGCTTTGCTTCTAAATAAACTT
>Ga0209542_10013452_pt1 | contig 14108 bp, 13 predicted proteins | sample RifCSPhighO2_01_FD_184028 | JGI IMG/M metagenome (GOLD analysis project Ga0209542, IMG submission 184028) | Soil microbial communities from Rifle, Colorado - Rifle CSP2_plank highO2_0.1 (SPAdes) (version 2) | ecosystem: Environmental > Terrestrial > Deep subsurface > Rock core/Sediment ...
CTGGAAATAGTAACACGATGATCTTCCAAGGGTTGTCTCAGTGCTTCTAAAACTTGTCTGGGAAATTCCGGTAACTCATCCATAAAAAGCACTCCCCTGTGGGCCAGAGAAATTTCCCCAGGGCGGATTGAATTACCCCCTCCGATTAAGCCCACATAAGAGGCAGTATGATGAGGGGAACGGAAAGGTCTGGTTGTGACAATAGGAGTACCTGCTGCCAAATTTCCAGAAATAGAATAAATTTTAGTTACCTCAATGGCTTCTTCTAAACTCATTGGCGGTAAAATGGAAGGGAAAGCCCGAGCTAACATAGTTTTACCGGCACCGGGTGGACCTTTTAACAAAACATTGTGTCCTCCGGCAGCGGATATCTCCAAAGCCCTCTTGGCTTGTTCCTGACCTTTTATTTGAGAAAAATCATATTCAAAAGTGCCTTTTCCATCTAAATTTAATTTTTGACCTTTTACTGGTTTAATCGTAGCTTGACCCAAAAGTACTTTTATAACGTCTAGTAAACTATCAAAAGCTAAAACCTCTATTCCCTCTACCACTGCTGCTTCTTTGGCATTTTCTGTAGGAACAATAATGCGCTTTAGGCCAGCTTGTTTAGCAAGTATTGATAATGGCAAAATTCCCTGAGTACGGCGAAGGTGACCATCTAAAGATAGCTCTCCTACCGCTAAAGTTTCATCTAAGTTTAATCCACCAGCTGGCGGACCAGGATTATTAACTGGTATTTGTTCAGATGCAAGAAGTAAACCTAAGGCTATTGGAAGATCATAAGCAGGGCCCTCTTTTGGTAAATCAGCAGGAGCCAGGTTAACAGTAATTTTTTTTGCTGGGAAATCTGCGCCGGAGTTTCTAATAGCAGAACGAACTCTCTCTTTGCTCTCCTCAACTGCTCTATCAGCTAAACCGACAATAGTAAAAGAGGGTAAACCAGAAGAGGCGATATCAATTTCACAAGTAACAACAGTTGCTTCCAGCCCTACATTTGCACCCGATAAAACTTTAGCTAACATCCTATATTATATTACCAAATTGCATTACTAAAACCTAGGAAGATAGTAAGCCAGATTCTGTTTCTCGATGATAATTTATCTATGCTCCATATTTTGACTATTGAGCGAGCAGCTCAGCCATGTCTTGGATTGCAGCGGGGAGGATTGCCCGTTTCACTTCCTTTTCAGGAACTCGTCTCTGTTGCTCTAACTAGCTGTTACCAGTTCCGGCTTACGCCGGACACCCTGCTCTACGCTGTCTGGACTTTCCTGTCCCGATTTAATCGGGACTAATCATCCATCTTCCTAGGTATTGATATTATACTACAAAAAGCACTCAAAAACGAGCTCAAGTGGTTTCTTTTAAGGCATAAGTTACCACTAATTGAACAACCACCGCAATTGGTACCGCCAAAAGTGCCCCTCCAATACCAAGTAACCTACCGCCTATTGAGATAGCTAAAATTACCATTAAAGGATTCAACCCAACCGCTTTTCTCATAACTTGTGGCACTATCAAATGATTTTCTAGTTGCTGAATAACAAAATACATGGCAGCTACCCCAGCCCCTAAAACAGGTGCAATAGTAACCGCAACAATAATTGCCGGTATAGCTGAAATAATTGGTCCTATGACTGGAACGACTTCCAAAAGACCCGCCCATATTGCTAAAGGTAAGGCGTATGGCACTTGAAGTATTGTTAAACCAATAAAAGAAAGTGTACCTATAATAATACTTAACATTAATTGCCCCCTAAGCCATGATCCTAACTTTTCCTCAACTTCTACTAAAAGTTTTCTGATTCTCTCCTCTTGTCCCACAAAAAGTTGAGCTGTTCTTCTTTCTAAATCTTCCCTTTCTAAAAGAAGATAGAAAGTTAAGACTAAAAGTAAAATTATAGTAATAACATTATCAAAAATAGTTTTTGTAAAAGAGAAAAGATTGCCCGTAATATTTCCGAACTCTTTTTGCAAGAAGCTTTGATCTACATTTCCAACTTGTAAGACACTACTAACTGCACTGGGCAAAACCTGAATAAGTCTTGAGGTTTGTTCTATAAGCGGTGTAAATGAAAGAGTCAAGATAGTCCCTAGCAGAGAGAATATAATAATGTAGATTAGTAAAATACTTAAAGGCTTCGGCACTTTAAACCTAGAAAGAGTTTTTACAATAGGTGATAGGGCTGACATAAGAATTAATGCCACAAAAAGCAGCAGTATTAAATCTAGTATTTGATAGATAATCCAAAGAGAAAGTAGAAATGCTGTTATGAAAATAATTGTTTTATAGGAAATATCAATTCTTCTTGGCATATGCACCGCTATCATACCAAATACGAACAAATTTCTCCAGTTCCCCTAAGCTTTTCTTTTCCGTAATATCAAACCAATTTATATCAGTATCTTTTTTAAACCAAGTAAGTTGTCGGCGGATGTAGCCGTGGATATCAAATTGAATTTTTTCTATCAAATCTTTTATGGGAATCTCATTATTTAAATAAGAAGCTATCAATTTATACTCCAAGCCTAAATCTTTAAATCTCTCTAAGGGAATGCTCGATTTATTGAAATTTTTAACCTCTTCTATAATTCCCTTTTTAAACCAATCGATAACTCGTATGTCAGAATTTTTATATAAGGCCTCTCTGGAAGCGGTCAGTCCAATTTTTAAAACACCCCAATTTTGACTTTTGACTTTTGACTTTTGACATTTATTTACGTATGGATTCATAGATACTATTTCAATGGCACGGAGTAATCGTCTAGAATTTTTTCTCTCTGATTCATTTAGAGATTTCCATTTAATGGGGGAGAGCGATTTTAATTTTTTCCGTAATTCTTCCAAGCAAAGCTTTTCTAATTCCCCTCTTAAGGCCAAGTCTACCGGAATTTTTAAATTATCCAACCCTTCCAGTAAAGCTTTTATATAAAGTCCGGTCCCTCCTACAACTATCGGTAATTTTCCTCTCTCTATAATATCTTCAATTATAGTCTCTGCATCTTTTATATAATCAGCTACGCTATATTGGGTTTCCAAATTTACCACATCATACATCCAAACCTTCACTCCATCTATTTCCCAAAACCCTTTTTCTTTTTTCCATCTTCTATCTTCCATCTTCCAACTTCCGCTCGGTAGTTTACCCGTTCCTATGTCTAATCCAATATATACTTGTCTAGAATCTGCTGCTACTAGCTCCCCATTAAACTTTTTAGCGAGATTTAATCCTAAATCTGTTTTACCAGTTGCAGTTGGGCCCAAAATAACTAATAATTCCTTACTCATTTGTGCCTATAGACTAACACAGTTTAAATTGCTAGTCTATTAATATGAGGAGAATTTATTATCTAATACTTTTTATTTGCACTACAGTTGTACTGCTTCAAGCTATTCATCCTGCATGGAAAGATCACTTAGTTTTTGATGTTTACACATATTTTGAAAGATCTACTTATTTTATAAACCATCTTAATCTAAGTAATATCGCAAATGAGTACCATCCAGGAGCAATTACTTTTTTTATCCTACTTTCACCCTTTTTATTAATTAACCCTTCAGTCGAGGCTTTTCTAAATATTATCCTCTCAGCTAATTTTATTTTAATTTTTCTCATAGCTTATATGATAGAGAGGTTAACTGCTTCAAAAAATATCCTGATATTTTCTTTACTGATTCTTTTTACTGGCCCAATCATATTTTACAGATTTGAATTATTGGTTGTCTGCTTAACAATGGCTTCTTATTATTTTTTTAAAAAAAATCTTGCTTTAGTTTCAATAATCTTTTTAGGGCTGGCGGTTCTAACAAAGCTATACCCAATAATTTATTTGCCTTATTTTCTATTTATTAGATTTAAAGAGAGAGGATTGAAAGAATTTGTAAAATTATCTTTGGTCTTTTGTACATTTGTGGTTTCTTTTCTCTTGGCATATCTGTTATTGCTACAAATTGGCTTGACTGAATTTATCTATAGCTTAAACTACCATAATGCTAAACCTGTGGGAGTAGAAGGTGTTTGGGCTAGTATTATTTCTCTTTTTTCTATTATCACCACTGGATCTCCACCTACCTTAGTAGCGGGGAATAGGACTTGGGGAGTTTCCACAGAAAATTTCTTTTTACCTTTATGGATAATTGATAATTTTTGGATACTGGCAATAGAAATTATTTATTTGTTAGTTCTGTCTTTCAAAAAAAGTTCTAAATTACTAGAAAGTATCCTAATCATTACCTTGACTGTTCTTATCTTTTCAAAACTTTCTGCACCTCAATACTTAATCTGGTTCCTCTTCCTACTGCCTTTAATAAGTTTTGAAAAATATTTAAACAATGTAAGATACACATTTCTACTTTTATTATCTTTGTCTGTAGCATTTTTAAGTCAATATATTTATCCCTTAAATTATGATAATTTTTTGCAATTTTTTAATAATGGTAGTAATTCGTATCTTTTTTACTTAAATGTTTTTCGGAATATATGCTTAATTTTTATCTTTTATATTTTAGTAATGAAGTTAAATAAAAATGAAGATTGATACTTTTTACCTAATCCTATTTCTAGGACTCGCCATCAGATTATCCTTGGCTTTTCTACCCGGTTTTTATATTGATACAAATGTTTGGTATGCTTGGGCTCTTAGATTAAACGAGTCTACTTTTAATAATTTTTATTCTCCTACCGTTTGGACTAACTACACACCCGGTTATCTCTACATATTAAGTTTCCTGGGAGCTATTAGGAATTTATTCAATCTGGACAATAACAGTTTTTATTATCTCTTAAAATTACCTGCCATTCTTTCAGAAGTTATTCTGACTTTTGTCATATATAAAGTAACCCTACCTAAATCAAAAAAATTATCAAAACTTTTAGCTATTTTCATTATTTTTAACCCGGCATTAATTTTTAACAGCAGTATCTGGGGGCAAATAGACGGGGTATTAACTCTTGCTCTATTTATTAGTGTTTATTTCTTGACTATCGATAAATTAATTTGGTCATCTGCTCTTTTTGGTTTAGCAATTTTACTAAAACCGCAAGCACTAGCTTTAACACCGGTTTTTTTATTATTTCTAATAAATAGATTCTCTATTAAAAGTACTCTTCAACTAATAGTTCCCACTGCTCTAATTTTATTTCTCTTTTCTCTACCTTTTTTTATTACAAATCCTATATTCGGTCCGCTGCAACTTTTATCAAAAATGGTTGATGATTACCCTTTAAATTCATTATTTGCTTATAACTTTTGGGGTATGCTGGGATTTTGGATTAATGATGGAACCTTCTGGCAAAATTTAACTTACAGGGGTTGGGGACTATTACTTATTAGTTTTTACTGGTTATTAATAACTTTTTTTTATATCAGGAGAAAATTAAATTTATTAAACCTTGCAACCCTAGCTCTAATTTCTTTTTTCTTTCTACCCACTAGAGCACATGAGCGTTATCTTTATCCCGGTTTAGTATTTTTAACTATATCTGCTTGGTATTTTAAATCCAGAGTATTAATTATTCTGACATTTATTTTATCCGTAATACATTTATTAAATCTTTATTTTGTGTATGTTTACTATAATGAAATTTTCCAACACCAACCCTATCTCTTTTACTGGGAACCGCTGTATAATTTACTAGATAAAGGCAGTAAATTTTTTTCATTCTTTTCAACCGTAATGTTTATAATTTTAAGCTATCTAATTCTTAAGTTGAGCCATGATAAAAAAGTTCATTAGCCCCAAAAATATCTTAATAGCCATTTTAGTATTTACAGCGCTAACTAGACTAGTGAGGCTAGATTATCCAGCGGCTTATGTTTTTGATGAAGTTTATCATAGCTTTACAGCCAAAGAGTACTTAAAAGGAAGTAAGGAGGCTTGGGATCCATTTGCTACCCCTCCAAAAGGAGTTGCTTTTGAGTGGACCCATCCTTCTATCGCAAAAGAGGCTATGACAATCTCTATGTTCTTGTTCCATTCCACTGATGCATGGGCTTATCGATTACCAGGCGCATTACTTGGAATATTTTGTGTTTATTTAATTTACTTAATTGGTCTTCGGTTATTAAATCCTACTGGGGCGTTAATCAGTGCATTTATATTCTCTATAGAGGGATTAAATTTTGTCCAAAGTAGAAGTGGCATGAATGATGTTTATTTTGTAACTTTTGTTTTAATTAGCTTGCTCTTTTTTTTAAAACAGAGGTTTATTTACTCCAGTGTTTTCTTTGGACTAGCCCTGTCTAGTAAGTGGGCAGCTGTTTATCTTTTTGGTTTATATTTATTTTTTCTATTTAAAAACAGAAGTCTTTCTAAACTTTTTTACTTTTTAATTATCCCTCCACTAATATATTTAATGTCTTATATACCATATTTTTTACTGGGTTACTCTATAGAACAATTTATAGAATTACAAAGACAGATGTGGTGGTACCATACCAATTTGAAGGCTACTCATGGATATGCTTCTGCTTGGTGGAGTTGGCCTTTCAGTCTTTACCCCGTTTGGTATTTTGTGGATTATCAAAAAGAAAAAATAGCTAATATTTTTGCTTCAGGAAACCCAATGGTCTTCTGGTTTGGGTTTGTTGGACTAATACTTACTATTTGGGATTACCTAAAAAATAGATCTGAAAAATTGTTAGTTATAATACTGGGATACTTAGTTTTCTGGTTACCCTGGTCTATTTCCCCTAGAATTATGTTTTTATATCATTACTCACCCTCAGTTCCATTTTTGAGTTTAGCCCTGGGATATCAATTAAATAAAATATACCAAGCTGGACAAAAAAACCTTTTAATATTTTTACTGGTATTAATGTTTTTAGGATTTGTTTTAATGTTTCCTTTTTTAACAGGGATACCTTTACCCAAAGATTGGGTGAAGTATTTCTTCTACACAAACTTGACCAAAAATCCTTTCTAGGATAGAATATCTCCATGGATTCAGAAGGTAGAAAATTACATAGCCAGGCCGCTCAGGCTAGAGAAGCTGGGGAACATTTAAAAGCTCTCCAGTTGGAAGATGAAGCAATGCTAGCATACCAAAAAGATGGCGATGTATTGGGTTTTACAGAAGTCATAGCAGATAGAGGTATCGTTTTAAGACATTTATATGATGACACCAGTGATAAGAATTTTCTTTATTTAGCTAAGGCAGAATTAACACAGGCTATTCGTATTGCGAGAGAATCAGGTAATAAAGAAGCTTTATCTTTACCCATCTACCAACTTGGGAATGTGGAAGAAGCGCTGGGAAACTACAATGAGGCTGTGAGATGTTTTCAAGAAACTATAGATAGTATTGCTACTAATCCCAACAAACAGCCAGATCCTAATAGCCCAGCGCACAATAGGCCAGCTTATTTAGCCACTATGAAAACACATTTAGCATATGCTGAATATAAAAATGGGGATAAAAGTGCCAAGGAAAGAATGATCAAAACTACTCAAGAATCAGAACTAGCAGAGGATGTTGATCCTAAAAGTAAAAATACTTGGGTATCTGGGAATTATATGAGCTTAGCAGAAATGTTGAGGGAAGATAACCCGGAAGAAGCTAGGCAATATTTGCAAAAAGCTAAAGAAATTATTGATGCTAATCCTACTCTGAAATTACGCGCGAAGCAGTGGGAAAAACTGAAATCAACATTTAGTTGATTTCATCCTGAGCAAAGTCGAAGGATCTACTCTGACTTACCGAAGATCCAGGGGGTCTTAGTACTAATAGTTTCTTTTTTTAGGAATTTTCGTAAATCTTTTCTTTCACTCATCCTGGCTACACGAACAACAGTATCAGTACCCACACCAACTTCCTCTGCTATACTTCTTATTGATAAACCATCTTCTAAAGCTAAAATAATTTGCCAACGATTTTTTAACATTCTGATCTCAGAAGGGGTTAGTAAATGCTCTAAAAGTTCAGTCGGAACTTTAACATTCTTTTCTAGTTTGGGCTTTGCCATGTATGGATTCATACTATCAAGAAAAGAGTAGAGGAGTCAATAAGGGCTTGAAAAGTAGCTTGCTACTTTATAAGTCTTTTTAAGGTTTTTCCTGCAGTGAAACCCGGGGTTTTTTTCTGAGGGATTTGGATAGTCTCACCTGTTTGAGGATTTCTTCCTCTTCTGGCAGCCCGAGATCTAATAAGAAATGTGCCAAACCCAGTTATAACTACCTTCTCTCCGCGAACGAGTGCATCTCTACTCAAACTAAATGTGGAGTCAACTGCATCCCTGGCTGCTCTTTTTGTTAGATTAGCTTTCTTAGCTACTTTTTCAATGAGTTCGTTCTTCGTCATGGGTTACGAAAATAAATTAACAGATGTTTAGGCTTTTGGCAAGACCCAATTTATGATTGAGAGGTTGTCAGAGTAGATTCGGTGGCTCTTGTTTCTCTGATAGCTGTAATTTTAACTGCTCCCGGAACCATCACTTCTTTAGAAATTCTGGTAGCAATATCGTGTACTAATTTTGGTAACTCCTCATCTGAAATCCTTAACGGCTGCACTATTACTCTAACCTCTCTTCCCGCTGCTACGGCAAAAGCTTTTTCAACACTATCAAAACTAGTAGCAATTTTTTCTATATCAACCATTCTTTTAATATAATCCTGAACATTTTCATGTCTGGCACCAGGCCTACCCCCTGAGATAGCATCAGAAATATAAACTATAACTGATTCGACTGCAGAAAACGGTTGGTCTTCGTGGTGCTGCGCAATACAATCAACCACTTTCTCTGGGAAACCAAATTTCTTAGCTAACTGAACTCCTCTTTCAACATGAGTTCCCTCATCCCAATCAGTTAAAATCTTTCCGACATCATGTAATAAACAACCTAAACGAACAATATTAACATCCGCACCCAGCATTTTTGCCAATTCAACTCCAATTTGTGTTTCTTCTAAGGTGTGAACGATCATATTCTGGCCATAAGAAAATCTGTATTTAAAACGACCGAGCAAACAAACAACCTCCGCAGGCATATTGTATACCCCAACATCATGACAAAGTTTTTCTCCAGCCTGACACATTAATTTTTCAATATCCTTCTCTGTTTGTTCAACAATTTCTTCTATTCTTTGAGGTTGAATCCTTCCGTCTATAATAAGTCTCTCTAGAGCCACTTTGGCCACTTCTCTACGGATCGGGTCAAAAGATGACAGTGTTAACATGTCCGGTGCATCATCATCCATCACTACATCAACACCAGTGGCTTGTTCAAAACTGCGGATATTTCTTCCCTCTTTACCAATAATTCTACCCTTTAAATCTTCATCCGGGAGTTTAACTTGAGATGTTGTAAATTCAACAGCATAATCTGTGACTCCGTGTAATATGGCGTTTGAAACAATTTCTTTAGCCTTCTCATCAGCTTGAAGTTTAATTTCATCTTCTGCTTGTTTTACTTTTTTGGAAATTTCAATACTTAAATCTTTATCAACTTGTTCTAAAAGGATTTTTTTAGCTTCATCAGCCCTTAAATCTGAGGATTTCTCAATTTTTTCTATTAAATCTTTTCGTAATTTTTCCAGATCCAAAAGCTTTTCATCAACTTGTTTTTGTTTCTCTCCTATCTGTCTTTCTCTCTCTTCCAAAATTCCCTCACGTTTAGCGAGTTCAGTTTCATTTACTGATCCAAAACTTTTTTGCATATGACAATTATATTGTCATCCTGAGTGTAACGAAGGATCTCTTGTGGATACAAGAAACCTCAGACAAGCTGAGGGATTCTTCACTTTGTTCAGAATGACAGACCTTTCTTTCACCATCTACCACTATTGTACCTTTTTTTCATATAATTTTCAACCACATCTTTTACTAAACTAAATTCAAACCCTCGTCGAATCAAAAATTCTGTTGCCTTTTTTTTAAACTCAACTGAACTTAAGGTTTCTAATCTTTTCATCCTTTTTTGCAGTGCTTCCTCAGCTAACTTTTCTTCACTTTCGATATCTTTATTACTAATTATCTCTTCAATTATATCTCTACTAATTCCTTTTTGAAAAAGTTCCTGTTTTATAACATTAATCCCTTTTCTCTTGCTCCTTCTTCTGGATTCAGTCCACTTCAAGGCAAACTCTGCATCATTAATCAATCCCTTTCTTTTAAGTTTCTCAATTAAATTCTCTACTACTATCTCTGAAATTTCTTCACGTTCCTTAAGTTTTCTCTTAAATGATAATTGTTTTAAATAATTCCTAACTTCCCTTTCAGATCTTAGGCGAACATTAAAAAGTCCGTACATCCTCTCCATTAACTTACCAACCTCTACCTCTTTTAATAATTTATCTAAAATTTCTTTAGAGATTTCTTTTCCCGCTACAAGGCGAAAATCTACAATAGTATCTTCATCTGCCCCAAAGGCAAACTGGCCATCTAGATAAATATTGAATCTGCGCGGGTTGTTTTTCTGAGACTCAACTAAAGTTATTTTCATTAAATTCTCTGCCTTTTTTGTACAATAATCGTACCAAAACGTCTTTCTTCTAAGACTTTACTAAAATAATTTTCTATGCGAAAGAAGTCTTCCACTTGCCCTTCTGCTATACCAATGGTTGGTTCAATTATAGTAAATCTTTTATCTGGTAATTTTGACCTATTATTTTCTACCTGTAAGTATCCTGGGAAACCGTCTGCTGCTACTCCACCCCATACAGGTAAATAACCATACTTACTTCTTCCATACCAGTTGAATAAGTAATCCCAAGTCGTTTTTACGTTCAATGGTACTGTTAATGCATTTATAGAAAAATTTTCCTTCTTGGATTGTTCGTAAATGTAATCCAACGCCTGTCTTTGATTTGAAGTCAGCATACCTGGTTGTATAACTATATCTGAATTTGGTCCTTTAGAATTTTGATTAACTATCAAAAATAAATTACTTAAAATTATTGTTATAAAAATAGCCCCTGCTAAAACTTTTTGTTTTTGGTAAATTAGGGAAATAAGGAAAGCCACCAAAATTAATAAACCGACAGTTGCCCCAGGACTGTAATAATAAGTAAAACTGGGGTTAAGAAGGTGGGTACTAATACCGCCTAAAAACCAAAAGCTTAAAAAGATAATCTGATTTTTATACGCCTTTTTCTTAATTAGAATGAGTACACTGATTGTTAAGATAACTAGAATTAACGGAGTTAACGTTTGAATTGCTAAAAAATTATCATGCAAAAACCGTTTTATGACAGTAAAGATGTTCCCGTGCACTCCGGATCCACCCATCCTAAAAATAGCAGCCAGTATGGCCTGACTCATTCGGAAATCATATTTTATTTCAGCTAAAATAAAGGTCGAGATTGTTAGTAGAAAAGCTAAAACGGCTAGTACCGAGGTTTTAAAATTCAGTAATTTTAATTTCTGATGAAAAAATAATATAAATATTATAAGTAATAGAATAAGTGGTATATTGGCATCTTCAAATTGTATCGTTAAACCAAGTCCAGCTAGAGCTATAACAAATCCTTTAGGATTATCTTTAAATATCCACAGTACCAGTCCTAAATAAAAAATCAGAATGGTAAAATCCCCCAAAGCTGGATGGCCGAAAAACAGAGAATACTGGAACTGTTCAAAAGAAACAGCAAAAAATATAGCAGATAATATTCCAACTTTCTTATTAAAGATAATAGTTCCTATATAAAAAACTAAAAATATCCCTAAAGCATTGATTATTCTAAAGACGGCTGCTGCTACCTCAGGATTATTACCAGAAAAAAAATAAATTGGAGCTAGAATATAATAAATTAAAGCTCCATGGAAAATTTTATCTCCGGCTGTAGTAGGAGGACCAAGTATTTTTAAATCCCCTTTTAAAACTTCTACGGCTGTAAAAGAATCCCTGGCTTGATCATAAGCAAAATTTATATCATTGGGAAAATATAGAAAACGAACTAAAAGAGCTAATAAAAAGATGCTGAGAAGTATTTTCACTTGTCTTATTTTACATCAGGCAGCTTCTTCTGCTACCCCAATTCCATTATCACTCTCTTCTTCTCCAACCACCAACGGCTCTTTACCACTAGCTTTTTTATTCCAAGCATCCCTTATCGCTTTTTCTAGCTTTTCTGATTCCTTAGGATTTTCTCTTAGATAAGTAATCGAAGCTTGCCTACCTTGACCGAGTAAAACATCATTCCATTTAATAAATGCTCCCGATTTTGTTAAAATTCCCAGTTCAATACCTACATCCAATAATTCCCCCTCATGTAAAACACCGTTTTCATTCATATCAAATTCAGCAATACGGAATGGGGGAGCAATCTTATTTTTTACCACTTTCACTCTATGACGGGATCCAACTACTAAATCTCCTTCCTTAATATTCTCAATTTTTCTTATATCTAGGCGGATAGAGGAGTAGAATTTTAGAGCCAGCCCACCAGGGGTAGTTTCCGGATTACCAAACATTACACCTATTTTTTGACGAAGTTGATTCGTGAATATAACAATGGTGTTTGTTTGACTAATAGCAGCAGTTAATTTTCGGAGAGCCTGAGACATAAGTCGAGCTTGCATACCCATGACAGCATCTCCCATTTCACCCTCTATCTCAGCTTTTGGAACCAAAGCTGCTACCGAATCAATAACTAAAACGTCAATTCCACCGGAGCGGATTAAGGTTTCTGCAATCTCTAAAGCTTGTTCACCGGTATCAGGCTGAGAGATTAACAGATCATCCAAAACTACACCAATTTTCTGCGCCCTTTGAGGGTCTAGGGCATGCTCTGCATCTATGAAAGCAGCAGTACCACCTTTTCTTTGAGCCTCTGCAATAACATGGAGAGCAACAGTTGTTTTACCGGAAGCTTCAGGACCAAAAATTTCTATAATACGTCCTCTAGGGAAACCACCTGCACCAAGAGCTAAATCCAGAGCGATAGAACCGGTGGAGATAACTTCTATAGTCATTTTTTCCATCCGTTCTCCCAACCGCATAATAGACCCTGCCCCATATTCTTTTTGAATTGCAGCCATAGCAGTTAAAACTGCAGCAGCTTTCTCAGAATTTACGGGAGTAGCGTCTTTTGCCATATTTTTATTAAACAACAGTTTCGGGTTTTGTTCAATACCCCAAAATAGGCTCAAGTTTGGATGTATGGATACGCCTGCCTGCCGGCAGGCAAGGTAGGAATCAATGCTTCAAACCAAGAAATTTTTGTAGTTTCTCACCGGTAGTGTCAGCACGTACACCCCCCCTACCAAACCCCTCTTCCAGATCCTCCACGTCCTCTTGTATATCCTCCACATCTTCCTGTAAATCCTCAATGCTTTGAGTATTCCTGTTAACTGTCATCTGAATAAAGATGGCCAGATATATAGCCTCAATAGATAACCAAGTAGTTAATACTATATTCACCGTTCGGAAATCAAACCCAAATAAACTCAGTCCAAGGATTCCTCCAAACAATAAGGTATGGATTACCAAAGATAATGGGGTTCCAACCCGCCTTGGGACGTCAATAGCCAGCCTCTCCATTAGTGAGAGTTTTTTAGGAGTTTTGAATTGTACATCTTTTGTATTTTTTACCATGACATGCATTCCTTTCAAAGCTGATGGAGATTTAAAAAAGAACCTCGGTTTGAAGCTCTTCTGTATATTATCCCACTACAGCTTGTGTAGGTCAACCACTAAAATCAATCGGCGTAAATCTCGATTGTTTTTTCTATTTCCTTTGGGATTCCTAAAATACAGTCATATTTCTTTACGGATTTTTCGTCTACCCAAGCACAGTCTTCAAATTCAGGTGGAATCTTTATCTTGCCACTTTTGAATTTAATAGCATACTTTATACAAACTACCGGCACATTATCCGGTCTAACAAATACTACAGTTTCCAGGAATCTGGCATCATAAACTTTTAGACCGGACTCCTCAAAGGCTTCTCTGGCCAGCTGCTTTTCTATTAGACCTTCCCAGTTCGGGATATCGTGATTTTGGCGGGTAATAGGGTTATTTTCTAAATCTCCCCACTCCATTTTCCCGCCCACTACTCCCCAAATACCAGGATGAGCAATTTCAGATTTTGACCTCTGCAATATTAAACATTTCTTTTTTCCTGGGTGATAAATAACCCCCGTTGTTACTACGTAAAACAACTTATTTAT
>Ga0209542_10013453_pt1 | contig 14108 bp, 9 predicted proteins | sample RifCSPhighO2_01_FD_184028 | JGI IMG/M metagenome (GOLD analysis project Ga0209542, IMG submission 184028) | Soil microbial communities from Rifle, Colorado - Rifle CSP2_plank highO2_0.1 (SPAdes) (version 2) | ecosystem: Environmental > Terrestrial > Deep subsurface > Rock core/Sediment ...
TGGGCTCAGCAAATTTGAAATCTTCGACATGAACCCAGCTTTAACCGCAGAAGTAGTCAATGGGACTACCACATAAAAAGTCTTGTTCATGATGCTGGCAAATTCAATCAGCTTGCCGACATACTCGATGTACTCCTGGGTTTGCAGACGCAAAAGCTCATTGGTCTGCTGCTGCATCACGGCCTGGAGCTTGTTTAAGTATGCGTGAATATCCAGTTTCCGGGACTGCATCAAAATTTGGATTGGGAATTCCAGGGCATTGAGGAAATTCTGGTACGAGGAAATCAGGGCGCTCTGCTCTTCCACGCTCTTGAGGGAAAAATTGATGGATGAAACCACGAGCACGGCGCGCAGGGAGCCGTCTTTCATGACTACCGTGCCTTTTTTAATTTCCGCAATATCCAAGTACGCCTGGGTCGAGGCCGTAGGCTTGCTGCCTGACATGGAACCGGATTGCATTTCAAGTTGGGCCATAAGTGATTAAATACTAAGCACGAAGCACTAAATTCTAAACAATATCAAAATTCAAAGGTTCAAAATATAAAACGCGTTTCGAATTTAAAATTTTGGTCATTGGGATTTGTTTAGGATTTAGATATTAGGATTTCGGATTTATCAAACTATCTTCTTCTTGTTTTTTCTGATCCAGAAGATATGCCAGTTTTTTCAGGCGGCTTTCCGCCTCCCCGTCCAGGTTTTTGCTAACAGGGGCTAGCCCCTGGGGTTTTTCAACTTTCTTAATCATCATGTTCGGTTCTTCGCGGTGGAAAACCCGCACCTGCGGTTTGCTGACAAAGCTGGCAAACGCCCCGACAAACCCAAACAGCGGCCGGCCATTAAATGACCCGAAGGCAAGGGCGAGGCCCAAAACCGCGAACGGGAAAGAAAACAGGAAAAAAAACACTGACAGCTTGAGCAAAGAGTAAAAAAACAGCACGATGCCGCCGGTAGCCAGCAAAATCAAGAATTGCTTCAGGGTCAGGGGGCCAATCAGCTTGTCTTCGACATCCGTAAATTGGGGGACTGCGAATTGCATTGTTTATTTGGATTTTCCGCCGGAGGCGGACCCGCCTTCGGCGGGCTATTGATTTATTTCAATTAGGTTTTAACTTGGCTGTATTATACCATAAAGAGCAGGAATCAACAAAAAATTTTAACCACCCCACCCCGCCCCCTCCCCTGAAATGGGAGGGGATAAAGAATGGTTGGCTAAGTAACAATAAGGGTTAGATAGCAGTTCCCTCCCCTCCCAGGGGAGGGTGGTCCAAAGGACCGGGTGGGGTAGCTAGACTACTCCACAAAGTTCTTCATCCATTTCATCCACCCGGAATTCCCCTGATCCTCATATATGTTCCAAAATTCATTGGGCCGGACAATCTTGATTTTGCGGAACTTATCCAAATCTAGGAGGTGGCGGTCGGAAGTAATTATGTAATCCGCGTTTGCGGCTATGGCCGCTTCCAGGATTTTATTATCTTCTTCATCTTCCGATGCCTGGATGCGCTCTGTGGTCCGGACCACATTCACCGCGCCAAAAAAATACTCGAGCTTGCGTAAATAACCGGGGTCTAAAATCTTGCGGGAAACCAACAGCTGGTTTTCGCGTAAAGTGGAGGGGTTCACAAAGGCCTGGACATCGCCGGCAATGACTTCATCCAAGATGCGGTTGGCATAATGGTAAAAATCCGCGGAAGCGTCAATCAGGGCGTTGGTGTCAATTACTATTTTAAGCATAATGGAAAAGGAATTTAGGAATCTGGGAATCTAAGAATTTGGGAACAGAAGAATTATAACAATTTAGTAGACCTAATGAAAGCGTTTAATATTTTATGAACATACAGCAGTTGGGCAGAAGTTTTTTCAAACGAAGCAATTTCCAGGTAACCCAAATCTTTCGCCAAAATTAATTGATTCTCAACCTCACTAAGAGACCCATGAGAGATGCTATAGAAATGAACTTTCTCTTTGGATGAAATTCTAGAAAAACCTTCAGCAATATTTGAAGTAATGGAAACAGCTGCCCTACGCAGCTGTGATACCAAACCAAACATTTCCTGCTTAGGAAACGTGTCGGTGATTTTATAAACTTGTAGTGCTAAAATATGTGCTTCCTGCCAAACTTTAAGGTCCGTAAAATTTTTAATTTTACTGTTTTGCATTTCCCCTCCTTTTTAATTCTTAGATTCCTAAATTCTCAGATTCTTAGATTCCCATTATATATGTTCTACTTCTTTGCGTAAATCCGCCAAGGCCTCAAATTCCACTTGAGTCAAATCCCCGCTTCCTGGTACGTTCGTAATCTTCGCGGTCCCCGCTTTCAAGTAAGCCGCAAACAATGGGCTTTGTTCATAGGCCAAAACTACATGATAGGGCAAGACATTGTTGCTTCGGGCCAAGTTTGAGATTAAGGATTTCAAATGCGAAATTTGTGATTCTAATGTTCCAGCCCGCAAGTATGCTACATTAAGTTTCTTTAAATCATCAATTACCTTAATTGTAGAAGAGGCCGCTGGTTTTTCTACGTTCCTGGCAGCCATTGGAGGAATTGGCGCGGACAATACTTGAGACTTGGGGGCAAAATTGATGGTCTGGACTTTAGCCACTAAAGGCTTAGGCAAAACCTCTTCCTTGCGAACCAGCGGCGGCCTTGGCGCTACAGGCGGAGCAGACAACTCGACCATACCCACTTCCCTTTCAATCTCTTCTGGGGTCATTTTTGGCCCAACCGGAGCTGGTGGTCTTAGCGCAGTCGGGGCTACCGGCTCTTTTTCCGCAAGCCGGGATTTTAATAAATCCAGCGAGGCTCCATGGGAAGCAAGTTTGTCCGAAGCAGTAACCAATCCTGGTTTTCCATCAGAGGCGGAAGGGCGTGCCGGAGCTGCGGGTTTTGAAATTATTGGATTTATTTTACCCGATGCTTCCACTAGATAAGACGGACCATACTTCAACCAATCATAAAGCTCCAGAACATTCAGGAGTAATTTCCTATTTTCTTCGGACAAGCCGCGTGTATTTTGACTTTTATTCAAATAAGTTACCCGATGTATGGCTCCGCGCTTGTCTCCGGCGGACAGGGTGTAAAGCGCTGATTGGTCATAATCCCTAAGCCAGTTACCTATGAAAGCGGAAACAGTTTTACCATCCGGCCGGGTTATTTGACCACTGCCTAAGACGGTGGTCACCTTGAGCATGGCTTTGCCAAGAGACTCCGCGATTTCCCCTTCTAAGCGCACATCATCATACACCCGCAGTACATCATTGAGTTTTTCGTGTACCGGGATTTTGGCTGCAATTGCTTCGACTAGGTGATTTTGGATTAATTCTTCAATTTCCGTCCAAGGCCTGGTCGATAGAAGGAGAAATTTCAGCAAAACAACCAGCTTTTTGTACTTCACAAACAATACTGGGGCTTCCTCCGCCAATTGAGGATATTCGTTTAACAACATATCCTCTAATACAAACCTGGCTTTGAGGCTCTGTTCACGGTCGTTAAAGTCTATTATTTTCTTAACCAAGTCTTCAAAAGCTTCAAAAACTTTCGAATCAGCTAATTGTTTCCGGTCAGTAATAAAAGACTTAGGGTTCTGAGAAGAAACCGCGGCTGAAGTATTTGCTGTATTTAATTGTGTTGGATTTTCCTCGTTCATTGTTTATACTATCCCTTCTTACTAGCTTATAGCTGTCTTTATACTATCCCTTCTGTTAGTTGTTGGTTTAGGTTTTGGCCCAGAACTGCTCCCTTTATCGCTCATCATAAAGGGTCGCTTATCGCGCGGTCGGAAGTTCGGTATGGTCGTAAGATCTGTGTCATAATCCATAATTACAGAAGTGTCTTCAGTTCCAGGTGGCCATCGTTTTCCTGCCGCCTTATCTGCCTCTACAATCACACTTTGAACTTGATCTAGGACACTTACGCCAGCTTCAGAAGAATGCTTGGCGCTTCCATATTCAATTAATGCGCTCATGGTTTGCAAATATTCTTCTTTTACCACTGGATTTTCAATAGCCTCTGCTGCAGCCAAAATACGCTTAGCGTTGTGAGGCAAAGAGGCAGCCATGGCTTGGCTCGCATTATATTCATTTCTGGCAACGCGATTCTTTACCGCATGGTAGTTAGCCATATAGTAAGCAATCATACCATCCTGGACAAACGCGGTTCTTTTACTGGTAATGTCAAAGTCTGCATCTGGAACCTCGTCAAAACCAACTAAACGGTTACCATTACGCGTAATTCTGTCATCGCCCATTTTGTTCATTTCACCAGCTTGTTCATCCTGACGTTCTTTTACGCCTTTAAATTTCAGTTTACCGTGCTCGGCCGTATACATGCGCATCAGGCCCAAATGTCCTCGTTCCTCAGCCAAATCGCTAACATCGCTCATAATCATCATGGACCCTTGTTCGCCCATACCTAATTCTTCACCTAACACAAGTTTTCTGAAATTGTCAGCTCCGGCAGCGGATTGGGCAAAAAATTCACCTTTCTTGTGTACTATTTCATCCGCAGCCACACCCTTATCTTTGAGGTCCTCCCACTCGGCAGTTTCACTGGCTTTCATATCCCTGGTGTAACGGCTACGATTAATTAACTCGTTTTCATTATATGTGTCTGTGAGCTTTAGCAAAAGCGCCGAGGCCCGAGCCTGGTTTCCTTCCCTGACCGCGCTGTCAAAAAGATCTGACAGCTCATGCCAGTTCTCGGTATGAATATTTTTTTGCTCCTCAGCAACCGCGTGCCGGATATGTTTTTGGGTAAAGTAATCATCCGGGTTTAGCAGTTTTTGGCCTTGTGCTTCCAATGCCCTAACCTGGCCGATTGTCGCTTCTCTTTCTTCTAGCGTCATTTCTTCATCAGAAGCAAGCTTCTCCCGAAGCTCTTTTGCTTCTTCCAAGAAATGATGACCTGCTTCCGGGCCACCACCACGCCATCTTTCCAGAGCTCCCTTACCCAAATAGCGCTGAAAAAAAGTGGTTGGCGATGCCAAGGCCGAACCTTTTTCCAAAGCCTTAAGCGCGCCTTTTGTTTCCCGATTCTGCGTATTTATCTTGCGGGATTCTTCCCAACCCTCAACCCACTTGGCTGGCCGGATTTCCTTACCGGTTTTTTCCAAATATTTTTCAGCAGCGTAATTGGCTCCGGCTTTGACGCCGCTCCAGGCAAGGTGCTGACCAAAATGCTGGGCCTTATGGACACCGGCCATGATGGCCTTCCCTCCCACCATGCCGGCTTCTTCCGCCACCAAAAGCGCGGCAGCCATAAATGCGGTAAGTATTACAAAAGTAAAAGCCGAGTCGTCTGGAAAAAAATCCGTGTCCCTGACAATCAGCATGGTAATGCGTATCATAAACACGGCGACCGGAGCCCAAATCAGATACTTGATGAATTTCTCCCACCATTCATGTCCGAATTTCTGGGTACTTGGTAGAATATGAGCAACGTAGGCTATCGGCGAAAAAATCACAAGCACATACAAACCCACTAACCGGATGACGAACATCGCGGCCAGCGCAAGAAACACCATCAAACTTACCAGCATGAAAAGATTTTTACTTAAACCGGACACCAAAGCTCCGGACCAGCCGCCCCGATACCCTTCCAAAATCGCATTAGCCGGGTTGGTAATACGCATCATGGTCCCAAATATGTCTGTAAATCCGACATTCGTCCAGAACACCGCAGTCACAAAATTAACAAAATTGATTATTGTCAACGCAATGACTTGGCTGAAGTTAACCAGGATAGCTATAATCACCACCTTGCCCAACAAATGGCGGTAATCATATTCTTCCACGCGTAAAATCGCTGCCAGGGCGATGATAATCATAATCAAGATGAAAAACATGTTGCTGATATCCCGCATAATCCCCCAGCCGATAGTCACCGCGCTCGGTAACACCATGTTCTGCGTTGCTTGGCTTACCGCATACGAAAATATTTCACCAGCTAAGGCAGCCAGTGTCCCTAAGAAGGCCGCAACCACGCTAAGTAAAGCATCCAGCACTGTTCCTATCAGGGCGCTGATTGGACCAGCGGCGGTCTTTTCCATATTGTCTTTTCTCTGCCATTCGGCAAAATCTTCCGCGGCAATACCGGCTTCACTTTGCTTAATGGTGGTCTCGAGAGTTTTGGAAACAGTAGTTCGCACATTTGCATTGTCTTTCCCCCAGTCTGCTTCCCAGGCAGAAACTACGTAACATCTAGTACCCGTGGTCTGGCCTCCAATGGAATTATTAACCTCTACCCCCCAGTTACCATATTGAGCCTGAGCAGAACTAGACTGATACTGCGGACCCTTATCGTACCAGGTTGCTTTAAAGGCATGTTTGGAAACATTATATAAATCATCCTTAAATTTCAAACAGGCGGCCTGGTCTTTTTGAGCCGCCTCCCAGCTAGCTTTCGTAATCTTTGGTGTATTAACCACATCTGCGCCAGGCGCCTGTCCAGGAGTTCCCCCGGCATCACGACATGCCTGTTCGGAAGAAGTGGGGTCAGCTAATCCAGGCGGAGCCGTTGTCACGCTACAAACTACCGAGCCTAGTTGTTGAGCCAACACAAAAGGGACGAACATTAAATTCGCCATCAGTATAAGCCCCGCTACTGCGATAATTTTATTTTTGTGTTTCATTTTCGATTATTGAGTCAGGCTGGTAAAAAAAGTCCAGCTGGCATCGCCCACATAATTGACTCGAGCCGATTCTTTTATGGTCTTATCGTCCTGCTCTCTCACAATATCATAAGCTTCCCCGGTTGCTTCAGCCCCGGAACGGATGGCCACCTGGTTAGGTGAAATATTACAATTACCATTATGCGCGGTGGAGCCTTCGTTTCCACCCTGGTCTATTTCATTAATCACCAAATCACGGAAAGCCTCGATGTTTCCGCCTCGAGTTGCAGGTAAGTCAGCTAATCCGCTTCTTTCAGCCTCAAGCACCGCCCTAGTAACGGCATCCGCAACCGCTCCCTGGAATTTGGCGGAACCGAAAGATATAAACCTGACGCAAGCTCCCTCGCCGGGAAGAGGGTCGTCCGGGAAAATTTCCTGCGGAGTTCCCGGGATTTCGCTTACCGCCCTTAAGTTGGGATTTTCACACTTACCAATTTGCGCTTTAACTTCAATTAAATACCGCAAGATATAGCCGGATTTTTTCATCAGGTTTTGCAATCCCCCGCCGCCGCTTCCCATCCTCGCCAAATCCAAATCACTGTCTTTCTGGAGGGACTGAAGAACATCACCAATAAACACAGAGTACCTGCCGACAGAAAATTCTAAGGTATCAAAATATGAACTACGGTAACTCTGGATGTTATTTACTATATTATCCATGGCGGAGTTGACTTCTCCCGCACGGCGCGCCCATATAATCGCATCGGCTTTGTTCTTAAAATTATCAATACTTCCACTTCCAAAGAAACCTCCAAATATCACACCTACACCGCCCAAAAGGATTCCGCCGATAATCTGGCCCTTAAGGCTGGCGCCGCCCTCCATCTGATCAGCGTAAGTATCAATAAACCGCGTGAATTCCGTCAGAGCCACAACGCCTTCATCAATAGAGCGGCAAATCGGGGTAAAGTAAGGTGAGGTAACAGCATTCTGTGAAACAATGCAATTTCCCGGGGTACCGCCGTGGAAACATGTTTCCCCTAAAGTATTAAGCAAACCGTCCAAATCGTTGTCCTGGCCGTCGGGGATATTATCACCGTCCAAGTCCACCCCTTTAGGGATAGGGACATTCCCCGCATCTCCTTCATACGAAGTCCCTCCATCGTTAAGCGTACCGTCAAAACCACTAGCGGTCGTGCCGCTATTTTTATTCAAGTTCAGTTTATTGAAAATGAAGTTCCCCAGCAATGAACCAATAGTAGTGTAAATATTATCTCTAACCCCAAAATTGGCTTCAAAAACCTGCTTGATGCTATTGGTCGCAAAATCATGGATAAAGGCCGAGGGGTTTTGGATGATTGTCTGGGCGGTTCCTAATTTATCAACCTTCCATTCGCCGCCATGCGCCACGCAAGCTTGTTCGTTGGCGCGCGGATCAACATCCAGGTTCGGGTCAAAACCATCATCATGTGGCTCATCCACATAATCCTTAGGAGTGCTACCAAATCCTTCACAGACGTGAGGTATGGGACTTCCAGTAGGATTAGAGCGGTCATTTTTTAAACCATTACTGTTGGCTATTTCTGTGGCAGACGCCCCTTGGGAAGTGGCAAGCAGTCGACCGTATTCGCCATATACTTGATTCTGGGTAAAATCCGGTGGACTGGCAAAATATGCCTGCGCGGCCTGGAAATACGCCACGTCCGTAGCGTACGTACCGCGATTGGGGTAATAAATGGAGTTTGGATTTATCCCGCCTTGTCCATAATAATACTTATCTAATTTTTCTTTTAACGCGGCCAGAACCGGTTTCTTCTGCCCAGTTACCGGATCAGTAACCGTCGCCCGACTGCTTATATCACGCGCAATAATACCATAGATTGCCCGCAAATCCGGATCATCTACGTGTTCATACACATACTTGTTCAGATAATATCCGGACAACACTTTTTCATAATTCAAATAGTCCTTGATTCGGTACTTATCCAGCAGTTTATCCACAAAACGCGTGAGGTATTTGTTCGCATAGTTGATTGCAATGCGTTCCGCCGCGCCCCGACCAATATCTTTAAAAATATCGTACCAATTCGCGACCTCCGTATTAAAAGTGAAATCCCCTATCCCCCAGACTGCCTCGGCTGTCTTTGGCGGGAACATAATAAAATTGGCCGCAAGAGCCACTTGGGCGGCAATCAGGACCACAACTATGGACCGCTTGCTGAATTGTTTTATCACAGTGTTCATGTTACTGGCCTCCTGAAGATAATTTCAGGCTCTGCTCCTCATAGCTGAGCTTTTGCTGGACCGCGAAGAAGGCCTGGACCTTGTCGTACCATATTTCACTTTCCGCGCTGGTCATGTCGGTGGGGGCAATGGCAATTTCGGAAAGCAACTCGAACATCATGATGTTGTACTTATGGAACATCAAGAACCGTATCGGAACTTTTAATGTTCTCAGCTCCACCGATAACCCTAACGCTTGGATTTTTACCTGATTGACTTGCGCGTCACTTCCGGACTTTAAAATTTCCTTTACATTGGGAATATTACTTTGTGGGAAATATTCATTCATTGTATCTTTCAAATCAGAAATGTAGCTGGTATAAACTGCTTTGGTTTCGCCATAATCAATGTCTAACTCATCTTCTTTAAGTGTTGGCAGTTTCACGTTGCTGATATCATTTGCATCCGCCACCATCTGCTTTATGTCTTTGTCAAAAACCAAACTTTCCCCCAAAAGATTTTCGGGGAGATTGGCTTCATCGAAAGTTACCCGGCCTTTTTTGCTTGGGTCAAACCCCCGAACCAACAATTCTCCGTCATCCAGCTCATCCCCGGCCGTATACGCGTTCGTCGGGTTAGTGTGGTAATAAAATTCTTGGGCATTGGTCAGCTTGTCTTTATCCAAATCAGCTTCCGGTTTGCAAATCTCCTTTTGGCAGACACTGGCGCCGAAATACTGCTGCAGCCACCATCCCGGGATTTCGGAAAGAGCCGGCGTTTCTGAAACTGCGGCCTGTTTTTTATGGCGCAAGGACTCAACGCCTTTATACCCGGCGGTAACTGAGCCGCCAATAAAAACGACGGCTAAAATAATTAAAGCCGCCCGTTGCCGAGTAGTCTTGAACAGTCCGTTCTGCTTGGTGAGGAATGTCCCGTAAGTATGGTTTTTGTTTTTGTCTTTTGCCATTAAATAATAAGGCCAAGGGAACCTTATTCTCTCGTATTTACTTGTTTTTTAGTTGTTTTTTGTTTTGGTTTCTCCGCCAGCTGGCGGATGCACGTCAAACTATGTAAATATTATAGCAGAAAAAGCGGCTAGTGTCAACCTTTTTGAGGTTATAGGTTTTAGGTTAATAGGTCGCAGCTTCTATAACCTACAACCTACCACCTATAACCTTATACAATTCTATCCACTGCTCTATTTTCAAATCCTGCGGGCGCAACAGGCCATTAATGCCTGCCTTGGCCAAAAGTTCATTCACTTTTCCTTTGTCCAAGTGAAGACCATTACCCAGGGTATTATGGATTTGCTTTCTTTTTCCGGCAAAAGCGATTTTGACAATCCGGAAAAACAATTTCTTGTCCTGAATCTCCGGGTACTTATTGCGCGGCGTGATTTTTAAAATTACAGAATCAACTTCCGGCACGGGCCAGAAACTAGTCTTGGATACCTGGGCCTTGATTTCCGCGTCCGCATAAACTTGCACAGATATGCCAAGGATGGAAAGTTCGCCGGGCGCAGCTACCACCCGCTCCCCTACTTCTTTCTGGACCATAAGCACTAAACTTACAGGCGGATTATTTTTTTCCAGCAGGAACTGGAATAATTTTGAAGTTAAATAATATGGGATGTTGGCCACGACTTTGTACGGTCCAGTAATATGCTCCTCTGGACGAAACTTCAAAATATCCCCCTCAACAAAAGTAACTATAGTTACTTTTGTTGAGGTAGTCTGGAGAATCCGAACAAGCCTTGGGTCTTTCTCTACTGCAATTACTTTCCCGGCCCGCTTAGCCAGTTCTTCGGTTAACACTCCGAGGCCCGGACCGACTTCCAAAACTGTATCCGAAGGTTTAATATCAGCCGCCCGAATTATATTTTGAAGAGCCTCTGCGTTCACCAAAAAATTCTGCCCGAGATAATCCTTGGGCCGCAGACCGGAATTCCGGAGGAATGTTTTTAAATAGTCGCGGTCTAACAGTTGGTTCATAAGATTAAATTCGAAGCACGAAATCCGAAATCCTAAACAATATCAAAATTCAAAGGTTAAAAATTAGAAACGCGTTTTGGATTTAGAATTTTGGTCATTTAGATTTGTTTAGGATTTCGATATTCGGATTTTAATTAAACATTTTATACTGGACCTCGAGCAGTTCTTCGGGCACGGCTTTGAGGATGCGCGACTTCACGCTCATGTTCCGGCTGCCATACTGGCGCCGGGTCTGGGCGTGGATAAGATACAGTTTTTTACGCGCCCGGGTTACTCCGACATACATCAACCGCACTTCTTCCGCAATATCTTTAGGGTCAAGGATTGAGCGGGAATGCGGCAAAAGCCCCTCTTCGAGCCCCACCATGAACACAGTATCATATTCCAGACCCTTAGCCTGATGCAGGGTCATGAGCGTCACTTTCGGGGAGTCGAGGTCAACTTCATCAGCCGAAGTCATGAGCGCGACTTCCTCCAAAAACTTCTGCAGTCCTTCTTTCCAGGGGAACTTGCGGAAGGAAGTGGCAACGTTAAAGAGTTCCTGCACGTTTTCCCATCTTGTTTCCCCCTCTTCTGACCCGTCCCGCAGCATTTGCTCATACCCAGTTGACTTCACGACCAATTTCAATACATCTAAGATATTACCCTGCTCATCCAATCCGGAAAGGTAGCTTAAGGTTTCAAAATATGTTTTAATGGCTGGCCGTTTGGCAAAAATCTCGGCCAAGAGCTTTTCGTTCTTGTCCATCAACGCATCTTTGAGCAAATCGAATGTCTTCGGCCCCACGCCGCGGGCCGGCTTGTTGATTACCCGTTTGAGGCTGACCAAATCATTGGGATTGACGACTAAGCGCAGGTAGCACAGCACGTCCTTGATTTCCGCGCGCTCATAAAATTTCAGTCCGCCCACAATCTGGTATGGGATTGAGGCGGAAATGAACGCCTCTTCAAACGCGCGCGACTGGAAATGGGTACGGTACAGCACGGCGATATTGTTGAGTCCGATGCGGTTTTTGAGCTTTGGCAAAATCTTGGCCTGCGACTGCCTCATGATTCTAGCTAAAATCCCTTCTTCTCTTTCAACCCCTTCGTCCCCTTCGTACTCATACGCCAGCTCTTTCGCCTTATCCCCATTTTTATCCTGAATCTTGATGATTTCGCTGGCCACAAAGTAACTTTCGGCCATTTCATCTTCCGCCGAAAACAATACCGGCCGGCTGCCTTCGGTATTATCCGTAATCAGCCGTTTCTTGTGCTGGTTGGAATTAAGTTCAATTACTTTCTCAGCCACGGCCAATATTGGCGCGGTAGAACGGTAATTCTGCTCCAGGCGGATAATCAAACAATCCTTATAATCATCCTCAAAATCCAGGATATTCTGGAGGTTCGCTCCCCGAAAACCATAAATGGCCTGAGCATCGTCCCCGACCACAAATATGTTCTTGTGGTTTGCTGCCAGCATCTTGGTAAAAGTGTACTGCACCTGGTTGGTGTCCTGGTACTCATCCACCAAAATATATTTCCACAGGTTCTGGTATTTTTCCAAAATTTCCGGGCGCTCGCGGAAAAGTTTTACCGGCAAGGTTAGCAGGTCGCCGAAGTCCACGGCATTGTTCTGCCTCATCTGCTCCTGGTAAGCCCGGTAGATGTTGCGCGCGGTTTGGTTAAACTTTTTGTCCTTCTCGTCTAAATCCTCTGGCTCAATCATATTGTTCTTGGCCCGGTCAATGATATGGGCGAACAAAGATGGCTTGAACTTAGTCGGGTCAATTTTCTGGCTAATCAGGATGTCTTTGAGCAGGCTCTCCTGGTCATCCCCGTCATAAATCACAAAATCCTTACCCAACCCCACATGCGGGCCATCGGCCCGAAGGATTCGGACGCCAATGGAATGGAAGGTGCCCATAGTAGGAACATCAAGGCTCGTCCCTCGGCGCTCACTCCTCGGCGCTATTATTTTCATCAGCCTCTCCTTCATCTCCCCGGCGGCCTTATTCGTAAACGTAACCGCCAAAATATTGTGCGGACTGATTAAGAGCTTTTTAATGAGGTAAACGATGCGCATGGTCAGGGCCCGGGTCTTGCCGCTGCCCGCGCCGGCCAAAATTAACACAGGCCCCAGAGGGGCTGTGACAGCTTGCAGCTGGGCGGAGTTTAAACCGAGGGATTTTGTATCCATAGCTTATGCATTATAACTAAAAAGAAGCACTAAGCACTAATATCTAAATCCTAAACAATATCAAATGTTCAAATATAAAAATTTTAAACTTTTCAACTAGTTTCGTGCTTCGGATTTAGGATTTCGAATTTAGCCCAAAAATGCCCCATTTTTGGGCTTATGTGGATATAAATCCACGAAAAAGCCAATAAAAACGCACTTTTTTCTTAAAAATTCAGGCTGGGGCATTGACCCCCTCTCCCAATTTTGGTATCATTCTGCTTGCGTGTTATTGCTGTATCGGACCCCCCACAATTAGCCCCACAATAGAGCTTAAATAAGGGATTTTCAGGTAATTTTGCACCCTTTAAGTTTTTGAGTGGGTTAAACAAGGAGTTCATATTTTAGCCCCCGCATGTAAAGATACTGCCACTGATTTCGCAGTAACGAGAACATCTTTCAAACAACGGATTGTAAACAGCTGGAAGCTTTCCAGCAAATTTACCATCCATCCTTTTAAGTCCCTGCACTCCCGCCACCTGCTCCCTTTGTCCATCACCGACTATCTTTCCAGGTTCAGCCTGGAATTAGTCCTCTTGGGAGTTGCGACCTTGGCAATCTGGGCCAATGTCATTACCATTCATCACGCTGCCGCCGTTGCCCCAACGGACGAAAGTGTGATTTTTTCTTTTATAAAATCCAAGCCCGGCTTAAATCCCCTCCTGGTGGCCTCTTCTGATACCACCACCATTTTCTCCCGCGGCGACCAGCTGGTTGGCTCCAATTTTAGCCAGCCCCTGCTTGGTGTAGTCCTGGCTGCCAACCAAAATGGCACCAAGCTCCTAGCCAGCACCGCTTCCACCATCCAGGAAGATGTTATTGTCAAAACCAATCCGTCCGACACCCAGGGCATTTCTCGCAACGGCCTGACCACTTATAAGGTCCAGTCGGGCGATACCATCAGCAACATTGCCAACTCTTTCGGAATCTCCCCGCAAACCATTATGATGGAAAACAAGCTTACGGAAGCCTCTACCCTCCAGTCCGGCCAGGAACTGAGCATCCTGCCAACCACGGGCATCAGCCACGCCCTTACTGAAGGCGAAACGCTTCAATCAATTATGACTA
>Ga0209542_10013454_pt1 | contig 14108 bp, 14 predicted proteins | sample RifCSPhighO2_01_FD_184028 | JGI IMG/M metagenome (GOLD analysis project Ga0209542, IMG submission 184028) | Soil microbial communities from Rifle, Colorado - Rifle CSP2_plank highO2_0.1 (SPAdes) (version 2) | ecosystem: Environmental > Terrestrial > Deep subsurface > Rock core/Sediment ...
AATGGAGATACGGAAAGAAGAAAGAACAGTTGTGCAAAGAGCTTATAGTTTTACTGAAAAAGTATCGTTTTGTTAGAATTTCCTAGTCTAGAGCCTATGGTATGTGTTGTGTAAGAATAAAAAAAGGAGGGAGTGTGTTAAAATATATGCGAGCTTTGAAAAATCGAGTGTCTGCGTTATTCTGATTTGTTCCCATAGCTCAATGGATAGAGCAACTGTCTCCTAAGCGGTAGATGTAGGTTCGATTCCTACTGGGAACACCCAAAGTTGAACTTATACAAACTATGCTATAATGCTTCTTTATGCATAAAAAACCCCTGTCGCGGGACTTTGTAAAGATTTTAATACTTCGCACGATCGGGAATTTTCTCGTTCTTTTCTCGCTCTTTATCATTGGGAAAACCTTTTACAAACCAGTTTCCAAAGAGATCCGCTATGTCGTCGAAAAAACATTGCACAAACAGTATATTGTGCGGGAAAAGGGGAAAGCTCCTCAAAAAATTCCTCCTTCTGCCCCGCAGAGCATTCTCGCAAGCATTTTAAACGTGGCTCCTGTTGAAGAGCTTATTCCGGCAGATAGTGAGTTTAGCATCGTCATCCCCAAAATTGCCGCAAATGCGCGGATCATACCCAATGTTGACGCCTCACGCAAAGACGTCTATTTACCAGCCTTAGAGCAGGGTGTGGCGCACACCTATGGCACTGCTTTTCCAGGGGAGGGAGGACATATGTTTTTGTTTGCCCACTCGACTGATTATTTTTGGAATGTGAGCTCCTACAATGCCGTCTTTTATCTGCTTTCAAAACTTGAGCCGGGAGATGAGATCAATATTTTTTACAAAAATCAGCGGTTTGTATACCGGACTATCGGCAGGCGCATTGTCGAGCCCTCACAGGTGGAGTATGTGACGCGCAAGACGACCAAAGAGTTTTTGACCCTGCAGACGTGCTGGCCCGCAGGCACGACCTTTAAACGCCTTCTCGTATTTGCTACACGGGTGGTAGAGTGAAAGAAGTACCATTTCTGCCCGGTCGCACAACAATGATACTTAAACCTTATTTTATTCCAATCGCATACACGTCAGGGAGTTTGTTGGTTTGGGGATTGAGATTGGCAAGCACGAGGACTTTTCCTTCCTCCGTTACCGCGAGAAAGTCTTCCTCATAGGGACCTGAATACACAGTCCGCTTATTTTCTCCATCATAGTCCACGATGGCGATGTGTTTTCCTTCATTCATCACGAGGTGCGTCGAGTCCGGATACCACAAAACCGAGTCTCCGATGAGGGAGAGTTTGTGTGGTATGAGGAAATTTTTGTCCTCTTTTCGATCATAGACATATAGTCCGGATTTTGAGATAGTTCGCTCTTCTTTGGTCTGATTTGCACCAATGAGAGGGGGTATAATGACCGGTGGGAGAATTGCCTGCTTCGTGGCCTCGTAGAGGACTTTCGTATCGTCGGGTGAAAAATCTATGATGTGAAATGAATCAGATGCTACCTGGTCAAACGGACCATCAAATGCCTCAAGGATTTTCTGCACCGATCGAGCTTCTTCCTCTTTCCAGGCGCCTTCAAGCGTTTCTTTTGATGTCGTGACGTCAAAAAGATCGTGGGATTCATTTTCGGTGGAGATAAGGTATGAGCGTGAAGACGGGGTTCCTGTGGTAAATATCACTTCGGTGTTTTTGGGAGAGAAGACGATCGTGCTTTGGGAAAAGTCAATCTCTTGCGAGAACGCAGAGATGGGTGTGAGTAATTTTAGTGGGTTAAAAAGCGTGAGGGTTTTTTTGGCTCCTTCAAGTAAATACACACCATCTTTCTCTTCATTTCCCACGCGAGAGAGAATCATGATTTTACTGGTTTTTTTAAGAAATAGTGCTCGTGTGACACCAAGTGACGTGATGGGTGAAAGGGAGGGATTTTGAGGCGGGAGCAAGGCATCGGCTTTGACCACAATTTCTCCCTTGATGGTCACGGTTTTTTCCCATGGTAGGTAACCATCTTTGCTCATCTTGACAGAGTAAATTCCGGGAGCAAGCGTGAGATTGGAGTTTGTGGCGGCTTTAAGTTCTCCATTGAGGAATATTTTTGCTCCATCAGGGTAGGATGAGGCGACCAGGATGCCCGTGGGCGTGATAGTTTTTTCTGAAACATTGAGCCGATAGCCGCGAGCATATAAAATCAAAGAGACCAAAAGGAGAACAAAAACCGCTGCCAACAAAATTCGAAAAAATAGATATTTAATCATTACATTTGATATATTTTAACTCTTTTTATGTATAGATAGATAGTCTTTTGGAAAAGGCATTTTTTACTCTCCAGTATAATAGTATACAATATCTTCTATAAAAGTTCGCATGCTTTTTTGTCATCTTTATGCGATTTTCGACAAAAGTAGCTATTGATCTCGGAACCGCCAATACGCTTGTCTATGTCGTAGGAGAGGGAATTGTGCTTAACGAGCCTACGGTCGTTGCCTACTCATACAAAGATAAGCGGGTTCTAAGTGTGGGCGAGGAGGCGCGAGAGATGCTTGGGAGGACGCCCGGCACTATCATAGCAGTGCGTCCGCTTCGAGATGGTGTGATTGCTGACTATACCATGACCGAGGCGCTCATCACGTATTTTTTGAAAAAAGCCCTGCGCACGTTTTCCTTCAAACTCACCGTCATGATTGCAGTGCCGGGAGGAGCAACGCAAGTCCAAAAACGGGCAGTAGTTGCCGCATGTCGGGCTGCAGGAGCGAGTGAAGTGTATCTCATGAGCGAGCCCTTGGCTGCGGCAGTGGGGGCGAAAATCCCCATTTCACAGCCTTCAGGTAATATGATCATCAATCTCGGTGGAGGAACGAGCGAAATTGCGGTTATTTCTCTTGGTCAGCCCGTGCTTTACAAAAGCATTCCCACCGCAGGAACACGTATTGATGAGGCGATTATGCAGTACCTCAAAAAAAATCATAATCTTATTATTGGTGAGCGCAGCGCCGAGGAAATAAAAATGAAGATCGGTAATGCGTACCGTACTGACGGACAAACTGATACAACAATAAAAGAGGCAAATCATCGTATGGAGGTAAAGGGACGAGATTTCCAATCTGGTTTACCCAAGGTCATCGAGTTTTGTGAGGAGGACGTCACCATCGCGATACAAAAGCCCTTAAAAAATATTCTGGAGGGGGTGAAGGAGGTTCTCACTCAAACGCCTCCGGAGCTTGCCGCAGATATTGTCGATCGAGGGATCGTGCTTACCGGTGGGACGGCACTCATAACCAATATTGACAAATACTTTACCCATCATGTGAACGTCATGTCTTTCATCGCAGAGGACCCGTTACTCTGCGTGATACGGGGAATTGCGATGGCGATTGAAAATCTTGATAGTTATAAAGAAGCGATAAGATAATATTATAAGCCTATAAAGTCTATAAAGTTTATAAAGGGGAAAGTCCATGAAATAGAAGCGCACGAAAAAAATATTAAGAAATGAAAGTGTTTTCTTTATATTATAATAATTAAAATAGTTATATAATTAAAATGTAAGCTATTTTGATTTCTTTATTAAAAATAGTAGAATAAGACAATGAAATATAGTGTTCACAAAAATAGTACAATAAAAGCACTATTAACTATTTTTTATTTTTGTCAAAATACCTTATATAAAAATATATTTTCACTATGAGAAATACACTTTTTGAGATACCAGTAGAAGCGCTTTCAAAAAATGATATCCTAGAGAAGATAAAAAACTATACAAAAAGCCCTAGAGATTTCTTCCATATAGTATCTCTCAATCCTGAAAACATCATCATGAGCGAAAAAACACCAGAATTTAAAGAGGTTCTCCAGACAGCCCAAATAAAAATAATTGATGGAGTTGGCATGATACTCGCTGGAATGCTCCTCCAAACTCCGATTGGTTATCGAATAACAGGAGTCGATCTCATGGAGGAGATCCTTGATATAGCTCATAAAGGAAGCTCAAGAGTGGTACTGATTGGCGGAGGACCAAAAGTAGCAGATGAGGTGATTAGATGCCAAAGCGTGCGGGTCCCAAATATACTATGGGTTGGAATTGAGGGTATAAAAAATATCAGACGACCAACGAGAGAAGAAGAACAAAAAATATTTACTATAGTTGCTGATTTCAAGCCCCACTTTTTATTCGCTGCATTTGGATCTCCTTATCAGGAGCTATGGTTATATCAACATCGGGAAAAGCTACAGGGTATTGTGTGTATGGGGGTGGGTGGAGCGTTTGATTATCTTGCAGAAAAAGTCCCCAGAGCGCCTCGATTTATGCAAATGATCGGATTTGAATGGTTGTTTCGCCTCGTACATCAGCCGTGGCGGATGAGACGTCAATTGCGCCTGTTTTCGTTTGTATGGTTGGTGTTTAAAGAACTTTTCAAAATTCTCTCTCGTGTGAGAAAATAGGGCAAGATGGAACAAGCAGTTCGACACGTCCTTACCTATTTTGCTCATTTCTCCTATGCGCCCTCGTTTGAAGATATCTATCTCTTTTTTCCCCTCAAAACAACCAAAAAAAACCTTAAGCACGTCCTCGATGCACTTATTGAGAGAAAGCTTTTAATCACCAAAGTAATCCAATTGCCCCACAATATACCATTTAAAATTAAAAATTGTCGCATATATGCCCTGCCCCCGTATGGTATATTTATAGGAAAAAGGACTGTCAAAACAATACAATCTATACGCAAGATACAGAAGTCGCTATTTTTCCTGAAAATTGTTTCGCTCCTGCCGCAGGTACGGCTTATTGGCATTTCAGGTGGGCTTTCGATGTTGCACAGCGGAAAAAGGGATGATATTGATATTTTCGTCATTGCTCAAAAAGGGAGATTGTGGACAATGCGGTTGATACTTTTATTGCTCGCACAGCTTTCGGGAGTCCGCAGGAGAAGAACTGAAAAAAATCCATGCGATAAAGTTTGTTTTAACCTTTTTTTTGACGAAGAATATCTTGAGATTCCTCTACACAAAAGAAACGAGTATGTCGCCCATGAAATCTTGCAGATGAAGCCGATCGTCGTCAAAGGAGAAATATACACACGATTTTTGCAGGAAAATCGCTGGGTCTTCGATTTTTTTCCCAATGCGCGCACTATTCTCGCACGCATGAGGCAGCGCAAAAAAAAGCATCTCAATATATCAAATAAATATGAAACTATAACACACGCGCTTTTTTCGCCGTTTGAAAAATGGGGAGATTTTGTCGAATTTTTGTGTAAAAAATTTGAGCGTTTTTTGATTGAAAAACATCGCACGACAGAGATCATCACTGATACCCAGCTCTGGTTTTTCCCGCATGATGTGGAGGAGGAATTGAAGAAAAAAAACCTCATTGATAGTTGATTTAATAAATATATAGTATATACCATATATATGGAACGCGCACGACCATATTCTACAACAGAAAAGCCAGTTCATGTGGAAAAGGAAGAACAAAATGGAGAAAAAGACACTATCACTGTGGGAAAGACAGGGATCATTCGTCTAGAGAGTTATTATACCGATCCTGTTGAATGTTTTTCAGAAAAGGCAGTAACAAAATCTTATAAAAGGCTTATAAAGGAAAACGATTATCTTTTTGGAAAATTTGGGAAACGTGTTGGTAAGATGATGAGGGTTGATAGACAGCAATATAGAGCATTAGTGAAAAAACATGATGATTATGCTCTTGAACAAAATGAAATCTGCACATTCATTGATGCTAAAGTTATAAGAAGAATCGATCAGGCCGTATCCGATGACGAATATCAACGAGAATTTGCTATGTTTATCGGGGCATCCAGTCATATGCTCTCTTTGCTTGAAGATTTTACAACGTATTTGAAAGATATTCATCCTAACATCAGTCAACAATCAGAAGATTATTTTCGCGTCGTAAGAATTGACAATGGAAAACCTACGTGTGTACGAATCGCCAGTTTTTCCATCATGGATATTGTTGATAAAGAGGAGAAAGCGGCGGAATTTTCATTGAGTCAGTTGTGTCAATTCATGATTGAAGCGGGTTGTTTGCGGATTGATCCTGCCCGTCTCCAAAAGGTTCTGGAATGGAATAATGATATCCTCAAATATGTGCCTATGCATCAGTTTATCCAATGGCAAAGTCTCAAGATTTCAGATTTCGTCAATAGTCTTTCGGAAGATTTTTTAAAAGATATTCACAGGGTTGCTACTGGTACCACTGGTATTGAAAGAAAGTCAGCGCAAAGAGCTGAAATAATAATACATTCTTTTTTGACCGCCCAGAGTCAAGTCTATGAGGCATTGTTTAGGCCCGGTAGTGAAGCCTATAGAGAAGTCAAAAATGCGGCAATGCCATATCTTCAGGAAAATGCCGCGGTTGGAATAGCTGTTCTTTTATCTATGGGGATAAATACGCTCGACAAGTTGGCTTATGCCTATAGGTGTATTGCATCTATGCATAAAAACGGCATAGAGACAGAATTTTATAGTGCTCTTTTAGCTTCAATGCGTAACCTTGTACACGAACTACAAAAACAAAAATTTTCTATTTTAACACAAAGCGATATACAGAAGATTTTACCTATAAAACCTTCCTCGTTTGTAGGTAATCACGGACGCAAACAAATGGAAAGCAAACTCATATCAATTACACAGAGAACTCACGCCATTGGCAAATCTATGCGTATCAATCTAGACCCACAGGATATCACCTGGCATACTATGCTTCATCCTGATGAGGTATTTTTCCAACATATACAAAATGATCAGTCCTCAAGAAATCAGATACATTGCATATGGAGAAAATTTGATCCCCAAAACCCATTGTGCGTGCGGCTTTTTTTTCATACGAAAAAAGGCGGTTTATCATGGGATTGGAATAGTATTGAAGATCCTCGTATCATAGAAGAGCTTGACTATTCGCTTCTTGCTTCTGTCGTATCTATCGGGGATCAAATTAAGAAAAAGATTGCAAATATGAGAAGTGTCCGAAAGACAACTCAAGCTGAAGTCCGTCAGATCGAGAGTAAACATGCCGTAGAGATAACACGTGAAGAATCAACAGAGGTTGCCTCTGTTTTCTTTCCTTTATCAACGCAAGAAGACAGTATTTTGCCTTTGATCAAAGATTTTATTGTTATCCCAGACAGCGAGGCGCTGGAGAAATTGACAAAAAGATTCACGCAGACAGATCGTGAAAGGATCTTTGATTTTTTGAGTCGGTATAATGAGGAAGGTATTTTTCGGATCAAGAAATTAAAAAAACACCAAGGAGAACCGCTTTATGCTCTTCGGACAGGAAATGTACGTATTGTTTTGCGAAGAAATATGAACGTTGCAAACGATAATGGTGTACGAGGACGGGTTTTTGAAATCGAAACGATTGATTTTAGACAAAGCGTATATAAAGAGTTGTTTTATTGATGATGTAAACTGTTATTTCCTTCGATGATGATTCTTAAGGATTATGAAATAACCCTTTTTTGATATATTCTTTGATCAGGGCATGGTATGCGATGTTCATTTCATTTGGGTGTACCGGAACGATGCATAGCGTATCATGAAATTTTCATAATTCAACTCTCCCCACGTTTTAAAATCTTCCGGCGCTTCAGTTTGTTCATTGACCAAATTTTTATACAGTAATTTTTTTTCAGCCGAAAGAATTCGTCCCGCGACTTTATCAACACTTGCTGCTCTAAGCTGGAGATTGTTTACTTTTTCGTCGAGTTTCTGTACGGTTTTCTTCTCATCAAGCTCTTCGAGCATTGTTTTCACCCCTTCTATGTTTCTTTCAAGCTCATAATCTATACTATAATCCGGATTTTTGGTTCTCAACAATTCCAAGAGTTGGTCTATACCACATCCCGTGCATCGTCTGTCTTTGGATTCAATCACTCCGACATATTCTGTACTTCCTTACTTTAATCTACACGTATTTTCCTGTGTTGTCAATGGGGAAAGGCCTTTCAGGGAGAAAAACGGGCGAGGAGAGGATAGTGGTCGGAGAAATTGACCCGTTTGACTTCCACGTGAGAAAACGACAGATTTTTATAAAAAATATAGTCGAGCTGATGTTTGAGAAATCCGATGCGGTGCGTTTTCAGCCGGTCTGTAGCATGGCGAAAGTCGTTTCTCTCCATCAGGTGCATGAGTCGGCGGCGAGGGAGAAGCGAGGTGTAGTTAAAATCGCCCAGAATGATGGCCCGTGAAGTGCCATTTGCGTGATTGATAATAGATGCAAGCTGGCTGATGCGATATTTGTTTCGCGCAACCAGTGTGAGATGCGTGTTGGCGACCACAAACTCATGGGTATCGTTTTTGAAAAACGTGAGGAGAGAATTCCTCACGATTTTTTTCTTTTTTATCATGCTAAATAGTCGGTTTTCCCAGGGGCTTTTTCCCAGATCAAGAACATGGTGTTTGATCAGAGTAAGTTTATCACGGTTATACACCGTGAGCTGCCCGAAAGTCCTTTTTCTTTCCATGATTGCCGGTGAAAACTGATACGCGAGGTTTCTGCCGGGAAAATGCTCCAAAAACTTGCTTATTTTTTTCTCTGGAAATTCCTGGAAGCACAAAACATCAAAGGGCCGGTTTTTTTCCTCACGTTCATGAATCCAGGTGATGATATGGTTGAGCCGGTTGCCAAAAAGGATATTATAGGAAAGAAGTGACAGCATGTTATACTTTATAAACTTTCAACTTTATGAACTTTTGACCCCGATTTAATCGGGGTTGACTCTATTAACGCGTACCATTTTTCCACCTCGCGCTTGCCAATGCGGTGAAATCTGCCTTTGTGCGATTTCAGGCTTCCGGAAAAGGTGCGCGGAATATGCAAAAGTTCGTGGATAAGCACCTTGAGTTTTTCCTCATGCGGGAGACGATCAAAATAGCTCGAGATGACCTCGATGACATAGGTCGGGGTATATCCCGCTCCCACCTGGAAAATCCGCGGCAGCCCCCAAATGCGCGCATACGCACGGGACGTTGATCCGTTTGACCGCACACAGTGTACTTGATCCAGTTTCACATGGGCAAATGCAAGGCCTTTGACCAGGTGTGTGACGAGTGTGTGTATGTCGTGTGCCTTTTGTATCTCCAAGCGGCTCATAGTGCTATTGTTTTGCGGTATTTTTTCATTATACTATAAAAAGGTATGAAAACGTATATCGCCCGTATGATCTCGGCGCTTTTGAGCCCGCCAGTTTTTGCGCTGATGTTTCTCTCGGCCGCTTATAAAAAAGGGTTATTTGAGGGTAAAGGATGGTGGTTGTTGTCGTTGTTTATTGCAACCCTCCTGCTTGCTGTTTTTACGCTTTTCGCGCTCATCAAACTCAAGAAAGTTTCCGATCTTGATATTACGAGACGAGAAGAGCGGTATTGGTTTCTTTCTCTCCTCAACTGTCTTGTTTTTGGATTACTTGTCATATTATACCTCATGCAGGTGAAAGAATTATTATTGCAACAGGTTTTCATCATATGGATTATTTTGGCGATTTCTACTGTTATCACATTTTTCTATAAAATCAGCTTGCACATGACCTTTGCGTATACGTTTCTTTTTCTCATGAATGTGTTGCATGGTTTCTCTCTATGGTATCTTTTTGTGATGATTCCTCTGGTGTATTGGTCACGGTTTCACTTGAGGAAACATACGCACGGACAGCTTATTGCGGCAGTCCTTCTCGATAGCATCGTATTATTCGCCGTTTTATAAGTTATATAGTATTTCCTACAAAATATACTACAGGTAATAATTAGAAAAAGCCATTTTTCCACTTGACTTTACTCATAGTATATGATATACTTAAATGTTGCTATGGAAATGTATATGATTGGCACATTGGATCAGTCAAAGCATATAAGAACAGGAATAAGATCTGTTGCAATTGGTTTAATTCCCCCGAGAGAAAAGGAACTTCCTCCCTACACAGGACTTCAATTTGATACGTCAACAAGACTATTTCTTGAAAAAAACATGAGAGAACCAATCATTCCCGTGAGCGATGCCTCTGTCGATGAATTGACGAATGAAAAAGAACGTGTGTTTACAAACACTATGAAACCAGGAGATCGTGCGAATTTTCTGAATCTTCATACGCGGGCAAGTGAAATAATGATAGGAACACGTATAACATTTCTTCCGGGAGAGGGAGTAAGTTATGATGATGTTGTTTCTACAACCGATGATATTTCACAGAGATGGAGGCGAGTATATGGAGAAATGCCCTTTGAGATAATTACTGGTACGGGTGTGGATTATATTGGATTGTCAAAAATGATGCAAAGCGTTACCGGTGAAGATGTTTTTCGCAATAGAACCTTGTGGACACATAATCCTGATCGTCCAAATCACCCAATTTTGCTTAAAGAATACAAAGGACAGTGGTTTATCGGAACATATGAACGATCGCACAGAATGGGCAATATATCTATCATACCTCTTATCATCCCGGTCACTGGGGTCAAATAATATTTTCCTCAAAAAGTCTTGCGGACGAGAGCTTGATTTGTTATGATACATCTTCGCTATGTCCCTTCCTGAAAGACAATACGACAGAATAAACATACCTGAAGAATCTGCGTTTTCACCCAGACAGTCGCTTCTTTTTGCCGTTGTCACCAGAAAACCGCTTAATGACTTTATGTGGCGTCTGGTGCAGGCAGAAAAAAGCGGCGACACCAATGAAGCTTTTTGCGCATTGTTTGATTTTCCGGAAAATCTGTACCAGGCTCTTGAGAATCTTCCGATAGATACTGCTTTTCCAGAATATAGAGGTCAAAAATTATTGGAGGATGCAAAAAATCTCTGCGTAATGGCGACCAGTACGCTGATAGATGTTAGGGAAGAGAAACAGAAACGCGTATATGTTCAAAAAGAGTCGCTATGGGGAGTGAATAGAGCGGTAAGACGATTGTATCAGCATCTTGAGCATATGTTTTCCATCGAAGAATGCGAGGAATTCATCGCGTGCGCGTTGCACGATATACAGGACTGGTACAAAGAGAAAAAATATCACCCTCCGGCGAAAGTGGATGATGTGGAAAGTTATCGAGGATTACTCCTCGCTGGATATAATCGCCTAAAGCAGCGGAAAAAAACAGTGGATAAAAGTCCGATCGGTATGGTGCATGATAGTAAATTTATCCAAGAAAGAATGCTTATGTGATGATTGCTTCAATGATTTTTGGGTGGGATGCTATGAGTTGATAGCCGTGGTGGGGATCGTCAAGATTAAACACCAACTCTTTTCCCTTCCAATCAGTCATTTTTCCGCCGCTTTCTTCGATCAAGAGTTTCCCCGCCGCAATATCCCAGATATATGCCCGTCCGGAGAGTATAACACCGCTTTGATTTTCTGCCAACCTACCGCAATCAAGCACAATGGAGCCATAGATGCGTACGCCTCGTATCTTTTCAAAAAGATGTTTGATAACGTCAAATAGTTCCTCTCGTGTGTTTTCATCAGAACTGATATGCGTGGTGAGTAAAAGCTCATGCAGGGGTTTTTGTATCAGATGAAGAGGTGTTGACATTTTACCTTTCTCGCCAAAAGCGCCTTTTCCTTTCGCTGCACAGTAGTAGACATTTTCTGTCGGATGATATATCACTGAAGCGAAGAGTACACCGTCGTGAAAATAGCCAATTGAAACCCCAAAGTAGGGTATGCGCGAGGCAAAATTATTCGTGCCGTCCAGTGGATCAATGACAAACAGATGTTTTCCTTTTTTGAAAACATTTTCCTCGCCAATAAAGCCAATATCAGATTGCGCGATGCCTTTTTTGACGAGAGAGGAGGTGAGCGAGTCAATGACGACTTTTTGCGCAGCGATATCGGCTTCAGTTACGATATTGTGATGCGTGGTTTTGTGTGTTATGACGAGTTTTTTTTTGAAATAGGAAAGAAGTATTTTTCCTGCCTCATGTGCTGCTTTTTTAAGAGGCTCAATCATATGTTGATTACAGTATACACGTTGCAATAGAGTATGTCTTTATATATACTGTCTTTTTAAGAAAATGATATGAGCGAGAGAGCTCCGGTTGGACAAGGAGGGGCAGAAATACATCCACGAGAAAGAGTTGAGACATCGGGGATTTTTGCCATTATTGCTCCGAGTCTTACTCATACAGAAGGAAAGATCGCAAGACATCTCATTGAGCATGCAGGAACTACATACACGACAGAAGATATAGCTGGTCTGTGTGAAAAAGGTACGATGGCTATTCAAGTTGCCTTAAGTGCTATTCGTCACGTCTGTGGAGCTTTTTTCGGAGAAGAGGGAAGAGAACTGGTGAAAAGCGTTAAAAAAGGGATATATACTTTCTCTGAAAACAATGACCACGCGGGAGCTATCATTCTTACTGCGCGAGACGAAAAAACCCGCATAGAGGCAGTGAGACAGTACTTTCAGTCGCAAAAGAAGCAGACTATAGAGAAAGTACTTTTTCAATATCTTGATGCAGATATGCGACGAGGGCAGTGGGTGAGCTCCGAGGAACTGCTACAAAGAATACAGGTAGAAACAGGGAAGAAAATTGCAGAAATAGATCCATGGACAGTCCTAAAATCTCTTCGTCAGAAGCTGGGAGATCGCTTAAAAGACGGCGTTATTCTTCAACATGGGAGAGGAGTATATAGACTTGTTGTAGAGCCTCTGGCAGGAGTCTACGATGATCATCCTCCTATTTATCATTCAAAAAAAACAGCGGGGGAAAAACAACAAGCATCCACTGCGGAGCCGAGGCTTCAAAGGGTTAATTTTTCTGGAATGAAGATAGGGTCGCCCGTATCAAAAGACGAAGAGCGATATTGTACAGGGCATATTTTTGAGTTGGCAGACGAATGCAAGCGTCTTCTTGAGGAAAAAATTATTCCGGCCGTCGGCGGCCAGACAATACTTGACGAAGTAGTGGAACGGCTCATCAAAGAAAATGAAATACTGGATAAAGAGGTACGTATTCCCCGGTATCAAAAACCACCAAAAAATGAGATCTATAAGACAGGACTTTTGTATTATCAACTTGCGAACAGATCATATCTTGTGCGTGCGCTTGACATGCTCATTACTTCCGCCGGTCATCCTGGTTACGAGGCGCTTGCGCAGTTTACCCGTCTTGATAATGAGCGTACTGCTTTAGTACAGTATATGGTCGAGCGTAACATATCGCTGGTTATTTCACGGGCAAAAAAAATCTGTCCGCAGGAACTCCCACTGGCGGACAGGACACAAGAAGGAATAATCGGATTGACAACAGGACTAGACCGATATGATCCACGCCGCGGCAAAAAACTCTCTACCTATGTATGTTGGTGGATTGATCAGCAGATAAAGCTTGCATCAATAAACAAAGGACGAGCCATACGAAGACCCTTCCACGTTAGTGAAAAGTTACATACAATATATAAAACAACTGCTTTTTTGCAACAAAAACTCCAGAGAGACCCAGAAAGAGAAGAGCTAGCTCAAGCTCTTGGTATGTCCATCTCGAAGCTTGATACCTACTTACAACTTGAGGAACATACGGTATTTTTGGACGGGCCGATTAGATCGGGAAAAGGTGATATAGAAGATGAGACTGTAGCAGACCGATTGCAGGACCCGCGTGAAGTTGTGAAAAAAAGGGAGGAACAAGCGTTTCCTTTTACTTTTGATAAAGTAATGGAAGCTATGGAGAAGTTGCCAGAAAGAGAACGACAAGTCATTAAAATACGTTTTGGTATAGATCTTGAGAAGGGTCTGACATTGAGACAAGCAGCAACGCAGCTTGGGATTAGCTACGAGCGTGTGCGACAAGTTCAAGATGAAGCCATAGACCACTTGAGAGAAATATTGGATGATATGAACAGATGATAGAGTATACTAGAATGATATGAAGTATCGTACTCTCGGGAAAAATACGAAGATGCCAATGCTCGGGTTTGGGACGTGGCGGCTTTCCGGGGAGGTTGCTTTTGCAACAGTCAAACATGCGCTTGCCGTAGGGTACCGCCATATTGATACGGCTGCCATTTACGGTAATCATCAGGAAGTAGGCCGCGCTATGGCCGAAAGCGGTATTGCCCGAAAAGAAATTTTTATCACCTCCAAGGTCTGGTGGGATCAACTC
>Ga0209542_10013455_pt1 | contig 14107 bp, 17 predicted proteins | sample RifCSPhighO2_01_FD_184028 | JGI IMG/M metagenome (GOLD analysis project Ga0209542, IMG submission 184028) | Soil microbial communities from Rifle, Colorado - Rifle CSP2_plank highO2_0.1 (SPAdes) (version 2) | ecosystem: Environmental > Terrestrial > Deep subsurface > Rock core/Sediment ...
CAGATCTTGAAGACCCTTTCGGATTTTTACGCGAGCCGCGTGGAGAACAGCATACGCATGCTCGTATCGTTTTTGGAGCCGATACTCTTGGTGCTGATGGGGCTTATCGTAGGAGGGATCGCGCTTGCCATCATCGTTCCCATTTACCAGCTCGCTTCGCAGGTGTAGCGGAACGCGGCGGTGTAGTATAATAGAAGAGTGCACGTACCACTTACGACCGACAACTTGCGGCAACGAAAAGGATTCACTTTGTTTGAGATCCTCATTGCAATCACGCTCATGGTCGTGGTCGGTTTTATCACGATTCCGAACTTGAGGGGAAAACGGGGAACCACGGAACTTGATGCCGCGGTGAGGCAAATCGCCGCGCTTCTCCGGGAGGCGCAAAGCGCGGCGCTTGCGGGGGATTCCGAGTCCAACTGGGGAGTCCACTTTGAGAACAATCCCGACGGCCCCTTTTATGCGCTTTTTAAGAGTTCGTATGGACCGGGGAATATCCGCACGCGGGGAACTTTGCCCAATATGGTGAGCTATGGAAGCATCTCCCCCGGAAATTCGGAGGACATTGTTTTTGAGCAAGTAACGGGCCGCCCTCTCTCCGTACCCGTACCGGATATTTCGCTTGCGCTCACAGGCGGGGGAACAGCAACCATTTCAGTAAGCGCCTCGGGCGCGGTGAGTTTTTAAAACCATGCGACAAGTGGCCCTCCTTCACTCAAATTACGGCGGGCAGGCAAGCGACGAAAAATGACCATTCACCATTCACCATTCACCATTCACCACGCCCTTCGGGCGCGCGGCGGGCAATCGCTTGTGGAAATCCTTGTTGCCTCGGCAGTCGGGGTGGTGGTCATCGGCGCGGCGGTTTCCGTTATCGTGCCCGCGCTCCGCGGCAATACGGACGCGGAAGAGCGCCAATCGGCTACCGCTGTCGGAAAAGAACTTTTGGAAAGCGTACGTGCGTTCGCGGAAAGCAGCTGGCACAATATTGATACGCCTGCGCTTGCGTTGGGACCTTTGAATCATTACCACCTTACTTCCGATGCGCCGTTTTCTTTAGTGTCAGATGAGGTGTTGGGTCCCGAGATTGTCACGCTGGATGGCAAAAATTATACAAGGTACTTTTATCTGGAAAGCGCGGGGCGGGACGGGTCGGGGAACATTCTGGAAAGCGGCGGAACCGACGACCCTTCAACGAGGAAAATTACCGTGATATACGGAAAAGTCGGCGGCACGGAGCGCACTCTGACGGGATATCTCACGCGGTCAAAAAATTTCGTGACGGTGCAGACCGACTGGTCGTTGGGACCGGGACACGAAGGGCTGGTGGACGCGCACACTCCCACGGAAAGTTTCTCCGCCGGTTCGGGTAATATCAATTTTACGAGCACCACGGGGCGAATCTATTTAAATCTTGAGTGATAATCCCGCCATGCACATAAAAAGAACACATATGATATATGCCGTATGCGCCGTCCTCGCGGGAATGGGCGCGCTTGCGTGGAATGCCGCGCGCGTGCAGGCAACCACGAACGTGCGTCCGGAGATTGACAACCATTGGGCGTGGAATGACGTCATAGAATGGATTGATTTTTATCACTACCCCACGGAGAACGTGATACTCACTTCATATAAACTCACCGGTTATGCGAGCTCTTCCATCGGCAACATTTACTTTGATTGCGCGATGACAGGCGACTGCGCCGAGAAAGGCAACTATAAAGTTACGAATGACGGAGAAGGAAATCTTTCCGGTTGGGCATGGAACGATGCGGTAGGCTGGATCAGTTTTGACTGTCACAATAATGGAGGAAGTTGCGGAACTTTGTACCAAGCGTATGTGGTCCCCGACAATATCGATGCGGGTATATTCACGAACCCCGGCACAGACTACGCATGGAACGATCTCATTGGCTGGATCAGTTTTAATTGCGACAACCACAGCAATTGTGGAAATCCCGATGGAATTAATTACAAAGTTGCGACAAGCTGGGAAGCGACTTCCACGAGCGGGTACGTTGACTCGTCCACGTTTGATACCAACGTAACCGGTGGCGCACAGCTGAATTCCGTGATGTGGTCGGGGGTGACAGAACCGGGCACGGAGGTTGGATTCCAGTTTGCGGGGAGTGATAATCCGAACGAACCATCATGGGAGTTTAAGGGACCCGATGGCACGGTGGACACGTACTATATGGCGGTTCAAAATTCATCCGTACCGCTTGACCTTACCCTCCATAACAATCAGCAGTATTTCCGCTACCGCGTCACGTTGTTTTCCGATCTCACCCAGAGGAATACCCCGAGGATTGATGAGATATCAATAAACTGGAGCCCGTAAGACAGGAGACAAGTAACAGGTGATAGGTGACAGGCGATAGTGATATAATATAAACAAGGCACGACCCCGACCCTTACTACCCATGCGCCATTTGCCATTTGCCATTTGCCATTTGCCATTTGCCCGCCGCGCCCAAGCGACGCTCTCGCTCGTGATGCTTATCGGCGGCATCAGCGTGCTGATGAGCGTGGCGCTTTCGTTCCTCGTCTCAAGCTTTCTGAACGTGGGAATCGGGTTTGAAGCGGGGGAACGGGCGCTTGCGGCTGCCCGGGCGGGAAATGACGACGCAATGCTTCAGCTTGTGCGCAACAAAGATTACTCGGGCGACTATACATTTTCGGTGGGAAGCTATGCCGCATCAGTAAGCGTATCCCAGAATACGGGAGAGGCAACCATTGTTTCATCGTCAACGGTTGCGGGGCGCACGAAAAAAATATGTACGGTAGCTTCCGTAAACGCGGAAACCGGGCTTATCGCGCCCGTTTCTTCGGGACTTATCCCATGCCCATGAACGCCACGCAACTATTTCTCAAATTTCTTTCTCTGCTTCGGGTTCACCCCATCGCGGGGGGCCTTGAGATATCGGATGCAGCACTGCGCATCGCCTTGTCCGACGGAGGCATGTGGCATTTTGCCGGCGTACGCCTGCCGCCCGGGACGCTGGAAGCGGGAGCGGTAAAAGACAGGGATCAATTCTTGGGAGCGCTCCACGAATTGAAGCGGCAGACCGCATTGCAAGTGGGCAATCGCCAGATACGCACCATCGTGACCCTGAGCTCCGCGAACGTGTACAGCCAGGTGTTCCGCCTGCCCGAGGTGAGCGGGGAGAATCTGGGAAAGGCGGTACTTCTCAATTTGGACATGACATCGCCCATCAGCAGGGAAAAGGCATATTCGGGCTGGCAGGTGGTGGGCAAGGACGAGAAATCCGTCAATTTGGAGATCCTTTCCGCGTTCGTGGACAAGACGCAGGTGGACGAGGTGATTGCGGCGCTTGAGGAGGTCGGGTTCATCGTGTATGCGGTTGAGTCGCGCGCACTCGCGCTTGCGCGGCTTCTGCGGGAGCAGGGCGCGGGATTCGAAAGCGATGCGCCCTCGCTTGTGCTTACCGTAGACGGAAGCGGAGTGGAGTTTCTTATCATCCGCAGCGGCCAGCTTTTTTTCAGATATTTCGTTGGCTGGCAGGAAGTGCAAGGTGACGCGAAAGAAATTTCATGGGATTCGTTTCAGACCATATTTCTGCGCCACTTCCGCCAGATCACGAATTATTACGGGTCTCATTGGAAGGGAGAGCTTCGCGACGTGTTTTGCATTGCGGGGAACATGAAAGAGGGGATTACGCGTGTTATTGCCGAGCATTCATCGCTTCAAGTGAAAGAGCTTGCGCTTGCGACGGGCGCGGCGGTGGACCCCGAATGGTTCGTGGCGATGGGAGGGGCGCTCCGCGGCCTTGCTTCCCCTCACGAAGACCGGGAGATCAATCTTTTGGAAAATAGCGCGCGCAAAGAATTTAAGAAACGGGAAATCATAGGATTTCTTAAGTTTTGGCGCATCGCGGTGCCCGCCGCGCTCGGCATCTTCCTTATCGGCGCATTTATTGCGGACGTGTATCTGGTACGGATGCATACGCAAAGCGACGCGGAAGCGGATGCCAAAATAAGCGCGACGGACAGGAAAGAAATTGAGGCGTTACAGGCGAAAGCGAACGCATTCAACGCCTCTGTCGCGGCGATAGAAAACGCAGGCAAGGATACCTTCAGGAAAATGAACGCGTTTGAAACCGTAGACACGCTTTTTAAAGAGAACGAAGTAACGCTTACCCGCTTTTCCGTGCAGGAAAAGAAAAACGCTGTGGTAACCAACGGGCGCGCCGCTTCGGAAGACCAGGTTACGAAACTCGCGGCGGCCTTTAAGGCATCGGGCAAGTTTCAGAGCGTCAATGTCCCGCTCACCGACATCGCGTCCGGCAAAGACGGCGTATTTTTCTCAATGACGTTATCCATTATTCCTTCAAAAACGCGATAGAGCTCTTTTTTGTGCGCAGGGGAAATCCGCGCGAGTACGAACTCGCCCGCCTTTTTGCGCCTTTCTCTCTTAAGAGGGGAGGGCGAGGGTGGGGTGTTCGGTCGTATGCCGATACGCACGCGGGTAAACTCCGCAGCGCCGAGCGTTTTGGCAATGGAGTCAACTCCGTGATGTCCCGCCGAGCCGCGCCCGAACGACACCTTATAATTTCCCAGTTCGATATCCGAGTCGTCGTGAACAACGCAGAGGTCTTTCGGTTTGAGCTTGAAAAAGCGGAGCGCTTCCGTGGCGGCAATGCCGGACTCGTTCATAAATACGGCGGGCAGTGCGAATATCAGCCCTCCGGCTTTCGCGAACGCAAAATGTTTTCCTTTGGGACGGACGAACACCACCCCTTCTTTTCCGGCGAAAGAGGCAACGGCGAGCGCCCCCGCATTGTGGTAGGTATGTTCGTATTCTTTCCCTGGATTGCCGAGGCCAAAGATAAGCTTGAACGGGTGTGCCATGGAAGGAAGTATAAGGGATAGCAAGGGAAACTGACAACTATTCGTACGTCAAGACAATATGATAAGTCCATCAGAAATTCAAACGGCGGGGAATGCCCATAATGTTTTTTCTGCGTGCCAACAAGCGAGGAATTGCGTTTCCGGGGGTGTGCCGCAGGCGAGGTTGGCTTGGTCTCCCGACCGCAGTTGGAGAGCAACCTCGCTGAGACACAGTGGCGACCGCTCGCTGGAAGCGGGCGACCACGACCTCCGAAAACGCAAAGCCGAGGTCCCCATTTGCCAACTGCATTTTTATCCCTTATACTAACCCCCGATGCGCCGTTTTTTTGCTTCTCTTCTTGAAGTTGTTGAGGTTGCCATTATCGCGCTTGGCGCGGTGTTTCTTATTCGCACGTTTTTGGTGCAGCCGTTCCTGGTCTCGGGCGCTTCCATGGTGCCGAATTTTCATAACGGCGACTACCTGCTGATTGACGAAGTGAGCTACCGGTTTCGTGAGCCCGAGCGGGGAGAAGTGGTGGTTTTCCGTTATCCGAACGATGAGTCCACATTTTTCATCAAGCGCATCATCGGCCTTCCGGGGGAGCGGGTAGCTCTGAACGAAGGGAAGATTACCGTATTTAACGCGGAACATCCGCAAGGAGAACTGTTGGGAGAGGAATATCTTCCTTCAACCGCATTTACGAGCGCGCGTTCGGGGAATAAATCGGAATACCGAGTGGGTGAAGGGGAATACCTCGTACTGGGAGACAATCGTTCTTACAGCTATGATTCGCGCGATTGGGGAGCTCTTAAGAGAAAGGAGATCATCGGGCTCGTGCGCCTGCGCCTCTGGCCGGTTACGGGACTTACGGTATTTGCGGCACCGAGCTATTAGAGTAATCGCGAATATCACAAATGTAGCAAACCTGCCTGCCGGCAGGCAGGTAACGCGAATACGAAAAGTAATTGCGGATAATACGACATATATGTCTTCAAAAAAAGAAAAAAGAACGAGCAGCAAGCAGCTTCAGGTTCCGCGCGGAATGCACGACATTTTGCCAGAGGAACAGCCGTGGTGGGACAGGGTGAGCAAGGTGTCCCGCGAGCTTGCCGAATTTTACAATTTCGGAAAGATCGACACGCCGGCGCTTGAGCACCTCGCCCTTTTTGAGCGCGGCGTGGGGGAGGAAACGGACATTGTGGGAAAAGAAATGTACGTGGTGAGAACGAAAGGAGGGGACGTGCTTGCGCTCCGTCCGGAGAATACCGCAGGAGTCATGCGCGCGTATCTGGAGCATCATTTAAGCCGCGGCCCCCAACCCAAGAAATTCTTTTATCAGGGACCGTTCTTTCGGCATGAGAATCCCCAAGCGGGACGCTATCGCCAGTTTCACCAGATAGGATTTGAAGCCATCGGCGGAGCAGACCCCATTTATGACGCGCAGATAATCCTCATATTCCAGCGCCTTTTGGACGATTTGAGGATCAAGCGCGTCGCGCTCAAGATAAACTCGATCGGGTGCCGCGTGTGCCGCCCTATCTATAAGCGCGCATTGCAAAATTATTATCGGAACTACGAGAGGAAGCTCTGCGCCGATTGCCTGCGTCGCGCGAAGACAAATCCACTTCGCCTTCTTGATTGCAAGAAAGAGCAATGCCAGGAATGGAAAACCGGTGCGCCGAACTTTTTTGACAAGCTTTGCAATGCGTGCAGTACGCACTTGAAGTCCGTGCTTGAATATCTCGACGAACTCTCGCTTTCTTACACGCTTGATAATCAGCTCGTGCGCGGGCTGGATTATTACAGTCGCACCGTATTCGAGTTTTATGTGGAGGGAGACGGCGCGGATGCAGGCGCGCTTTTGGGCGGGGGAAGATACGATTATCTCGGAGAAATGCTCGGAGGAAAAATTACTCCCGCGGTCGGCGGGGCAGCGGGCATGGAGCGCCTCATTATGGTGATGAAGACGCAGGAAGTGAAATTGCCCGTGCGCGGAGGGAAGAAGGTGTTCATGATCCATGTGGGAGAGCTTGCGAAAAAGAAATCGCTTGGCATTATTGAGGAACTTCGGAACGCGGGGATAGGCGTCGGAGAGTCGCTGGGGAGGGAATCGCTTAAAGCTCAGCTCAAAAACGCGGACCAGGAGGGAATGGACCTCGCGCTTATCTTCGGACAAAGAGAGATTTTCGAAGAAAGCATCATTATCCGCGATCTGAAGAACAGCTTGCAAGAAACGGTTCCTTTGCGTAAACTGGTGGAAGAAATAAAGAAGCGGCTCAAATGACGGATTGCCTCTTTTGTAAGATTGCCACGGGGGAAATTCCCTCCTATAAGATATACGAGGACAACTCGGTAATGGCGTTTTTGGATATCCACCCCCGGGCGCCCGGGCATGCCGTGATCATCCCCAGAGCCCATTACGAGACGCTCCTCGGGGTTCCGGATGGGGAAATCGGCCCTTTGTGGATCGTGGTCAAGAAGGTGGCGGCGCATATAAAAGAAGCGCTCAAAACGGACGGGTTTACGATAGGCATGAATCACGGAGCGGTGTCGGGACAAACGGTGCCCCACCTCCACGTGCATATCATGCCGAGATTTGAAGGTGACGGAGGAAAGTCGATCCATTCAGTGGTACACAATCCGGGAGAGATACCCCTTGAAGAAATGGTCGAAAAGTTAAAAATGTAAGCATACGAACACGTACGAAGAGTACGAATCCGCAGAAGAACATAGATTCGTATATTCGTAAATAATTCGTAATTTCGTAACATCAATGATTGAAATCAGAAAAAAAGAAGGAGAGTCCCCGAACAGCGCCCTTTTCCGGTTCTCCAAGCGCGTGCGCCAAAGCGGCGTGCTTATGGAAATGCGCAAGCGGAGATTTCGGGGGCGCGCGGTGAATAAGAGAAGCCGGCGCATCTCCGCGATTTTCCGCGCGGACAAAAAGGCGGAAATGGAGCATAAGAAAAAACTTGGCACCGCCTAAGGAACTAACGACTTGCAACCGATAACCACGAACATTAAAAGCGTTTTGTCATAAGTCGTAAGTTATTAGTTATAAGTTATTGTCATGATCAAGGAACAAATCCTCTCCGACATTACCGCCGCCCAGAAAGCGGTTGATGCGCCGCGCCTCGGTGCGCTTCGCATGCTTTCCTCCGCGATTCAATCGCGGGAGATTGAGAAGCGCGGCAAAGGCGAGACGGCTCCGCTCACCGACGAAGAAATTACCGCGGTCTTGGCGAAGGAAGCGAAAAAAAGGACGGAGGCAATCGCGCTTTACGCACAGGGAGGGAGAGAGGACTTGAAGAAAAAGGAAGAAGCGGAGCTTGAGATCATTTACGCATATATTCCACAGCCCCTTTCTCGCGAGGAAGTAGAGAAGGTCGTTCAAGCAGTCATTGAAGACGGCAAGAAAGATTTTCCGTCGGTTATGAAAGAAGCGTCTTTGCGCCTCAAAGGGAAGGCCGACGGGAAAATGGTAGCGGAGATCGTAAAGGCGAAATTGGTATAACGGATAAACATACCGAGTATCGGCCGCGTCACTCGCGCGGCTTTCGTGTTTTAGGTACACTATAGGCACACCATGAGAACGAAGGACAAAAAAATTGAGGAAAAACTGGTACGGGTATCCCGCGCGGTTTTTCGCATCCTGCGGAAGCGGGGAGCGGTATGCGTCGCGCTTGTGCCTAATAGCGACCTGCGCTGGCTCAAGAAAAAATTCCTCCATAAAACCGCGAAAATAGTTGACGTGCTCGCATTTCCCGACACGGCGGGTTTTCCGCACCCCGAATCCGGCGCTCCGCCACTCGGAGAGGTGCTCGTGAACAAGGACATTGCCCGTAAAGACGCGCCGCGCGCGACAGCCCTTCTTATCCACGGCATTCTTCATTTACTGGGCTATCGCCATGAGAAGAAACGTGATATTATCGCTATGGAGAAGCTGGAAAAGAAGGTATTAAAAAAAGTAAAAATTTCTAATTACTAATGTCTCATAGGGACATTACTTAGTCATTAGAAATTAGTCATTGGTCATTGTAACTACATCTCATGCTTTCACCTCGCTACGTCCTCGGTCTGGATATCGGCACCGATACAATTAAGATCGTGTGCGCGGAAAACGAACACGGAAAACCGCGCATCCGCGCGGCGCGCAAGGAACCGTCCGGCGGGTTGCGCAGGGGCGCAATCGTAGACCTTCCCGAATCGTCGTCCGCGCTCGCCCGCGCGTTTTCCGAAGTGCGGAAAATTTCCAAAAATTCGCTCAAAAACGTATTTGTGAATATCGGTACGCATCAGACGAAGTCGCAGGTATCGCGGGGCATTGTTGCGGTGTCGCGCGCCGATGCCGAAATATACGAGGACGACATGGAACGGGTGGTCAAGGCAAGCCAGTCGGTCGGCATCCAGCCGAACCGCACAGTGGTGCACAATATCACGCGCGAGTTTATCGTGGACGGCGTAGGCGACATCATGGATCCGCTGGGGCTCTCCGGGAGCCGGCTTGAGGTAAGCAGTTTGATCATTGACGCGTTCGCGCCGCAGATCAAGAACATCGTGCGCATCGTGGAGCTCACCGGAGGGCGCATCGGGGGAGTGGTGGCGGATCCGATTGCGGGCGCGCGCGCGGCGCTTTCGCGCAAACAAAAAGAACTGGGAGTCGTACTCGTGGATATCGGAGCCGGCACCACGAGCCTTTCCGTGTATGAAGAGAAAAAATTGCTTGGCATCGCGGTGTTCCCCGTCGGTTCCGGGCACGTGACGAACGATATCGCGGTGGGACTTAAGATTCCCGTCGCGGCCGCCGAAGAGATCAAACGGGAGCACGGGCATGCCTACGCAACCGACGTGGGGTCGAAAGAAATGGTTGATATCAAGATGTTCTCTCCGGAGAGCAGGGGAATAATCCCCAAAAGGTTCATTTCGGAGATCATTGAGGCGCGACTTGCCGAAGTCTTTGAATTGGTCAATAATGAATTGAAATCGCTGGGGAAGGCGGGAGGGCTTGCCGGGGGCGCAGTGCTTGTGGGAGGCGGGGCGCGCATCCCGGGAATCACCGATCTGGCGAGGCAGGAACTCAAGCTTTCCACCCAGCTCGGGTCTACGATCCCCCAAGAATGGGCGGAGGGAGGCGAGGAAGCCGCAAATTGTTTTGAAGACCCCGAATTCGTGAACGCATGCGGACTCGTGCTTTATGGGGCGGGAGAAAGCGGATGGAACAAGCCGTCAACTTCGTTCTTTACATGGATGAATCCGAAGCATATGATGAGGTACTTTATGCCATAGAGTAATCACTAATATCGCGAATGTTCACAAAATAACGCGAATAAAAACCAACACCACGAACTTGAATCATTAGCGATATTCGCTGCATTCGCGATGTTCGCGACTACTCATATGAAAAAACCAAAGCGGGCAAAATCAACGGGAGGCGGAGCGGATCAGATGCAATCCCCGATTGCGAACATTAAAGTAGTGGGCGTGGGAGGGGGAGGGGGTAATGCCGTTTCGCGGATGAACCACGGCGGGATGCGCGGCGTGCAATTCATCGCCATCAACACCGACCATCAGGACCTTGACCATTGCGAAGTGCGCCACAAGCTTTATATCGGCAGAAATCTTACGCGCGGGCTGGGAACGGGAATGAATCCCGATCTTGGGCGGCAGGCGGCGGAGGAAAACCGTTCGGAGATCGCGGAAGCGGTGAAGGGAGCGGATATCGTATTCGTGGCGGCGGGGCTTGGCGGAGGCACCGGCTCGGGCGCGTCTCCCATCGTCGCCGAGGCGGCGAAACAGAGCGGAGCGCTCACGCTTGCGTTCGTGACAAAGCCGTTTTCATTTGAAGGGAACCAGCGCCTGCGCATCGCGGAAGAGGGACTCATGAAACTGAAGGACAAAGTAGACGCGCTGATTGTCGTGCCGAACGACAGGATTTTCAACATTATCGAGAAAGACGTGCCGGTCATGAAAGCTTTTGAGGCCATTGACGGCGTACTTAAAAATTCCATTGAAGGCATCGTGGAACTCATCATGTCCCCGGGCATCATCAATGTTGATTTTGCCGATGTGCGCGCGATTGTCCAGGATGCCGGCTCGGCAATCGTAGGTGTGGGCATTGCGAGCGGTCCTGACAGGGCGGTAAACGCGGTCCAGCAGGCGCTCAACTCACCCCTGCTTGAGGTGAATCCCGAAGGCGCGCGCGGAGTACTGCTCGGCATTTCGGGAAGCAAGGACTTGAAGATGAGCGAGATCAACGATGCGGCAAAACTGGTCGCGCAGACAGTGGACCCGGGCGCGAAGATAATCTTCGGCGCATATTACGACCGGAGGCTGAAACCGAATCAGATAAAAGTTACGCTTGTCGCAACGGGGTTCAATGGTTCCGGCGGACAGGCAAATTCTCTTTTCGGGGGATATTTTGAGCACAAGCAGGGATTTTTCACCGGGCAAAAACCCACTCCGCTCTATGAAGACGGCAAAGTGAAGCCGGGGGAAGCGGGCAAAGAAAGATCAAAAGAAGACGGAGCGAAATTACAGGCATCAATGGAACCGGCGGGCGCACCGGGCAAACAGGAGAAACTGAAAGAGGAAAAAAAGCCCGACGCCGACGCGTGGGACATTCCGGCCTTCTTGAGACGGAAGAAGAAGTAGTCGCGAATACGCGAATAAAGCGAATATCGCGAATCGAATCTATTCGCGTTATTTTGCAAACATTCGCGATATTAGCGATTACTCTATTCGTCGTCAGACGCAACCGGCGCTTCAAGCGAAAGCGGTTCCAATCCCGCGCCCTCCCCGGTGATCTTAAGGACGTCTTTGTCTATGTGCTTAAGCTCGTGGCTGGCTTTGTTATACATGCTTACGGTGGTCCCAAGGTGAGTGCCGATTTTATCAAAATACGATTGATAGTTCATAAGGTGCTTGCCCAGGTTATGCACGTTCGCCGCGATTTTCTTTGCCGCCTCCTCGATCTTCAGCGCCTTGAATCCCTGCATCACCGTCTGGAGATAGGCGAGGAACGTGGTGGGGGAGACGATTATCACTTTTTTCTTCCACGCGTATTCAATGAGATTCACCTCGGTTTCCGACCCCACCTTGTTGGTAAGAATGTCGTAATAGATCGCCTCCGATGGGATGAACATAAACGCGAACTCCAGCGTATGCTCGCGCGGTTTGATGTATTTTGACGTTTCATCTATCCGCAATTTGATATCCCCCCCGAACGCCTTCTCGTAGCGCTTGCGCTCCGCCGGGTCGCTTGCTTCAATGAAGCGATTGTAATTTTCCAAGCTGAATTTTGAATCGATCGGTATGATGCCGTCTTTCGTTTTGATAACCGCGTCTACTATCAAGCCGTCGCTGAACGGGTATTGCATTTGATACTCGGTGGGCGCGAACACGTTCTTGAGCACGGTTTCCAGATAGTATTCGCCGAGCACGCCGCGCTGTTTCGGGTTTTTCAAAATATCCTGCAAGCTTTTGAGCTGGTCGGTGATGTTCACGACTTGCTTATTGCTTTCGCCTACGAGCGCGAGCTCCTTGCCCACTTTTCCGAGCTCCTGAATGATATCGCGCACCACTTTGTGGCTCTCGCCGAATTGTTCGCGGAGCACCTTGTTTGAGTCGTCAAGCTTTGCGTCAAGCGTGCGCGTGAGCTGGTTCAGCTGGTTCTGAATAAGGAGCATTGACTGCCCGTCCTCTTTCGGTTCGCCGAACTGCTTTTGAAAGCGGAAGAAGAGCGCAAATCCGGCGATAAGGAGAACCGCGAGAGCGACCGCGAGTACCACCACAAGGGTTTCAAGCATAGCTCTAGATTACACTATTGAGGCAAGCGCGACAATTGCCCTCCCTCAAGGTGAGACAACCGCTTTGCGGGGTCTCGCGCAGGCCGACGGGCCGAGCGTGAGCGCTCCGCGACCACGCGGAGACAGCGACCCCGTAAAGCGGCTGGCGAGCGCCACTTATCCCCAGAAAGGGGGTTGCATCCCCGAAACGCAATATAGTAAAATAGCGATAATAGCCAGCCCCGCCGGGGCGGGGCTTTTCTTAAAAACACCCAAGAACGACCATGTCGAGGCACACGAGAACGCTTAGCGCAAATATGATTACCGAATATTATTGCAAAAAATGCCGGGAATCGTTTCACGAAGAAAAGCTTCCCAATATCAACAAGACGCACACGTGCGGAAATATCGCGAGAGTCATAGAGCACGAGGCGGACGAAGAGGAGAGATAATCTGTTTCGTACGCCGCACATCCTCCCTCATAGCCCGTATCAATGTTCCCGAAGAGGGAAATTTTTTTATTTCCCGGAGATAGGCGAGCAGTTCAAACGCGACGTGCGGGGGAGCGGCAAGAGCCGGCGCATCAAGCACGAACGCTTCCAGCGAAGGGCGGGCATTATGGAACGTAGGGACGGGACCGTAATGGAACGCCGCGCGGAATCGCCTTGCCTCGCCGAAGCCGCGCGGAGGCGGGATACCGCCAAGCCACACATACCCCGCATAGATGCCATGCGGGAAGTCAAATCCGTTCAGAGAAGAGATGCGCAGGTTGAGCGTGGGGAAGCCCAATTTTTTCCCGCGACCCTTACCGCGGACAACGGGAGCGGAGTATTTCATTTTTTGTCATTCACTGCGTGGAATTCAGCGCCCCCACCCGCCGTACCGCGAAGAGAAGCACGAGCGCGGCGAGATATTGCGAAGGGATGAGCATCTTATCGTAAAGAAAAATATCAATAAAAACGGCGACGAGCGGGAATACCAGCTCAAGAATCGTCGCGATTTTGACGGGCGTATATTTAAGGCCTTCGTAATAAATGAGAAGCGCGACCATGCCGGTTGAAAGCGCGATGGCGAGGAGATAGAGCCATTGGGTGTTTGCGGGGACCGTCTGGCTTATTGATGTGCCCATGATGAGCGCGACGAGAAGCGCAAAGATGGTGGCAAGCCCGAACCTTATGCCGGTCACCGCCGTGCGCGAATGGTTCAAGAGCGCGAAGCGCGAGAGCGCGGTTGAGGACCCCCAGGCGAACGCCGCGCCAAGCGCGAAAAGCGCCGCAACTATAGTTCCCGCGCCCGTCGCGAGGTTCACACTGCCGTTAGGGAACGTCACAAAATACGCCGCTACGAGCGCGAGCGCGGCCCATGGCACATATCCTTTGCCAATGCGCTCTTTAAGAAAGATGCGCGCCGAACCGATTGCGAATATCGGCTGGAGTTTTTGGAGAAGGTAGACGACGGAGAAGGAGATGAA